>Ga0102924_1005597_pt1 | contig 12103 bp, 8 predicted proteins | sample PaiPotPPM11metaG_FD_80116 | JGI IMG/M metagenome (GOLD analysis project Ga0102924, IMG submission 80116) | Iron sulfur acid spring bacterial and archeal communities from Banff, Canada, to study Microbial Dark Matter (Phase II) - Paint Pots PPM... ... | reverse complement strand
TCTCGGTGATGCCACGTTCATGCGGCTTGGGACGAGTGGCTAGCAGAAGCCGGCCCAGTCGGCGTTCAGCGAGCGGTCGGTCGCTGCCGTAGTGGCGTCGTAGGTACTCATGACCAGCAGGCCGAGGCCCTCGAACTGCTCGGCCGTATGGCAGGCGTGGTTGCTAGCCGCCCATCCGGTCAGAGTGTTACCGACGCCTTGTGGAACTGGGCTCGATCTCGACGGATCGAGCGAAGACTCTGGGAGGTTAAGACAGGCCAGGCCGACTCAGTGCCGCGCGAGTGGGTTGACCAAGCGCTCGGTCAAGTCGCTGAGGCCCGTCCGAGCGGCCGCCTTCACGTTGTTGGCTGCCTGGTGACCCATCTGGCAACTATCCAAGACGAAGCGGCTCGGGCGGCCCGAGATCTTTGCCTCGTTCATCAAGACGCCCTGCTGGCGCTCGCCGACCAGCTCGGCGACCGTCTGCTCGAGTACGCGGAACGGTCCGGCTCTGGAACTGCAGCCGAACGTGGGGCCGCACGCGAGAAAGTGGAACCGCGCATGCCGACCGGGGATTGGCTAGCTGACCTATTTGGGCCTTCAGGAGGCCGGTTCAAAGGCCGAGATGATGTACTGGCAAGGTTCCACTAAGCTCGAAACAAGATGATCGAGGTACTGGACCCGCCACTCTGTACACCTGAGCCAGGGACTTTGCGCCTTGGTCCGGAATCCCCTCGCCCATAAATCCACGCAGCTAGATCCCGCGGAGGCGATGCGGATGGTCGGGATGGCTCGATCTCCTGGTCCGCCGCGTCGAGGACCGGCCGCAACCGGCTCCATCCTCATCAACGTCTGCTGATGAGGCTTCGGTTACCGCCGGCTGATGCTAAGCGACTTCACCAAAAGTTTGATTGATGACAGCCGGAACAAGCGCCTCAAGTTCACGATCAGTCTCTTCTTGCAGTTGCCGCACTCTGTCGTGTTTGGCTTGCACAGCTCTGAGCATCGAGACCACCTCGTCTTGCGTACTCGCCAGCGGCACGGGGATCTGGAAGGAAAGCAATTTGTCAGTTTGAAGCTTCCTTGTATCATGCGTTGACCGCTCAACGAGTCTTACCAACTCCGCGTTCAGTGCCCACAACACTGCGGAAAGGTACTCGGCGCTAATCCCATCCAACGGTTGCAGCGCCTTCATGTCTTGGTTGATCGCCGCAGGTACCCGGAGCACCGCTATGGGCACGGTATGAGCCAAAATCATGCCGCGCGTAACGACAAGAACACACCCGGGATTCAACAGTCGCGCCGGCGATTCCAGGGTAGCCGATTCGCTGATATGGTCGGCCGAGTCGCGGAGCTCTCTCGACTTCATATCTTTTGGCGAAATCCACGGAATCGTCCCAGACCAATATTCTGGATTCCCTTTTGACGGAGTACCGCCTCCACGTACTGCAACCAGTTCACCGAGCGGATGCGTCGCGCCGCCTACTGATTGCACTATTCGCTTGACCGCTGCACCTGCTAGAACGGCGGCTGCCACATCGGCCGCAGCGCGCGCCTGACGCGCCGATTGCGTGGCCAGCGCAATTGCCCTCACTCTCTGCGCTGCGCTCTCTTGGCTGTCCAAGCGCGGAAGTGGAAGCTCAAGGTCCAAGAACCGTCGGGTATTTAGAACTCGATTTCGGCCAGCCGATCCCGGGGACACCCGTACGAGCTGCTCGCGACCCCGAGGCGTCCTGAAATAGTAGAAGAGGTACCGAACATCGACTTGGCTCGGGTCGATCCGGAAGGTCGGAAAGCGCCCCGAAACATACCAACCGTCATCTTCCTCTCCGACAATCGCGACTGCACCTTCCCATGCGAACGTGATATTCAGCACGAAGTCGCCGCCGCGAACCTCATAAAGACCAACCTGGGGCGCGTCAGCCCCCAGAATGGCTTGCTTGCGAAACGTTCCTTTTCCGTGGGAATAGATTCCGAGCATGCGATAGCTTGCGTCCGAGATTGGCTCAATCGGCCGACGCTCGAGTTTGAGCACATCGCCGAGCCTCACGACGCCTGGGATCACTTCCGCAGCGCCTCGCGCATTTCAGCAAGCAGGTCGAGGATTTGATGCTCCCTCGCGCTGATGGCGTCAATTAGCTCTGCGGGCGCGACAACGGATAAGTCTTGGGGCCTGCGCGGATTCCGGATGTCCAGGTTGAAGCCCTGGGTCACTACATCTTCCACGGGTACACACCAGGCCCGGTCCGTAACGCTCCGATGATGCCACCAGTCCAGGAGGACGTCGAATTCGTCAAATCGGAGGCTCTGAGTCTTTGTGTAGCTCTTCCTCTCGTTGGGAAGGGGATGTTCGTAAAACCAAATCTGATGCGTCGGCCCTGAACGATCAAAGAACAATACGTTCGTCGGAATAGGCGTGTATGGGGCAAAGACTCCGTTTGGCAGCCGCACTACAGTGTGAAGATTAAAATTCTCCAAGAGCTCTTGCTTGATCCGCGCCGCGACGCCGTCACCAAATAACGTTCCATTCGGAACGACAACGCCGGCCCTCCCTCCCGTCTGACCGTGCTGACCGGGCCTACGCAGCTTTCGCATGATTAGCTGCAGGAACAGGAGTGCCGTTTCTGACGTCTGCTTGTCCTCTGGGAAATTGCGCTGAATCCCCTTCTCTTCCTCTCCGCCGAAAGGAGGGTTGGTCATAATCGCGTCCACGCGATCTCGATCGCCTATCTCCGTGACCTTGAACCTCAGCGCATTCAATGGATCTATCCGTGGCGTCTCGAGTCCATGGAGCACCAGGTTCATCTGACAAAGCAGATACGGCAGGGACTTGGCTTCGATGCCGAATAGGGTCTCGTGCTGCAGACGGTCCATGTCCTGGACCGTCTGGCACAGCGGCCGGAGATGTTCGTAAGCCTCGACAAGGAAGCCGCCCGTGCCAGCGGCGGGATCCAGGATGATCTCACCCGGCTGCGGGTCCACCGCCTTCACGATCATCCGGACGAGGGCGCGCGGCGTATAGAACTCGCCGGAGTCGCCGGCGGCGTCGCGCATGTCCTTCAGCATCGACTCATAGAGCGCGCCCAGAGTATGGATCTCCTCCGAGGACGAGAAGTGAATCTCGCTGACCTTGTCGAGCACGTCGCGAAGGAGGTAGCCCGACTGCATCCTGTTCACGGTTCCGCGGAAAACCGTCGCGACCACATCGCGCCTGTCCAGGCCTTCTCCCCTTCCCTGCAGTGAACGAAGGAAGGCAAAAAGCCCGGCGCCCCGCTTCCCGTCGGGCCGGACTGCCTCGTCTTGGTTGATGAAGGCGATCAACGCATCACCCGTGAGCGGGTTGTGCAGCCCCTCATCGGCCGACGCCATCGCGCTAGGCCGGTTCCAATCGCGCCAACGATAGGGCGGATCGATGATCGGCCGAAATGGCTTCCGCTCCATCTGAGCTTCGTCCTCGTGGATCCGCTCCATGTCGTCAAGGAACTTGAGAAACATAACCCAGGTCAGCATCGGCAGCCGATCGAGGTCGCCGTTGAGCCCCTTGTCCTTGCGCATGATGTCGCGGCAGGTCTTGACTAGCGACCCAAGCCGCTGAGAGGTCGTCACTGGTGCGACTTCTCCGTTTCGCGTCCGGGCCATCACCACAACCGCGGCACTCTGCTATGCGGCATACAGCAGGGTTTGAAGCTCATCAATTGCCCTCCTCAATTCATCTGGCCCGCCGAAAACGCGGGCAATCTCGCTCGGATTGCCATGCTCGGAGATCGGCGGTACCTTCAATACTTCGGGCAGTTTGAGTTGCTCCAACCCATGCTCCGCATACTTGTCCACCAACTCGCGCAGGATCTGGCGGGCCTCAGGCCCGTACCTGTCGAAGAAGTCCTCGTGCCCTCTCGCCAGCCGATCCGCTCGCTCACGCCGCGTCCGAAGGGGCGCATTGAAAGCCAAGTGGCACAGCAGGTCCAGGGGATCCGCGTCGGGGGTGCCGGCAACTTCGCCGAGCTTCGTGAGGTCGATGCCTCGCTCTGCCAGTGCATCCAGGATCGTCTGCCGCTGAGCGTTGACCCGCCAGTCTGACTCCAGGTCCTCCATCGATCGGTACAGGGCCTGGACCTTGTCGCGAGCATAATCGGTGTAGCTGACCACCCGCAGCTGTTTTCCCTCGGCGTCAAGGTCGTACACCACCTGCGCAGCTATTTCGACAGTCCCGCCATCGTAATAGAACTTTCGTCGCTCCGGAGGCGCGTCCTCCTGGAATTCGAAGAAGACGATCTCTTTCTCCCCCTCGGCCGCCTGCGTCTCATCCTCCACCACAGTCTCGGCGACGACGTTTCCCTCGTCGTCCACGGTCTGCTCGTCGATAAGCGCCGGCTCGCCGTCGAAGTCAGGATCGGCGAAAAGCCGCGTGGCACTTCCCGTGTAATCCACGATGTTGAAATAGAGCTTCCCGTAGTCCTCGCGGACCCGGGTGCCGCGCCCGATGATCTGCTTGAACTCCGTCATCGAGCCCACCACCCTGGCGAGCACGATGTTCTTGCACATCGGCGCGTTCACGCCTGTTGTCAAAAGCTGCGAAGTCGTCAAAATGACAGGGGATACGGTCTCAAGCTCCTGAAACTTGCTCAAATGGCCGATCCCAATTGACCCTTCGTCGGCCGTTACTCGGCAGACATAGTCGGGGTACTTTCGAACGTGTGCAGCATTCAGCCTAGTCAGCTCGTGCCGCATCTCCTCGGCATGCTCCTGGTCGACGCAAAACACAATCGTCTTCCCGAACGCGCCAGCCTTCTCAAGGAATTTCGTCAGGTGAGCGGCAATCGTTTTCGTGCGCGCTTTGAGCGCCACGGCCTTCTCAAAGTCCTTGGTCTCGTACTCCTGGTCGGGGATCACCCGACCGTACCTATCCAGCTCGCCTTTGGACGGCCTCCATCCAGTGGCATCCACTGTTGTGACAACGCGATGAACCCGATACGGCGCCAGGAAGCCGTCCTCAATCCCTGAGCGCAGGCTGTAGGTATACAGAGGGTTGCCGAAATACTCGTAGGTATCGCGATTGTCCTGGCGGAGCGGAGTCGCTGTCATCCCCAGTTGGACCGCCGGCTGGAAGTACTCGAGGATCTCACGCCAATTACTTTCCTCGCGCGCACTGCCACGGTGACATTCGTCGACTATCACAAGGTCAAAGAATTCCTTCGCGAACTCCTTGTACAGGCCAGGCCGCACCTCATCATGGGCGATCGCCTGGTAGGTGGAGAAATACATTTCCCGGCCCAGCGTGATCTTGCCACCCTCGATTTTCGTGCGCGCATCTCCGAACGGCGCGAAGTCCTTGTCCTTCGGGTCATCGACCAGAACGTTGCGGTCGGCCAGATAAAGGATCCGTGGCTTTCGGTATTCCCCCGTCCGGTTCCAGCCCGTCGACCACAGCCTCCAGCAGATCTGAAATGCCACCATGGTCTTTCCAGTGCCGGTCGCCAAGGTGAGGAGTACCCTTCGCTTCCCCTTAAGAATCGCTTCCGTCGTTCGATGGATCGAGATGTCCTGGTAGTACCGCGGTGGCTGAGCGGGATCTTTGTAGTACGGCGCATTGACAAGGGCGTTGTCGGGATCGAGCCCACGGAATTCACAATAGCGCCGCCAGAGCTCGGTCGGCGACGGATACGCGGCAAGTTCCGACTCGATCCCCGTGGTGTAATCGTGCTCGACGATGCCCGGGCCGTTCGTACTGTAGGCAAATTTCACGTCGAGGAGCTCAGCGTAATCCTTCGCCTGCTGGAGACCGTCACTTGGGAGCGCATCTTCCGGCTTGGCCTCGACCACAGCCAGCGGAAGGTCACGCTTGTACGAGAGCAGGTAGTCCAGGCGCTTGGGCTTGCCCCGTCGCACCTTGCCCCCAGCGACGATAATCCGTCCGGGCGTAAAGGTCTGCTGCTCCCGAATCTGCTCGTCCGTCCATCCCGCGGCGTAGATCGCGGGTAGGACGTAGATGCGGCAGGTGTCCGCCTCGGTCAGCGCAAGCTTCGCCACTCGTCTATCCTCTCAGCAATAGGGTCGCCGTCCCGCGCCGGCACTCAGCGCGTCGCATCAGCAGCTCGACGGCCCTGATGGCCCACGGCGATGCCGTGTCCGAGTCAGATCAGCATGGACGCGGCGGATCCTCGCGATGACAAGGTCCGCCGAACCCCCAAGTGAGTCGGGTCGATCAAATAGCCCAAGGGCCAAGAACCGCCACCAACAGTACCGCCAAGAGAATGACTACGCTGGCCACCAATCCGATTACGGGTCCGCATCCCTTTCCCCTAAGTGGACCGACGCTGATGGACCAAGGCGCGGACGGAATCCCATTGGCGATGACGACAAGCTCGGCTGGTCCGTTGTCAACCGTCGGCGGAACCACGAACGTCGTCTGCACTATCGCTTGACCGGTCGCCACGCCCATGGAGGAATGCCCAAAAGTTCGGCAATACCAAACCCTTCCGCTCGCAATGGTCTTCAGCTGCACCAATGGGTAATTCGTAGCTGCACTGACATCGTCTCCATAACTAACCCCTTGTGAGAGCCCGTTAAGCTGCCTGCCGCGGAGGGTGTAGGGCTGACCAGCAGAAAGCGACGAGGCGCAGTCGGTTATCTCCGGATGCCATGCCGGGTTTGGGGTGCCGTCGGGAGTGTAGATCTCGACATCGGCACTGCCGTTACTAAAAAGGGCCTGGCCTGTGGGGAGAAGGAGCAGCCGGCCAGCGAAGGATGGCTGATTACTGTTGCTTGGATCTGGAGTCTTAACGAGCGAGGTTCCTTGGAGCTCGTAAAAGTAGGATGGGCCGGGATAGGAGCGGCCATCCGTTCCTTCGGCTACCGGACTTACGACAAGAAGGACGTTGCCATTGGGAAGCAGACAAGCAGGCGCGTCCTTGGCTGCTAGCTGTGTGTTCGAAGGGTCTCGAGGGAAGTCCGGACCCGCAACCCAATTACCTGGTTGGTCGGGTAATGACGCCGGACGATAGAAAGCTGTGTGACCGGTCGCACCCACCGCGAAGACCCGGCCATCCGGAAGAAGGACGGCAGGGCCGATTTCGAGGGAGGAACTCTGCACCAGATCAGTGGGGAGCAAGCCCGCGCTCACCCAAGCGTTTCGACCGGGAAGGTACTTCTCGGCTTTCGGATGCCCCCTACATTCGACCGTCAACACGGCTCCGTCCGGAAGCAGAGTCCAAGTCTCCTCCGTGCTGACATCATCCTTGTTGTTGGTGGCAGTCCAGCCGTTGCTTGCCGGGTCTAACACAGCGGCTGCGGGACTCATGATTGAACCGAGCAGCAAACGCCCGTCGGCTAACACGCAGCAGGGTGCATCTCCGACCGCCGTCCAAGTGGGTGGGGTGACCATGCCGATCCACTGATCGCGGTCAGGCTCGTAGACCTCAGCAGAGTTCAGGTCGGAGCCGGAATCGCTATATTCGCCACCAGCTACGAAGACGCGACCATCCGCAAGGACGGCGGAAGCGAAATACCGCCGCGAATCCTTCATTGGAGCCACCTTCGACCAGCCGCCCTTGATATAGCTGCCGGAAGAATCAGGGCTCAAACGCCACCAGTCTTTGCCGCCCGCCTGGGAGCCATCGTCGGCACGGCACAGGATGGTGCCGTCAGTCAGGAGCAGCATCGTGCTGATACCCGACGGCGGCGGGGCTATTGGTTGCCATGTTCCGCCCATGCCTTAAATCTTTTCAGATCGTAGCGAACACCTGTTACTAGCTGTCACAGGGCTGGGCGACCCCGCTGCCGCCGTCTTTGATCTAGCCTCCTGAGCCACCGCCGGATGCACAGGTCGAGCGGGCCTGTGACCAGCTCAAGCCCTGGGACTACCGGCATCACCCTCGACCTGTACAGCCACGTGCTGGCCGGCTCCAGGCGTCGGCCGCCGATCGGCTGACGGCATCGTTGTCGTCGGGTTCAGTAAAACTCGAAGAGAGCCAGATTGCTGGATCATGCGCCGGGTGCTCAGCTGCGATTACGAGCCGGCGCGAGAAGCCGTGCAGATGGCCTTGGCCGAGGCTTGGGGGCACGCTCCGCCCTGACCGCCGAAGTAGGTCACCAAAGCCGACGACCGATGTTCTGGCCCGCGATGGGCGGTCTGCCAGGATAGCCCTCGACGAGAAAGCTCACGGTCTCGTGGGCTGCTCTCACGCTTCAACTGCAAGGTGGAAAAGAAACATCCTCGGCGTTCATCTTGATTCGGCACTGAGGTTGCTCCCGTTTGTGGGAGGGCAAAAGCAATCTAATTCAAATGGCCGCTACCCTTCCGACACCAACGTCGTCGCCAGAAGCGATTGGGCTACTTATTCGGGCTGGACGATGTCGGCGCGGCCTTGTCCTCAGATGGCTGATTCGACTGCCACTGGTGCGCCTCAGCTGTCTCGAGGCTGATCGCGTGGTCGCTCAGCATATGCAGGCCATCTTCTGCTGATAGTCTCGAGTACGGGCCCTCCCTGACCAAGTACAAGAAGCGCTCGCGTTTCAGCTGCTGCGCGGCCGCGCGCCAGCTGACATAGTGATCGCCGTAGTGGTGCAGGCTATCCCAGCCCTGGCAGATAGCGATGCCAGCACCGAAGAGCGCGGCGATGGCGCGAGCCGAGGTGTCGTTTGCTAGTACCTGAGAAACCGGGATGAGGCTTGCGAGGACGATCTGAGTAAAACGAAGTCCGAAATGCCACTTCCGCGTCCGTGTCGACTGCGCCTCGAACCACGCGATGGTCTGATCGAGATGGCCCACGACTGACGGCTCGCTAGCTGGGTCCATTTCGAAGTTAGCTTAATCGGCTCCTTGCCATTTCGTGTGGGTGATCACGTCAGAGATATCTGAGCTTCCCTGGGTCAATACCAAGTGGCGAACTGAGATATCGGATCTGGCCCACCTACGAAATCTCTATTGACGTGGCTCTTCGGAAATGCCTTCTGAGCCCGGTCAGCGACCCCATCCTCCGTGTCAACCACGATCACGTCTGCAGGATCAACCGTTGTCTCCAAGAAGAATCGCATGAGCTGGTCGGCCACTGGCAGCGAATAGCCAATGAGAACCAATCGCTTTACGCCACTCGCCGCACCTCCAGCAATTCTCCATTGCTCTCTCAGCGAGTCGTTCGCGAAGTAGGGGTCCTTGACGATCACCGGAGGCACGACCAGCGGTTCCAGCCCGCCGATTTCTTCCACATGATCAGCAAGCGAATCCCGAGACCAGCCAAAATTCAGGAGCAGATTATGGATTCCGTGGCTACCTGCTCGAGGTCCGTGGTAGTACCAGTTGACTGAACCGTGCAGTTTGAACAGCCGCATGGTCGCAACGTGCTCCTGGCCATAGGCGGCGAGACCGTCACGTGCATCGATTGGTGGGACGGGAATTTGGTAAGGCACCGGATACGGGCTGCCGGCGATTTCGTAGAGTGCCTTCTCGATCAGCGCGTCGTAGTTGAGCGAGAGAACAATCGAGCGCCGCTCATGCCATTTCCTCACCAGGTCAAGGAGCCATGGAGGTGCTGGCCTGGCCAACGCAGCGTTCTGCCGATCAAAGACTTCTTCCGCTATTGCCCTCGAGAGGCGCGCAAAGACTGATTGGTTGTAAAGGCCGTCAGCGTCGGACAGCCACGGAGGTGATTGAGCGAGGTACGACATCCAGAGTTCGATGTTGTCGCCGAGCCGCTCAAGTTGAGCCAAGAGGTTTTTCGATCGCCCGCGGATCACCCTCGCCGCAACCGGGAGCAAATCCTTCATGAGCGGCATATCCCTGAAGATGTTTCGCGACAATCCGGCACCCACAACGAAGCACTCGGAGCGAGGGTGTCCGGCCGACCGGCCAGCCGGAATGCCCTTAGCTCGCGTCGCCGGCACGTTGATGACCAATTTGCCAGTGGTGCGGCCGCGATTGCTCGAAGTAGGAGTAGTAACGGAGGACATTCAGCACTCGGTCGCGCGTCACCTGCAGTCCCTCTTGCGCGAGCAGCGTCGTCAGCTCAGTCCCCGTACAAGATCGTGGCGTCACAGCCACCAGCCGCGCGAGTCTGTGCTGTGGCGGCGCTGGATTGGACACAGGAATGATGGCAGCGGCCCGGAGCTGCCGATGCGCGTCCTCCCCCACCGCGTAGGCTGCCTCAAGGTACTGTGCCACAGGCTCAAGAGCACGCGCACCAGCCTCCATCCACCGCGCGACGCGTTCTTTGGTTATCGGTTCCTGTCGATGCAGCAGGTATAGCCCGCCGGCAATCGCTGCAAGTGCCAACGGCCACCACCGCGAGCGCGCCACGGCACCGATCGCCGCGACACTCAGCCGTGCACTCGCGTTGGTTCCAAACATCATCGTCACCAACGGAGTCGCGCTTTCAGCGGCGGTGCCAGCCAACAACGCCAGCGGCTCCCATTCACGTGCGGCGAGACCGTGCTCAGTGATGTCAGGATCTTCTGCCAAGGCGATGCACGGCGCGAGAAGGGACGCCAGAGCGGCAAAAGCGCCATCGGAGGGATCACGTGCAGCGATCCGCTCGACCCGATCATCCTTCACGTCGCCCGCTGTGATGGTGACCACGCGAAGGACGGGCCGATACTTCTGTTCCCAACGCTCGCGGAAAGGCGTCACATCATCCAACTCGCGCCTCTTGCACCACCTCGATCCGGGTCTGAGATGCCCTTCCACCTCCGCGTAGACATGAGCAGGAAGGTAGATTCGAACCACACCGCTTCCAGCAGCGCCCAGGAAACGTAGGTCCTCGCTCCACCGCACCCCGCGAAACACACTGTTCAGCAATACACCGCTGTCGACGACAACGGGCGTGATCGGCCACGGGCCTGGCCACCCGAAATGCTCGACGAGTCCAGGCGGTAGTGGACTCGACAACAGCGCGCGCCCCCCTGCCGACGGCACTCGAGAATCAGCCATCTACGGTCACTCCACGGAGCAGCCCAGTGATTTGCGGCTGCGAGAAAGACACCGACCCATCGCGCAAATGTACACAAGCTCAACTGACGATCGCCGGGCGCGATTGACGCCAGAGCGCTGCGGTCAGGAAGGCTCGTTCTTCGGCTCGAGACTCCCTTCGGTAGCAACCTCCTGCTCACCAGTCGGTTCGGGGGGAGTGTGCAGCCATTCCTGAGCCAGGCCGAGGGCGATCAGTGTCTCCGGACCCAAGTCGTCGCGATTTGCTCTCTTCGCGACCTCATCCACCCTCCGTCGAAGGTCGCCTCGCGCGACGATGCGTTCGAGCCACGGCCACTCGATCACCATCGTCCAAGTCGTGACCGCCTCGCCCATGTTCCACTGATGCGTGTCACGCAGCGCCCCGCGCAAGAAACTCAAGAACACGGTGTCATCCTCGAGGCGTACGCGCACCCACTCTCGGGCACGTTCGTCATGTCCGACACATGTGTCCAACACCATCGCAAGGTCTCGCTCGCGTGCCAGCAACACTGGGTCAGCAGTCCGTACTCGATCGACCAGTTCATCAAGATACCGGCGCGCCACGTCTTCAGGGACAAGTTTGGAGCCGGCATGTGGCACATGCCCCACCCAATTTATAAGGGCATCCTGTGCCGACAGTCTTTCGGTTCTCGCGAGAATCAGAGTCACCGTATCGGTGCGCGCCGTTTCATCTTCCTGGCGCCGCAACAACCGGATCACCACGCGGGCCAGGTGCATCGTTGGCTCAACGCCCAACATGGCCTGGCGACCTCTCAGCAATCGCTGATGTTGATTCATTAACACAACGCAGGCAGCCTCAACGGAGGCGACGGGAAAGTCCTCCTGGAAATCTTCCAGACGGCTGAGGAGCGACGGCAAGTCCTTCGGCTCGAGGTTATCCAACAAGGCACTGAACGTAACCTCATCGCCAAGAGCCCGAAAGGCTGCCTCTACGAGCACCCCCGGCAGCACTCCTTTGGGCAACGTCCTGTCCATATAGAACCTCAAGACCTCGGAATGCGCAACGCGCCGCGCCCTTCGCCACTCCGCAAGGAAATCGCCTCCGTAATGGGTCCTGTCTGAGAAGCGCCGACTCGCAGGAAAGAGTTCCGCGATCAGTCCGCGGACCACGTCGGCCCGGGCGCCACTGGCATCGATCAGCGCGTCGTAAATCCTCCTATCGGC
>Ga0102924_1005596_pt1 | contig 12104 bp, 14 predicted proteins | sample PaiPotPPM11metaG_FD_80116 | JGI IMG/M metagenome (GOLD analysis project Ga0102924, IMG submission 80116) | Iron sulfur acid spring bacterial and archeal communities from Banff, Canada, to study Microbial Dark Matter (Phase II) - Paint Pots PPM... ... | reverse complement strand
TCGACGTGCCCGAAGCGGCGAAATTCGTCGGACCGCATCTCGATATGGCGAGCGTGCCGCTTGCTCATTTCGCCACGCCGGAATCCAAGGCGCTTACGCAGAAGCAGGCCGCCGATATCGGCGCCCGCCGCGGCCACGAGCACCGTCTCGCCGACCTCGATGCCATGGGCATCGACGTCCAGATGATCGCGCCGCCGCCGCTGCAATGCTATTACACGGTGCCGCTCGACGTCGCGGTGAAGGCCGCGGCGATCGTCAACGACGGCATCGCCGAATTTTGCGGGAAATATCCCGACCGTCTCAAGGGCTTCGGCTCGGTGCCGATGCCCGACGGCCATGAGGCGGCAAAAGAGCTGGAGCGTTGCGTCAAAAAACTCGGCTTCACCGGGGTCGAGGTTTTGACCAATGTCGTCGGCAAGGAATTATCCGATCCGGCCTTTGCGCCGTTCTGGAAAAAGGCCGAAGAGCTCGGCGTGCTGGTGATGATCCATCCCAACGGTTTCACCGAGGCGTCGCGCTTTGAGCGCTTTTATTTCAACAACGTCATCGGCAATCCGCTGGAGACGACGATCGCGCTGCATTATTTGATCTTCGATGGCGTGCTCGAACGGCATCCCAAGCTTAAAATCCTCGCCGTGCACGGCGGCGGCTATCTCGGCGCCTATCCGGGCCGCATCGATCACGCCTGGGGCGCGCGCTCGGACGCGCACGGCGAGCTGCCGCAGCCGCCGACCACCTACCTCAAGCGCATCTATGTCGACACGGTGGTGTTCACGCCCTATCAGCTCGCCGAGCTGGTGCGGGTGTTCGGCGCCGACCACGTCGTCATGGGCACCGACTATCCGTTCGATATGGCCGACTACGATCCGGTCGGTCACGTCGCGTCGGTCGAGGGCTTCGACGCCACGACGATCGCGGCGCTCGCCGGCGGCAATAGCAAGCGTTTGCTCGGGCTGTGATTTGAGTTCGGCACGGCGCCGAACTCAAAAATCGGTCCCGCGCTGCGTTACTTCGATTGCGGCGCGGGTGCCGCTGCCGGCGGTGGGGACGGCGGCGGATTGGCGAGGCGGGCGTAAACATCGCCCGGCTGCACCGACATCACGAATACGCTCGGGGTCTCTTTCGGCCCGAACGGACCGGCAACCTGATGCGACACCGGCGGCAGGCTCTGGAGATAGGCCGCGATCGCCCGGGCGTCCGCCGGGGTGAAATTGGCGAATGCCCGCCACGGCATGATCGGGGCAAGGATGCGGCCGTCCGGCGTCCGTCCCTTGGTCAGCGCGGTCACGATCTGCGCCGGCGTCCACTTGCCGAGGCCCGTCGCCTGGTCGGGCGTCAGATTGGGGCCGACGAAGACTCCCAGGTTAGGAATGCCAAATCCGACATCCGAGCCGCCGAGATACCGGGTCATATCCGGCTTGCCGAAGAAATATCCGGGCGTGTGGCAATCGTTGCAGCCGTTGGTGGTCACCAGGTATTTGCCGCGCGCGATGTCATGCTTATTCGCGGCGTTGGCGCGAAGCGGCGTCGCCAGACAGACGCCGGCCAGCACGGCGGCGGCCGACACGAGCGCGACCTTTCGGCAACCGATCGTACCCGTTCCAGGTCTCACCCGAGGTTTCTTCTGCGCTGATACTTCTGCATTCATGGTCATTCCCCACGGGCTTGATTGACGGTTCGAAATCACACGTTGCGGTGCCGCCCCGCACGGAAGCATTGCACGAGAGACTTCGGTTTGGGAATATCCCGCTCCGCCAACGAAGAAGGCAAGTCATGCAACCCCCCGGCGAAATCGTGGATATCAGTCTCGAGCTCGATCCGAAAAATTTCGGCATGCGGACCCCGGCCGGGTTCACCAAGGATCTGCAGTTCGCCATGGAGGTGCTCAAGGAGCATGACGCCCCGGGCGGCGCCGGCCAGATCGTGCGCGGCGTCCACATGCGTCTGCATGCCGGCAGTCACGTCGATGCGCCCGAGCATAATGTGCGCGGCGGCACGCAGATTCATCAGCTTCCACTCGGGCTTTTCATCGGCGAGGCGATCGTCGCCGACCTGCGCGACAAAATGCCCGGCAAGGCGATTGCCGAAGGCGATCTCGAAAGCGCCATTGGCGCGCGGGTAAAGCACGGCGACCGCGTGCTGCTGCGCACCGATCACAACAATTCATACGACGGCGGCTCGGATAAGTGGATGAAACTGTCGCCTTATCTCACCATCGGCGCCACCCGATGGCTGATCGACAAAGAAGTCGTCATCGTCGGCTACGATTTCTATCACGGTAACGACGAACCCGATGCGCCGCGCGTGTTCCATAATTCGCGGACCTTGAGCGAGCACGGCGTGATTACGATGCCATACCTGAAGAATTTGGATCGGATCGTCAAAGAGAGATTCACGCTCATCGCGCTGCCGCTCAATATCATCGGTGCGGAAGCGTCGCCGGTACGCGCCGTCGCGCTGACGTGACGGCACGATTAAAAGTCACACGAGAGGAAATAGCCGTGAAGCTCGTCAGGTTCTGCGCATTTGCGCTCGCCATCGCCGCCGCGGCATGCGGATTGGCATACGCCCAGGAGCACTATCCATCCCGGGCGATAACGATCGTCGTTCCGCTGAGCCCCGGCACGGCGATGGACATCCAAGGGCGTCTTTTCGCTCAGGGCTTGGCGCAGCGGTTCGGCTATCAGGTCGTCGTCGTCAATCGTCCCGGCGCCGGCACCCTGATCGGCGCCGAGACGGTCGCCAATGCGGCGCCGGACGGCTACACGATCCTGCTCGCCAACTCGGCGCATGCGATCCTCGGAACGATGAACAAGAATCTGCCGTTCGATCCGGTCGCCGATTTCTCCGGTATTTGCATGATCGGATTAGCGCCGACCGTCGTCACGGTCGCACCGTCCCTTGGCGTCCATAACTTGCGGGAATTCATCGCTCTGGCAAAGGCGAAACCCGGCACCATCAATTACGGCTCGGCGGGCATCGGCACCGCGACCCATCTGGCGGGAGCCTATTTCGCGCTGCAGACCGGCACGCAACTTGTCCATGTCCCTTATACCGACAGCCAGGTCATCCTCACCGACCTGCTCGGCGGGCATATCCAGGCCACTTTCGCGCCGGAGGCGTTTACGCTGCCGCTCTTGCAAGACGGCAAGTTGTTGGCGCTCGCGGTCGCCGACAAGGAACCCGTCGGCGAGCCGATCAAGATTCCCACTGCGCTGTCTCAGGGCGTCGATTACGTCAACGCCACTTGGTACGGCTTTCTCGCTTCCGCGAAGGTGCCGCACGCCGTGCTGCAAACGCTTCACGACGCCATCGTCGAAGTCGGCAAGGATCCGAAGATCCAGGCGAGAATCCGCCAGCAGGGAATCAGCCCGGCGACGAATATCGGGCTTGCCGACTTCGACAAATATATCGCCAACGATATGGCGCGGCTGGCGCCGCTGTTGGCGACGATCGGACGGTCGAATTGACGGGCGACTGACGGGCGGACGATTTACCGATCGCGGCGACGAGCGCGGGCGCCGCCGGCACGGCCATCGGATAGCCGGTCGGATGCAGCGCCAGCACGCCGGCGACCACGCCGGTGGCATAGGCGATCCACGCGAGCGTGAGCACCGCTAGGGTGGCCTGCTGCTGCGGCGCTGCAGCTTCCGGCACCGCCGAGCCCAGCCTGACCGGATTGCCGGTGATGAAAGCGGTATTGATCGGCGCGCCGGCGATGGTGCGCACGGCGGCATTCTGCATGCCGAGCGCGGCGGCGCAGATCGCGGCGCTCCATTGGCCGGCGACAAGCTCCGATGCGCCGAGCATGACGGCAGTGAGAAAAAGCGACAGGCTTGCCGGGACTTTAATCTTCAGCGCGGTCTGCGTGACAACAACCGTCGCGAGGAACACGGCAACGATGCCGAGATGAAAGCCGGCGCGGTCGAGCTTCCATTCCGCGACGTCGATGCCGAGCAGCACCGTGTTTCCGGTCATGGCGCCGACGAACGTGCCGTAGTGAAGAAACGAGATCGCATCGGCCGAGCAGCCGATCACGCAAAGCAGCACCGTTCGTGATAGATCGAGCGGTTGCATGGTTATACACTCGGGTTTTGTCTCAATGCCGTCCGTTGCCCAATCTTCCTCAACTGTTGTAACCTAACCGTTGGGTTTGCTACGCATAGGATATCTATTATCATGCTCAGTCTTGCAGAGATTCGGAAGATTGGAGAGCTCCTTCAACAGAAGGGATGGAGTCCTACGACCAAGATTTTTCATCACAGAAATCTTAGCCTTCTCGACGCAGTATCTAATTTTGTCGCCAGGATTAAGCCTGAGCTTCGCGAAATTGTGTTTGAACTGCTGCGACACTATGAGGTGATAAACGAATATCACCAATATGGCCGATCGTTATGTGATCGGCTAATTGCGGAAATTGATCCGTCAAAGCACTATTATATAGCCCCTTTGACTTTGGCGGATGCGGGCAGAATAAAAAGTGGTCATAATTTTTGTTATGACATAATTTCATTCTTTCCGCGTCGTACCCACACAAATGTGCATTTTGTAGATTCCCCCCTGTCCGGGGACATTGTGTTGAATGATAATGTTGTGGTTATTTTCACGGATGATTTCGTTGGAACAGGGGATCAGTTTTTCGAGATGTACGATGAATTTGTACGTAGGATTGGGAAACCTAAACTTTGTATCTTGCTAGTTATACGCCTCCAAGATGAAGCCCTCGAAGCTCTCTCGAATGCCGGAATTGAGGTGCTTTATGATCAGGTCAGAGCGAAGGCGATTTCATCGGGGCGAGCGACGGGGGCAATGTCGGTTCAGCAAGCACTCGACTCATATCTCAAAATCGAAAACGAAGTTAAGGTGCCTTGGGGCTGCAGTTTTGGGTATGGCCAATCAGAAGCCATCGTGACCATGAAGCGAACCCCCGATAACACCCTTCCAATATTTTGGGTGGACGAAGATGCAGGAGGGCAAGAATGGCCAGCTCCGTTTCCAAGGAACTAGACCTGCCCGATTCAGCAAGGAGTGTGCTGCGCGAAGTCTTACGGGCAGGATCGGCGAACGCATTGATCCGTCAAGGATATACCTATTTGCAGATAGTTGAGTCTCTCTCCGCGCTAATCGGGTCTGGATTAGTCTTGGAGGAAAACGGGCGTCTTTCGCTTACAGCCCAGGGCAAAAAGGCACTGCTAAGCGCCCGCAATGATAAAAGCGGGTTTTTCTGGCTCGATCCACGCGACGACGCCCGGGTTGCAAAAATCGGGCTAATGACGCCATATATTCCTGAGCGTCGTTCGCTGCAGGGCATTAAGCATCGCACTAGCAGCTAGCGGCTCCGCCGCAGGGAGTGGCGAGTCGCCACTCTTGAGAGAACTGCCTTTCGAGCCCGGTACGCGGGAGATCAAATCGCGGAGCGATTTGATGCCCGCGCACCACGCTCCCTTCGGTCGCGTTCACTACTCGCACGAGATGTGCGAGTAGATGAGGGATTTTAGTAGTGCGATGGCAGCGACGACGCTCACCCCTTCCTACATCAACGATCAGTTCCGAAGACTCGCCCGAGAGGCGCAGTTTTCGGAGGGGGATGTTGAGGCTCTCGAAGCGTATGCTAAAAAATTGGAAGACAACAAAGTCCCTGTAATATTTGACGTCAATCATCTTTCTAAGCTTCTTGGATATGAGATTACGCTCTTGTACGCGATATCAAATGCTCCAAATAAATTCTATCGTACATTCACGATTCCCAAGAAAAACGGAGCACCAAGAAAAATAAGCGAGCCACTGCCAACGCTCAAGCAAATGCAGCGTTACATACTTGATAATATCTTAGCAAAAGTCGGAATTTCAAAAGCGGCAAAAGCGTTTCGCACCAACTCGAGTATAAAGAAGAATGCGAGGATACATCTCCGTCAGCCGATAATTATAAAATTTGACATCAAGGACTTTTTTCCTTCGATAAAAAGGTGGCGTGTATTCAGCCTGTTCTTCGAATTTGGTTATACGAGTCAACTGTCAATGTTGTTGTCTAGGATGTGTTGTCTAAATGATTGTTTGCCGCAGGGCGCGCCGACTAGTCCTGCGCTCGCAAACATTGTTTGTCGTAGCTTGGACCACGATTTGCTGGAATACTGTCTCCAAAATGGTCTGCGTTACACACGATATGCCGACGACATCACTATTTCCGGACAAGTTGTGAATACGGCGCTGATTCGTAACGTGCGACATATCGTGAAATGTCACTTTTTTGAATTGAATGAGAGTAAGACGAGCGTGCTGCGCGGCGGGGCAAAAAAAATTGTGACGGGCATTGTCGTAAACGAGAGAATGCAAAGTCCCAGGGATTTGCGAAGAGAATTTCGAAAAAATGTATTCTTTATAAGAAAATATGGGATCGATGGGCATCTCAGAAAGATTCGGGAAACGAGAAAGAATTACTTGCTTCATCTAATAGGAATCGGTGAATTCATACGGTGGGCGGATCGAACAAACATGGCCGTCATCAGGGATTTAATATTTTTGAATAGCTTGCGCTCTTCCCAAAGTTGATGTCCTTGGTAGCTGAGCTTCGACAGGCGGGAGGATGGCGCCCAGCTGATTCTACCCCTTTAATCGCGGCCGTAGTTGAGTTTATCCCTGTCGCGGGCGCTTGCCTCTGCCCGACTTAGGGGGATGCACCGATGCGGAGACGCTGCGCCGCAGCGCCTCCTTCAGGTCGACCGGCCGGCCGTGCTTCTTCAACAGATCGCGGAACGCTTCGTCGGCGAGTTCAGCAAAATCCTTCATCTGGTCGCGGCCGAGCAGGTCGAGCGCACGCCAGGTCTCGTCGTCGAGCTTGACGCGCTTGCCTGGCATCATCCCGCTTTCTTATGCCGCGCGTGATTGCGCGCGGACGAGCGCGCCGCTTTCTTGGCGACGCTCTTGGGCGCGCGGGCGCTCGATCCGGCGGTCGCGCGGCGCGCGCCGCCGCCGTTGCCGGCGTTTCGGCCGCCGCCGGCTTTGACGCTTTGCCGCAGCGCATCCATCAGATTGATGACGTTCGAAGGCTCCCGATCCTTGGGCCGCTCGATCTTTTCGCCTTTCTGCTTCTTGCGCAGGAGGTCCTTGAGCGCGTCCTCATATTGGTCCTTGAATTCCCCCGGCTTGAACTGTCCTAGCTTGGTCTCGACAATATGGATTGCGAGATCGAGCATGTCCTTCGGGATCTTCTCGTCTTCGATGTCATCGAAATATTCTTTTTCGTTTCGGACCTCGTAAGGGTAGCGCAGTGTCAGCCCGACCATGCCCTTGCCGCGCGCTTCGAGCGCGATGATATGTTCTCGCGAGGTGAACAGCACCTTGCCGAGCGCCACCTTGCCTTCCTTGCGGATCGCTTCGCGGATCACGGCAAAGGCCTGCTGGGCCACCTTACCGTCCGGCACGATGTAATAGGGATCGCGCAGATAAAGCTCGTCGATCTCGCTGCGCGGCACGAATTCCTCGATGTCGATGACGTGCTTTGATTCGATGGCGACGGCTTCGAGCTCGTCCGGATCGAGCTCGATATACTCGCCCTTGGCGAGCTCGTAGCCCTTGACGATGTCGGCGTTGTCGACCTCGTCGCCGGTATCGGCGTCCACCTTCTTGTAGCGGATGCGGTTGCCGGTCGCTTTATTGAGTTGGTTGAAGTTGATTTTTTCTCGCTCCGAGGTCGCCGGGTAGAGCGCGATGGGGCAGGAGACGAGCGACAGCTTCAGGTAGCCTTTCCAATACGCGCGCGGGGCCACGGTCGTACTCCATACTCTGAGGACTTAAAGCAGCGCGGATTCAACGATATCGGGGAACCCATGTTCCACAAGGTAACTTCCCGGCGACCGTTTCTTCTTTGTTCTACCTGGGCGCGGGTCTAGACTTCCGGAAATTCGATGATTCGCGAGTAAAATGTCATGCCGGCAGCAAAGCCAATAACAACCGCAACAAAAACGAAAGCACGGCTGTTTCACGCCAGGATGGTGGTGACGCGCGTCGAAGAATGGTGCGTCGAGGCCGCGACCTCCAAGCAAGCGCGTGAGCTCCTGGCCGCCGGCGCCGGCCATCGCTGCGCGCCCGGCGAGAGCATCCAGGTCGAGCTCGAGCGGCTGATCGACGAATAAGGCGCTGGGCTCATGAAAAGGAAGCGTTGCGCCAAATGCAGCGGCAAAGGAACCGTTATATGCGCCGTGTGCGCATATTCTTCCGTTGTCCGTTCTCATTATGGATGGATCAGCCCCTGGCGAAAACGCGCGGCGCCCAAGCAGGCGCGCCGCTCGGTCACGGCAAGCGAAAATCCAAGTCCCAGAAGTAAATAGGCACTCAGAAGTAAATAGGCCTATGGACGCCAAACCAAGGACCGGATCGCTGCGGCCGGCGCCGCTCCTTGACGCGGCGGATTGCAGCGCCCTGCAACAAATTTGCGCCGCACTGCCAATGAATGCTACCGGCAACGCCACCGTTCATTAGCCGGACCGATCATGCGCCGTCGCCTGCCCAACGACCAGCCGATCTCGCGGCTTGCCGTCTGGGCGCGGCGCATTGCCTTGTTTTCGCTTGCCGCCACGTTCGTCGCCATCATTATCGTGCGCTCGGGCGCGCTCGACATCGTTCCGGCGCTGTCCACGCTGAGCGGCGCGCTGGTGCTGGCCGGTGTCGCCATTGTGCTCGCCGGCGCCGCCGGCCTCGTCATCTGGCGCCACGGCATCGGCGGCGGCAGGCACGCGGCGGCCGCCTTGTTCATCGGCTTGGCGCTGCTCGCCTATCCGCTCTATCTCGGCGTCAAGGCCTACCGTCTGCCGGCGATTTACGACATCACCACCGATCCGATCGATCCGCCGCAGTTCGATGCGATCGCACGGTTGCGGCCGCGCGACGCCAATCCGATCGCTTATGCGGGACTCTACACCGCGGAGCAGCAGAACGCGGCCTACCCCGACATCGCGCCCGACGACACCACGGCGACGCCGCAGGAGGCCTACAACGCCGCCACGAAGGTCATCAACAAGCGCCGCTGGCGCGTCGTCGATGCCCGGCCGCCGCAAGCGGCCTTGCCGCACATGATCGATGCGCGAGGCTCGCAGGACACCTCGGTGCGCGACGGCATCATCGAGGCGGTGGCGCGCACGCCGATCCTCGGTTTCCGCGACGACGTCGTGGTGCGGGTGCGGGCGACCGCCGACGGCGCGCGCATCGATGTGCGCTCGGCCTCGCGCTACGGCCGCCACGATTTCGGCGCCAATGCCGCGCGCGTGCGTAATCTCATCGACGATATCGACGACGTTTTGGCCCTGCCGGTGCCGGTGAAGAAACCGGCGCCCCCGGCGCATCAAGCTCCGGGCAAGGCGTCCGCCAAGCGGTAGGTCCCCGCGATCGACGGCGGACCGTCCGTCGCTACGACGCCGCGCGCGACCAAATCTTCCAGATGCGCCAGCACCGACAGCGCGGCGGCGCCGATAAGCCGCGGATCGAGCCCAATATAGACCGCCTTGACGACGGTTGGGATGTCGGCCGCGCCCTTGCCGAGCCGGTGGCGGATCGAGGCTTCGCGGGCCGCCCGGTGCCGGATCAGATAGCGCACATAGCGCGGCGCGTCGCGCACCGGCGCGCCATGGCCGGCGAGGTAGAGCGGCTCGGGCCGCGCGGCGAGCTTGTGCAGCGACGCCATATAGTCGCTCATGGCGCCGTCGGGCGGCGCCACGATCGTGGTCGACCAGCCCATCACGTGATCGCCGGCGAACAACAGATCGGCTTCCTTGAACGCGAACGCCATGTGATTGGCGGTATGGCCCGGCGTCGTTACCGCTTCGAGCGTCCAGCCGTCGCCGCTCACCGCTTCGCCGTCGGCGAGGGCCACGTCGGGGCGAAAATCCATGTCGGCGGAGGCATCGAGGCGGCGCGTTTCGCCGATATGGAGCGGCCGCGCCAGCCGGTGCGGCCCTTGCGCAAAAACCTTGGCGCCGGTCGCCGCTTTGACTTTGGGCACCGCCGGCGAATGATCGCGATGGGTGTGGGTGACGAAAATGTGGGTGACGGTCTCGCCGCGCACGGCGGCCAGGAGCGCGGCGATGTGGGCGTCGTCGTCGGGCCCGGGATCGAGGATCGCGACTTTGCCGCGGCCGACGATGTAGCTCATCGTGCCCTTGAACGTGAACGGACCCGGATTATTGGCGACCACGGCGCGCACGTTTGGCGCCAGCTCGCGCACCCGGCCGGGTTCGAGATCGAAGGTCTTATCGAACGGCACGTCGTCGTTCATGCGGGCTGCATATCATTGCCACAGCCGGAGTTCGAATCCGATCGGATCGAGGCGGGGACGACAATGCGCGAAGGCAGGACTGGGAGCGCAAGCGCTCGTCATTCCGGGGCCGCTCGCCGCGTCGCGGAATGACGCAAGCGGGGTCGCCAAAATAGTAGAGCCCCGGTGCCGGGAATGCCGGGGCTCTAGCAACCTCAATTCGCCACGGTAAGTGAGACCGAGATCGCCGATACTTGTTATGCAAACCGCGGGCCAAATCGGGCGGCGGCAAAACCACCGCGATTCCGGCTTTATTTATGCGGGAAAATCGAGCCTTGGTCGCGCCGCGGGCGGCCGCTGGCTATTTTGCAGGCAGCGGCGTCTAAAACGGTGTCCGGCTGCGGATCGCGGCCGCCAGGGTTCCCTCGTCGAGATAATCGAGTTCGCCGCCGACCGGCACGCCGTGGGCGAGCCGCGTCACCTTCACGCTAGCCTCATGCAGCAGGTCGGTGATGTAATGGGCGGTGCTCTGGCCGTCCACGGTCGCCGAGACCGCCAGGATCACCTCCTTGACCGCCGGATCGCTCGCCCGCTTGACCAGCGCCTCGATCGTAAGGTCGTCCGGCCCGATGCCGTCGAGCGGCGACAGCGTGCCGCCGAGCACGTGGTAGCGCGCATTGATGGCATGCGCGCGTTCCAGCGCCCACAGGTCGGCGACGTCGGCGACCACGACGATGGCCGAGGCGTCGCGCTTGGGATCGGTGCACACCGTGCAGGGATTTTGCGTATCGATATTGCCGCAAGTACGGCACACCTCGATCTTTTCCATCGCGGTCTGTAGCGCGGCGGCCAGCGGCGCCATCAGCAATTCCCGTTTCTTGATGAGAAACAGCGCGGCACGCCGCGCCGAGCGCGGGCCGAGCCCCGGCAGACGGGCCAAGAGTTGGATCAGGCGCTCGATTTCGGGACCGGCGGCGACGGCGGGCATCAGAACAGCTTCAGCCCCGGCGGCAGCGGCAGGCCGCCGGTGAGCGCCTGCATCTTTTCGGCGAGCTGCGTCTCGAGCTTGCGTTTGGCGTCGGCATGGGCGGCGACGATAAGGTCTTCGACGATCTCCTTTTGGTCGGGCTTGAGCAGCGAATCGTCGATGCGCGCCCCGCGCAGATCGCCTTTGCCGGAAAGCTTTATCGTTACCAGGCCGCCGCCGGCCGAGCCCTCGATCTCCAGCCGGTCGAGCTCGGCCTGCATCGCCTCCATTTTCGATTTCAGTTCGGTGGCCTGTTTCATCAGGCCGAGAAAATCAGGCATCGGGGTCGCTTTCGTTCGCGGCTGCTTCCGGCAAATCTTCTGATCCGGACAAGCCTTCGGTATTACCGCCGCCCGTGCCGGCCGGCGGACGGACGTCGACGATCTCGGCGCCGGGAAAACGTTGCAGCACCGCTTGCACCAGAGGATCGTCGCGCACGCCGTCTTTCAATTCCGCTTTGCGGGTCTCCGCCTGCGCGCGCAGCGACGGCATGCCGGCCTCGGCGGAGACGGCGACCATCCAGCGGCGGCCGGTCCAGTCGGCAAGCTTTTTCGACAGCTCGCCGACCAGCGTCTTGCGCGCGCTCGGTTCCAGCGCGAGTTCGAGCGTGCCGTCCTCGAACCGGACCAGCCGCACGTCGCGCTCGAGCGCGCTTTTCATGGTGAGGTCGCGTTTCTCGGCGGCGAGCGCGATCAGATCCGCAAATGACTTGACGGCGAGCATTTCGACCGCCTCGTTGCGCGGCGCCGGCTCGGACGACGGTCGCGGCGCTGCGGCGGGTGCCGTGGCGGCGAGCGGCCCGCGCGGCGCGCGCACTTCCGAGCGCAGTTC
>Ga0102924_1005595_pt1 | contig 12104 bp, 9 predicted proteins | sample PaiPotPPM11metaG_FD_80116 | JGI IMG/M metagenome (GOLD analysis project Ga0102924, IMG submission 80116) | Iron sulfur acid spring bacterial and archeal communities from Banff, Canada, to study Microbial Dark Matter (Phase II) - Paint Pots PPM... ... | reverse complement strand
TCTCCACGAACCTCGGCGACAATATCGCCACGAGAGATGCCCTTTCGCGACTTCTCGGATGTGACTCTGCGGCGTCGACGGCGTCCACACCACCGCCCCTCATGCGGGAGTTCCCGTAGGTCAGGCATGGTACCGTCTGTTTACCATTGGCCATATTCGGCAGCGGATGAATACCTTGCACGAAGTGCGGTTTAAGTAAATGACATACATAGCGTTCCTACGCGGCATCAACGTCGGCGGCCACACCGTGAAGATGGAACGCCTGCGCGCGCACTTCGCCGAGCTCGGTCTGGCCAATGTCCGAACGTACATTCAAAGCGGCAACGTCTTCTTCGAGACAGAGCAAACGGACCGGAGGACATTAACACAAACCATTGAGCAACATCTGCACAGCGTCTTGGGTTACGACGTTCCCGTATTCTTGCGCTCGATCCCGGAGCTCGAGCAGATCCTGGCCATCGATCCGTTTCGCAGCATGGACGTCACGCCTGACATGCGGCTGTGCATCACCTTCACCGCCGACGCCATAGCGAATGATCTGGCTTTACCGCTCTATTCGGCCAAGCGGGATATGGCCGTCGTCCACACCACCGATCAGGAAGCGTTTGTGGTGTGGTACCTCATCAATGGCCGGCCGCCTGCCGCGAGCGGCATCCTAGACAAGGCGCTCGGATCCAAGACGACCACGCGCTTCTTACATACCACCGCCAAGATCCTGCAGGCGGCCAAGGATAGTTGACGAAGCCTTGGTGACTACCTCAAATCGATCCGACGGCGGGAGGGCGACCAGAGGTCAGGTGGCAGTTGCTAGTCCGGGTGAATGCTGAGAGGACCGTCCTCGCGCTGCCCAGGCGCGAGCGACGAGACGGATGGAGCCGTCGTCGGTCTTCGGCAGATTGGCCCGGATGCATTCCCGCCGCACCGCGCGCCGCTCCTCGGTGAGCGACATCGCATAGCTCGGCGCGGGACCTTGCCCGTCGAGGAATGGTGACCAGTAATCGTCGAAGTCGCGGAAGACCGTCGGGACATCGATGGCGCGCACCGCCACGTCCTCCAGCCTCGCAGCAGTGAAGAGCCGTTCCAGCGACTCCGGGCTGCAGATCGGGAAGCGCCGGCCTTCGTCCAGCTCCATGGCGGCGGGATCGAGCTGCGCGGCGGCGTCCCAGAAGTGGCGCATGAGCTGCATCTCGCCGGCGTAGTCCCAGACGTAGATGGCCACGGCGCCGCCGGGGCGGGTGACCCTGGCCATCTGCGCCAGCCCGCGGCCCGGCCGCGGCAGGAAGTTCAGGACCAGCCCGGAGACCGCCGCGTCGAAGCCGGCTCGACCGAAGGGGAGCGTCTCGGCGTCGCCCTGTCGGAACTCCGCGCGGCCGTCTGGGATTTGCTCACGGGCATAGGCGACATGGCCTTCCGAGGCGTCGACGCCCGTGACCGCGGCCGGCGCCGCACCCGACATCGAGCCAGCGGCTCCCCGCAGGCACGGCAAGCCACGCCAGGAACTCGCGTGCAGCCAGCCGGCTCCATCGGCCGACGTATAGCTCATACGCGGCCCCGCTCGCCCAGATGCTCATCGCGACCTCCGCCTCTGGCGCTCCCGAGATGGCGAGCGCCGGCGACTCCCCTCGCTGCGACCGCCCCGCCGGGCGAGTATAGCGGCTGAACCAGGGTAGGGGGCAGGAGATCTGGAGCAAGCCGAGGTAGTTACTGGCTTTCTTGTCCCAGCGGATCCGGAACGTCCGGCACTTCGACAGCCTGGCAACGTCCATTCACCAACCCACCGACGCACCTTGTGCTGCACCTTCCGTGGCGGCCTCGGATCGCTAATCAGCCGGACGAGGGGCTTGTCGCAATAGCCCGCGACCGCGCCTCAGACGATGGAATGGTCGTATCCCTTGTTCAGGCGCTGACGCGGTTACTCCCGTGATTCAAGGGTAACAGAGCACAACGGGCTGAGGAGTGGCAGAGTGGCGCTTGCCCCTCGCCGACATCGCCGGTATATACGAGCGAGGAGCGTTCAGCGTAGTCCCGCTCCGCTTCGGGTCAGTGATCAAGCCGATCGGCATACGAGAATTGCTCAGCCAGGACACGGTTCGGCACAGGCCGCCTTGACACTGCCGGCCAACAGAGTACGACAAAGAGATGTGCTATTGCTCCCGCTGCGGCTATGCCTCCGCATCGCCTGCGAACTACTGTCCCAACTGCGGCCAGAAGATGCGCGAGCAGCCTGTGCCGATGCAAGGAGCTACATCGAGCGACGTATTACTCACCAATCTGAGGCCGAACGCCGAAGCGCCGTTCCATCGAGAGCGCAGGTCTTCTACGCCCGCCACGGTGTTCCTGGTCGGGCTCGTGGCCCTTGGCATGGCGGGCTTCCTGGTCGTGCAAGCCGGGCGGTCGCCAACATGCGCCAGCGCGGAGACCATGGCCGAGGGCCACCACCAGGTGATCTACACGGCGCTTGAGGCGATCACCGTAGTCCAATTCGACTGCGCTGGGTTGGTTGCGATCAATCCGATAACCGCTGAGCGACGTGTTACGGTCGATTTTTCGTTCAACGGCAAGCGATTCAGCGCCTGGTACGCTGTTGCCCCGAGTGGTGTTGTGAGCGCCCAGAATCCGACGGCGCTCACCATCGACAAGATCGCGGACCAGGGGCCGACGATGCTGGCGGCGCTGCTGCGATGATATGCGCAAGGTGTCGCGTGGTGTGGGAGCTCCACGAAGGTCGTTCGAATCGCGGTGCATCTGACGACGCTTGAGGATCTGATGCCTCCCGACTTTGGAACGGCCGGGCACATCGTCCCAACGGCAGTCGGGCGCTCTGGCGGCAGACCGCGGCATCCCCCGTTACCTCGACGACAATCGCCGGATGAGCGGGACCGCAGTCCCCCGGTCGCTTGGCCGCAGTCCGCAGACGCGGCCCCGGCATCCCCGTCGCCCTGCCTACTGCCTGCATGCACAGCGGCTCACCGGTACGCGGCGGCCTGGACGCCGTAGAGGTCGGCGTACTGGCCGCGCCTGGCGAGGAGCTCGTCGTGGCTGCCGACCTCGACGACGCGCGAGCCGTCGAGGACGACGATCAGGTCGGCCATGCGCACGGTGCTGAAGCGGTGCGACACAAGGATGGTGACCCGACCGTCGTCGTCGGCGATGTCGTGGGCAAGGCCGGTGCCGTTGCGCTGCGCGGCGGCGGCGTAGCGCTCGAACAGGGCGTGCTCGGACTCGGCGTCCAGCGCGGCGGTCGGCTCGTCGAGCACCAGCAGCAACGGGTGGTCGCGCATGAAGCCGCGCGCCAGCGCCAGCTTCTGCCATTGGCCGAACGACACCTCGACGCCGTCGGGCCAGGTAGCGCCGAGCTGAGTGTCCAGGCCAGCGGTGAGGCGCGCCACGACGTCGTCGGCGCCGGCGCGGCTCACGGCGGCCACGACGGCTGGCTCGTCGTCCAGCCGGGCGACATCGCCCAGGCCGACCGTGTGGCGGGCGCGCAGCTCGAAGCGGTAGAAGTCCTGCAACGCTCCGGAGAGCCGCTGGCGCCATTCCTCGCTGGGCATGCGCGCCAGCGGCCGGCCGTCGACGTAGATCGCGCCGGAGGTGGGCTCGTAGAGCTTGGCGAGCAGCTTGACCAGGGTGCTCTTGCCGGCCCCGTTCTCGCCGACGATGGCGACCACCGTGCCCGCGGGCAGCTCGAGCGACACGTCCTCCAGCACCAGGCGCTCCGTGCCGGGGTAGGCGAAGGAGACGTGCTCCAGGCGGATGCCTTTCTCCATACGGGGGGGCACCGGCAGGTCGGCGTGCGCGACCAGAGACGCCGCGTAGTCTTCGAGCCAGGCCAGGCGTCGGGAGCCGTCCATCCAGATGCCGCGCAGGAAGCCGATCTCGCCGACGGTCGCGCCGATGTAGGCGGACAGGCGCGAGCCGGCGGCCAGGAGGAGCAGCACACTGGCGGGCGGCGCGCCGAGCCCCGACGACACGAAGACGACGGCGCCGGCGTAGGCGCCGCCGAACACCGCCCAGGCCAGCGCGTGCCACAGGGCCGAGCCCCAGCGGGCGGCGGCGATGGGGCCGTACCAGCGCTCCCAGGCGGCGCGGCGGCCGGCGATCAGGCGCTCACCGATGCCGGTGATGCGGACCTCCTTGCCAGGCGGGGCGGTGGTGGCGACCGTGAAGAGGTGGCGGGCGAGGCGGCTGGCCTGGGCGCCACGCTCATGGGCGCGGCGCTCAACGGCGGGCCGCCAGGTCGAGGTCAGCACGGTGGGCAGCGCGAACACGGCGAGCAACGCCAGCGCGGGGTGGATGGAGACGAGCAACGCGATGGTGACGACGAGTCGCAGTATCCAGCCGCAGGTGGAGAACACCGACATGTACATGTGGTCCAGCACGAACACCTGGTCGCGCAACACGCCGAGCCGGTCCAGGTAGTCGGGGCGCTCCTGGTGGGCGATGGTGGCCACCGACGCCAGCAGCCGGGCGACGTGGGACTCGAGAGCGATGGTGACCTTGTCGCGGAAGCGGCGCTGCACGCGGGTGCTGACCGTGCGCAGCAGCCAGGTCCCGGCCGCGGACAAGCCGAGTGCGCTGGCGGCAATGCGCACGAGCGTGCCGTCGTGCCCGAGCACGCCCTGGCCGAGCAGCTTAAGCCACAGCGCGAGCAGCGCGTCGGGCAGCGCCGCCGCCAGCGCCAGGACGAACGCCGTGGACATGAGGGCAGGCTCGTGTCGATAGCCGAGCTTGCACAGCCGCCACATCGACGACAACGCCGGCGGCATTTCGTCAATTGCGGCGGCGCCGTTGCGGCCGGCCTCAGACGAGGACGTCATAGATCGCCCCCTCCTCATCCTGGGCCGCGCTGAAGCGCTGGGCCTGGAGGTCGAACATCGTGTGGTATCGCCCGCCCAGCGCCATCAGCTCGTCGTGCGTGCCGAGCTCCACGACCTTCCCGTGCTCGAGCACGCAGATGCGGTCGGCCTGGCGCACCGTCGAGAAGCGGTGCGAGATGAGGATAGTCGTGCAGTGCCGGGTAGCAGTAAGGATGCGGTCGAAGATCTCGGCCTCGCCCCGCACGTCGAGCTGCGCGGTTGGCTCGTCCAGCAGCACGACCCCGGCGCCCAGTTGCACGGCGCAGAGGGCGCGCGCCAGGGCGACGCGCTGCCACTGCCCGCCGGAGAGGTCGGCGCCGCCCTCGTAGCCGCGGGCCAGCACCGTGTCGAGCTGGGCGAGGTGCGCGGCGCCGGCGGCGCTGAGCGCCGTGACTACGGCCTCGTCAGGGGCTCCCCCCGGCGCGACGTTGTCGCGCAGCGGCAGCTCGAAATGGATGAAGTCCTGGAAGACGGCGGCGAGCCTGGCCCGCCAGGAAGCGAGGTCGAGATCGCGCAGGTCGACACCGTCAACCTCGATCGCCCCGGCCTGGGGATCGTAGAGACGGCAGAGCAGCTTGGCGAGCGTGGTCTTGCCGGCCCCATTCTGGCCGACGATGGCCAGCGAGGACCCGGCGGGGATGCTGACGTCGAAGCCCTCCAGCACCGGGCCGCCGCCCGGGTAGGCGAAGGTGACGTCGCGGAAGTGGATCTCGTGCGCGGACATCCCATTGGCGGGCCGGGCGCCGCTCGGCAGCGCGCCGCCGCGGGCCATGGCCGGCGCGAGGGGCAGCACCGCGTTGACGTGGGCCACGACTTCGTCCAGCGCCCAGCTCAGCCCCCCGAAGGCGATCATCGAGGTGCCGATCGCGCTCATGGCGTAGACGACGAACGCGCCCAACGGCAGACTGCCGCCGGCCGCGGCGCTGGCGAGCGACCAGAACACCGCGACGTTGGCGCCTATGACCAGCAGCATGCTCCAGCCCAGTGGCCGCTCGCGCAGGCGGGTTGCCGTGTACTGGAGCTGATGCAAGCGGGTCCGCCGGTTGACGAAGCGGTCAATGGTCCAGGCGGCGAGGCCGAACAGGCGCAGCTCCTTGGAGGCCGGCGGATCGACGGCGAGCCGGTAGGCGTAGTCGGCGTCGCGCTGGGCGGCACGCACCTCCTCGGTGTTGCGGTCGCGCCAGACGGCACTCTCGCGCAGCAGCCAGTGCGTCGCTAGCCAGGCGCCGGCGAGGAGGACGGCCGCCCACCACCGGTAGCGGGCGAGCACGACCGCGCTGGCGAGGCCGCCGAGCATGTCGATCAGGCCCGAGGCGATGAAGTCCATCGAGAGCGACAGCGGCGGGCCGGTCATGCCGAGCTCGAAGTCGCGAGCGGCAGTCAGGTCGCTGGTGAGCTTGGGGTCCTCGAGGTGACCCATGCCGGGCGGGCGGACGCAGGCCTCGGCCAGCCGGTCGTTGAGCCAGGCCGCGGTGCGGTCACCCAGGTTGGCTCCGATGGCCTGGTGAATCGGGCTGAGTATCTGGAGCAGGATGAACACCACGGCGACGAAGGCGAGCGGGGCGGCCAGGTCGGCCCGGTGCTGCACGGCGCCGACCAGCAACCCCATGGCGATGCTGAACACCGCCGGCAGCACGCCGCGCAGCACGAGCACGCCCCACCACGCGCCGGCCAGGGCGCGGTCAGCCTTCGGCAGGACGCCGACGACCTTCCACTCGTTGCGCTCGCGCAGGCGTTGAATCATCGGTGCGAATCCGAGCACCGGCAGGATGGGTCGCACGGGACGCATCCTGTCGCGGCCATGCACGTCGCCCCCCCTTCCTACGGTTGGATTGGTCACGAGGCCGTCGTTCCACGGCACTAGGTCAAATGTACCAGGAAGCGGCCCACGGTTCAACAGTCGGAACGGCCCCGTGGCCGACTGTCAACGGCGCTGCCTCCTGGCGGTAATCAGCTCGGTGCGTCACGCTCGACAGCCACGGCCTTGACCCTTACCAAGCAATGGCGTCACAGCCGGATAGTGGGCATGACCACAAAGTAGCATTGGGCTTGTCCGACGGCTCAGGGAGTCGAGGGCATCGCGTTATGGCTTTCGGCGCGGTGTCAACCGGCTAGCCGTCGGGTAATTGCCGATCCGGCTCCCCGTGCCTCCGCTTCTTCGAGGCCCGCTTGCTGGTAGATGCCCAGCACGTTGCCCGCGGGGTCGCGGAAGGTCAGGTACACCTCGGGCGAGTCCGGGTCGATCGGCTGGACGATCTGGCCGCCCTCAGCGACCACGGCCTCGCCTGCCTTCGCCGCGTTGGCCACCATGATATACACGAGGAGACCCGGCTCCGCGGCTGGCCGGCGTCCGAGGACCCAGGTCCCGCTCACCTCGTTGACCGTGTCGTCGAAGGCGGTGCTCCCATCACCGCGCTCCCGGACCTGCCAGCCAAAGCAGCGGCGGTAGAACTCTGCCGATTGGGCGACGTCGACAGCGGGAATCTCGATGTAACAAATCTTGCCGGTTCGATACGTTGGCTCAGTCATGCTTGTCCTCCTGAATTCTCGAATAGCTTGTTGCAGGCGGTGGCGAAGCTCCTCAGCAAAGGCGGGGTCGGGAGCCGCCGCCGGCGCCGGGTCGTAGAGCCGCTCGAACGGATCAGTCATCGCCGACCCCCTGCCTCGCTTCGTAGCATCGGCGGAACGCAGCCTTGGCGCGCATCAGCAGGGTTTCCGTGGCGGTCCTGGATCGGCCGAGACGGTCGGCGACTTCGCGGACGGGCAGCCCGTCGAGGTAGCGCAACGCGAGCGCCGCCCGGTGGTGGGGCCCGAGCTCCCTGAGCGTGTCGCGGACCCGCAGGGCGTCGAGCTCGACGTCCCAGGTGTCGTTCGCCACCTCGTGCTGGCCAACCAGGCGCCGCTGCCTCCGGGCGGACCGTTCCTGCGCTCGCCAGTGATCGACCAGCTTGTGCCGCGCGGTTCCGACTAACCATGCGACGTTCACCTCCAACTCGGGATTGACCTCCAAGGCGCTCAACGCGGCCAGGAAGGTCTGGGAGGTAAGATCCTCCGCCGTCTCCCGATCTCCCGACCTGGACAGCAAGTACCCGTACACGAAGGGCAGCGCCTGGTCATAGATCGCGAGCAGACGGTCACCCCACAGGAGCCCGTCGGACCGGTCAGCGCTCATATCTCTATAGTCGCTTGAGCGGGGACAGTTCAGACGGGACCCGGAGCGGCGCACGAATCATCTTGTAATCTCCCCATCCACCAAGTCAGAAGCGAGCGACCACTAGTGGGTCGTTGGTATCGTCGGGCGCCATTCTCCCGGGGATCGCGCAGCATCGACTGGCCGGGTAGGGGCAGGTCTCTGTGCCTGCCCTGGTAGCAGCCACCACGGAAGTGTCCGCTTGTGCGGAAAGCAGGGCAGGCACAGAGACCTGCCCCTACCCGGTCGCCCCCAAATGGCGTGCCGCACGAAAACTGGCCCACTAATACACGTTGAGATACCGGTCGATCTCCCACTGGCTGACCGTGTTATGGTAGGATGCCCACTCGCGCGTCTTGAGCTCGACGTAGTAGTCCACGAACTCGGGGCCGAGCGCCTCGCGCAGCACCGCGTCCGCCGCCAGCTGCTCGACCGCTTCTTTGAGGTTGCTGGGCATCAGCTCGATCCCGAGCTCGCCAAGCTGTCGCTGGCTCAGGTCGTAGATGTTGAGGTCGTTGCGCCGGCCGGGCGAGAGGCGCCGCTGGATGCCGTCCAGACCGGCCGCGAAGACGGCCGCGGCGGCCAGGTAGGGATTGCAGGCGGAGTCGATGGAGCGATTCTCCACCCGACCCGGTCCGGGCACGCGCAGGAGCTGGGTGCGATTGTTGCCGCCGTAGACGATCGCCACCGGCGCCCAAGTGGCGCCCGAGGTCGGGGCCACCGCGACCAGGCGCTTGTAGGAGTTGACCGTCGGCGCGGTGATGGCCGCGAGCGCCTTAGCGTGCGCCAGTAGCCCGCCGATGAAGTTGTAGGCGAGCTCGCTCAAGCCTAGCTCATCCGTCGACGACCGAAACAGGTTCTCCTGCGATCGGGCATCGCTCAGGCTCAGGTGGAAGTGCGCGCCATTGCCGGTCTTGTCCGACCATGGCTTGGGCATGAAGCAGGCCAGGCCGCCGAGGTCGTGCGCCATCATCGACACCATGTAGCGGAAGAAGACGTAGCGATCGCCGGTGGTCAGCGCGTCGGCAAAGCGGAAGTCGACCTCGAACTGGCCGTTGGCATCCTCGTGGTCGACGGCCAGGACGTCCCAGCCGAGCTGCTGCATGTTGGCGACGAGCTTCTGCAGGAAGCCGAGCGAGCGGCTCAGCAGGCGCATGTCATAACAGGGCCGCTCCAGCGTGTCGGCGTCGTCGAGTGGCACGAGGCCCTGCTCGGTGCGCCGGACCAGGTAGAACTCCGGCTCAAGGCCCACGTCGGCCTGGTAGCCGATCGTGGCGAGCTGCCGCAGGACGCGCTTCAAGATCGTTCGTGTACAGAACTGATAGGGCTGCCCCTCCAGGTAGACATCGCAGGCGAAGCGCGCGACGTGGGGGGCCCAGGGCAGGATGGTCAACGTATCCCAGTCCGGCACGGCCGCCAGGTCGGGGTGGTGCGGCGCCTGCCCCATCCCGTAGGCGGCGAAGCCGGCGAAGAAGGCTCCGCCGTCGGGGCCTTCGAGGTCGCGGATGTGGCTGGCCGGCACCAGCTTGGCCCGCGTGGTCCCGGCCAGGTCCACCGACTGGGCAAAGATGAGCTGGATCCGTTTCTCCTCGATGATCTTCGCGGCGTCGTCGATCGTCATCGGCACCCTCCTGACTCCGAGATCCTCCCCCTAATGGGATACGGCAGCGGCCGCCTTCTCGCCAATGAGCAGGTTGTCGCGGAAGCGCGACAGCGCGAAGGGCTTGATCAGGTCCGGCGTGCAGCCCGTCGCGATCAGCTCGGCGATGCGCGTGCCCGATACCGGCCCCGCCTTGAAGCCGTAGGTACCCCAGCCGACATCCAGGATGAAGCCCTTCAGCCCGTCCACGGTGCCCATGATCGGACTGTAGTCGGGCGTCATGTCGCAGATGCCGGCCCACTGGCGGACGATCTGGACCTCTTTCAAGCGGGGAAATAGCTCGACGACGTGACCAGCGCACTGCTGCAGGAAGGGCAGCGTGGAGCGCAGGTTGTAGCAGGTGTAGGGATCGATCTCGGCGCCGGCGACGACCTCGCCGCGATCGGTCTGCGTCACGTACACGTGCAGCGTCGCCGACACGATGACCTTGTCGAGGAACGGCTTGAGCGACTCGGTGACGAAGGCCTGGAGCTGGTGCGTCGTGATCGGCAGGTCGACGTCGACCATCCGCGCGACGGTCGAGGCCCAGCCTGCCGTGCAATTGACGACCGTCTCGGTCTTGATCGGTCCGCGACTCGTCTCCACACCCACCACCTCCCCGTTTCGCCGCTTGATCGCGGTGACCTCGGTGAAAGGATGGAGGTGCGTCCCCAGGCGATCGGCGCCGCGCGCGTAGCCCCAGACGACGGCGTCGTGGCGGATGATGCCGCCGGGCGGATGCAGCAGCGCGGCCTGAACGGGAAAGCGCGGGCGGTCGCTCAGGTCCAGCGAGGGGACGAGTCTCTTGATCTCGTTGGGCCAGATGAGCCGGCTGTTGACGCCGAGCAGGCGATTGGCCTCCGCGCGCACCCGCAGCCCGCTGACCGCGGAGTCGCTGTGGGCGAGGGTCAGGTGGCCGTGCTGGGTGAACAGGACGTTGTAGTCGAGCTCCTTGGACAGCTCCTCGTACAGGCGCACGCTCTCGTCGTAGAAGGGGATGCCCTCGGCGGTTCGGTAGTTGGAGCGAATAATCGCGGTGTTGCGCCCGCTGGCCCCGCTGCCCAGGTAGCCGCGCTCGAGCACCGCGACATCGGTGATGCCGTGGCGCCTGGCCAGGTAGTAGGCCGCGGCCAGCCCGTGGACGCCGCCGCCGATGATGACCACGTCGTAGCGATCGCGCAGGGGACGCTTCGACCACATCGGTTCCTTGCGGAAGATCTGCATCTCAGGCCTCCTCGGATAGCGTCCGCCCGGCGCTCAGGCCAATCGGCACGATACCGAACTCCCCACCCGCGTCGAACAGAACATCCCAGAGGTACTCACCATAATCGCGGGATATGTACAGCTCGTACGTAGGCAACCCGGTACGGTCGAGGCGCAGGATGAGCGCGGGTACCTTGGCCAGGCCGACCTGGGCGCAGCTCTCGGTTGGTACTACTCTGTCGCGTAGATCGGCCGACGTGAGCTTGCGCAGCAGGTCCCGACAGCGCGGACCAACCAGGCGCAGGCCGGCCAGTGTCGACGTCACATCGGTCAGGTGATGACAATCATTCTCCGCGCCCATCGTGCCTGAAATCGCGTCGGTCATGCCTCCCCGCGCGCCGGCCGGCGTGAGCACCAGCGCCTGATCCTCGGCCAGTCGCGCCAGCACGACGGCAGAGCCGCCGACATCGACGCGGCCGACCTGTTGGAGGCCGGGCGCCGCCGCATCGCCGCACAGCCGGGCCAGCAAGCCGGCGACGCCCGTACCCTTCAGGTCGAGCTTCCCGGCTGGACTGACGTCCACGACGCCGACACCTTCGCGTGCTCGCCGGACCTCATTCTCAACGCCGCCTATCCGTTCGGCCTGCCGCCAGCCGTCGACGTCGACCAACGTCGCGCCGGCCGCGACCAATCGGTGGTGGAAGGCGCTGAGCTTCGGAGGGGTAGCCGCCGACGCTGGTGGCGGGCCAGCCGGTGGTTTCCAGTCGCCTCCCCGCAGCCGCGCTCCTTCGGGATCGTAAAAGGGCAGCGTGACGACGCGGGCCGGCACGTCGCGCTCGTTCCAGCGAATCGAGAGGAGCGAGCCGGGGGACGCTACGTCGATGGGGACCCAGGCCATGCCGATCGACTTCTGCAGGGTCGGGCTGAACCGCGAGCTCGACACGCGGCCTGCTGGGCGGCCGCCGGCGATGACCTGGCAGCCTTCCTCGGGGACCATCGAGGGCTCGACCATCTCGTACCCGATCAGCTTGTTGCGCAGCCCTTCCGCCTGTACTCGCTGGAGCATCGGCCGTCCGACGAAGTCCGGTTTGTCGAGCTTTACCGCCCAGGCCATGTCCGCTTCGAGCGGGTTGGACAGCGCGTCGGTGTCCTGCGTGACGATGATGTGTCCCTTCTCCAGGCGGAGGACGCGCTGCGCCTCCACCCCGAAGGGGAC
>Ga0102924_1005594_pt1 | contig 12106 bp, 11 predicted proteins | sample PaiPotPPM11metaG_FD_80116 | JGI IMG/M metagenome (GOLD analysis project Ga0102924, IMG submission 80116) | Iron sulfur acid spring bacterial and archeal communities from Banff, Canada, to study Microbial Dark Matter (Phase II) - Paint Pots PPM... ... | reverse complement strand
CCCCTGGGGGGCCTGGTCGTGCTCCTCCTGCTGGCCGATGTGGCGCTGGCCGTGATCGGGACGTTCGTCTCGGCGATCGCGGTGCAGACCCGGGCGCGCGATCTGATCGGGCCGATCATCGGTCTCCCGCTGCTCGTCCCGGCGCTGATCGGCCTGGCTCAGGGGGCGGGGCCGCTCCTGGCCAGACATGGGCCGGGGCTCCCGGCAGGGCGGTGGCTGGCCATCCTGGCTCTCTATGATCTGGTCTTCGCCCTCCTCGCCTACGCGGTTTTCGACTTCTTGCTGGAGGACTGACGGCACCGCCCTGATGGGTTTGATCTCGGACAACTACGGACGCGGACTGCGCGTTCTGGCCCTGGCCACGATCGCCACGCTGGCCGCCGCCCTGTCGCTCGTGTTCTTCTACGCCCCGCTCGACGCCGACCAGGGATTCATCCAGAAGATCTTCTACCTCCACGTGCCCCTGGCCATCATGGCCCTGTGCGGGTTCGTGCTCGGCGGGCTGCTCGCCGTCGCTCACCTGCGCACTGGCGATCGCAAGTGGGACATGCGCTCCTACGTGGCCATCCACATGGCCCTGATCTTCGGCGTGGGCGGGCTGATCACGGGCTCGATCTGGGCCAAGGCATCCTGGGGCCACTGGTGGGTGTGGGAGGACCCAACGCTGGTCTCGTTCCTGATCGTGATGCTCCTGTTCGCCACCTACCAGCCGCTGCGCTTCTCGATCGAGGACCCCGAGCGTCAGGCTCGGTACGCCAGCGTGTTCGCGGTGGTCGGCGGCGCCTTCGTACCCATGAACTTCATCGTCGTCCGCCTGGCCCAGGGATTCGTGCACCCCCGCGTGCTCACCCTCACGGGCGGCAACCTCCCGGGATCGATGCGCCTGACCTTCACGGTGTCGCTGACCGGAATCGCGCTCCTCTACGCGACGCTGTGCCGGCTCGAGCTGAGCGCCAAGTCCAGTCGCATCCAGCTGCGGCGCCTGCGCCGCGAGGTGCTGGGCGAAGCCGCCGGCTTTGCCCGCAGGAGTGCGGCGCCGTCGTGAGCGCGATCCTCGCCGTCGCCCCGGCGCTCCCGCTGCACAAGGCGGGGCCCTACGTGGCCGCCGCCTACATCGTGTTCGTGGTGCTGCTGCTCGTGTACCTCGGGATCATGGGCCGGCGCACCAGCCGAACCGAACGGGAGCTCTCGGCTCTGCGGCGCGAGCTGGAGCGCCGCCGTGTCGAGTCAGACTCCGAGCGTGAGCAGGAGCCCGTCCTGTGAGCGAGCTTCTGGCCATCGGCGTCTCGCACAAGACCGCGCCGGTGGAGATCCGGGAGCGCCTCGCCCTGCCCGAAGCCCGCGCGCAGAAGTTCATCCGCGATCTCCGCGGATCGGCCGACATCCGCGAGGCCGTGGCCATCTCCACCTGCAACCGCACCGAGCTCTACCTGGTGGTGGCCGATCCGGTCGAGGCCGAGGGCACAGCGCTGGCCATGCTGGCCTCGCAGGCGGGCATCCGGCCCACCGAGCTCGCCTGCACCATCTACTCCCACCGCAACTGTGACGCCGCCCGGCATCTGTTCCGGGTCACGGCCGGGCTGGAGTCGATGATCCTGGGGGAAGCCGAGATCCAGGGTCAGGTCAAGCGGGCCTACGACACCGCGCTGGCCCAGGAGACCGTCGGCCCGCTCAACAGCCGGCTCTTCCAGGCGGCTCTGCAGACCGGCAAGCGGGTGCGCTCGGAGACCGCGATCGGCGCCCGGCAGCTCAGCCTTCCCGGGGTCGCCGTCGCCCTGGCCAAAGAGCGGCTCGGCGCGCTGACCGGCCGCTCGGTGGTCATCGTGGGGACCGGAGAGACCAGCGAGCTGACCGCCCGGGCGCTCGCCGACAGCGGTGCCCGGACGACGTTCGTGGCCAGCCGCCGGCGTGACCGCGCGATCAGCCTGGCCCTTCGCTATGGAGGCGAGAGCCTGAGCTTCGACGAGCTGCCCGCGGCCCTGTTGCAGACCGACATCGTGGTCGCGGCCACGGCCTCGCCGCACCTGCTGATCGAGGCGGTCGAGCTGGCCGAGGTCATGCGAGGGCGGCCCGAGGGGCAGCTGCTGCTCATCGATCTGGCCGTGCCCCGCGACATCGACGCCGAGTGCGCCGCGATCCCGGGGGTCTCGCTGTTCGACATCGACGACCTGGAAGCCGTCGGCGCGCGCAACCGGCAGGTGCGCAAGGCCGAGGCGCGCAAGGCCGAGGGGATCGTCGAGGAGGAGATCCAGAGCTTCGCCGGCTGGCTCGGGTCGCTCGAGGTGCTGCCCACGCTGGCCGCGCTGCGGGCGCGGGCCGATCAGATCGCCGAGGAGATCCTGGAGGAGAACGCCACCCGCTGGGAGAGCGCCTCGGAAAAGGACCTCGAGCGGATACGCGCGTTGGCCCGGGCCATCGTCAACCGGATGCTGCACGAGCCCACGCTGAGGATGAAGGCGATGCGCGACGACCGCGTCCACGCCCGGATGGCGCTCGTGCGTGAGCTGTTCGGGCTGAGCGACGAGGAGGCGGCGATGCCCGATCAGGACCAGCTGGCCGAAGTTCGACAGCTTCGGCCTTGATCCGCATCGGTTCGCGCGGCAGCCGGCTGGCGCTGGCTCAGGCCAGCTGGGTGGCCGAGCGGATCGAGGGCGAGACGGAGATCGTCACGATCACCACGGCCGGGGACCTCGGAGCCGACGAGCAGGACAAGTCGCGCTGGGTGTCTGAGCTGGAGCGCGCCCTCCTCGATGACCGCGTGGACGTCGCGGTGCATTCGGCCAAGGACGTGCCCGCAGAGCCGGCCTCCGGGCTGGAGCTCGTGGCCATCCCCGAGCGGGCCGATCCCCGGGACGCCATCTGCGGCGCGCGCTCCCTCACCGACCTGGCGGAGGGAGCCCGGGTGGGTACGAGCAGCCTGCGCCGCGCGGCCCAGCTCCGGGCCCTGCGCCAGGACCTCGAGATCGTGCCCGTCCGCGGCAACGTGGACACGCGGTTGCGAAAGCTCGGTGAGGGCGGCCTGGACGCGCTCGTCCTCGCCGCGGCCGGGCTGACCCGCCTCGGGCGAGAGCCCGACGGAATCCTCGATGAGCTCGTGCCCGCCGCCGGACAGGGCGCGCTGGCGCTCGAGGCTCAGCCCGGCGGGATCAACCAGCGGGCGCTGGTCGCTCTCCACGACGAGGCGGCGGCGGCCTGCGTGAGCGTCGAGCGGGCGCTGACCGCCGCGCTCGGCGCCTCCTGCAACACGCCGGTGGGTGCCCACGCACGCTGGGAGGGCGGCGAGCTGGAGCTCTCGGCCTGGGTCGGACGTCCCGACGGCTCGGCCTGGGTCGCCGACCGCCTCCGGGGCGCGCCCGACGGGCTCGGCCAGCGCTGCGCCCAGCGGCTGCTGGCCGCCGGCGCCGACGAGCTTCTGAGGGCGGCATGACCGTGTACCTGGTGGGCGCCGGGCCCGGCGACCCGGGCCTGCTGACCCAGCGGGCCATCGAGCTCATCCGCTCGGCCGAGGTGATCGTGCACGACCGGCTGGTGCCCGCCGGCGCCCTGGCCGCGGCCGCTCCCGGGACCGAGCTCATCTACGCCGGCAAGGAGGGCGGAGGTCCGTCCACCGAGCAGGCGGCGATCGAGCGGCTGCTGGTGGAGCACGGGCGGGCCGGCCGGCGCGTCGTGCGCCTCAAGGGTGGAGACCCGTTCGTGTTCGGGCGCGGGGGCGAGGAGGCCGAGGCTCTCCGGGCCACCGGGGTGCCCTACGAGGTCGTGCCCGGCGTCACCGCGGGCGTGGCCGCCCCGGCCTACGCGGGAATCCCGGTCACCCATCGCGCCGCGGCCAGTGCCGTGGCCTTCCTGACCGGGCACGAGGATCCGGCCAAGCCCGACTCGGCGCTTGACTGGAGCGCGCTGGCGGCCTTCCCCGGCACGCTCGTCATCTACATGGGCGTGCGGCGGCTCTCGGCCATCGCCGAGCGGCTGATCACCGCCGGCCGTGCGCCCGAGGAGCCGGCCGCCGTGATCGAGCGGGGCACGGCGCCGGGGCAGCGCGTGGTCAAGGGGTCACTCGGCCGGATCGGCCAGATGGCCGCCGACGCCGGCTTAGGGCCTCCGGCCCTGGCCGTCATCGGCCCGGTGGTGGCACTGCGTGAGGAGCTGGCCTGGTTCGAGCACCGGCCGCTGGCCGGCCGCACGGTCGCGGTCACACGCGCCCGGGCCCAGGCCAGCGGGCTGGCCGCCCGGCTGCGGGAGCTGGGGGCGGAGGTGATCGAGGCTCCCGCCATCCGGATCGCCCCGATCGACGCCCCGGTTCCGGATCTGGCGCGCTACGACCTCATCTGCATGACCAGCCCCAACGCCGTGGCCCTGCTCTTCGAGCGTATGGCCGGGGCGGGACTGGACGCCCGAGCCCTGGCCGGGGCGACGGTGGCCGCCATCGGCCCGGGGACGGCGCGGGCGCTCCGCGAGCGGGGCGTGCTCGCTGATGTCGTGCCTGAGAAGTTCGTGGCCGAGGACCTGGTGCGAGCCCTCCAGGAGGTGCCGGCTCGCCGCGTCCTGATCCCGCGGGCGGCGCAGGCGCGCGATGTTCTGCCCGACGCGCTGCGCGCGCGGGGGCTCGAGGTCGACGTCGTGCCCCTCTACGACACGGTGGCCGAGCCGCTGGCGCCCGAGACCCTGGCGGCGCTGGCCGCGGCCGACTACGTGACCTTCACCTCCTCCTCGACGGTCACGCTCCTCCTGGGCGCCACGGGTGGGCGGGGAATCGGCCGTGCCCGGGCGGTGAGCATCGGCCCGGTGACCAGCGCCACGCTGCGCGAGCACGGCATCGAGCCGGCCGTGGAAGCCTCGCGCCACGACGTCGAGGGGTTGCTGGAGGCGCTGCTGGCGGCCGCCCAGGCCGGCCCCGCCTCGCCGAGCCGCGCCTAAAAGCCGACCAGGGCCAGGTTGCCGGTGGCCGTCGAGGAGCCGCTCGTGATGCTCGCGCTCACCCCGAGCTGGTTGCCCGGGGCGTGGGCCAGGAGCGATCGTCCGGTCCCGGTGAGCGAGAAGATCACATAGCCGAGCTCGCCGGCGCCGACGAACTCCCGCCCCGTAGCGGCGATCGTGGTGCCTCCGACGGCGACCTTGGCGCTGACCGAGCAGGGCGTGAGGGAATTGCAGTCCACCAGGAGCCCCCCGGTGCCGGCCTTGGAGACGAAGTCGGTCAGGCCGATGAGGCTCAGCCCTGTGCCCTGGGAGACCTTCCGCGCCGGGCCTGTGCCCCGCGTGTCGAAGCGGACGAGTGCCATGGGCACCGTCGCGGTCATGCCCGAGGCGTCGCGGGTGCTGACCGTGGCCGCGAGCTGGCCGCCCCGGGCGCGGGCGAGCATGGAGCGCCCGGCGGAGGACAGGCTGAAGAAGAGCAGGCCACCCAAGCCCGAGCCGATGGCTTCCCGGCCTGTGCGGGCGATGACCGTGCGGCCGACGGACACAGTCGTAGACACGCTGCACGGCTTGGGGGAGAGGCAGCCTGCCGGCACCCCTCCCGTCCCGGCGCCCGAGACGAAGGCGCTGCGTCCGAACACCCCGAGGTGCGGCGGGGCCTGCGCCGTCGTCGTGGTGCCGAGCACCTCTCCCGCGGCCCCCAGCGCCTGGACGGCGAAGTAGGGATCGGCCGTGTGGACCGGGATGGTCGTCTCGAACCCGCCGACCCGGCCGCTCCCCTGGGGGGAGAGCGAGGTGGGGGTGGTCCCGGCCAGCACCCGCCAGGAGCCCACGTCGCTGGCGCCGTTCCAGCTCACGTAGACGTTCGTGCTCCCGTCCGGGGCGGGGGAGACGGCCAGGGCCGGCGAGGTGGCGGGCCTGCCCGTCCAGGCGAACCGGTAGGCGCGGTAGCTCGACGTCGGCGCGATGAAGCGCCCGTCGAGGATCTGCCGCCCGGCTCCGTTGTCCTCGGAGAAGAAGGGCTGCTGGCCCCAGCCCATGAACACGTCTCCTCCCGAGAGCTGCTCGACGTTGCCCTCGAAGTCCGCGGAGATGCCGGGGGAATGGTCGTACTCGCGCACCAGCGACGCCGTCATGTTCCTGGTGTTCAGGCTGACCCGGATGCCGCGCGAGTAGGGGTGAAGCGCGGGCGGGCCCGCGCCGTCGTCGAAGATCGTGATCGTGCCGTCGGGCTGGACGAGCGCGTCGTGCTGGAAGGCCGTGCTCACGCCGTTGCCCAGCCTGAAGCTCGAATGCCTGCCGCCGAGCTCCCACAGGATCCGGCCCGTGGCCTCGTTCACCTCATAGACCGTCGAGGTGTTGCGCATCGAGACGACGAGGGCTCCGCCCGGGACCGGCGAGAGCGAGTTCATGTGGTAGGGGTCGAACACGAACCCCGGCGTCTTGGCGGTGAAGAACGAGTCGGTGAGCGGCACGTGGTCCAGCGCGTGCCATTCGTACATCACCAGGCCGGTCGGGATGTCGATCTCCTGGATCACGGCGTCCATCACGGGCTTGCCGATCCCGTTGATGTAGACGGGGGATACGGCGATGATCCAGGCCGTGGCCTGGGGGGTGAGGAGGAACTCGTGCAGGTCCATCATCAGCCCGTTGCCCGCCTTCACGGTGGCGATCTCCCGGTAGGTGTCATCGAAGATGATTCCCTCGCCCTGCCCGCTGCCATGGTTGGTGTAGCCCTGCCACCAGGTCAGGACGGGCGCTCCCTGGTAGCTCTGCACGCGGAAGTCGCTCATCAGCGTCTGGCTCGAGACCGCCACCGGGTAGAACCAGATCAGCTGTCCCGTGGGGGAGAGGATCATCGGCCCGTTCTGAGCAGGCCCGTATTGGGGGGAGAGGAAGATGTCCCCCTCGCCGGCGGGCGCGGCGTTCTTGGCGATCACGACCGACGGGGGGAGCAGATCGGGCCGCGAGCGGAAGTGCTGGAGGCCGCCCGACCCCGCCGGGGCCACCGGGAGCGGCATCGGCTTGATCGAGTAGGCCGTCTTGGCAATCGAGAAGCTGAACGTGCCGTGCGGCGCGCCGACGATGTTCAGCGCGGTGGTGACCGTCACCGTCTCGCCGCGGTTGAACGGAGTCCGCGGGAGAAAGCTCGCGCCGTTACCGTCGGAGTCGGCCTGGAGCGTGCCGGCGTGAGCCCCGGTCTGAGATCCGACGACCTGAATCTGCCCGATCTGGCTCGGGGCGATCCCCCGGAATGTGATCTGAGTAGCGGGCAGGTTGTAGCTCGTCCCCGGGGAGGGATACACCGAGACGCCGCTTGCCCCCTGCGCCGGCGCCGCGCTCGCCAGAGCGAGGACGGCTGCCGCCAGCGCAGTTAGTAGCCGCCGGGAACGCACCCTGTTGAGCTGTGAACGAAGCCGGGCGGGCAGCCCGTGCTGCTCTTCGGCTTGACGGCGTTGCCGGCCGGGCTGAGGAGGTACCAACGGCCGCCGAACGCGTTCGCCCCCTCGCCCTTGGTCTCCCCAGCCCGCTTATCGCCGCTGAACATGTACAACCGGTGGTGGTTGTAGGTGATCTGCGACCGCCCGCCGGCGACCTTGATCGTCCCCAGCAGCTTTGGGTTCAGCCCGCTGCGGGATGCGACCGTGGTCTTCCCGGCGGCCAGGAGCGCCGGCCACGCCTTCAGGCAGGATCCCGTGCAGGCGCTCCGGGAGGGCGTGTCCTTGCTGAACATGTACAGAGCCCTGTGCGTAGAGGTGACGAGAACCTTGCCGGGCTTGGCCTTCTCGGTGGTCAGGGTGGTCCCGGCGGCGAGCGCCGCCCCGCTGATTCCCAGAATCGCGACGGTGGCGGCGAGAGCCGCCGTGCGGCGCTGATAACGGAAGATGTGTCCTGCCCGATGACTCATGCCTGCCCTCCTGTTCGACGTCCTCACCACCGAACACAGCATTCTGGCCAAGGTTGCGGCCGGGTCGAGGCTAGCCCAATCGGCGGGACGTGATCAGCCCCGCCTCGCCGCTTGTCTTCTTCCTGTCCGACTACGGGCTCCTCGACGAGTTCGTCGGCGTGTGCCACGCGGTGATCGCCGGAATCTGCCCGGAGGCGAAGGTCATAGATCTGACCCACGGCGTCGGCCGGCACGACGTTCTCGCCGGGGCCGTGATCCTGGCCGGCGCCGCCGCCTACCTACCGGCCGGGGTGCAGCTGGCGGTCGTCGACCCCGACGTCGGCGCGGCGCGACGCGCGGTGGCCATCCGAGCGGGTAACGGGCGGCTGCTGGTCGGTCCTGACAACGGGTTGCTCTGGCCGGCGGCCGTGGCCTGCGGCGGCGCCATCGAAGCGGTCGACATCGCCCGCTCCCGGTTCCGGCTCCAGCCCGTGTCGGCCACGTTCCACGGGCGTGACATCTTCGCCCCGGTGGCCGCCCACCTGGCCGCCGGCGTGCCGCTGGCCGATGCCGGTGACCCGATTGCAGCCGACGAGCTGGTCCGTCTCGAGCTGCCCCGCGCCCGGGTGCAGGACGGCGGCGTGCTCGCCCACGTCGTCTACGTCGACAGGTTCGGCAACGTCCAGCTCGACGCGGTCCATGACGACCTGGCCGCGGCCGGTCTGAGGCTGGGGCGCCCGCTGGTCCTCCAGGATGCCCAGGGCCGCCATCACGACGGCCATTACGTGCGCACGTTCGCGGACGTGCGCCGGGGGGAGTTGCTCGTCTACGAGGACGCCCAGGGGCGGATCGCCGTCGCCGTCAGCCAGGGCGACGCCGCAGAGCGGCTTGGCCTGGCCGTGCAGGACGAGCTGGCGATCGGGCCCGCATGAGTCTCGGCGCGCCGAGAGCCCACTTCAGGCGCACGGACTCGACCAACGAGCGAGCGCGTGCCTTCGCCGCGCGCGGAGCCCCGCATGGCACGCTGGTCACAGCCGACGAGCAGACCGCCGGCCGCGGGCGCCAGGGCAGGAGTTGGGTCGCACCGCCGCACGCCGCGCTGCTCTGCTCGCTGCTCCTCCGCGACCCGCCGGCGCTCCTCCCGCTCCTCGCCGGTGTGGCGGTGGCGCGTACCGTCGCCGACAGCGCCCAGGTGAAATGGCCCAACGACATCCTCCTGCGTGGGCGCAAGGTGGCCGGAATCCTGGTCGAGGGCCGCCTCCAGGACGGCTGGGCCGTGCTGGGGGTCGGGATCAACGTCGCCGTCCGGCCGGAGGACCTGCCCGCGGAGCTCAGAGGCCGGGCCGGTGGCCTGGGCCTCACGAGCCAGGAGGTGGAGCCGACGCTGAACCGGCTCTTGGTGCAGCTCGAGCACTGGCTGAGCCGACCCGCCGCGGAGGTGCTCGGGGACCTGCGCGGGCGCGACGCCCTCCTCGGTCGCCGCGTCCGCTGGGCTGGTGGCGCGGGCCTGGCCGCCGGCGTGGACGAGGCCGGGCGCCTGCGCGTCCGGACGGCCACCGGCCCCGTCGCGCTCGAGTCCGGCGAGGTCCACCTGGAAGGCATCTATCCGGAGTCCTAGAACGTCCGTCCAGTCGGGATTTCTGTGGCTCCTCCTACATCCGTCCAGCCAGGAGCCGATCGCTGCTGCGGCCCGGCACGAGCGCCGATCCCAGGAGCAGACCCCGTCCGGCGGACGGGGCTGGCAAGAGATTTCAGGAGCGACGGTGAAACTGAAGCGACACACCATCACGACGATCGCCACCACGGCGGCGCTGGCTCTCGCCGGGCTGGGCGCGCCGGCCACGGGGATCGCCGCCACTCGGTCTCATCACAGCGTGCTCAGGCACAGGAGGGCCGCCTGGGCCCACATCGCGCTCATGCCCCGGCGCGTCCGCCACACGGCTTCCAGCTAGGGACGAAGGAGACCTTTAGCGCGGGTTTGTTCAGACGGGGGGGTGCCCCAGCGCCGTCAGGAGCACTTGGCTCGGTTGGTCTTCGGGAGGCGAGATGACCGGCGAGACCTCGAACGGCGATTCGGCCGCCGCCTCGAGCGGTGGCCAGCACGCGTCGCCTGCCGGGTGGCTTTCGTGGGGGAGGCCACCCGGCAGGCGCGGCGCACGGCGGGACGCGGAGCCGTTACGCCCAGCTGAGAGTCCGCCCCGCGGACGGGGATCACCAGCTGGGAATCGTGCGTGCTGTCGTGGTAGATCGACAGTGTGGCCCCGATCTCGTTCAGCGCCGTGGGCAGCGGCGCCATCAGATGGGGGATGTCCGCCTCCTGGAGAGTCAGGCGCAGAGTGTGTCCTGGTGCCAGGTCCCAGGCCGTTGGGTAGATCTCGACATCGACCTCCACCGGCGAGCCGTCGCTGGGCACCGGCAGTACCGACGCCTGGGTGAAGGGGTGGAAGGGCTGGGTCATCAGCCCGTCGGTGAACACCGTCCGGGCCGGATCGAGCGCCCTCAGCGAGATCGTGTCCCAGCCCGCGCTCATCTGCGTCGCCGCTCCGCTGGGCGCGACGTCCTCGGCCCGGGCCGTGATCAGGCTGTCCCGTCCGCCCAGGCTGCTCACCCAGAGCCGCGCGGTCAGCGGGCCGAGCAGGTGCAGGTCCTGGCTGATCAGGAAGTCGTAGGACAGGCTGAGCGCGTCGTTGAGGCGGTCGTCGGTCTCGCAGGGGGAGCCGGCACCCCCGCCGGCCGTCCACTGGATGGTCGATCGGCTGCAGGGTCCGCTCGCCGGGTTGTAGACGAGCGTGTCGGGCGACTGGCTGCCCTTCGGTGGCCCGCTGGGGCTCAGGGTTCCGGGCGATTGGGGGGCGGCCGGGCCGCTCAGGTGCAGCGCCTTGAATGTCACGTCGGGCGCGTACCAGCCACCGGCCGTCGTCCACTTGTCCGAGCCGTTCTCGTAGTAGGTGACCGGGGCGATGTAGTCGGGTGCAGAGGGGTCGTTGAGCCCCGGATCGGCCATCCCCTTGACGTAGTGGTCCATCCAGCGCAGCTCGAGCTGGTCGAGCGTCGGCACGCCCTGGGCGGGCAGGCCCTGGCCGGCGGTGATGTGGTACCAGGGGCCCATGAGCAGGCGGGTGGGGACGTTCTGGCGCCGCAGCGCCTGGAACAGGAGCGGCTCCCCCCGCTGGAAGAGGTCGAACCAGCCCCCGACCACGAAGGTCGGCACGCGGTCGGCCTGGATACGGTCGATGGGCGAGCGGACCTGGTAGAAGGGACCGTCGTAGGCGGCATTGGCGCCCGTGGTCGAGTCGAAGATCTGGCTGACCTGGAAGGACAGGGCACCACCGGAGTGCTGGACGAGCACATCGGCGGCCTCGGTCGGGTCGGTCGGCGCATACGTGGGCGGAAGCAGCCCGGCGGCTGTGACGAGCCCGAGCCACGCCGGGATGAACGACGTGTCGATCGCGCCTCCCGCGAAGGTGACGTCGCGGTAGGCGTCGGACATGGGCACGATCGGGAAGGCGGCCTTGACGCCGGGCGGCGCGAGCTCAGCGGTCAGGAACTGGTTGATGGCGCCGTAGGAGGTCCCGTGTAGCCCGATCGAGCCGTCGCTCCAGGGCTGGCTGCGCGTCCATTCGGCGAGTTCGTAGCCATCCTGCTGCTCGCGCGGGCCGAACGAGTTCCAGGTCCCCTCTGATGAGCCGGTCCCGCGCACGTCGGCGATCACCTGAACGTACCCGTGCTCCACCAGGTAGTCGTCCTCGAAGTTCAGGCTGGGCGTGTTCTTGTTGTAGGGCGTCTGGGTGAGGAGCACCGGATAGCGTCCGGGAAGCGGGTTGCCACCCGAGTCCGCCGGCTGGACGATGTCGAGGTAGAGGACCGTTCCGTCGCTCATGGTCACGGGGACGTTCGTCGTCTTGACGACGGATGAGGCGATCGCCGGCGGGGGCGTCCAGGCCAGCGCCTGGCTCGCCAGGGTCATCCCCAGGCCGAAGGTGCAGATGGCGACGATGGCCGCGAGCGCGGCCCGGCGGAGCGGCACAACCACTCAACGCGCGGGATGCGGATTTCTTTCTCTGCGGACATAATCGGGCCGGTGGCAGCCCTGGGGGGGATCGACGCGGTTCGCGGTGAGGCGGTCGTTTGCGTCGCCTCCGACGGTCAGCGCGAGCACCTGGAGCGGTGCCTGCGAAGCGTGATCGAGAACACGGCGCCGGAGATTCCGCTCTTTGTCTGCGGGGATCGCGCCCCCACGGCGGCGACGCTGGGGCTCGACGCTCCACGTCCCATCGGCGAGCTCGGGGCCGAGTTCGGCCAGGCGAT
>Ga0102924_1005593_pt1 | contig 12110 bp, 9 predicted proteins | sample PaiPotPPM11metaG_FD_80116 | JGI IMG/M metagenome (GOLD analysis project Ga0102924, IMG submission 80116) | Iron sulfur acid spring bacterial and archeal communities from Banff, Canada, to study Microbial Dark Matter (Phase II) - Paint Pots PPM... ... | reverse complement strand
TTTCATCGACGACGACAGGATGGAACGACATGCTATCTTCCAGGAATGGCTCTTTGACGATGTTCGTTTGCTGCGTCGCCCGACCCCGCGTCAAACGCGGCGCGCTCATCGTCTGCTGCATCCATATATCACTGTGGAACACACCATCGCTGGTCTGCCACTCTTGAGACCAATAGATCTGCGAGCCATCACCATTGGCCGTCGGCGAGGTAATAACAGCGCCAGTTGGCGCGTCGGCAATGACCTTACTGGTATCGCTGCCCAGCGCGTAACTGGAGAGATGCGAAACGCTGTTGCTATCGAGCGCCGCTACCAATAAGGTATTCTGGATAAACCAGATGCCCTGAATGGGGGAAGAGATCCAGCCTGGCGCGGTATTTTCATCAAACGTCCCTGACAGAAGCTGCACAGGCGCTGGCAACTGAGCCGAAGTACCACTTGCCTGAGAAGCCGCGAGCGGAAGATAATACAAGTTCCAGGGTCGCACAATACGGTGAGCGAAAGGAACGCCGCCTTGCTTCGTGGCCTTTGCAGGATCGAACTGGAGCCACACCAACCAGTTATTGGTAGAGCCAAGCACAATGAGAGGGCTTTGTCCAGGCGTCGCCAGCAGTGGGGTGACTGCCATAGTCGTGCGATCTAAGCGTTCCAGCATCCAGCCGCCATTGTAGCCATCGCTATAGGCGGAGTAGTAGATAGCGGATTGGTCGGACACGGCGCTGACGACGTGATCATAAGGCGTGGTTGCGGTGTAGGCCGCCGTCACAACATCGGTGGGGCGAAGGACGCTGGCGGAACTGGGAATCAGCTGAACATGATTCTGCGCCAACAATAGCAAGGAAGTAATACCACCCATCATCAATGCCATGAAGAACACGGCGGCAATGCCCAGGATCGCCAGTTGCCCCAGCGCCGCGCGCGAACGAGTCTTTTTGGTTGCTCTTAAAATAGGAAGCGGGCCAGTTTCAGCAGTTGAAAATGCGGCGAGTGAATGGTGGCTGTGTAGGGAACGAGCGTGATCGTGCAGGTAAGGTCTGAGAAAATCAGGCGGGACAGGAGCAACAGGCGACCGCTGTACAAATCTGGCATGTTCGATTGCCAGCGCCTCCATGAGACGCGACTGTAAAGCAGGCGACGGCTCGACAGGGGACAACGAACGGATGCGCTCCCCAACCATTTGAGAACGAGCCAATGCTTCGCGACATGCAGCGCATTGCTCCAGGTGCGCGTCTAATTCCGTAGTATCTCTGTCTCCGTCGTGCTGCTCTCGATATGACGCCAGCAAAGTCTGTGCCTGCGTACAATTCACGGTTCACTCACTTCTTGCTTATAGAGATTGATGAAACGCTCGCGCGCTCGCATCAAGCGCATCTTGACCGCTGACGCGCTAATACTCAACACCCCTGCTATTTCCCCACAAGACAATCCGTCATGTTCGTACAGCCACAAGCAGACAGCATATTTGGGCGGCAACTGTTTGAGGACGCGCTCGACAATCTCGCGGTCGGCCACGCGGCTCTCGAAACGACTGCCATCATATCCGCCTCGTTCGTACATGGAACTCACCGCGCTGGCGCGCCCATGCTGTATGCTCTCTTCGTCGCCCGCGCCGAAGCTATCGTTCACCGCGCCGCCCGATTCGGAGAGAACGCCCGCACCGATACCGCGATCTTCGTTAAACAACGAGAGAGGCAGCCATGAAATAAGCCGCCGCCGCCGCAGGGTATCGGTCGTGGTGTTGGCCGCGATGCGATAGAGCCAGGCAGAAAGCGCGCCCGGCTGCACCACAGTGCCGTTCAGCAACGCTTTATATGCTTTGACGAAAACGTCTTGCGTCAGGTCATAAGCCTGCTCACGATTCCCGATCAGGTGAAAGATGAAATTGGTAAGCGGCGTCTGGAAGCGCTGGAAGATTTGCTCGAAATCGGCAATCTCTACCTTCTGCACCTGCTCTTTCACAGCGGGTACAGCCAGTTCCGGGTGGGTATCAACCACCCGTTCAGCCACGCCAGAAACATCCGCGCCACCATGCTCGACGGGAACAATGGGCCGCCCCTCGCGTTCAGTATCAATAACCGTACGCGAGTGACCATTCGTATTGTAGAGACGGATAGAGGTATCCATTAGTTACATCGGCCTTCTGTGATTCTATCGGATAAGTGCATTCATACAAAACGACAAAGTGCATAGGAATAAGTCAGTACTTCTAGCATAACATATACGCGCAGTTTTTGCTGTGAGCTACGCTACTGTCAGAGAGAAAAAAGTCCCATCTCCGGCCTTGCTCACAGCTTTTCTGGACAGATAGCCCGCAACATCTCTACTACTATAGACGCCCGGCAGAGGCGGCAACAAACAGCTATCCCTTCCATAGTATACCATGTCAGAACAGCGATTGCCACTGTTATAAACACGATCTCACCTTGCCAATCGTGAACATTTCTGGTAGTATGTCGCCATGACAGCTACAACAAGCGCCATCCAGCCAGGATGGAACATCGTCGGCCATGACCACGCGCTCGATCTGCTGCGGCGCATGTTGATCGCGCAGCAGGTGCGCCATGCCTACCTGTTTACCGGCCCGGAGCATACCGGCAAAAGCATCGTGGCGCGGCGCTTCGCTCAGACGCTGCTCTGCACGGGTGGGCCAGACCCCGCGCTCGCTCCGACCGAGCCGTGCAATACCTGCCTGGCGTGCCGCAAGGTGATGCACGGCAACCATCCCGACCTGCACATCATCACCAGAGCCGCCGACAAACAGTTCATTCTGATCGAGCAAATACGCGCCTTACAGAGTGATGCCGCACGCCGCACGCTGGAGGGGCGACGCAACATCTTTATCATCGAGGGCGCGCACCAGATGAATCTGCAAGCGGCGAATTGCTTCCTGAAAACATTGGAAGAGCCGGAGCCGGATGTCGTGTTGTTGCTCACCGCGCCGGATGCCGGTCTGCTGTTGCCAACTATCCTCTCGCGCATCCAGCAGATTCCATTGCACCTGCTGACCAGCGCGCGGATCAGGCAGGCGCTGGAAGGGCAGTGGGATGTCGAGCCGGAGGAAGCGGCGCTCATCGCCGCGCTGGCCGCCGGACGCATGGGCTGGGCTGTCCAGGCAGTGGAGAACGACGATCTCCTCGCGGAACGGAAAACGATGCTCGAAACATTGATCACCTTGCCAGCGGCCAGTACAGTCCAGCGTTTCGAGGTCGCGCAGCAATACAGTTCAGAAGGCGATAAGACGCGCGCGCTGCTGGAATTGTGGCTGCTGTGGTGGCGCGATATCGTGCTGGCTGCTCATGGCAGCCTCGATCTGACCATTAACATCGACATGCGCAACGCGATCAGGCAGCACGCGGCGAAAGTCGGCCCCGCCGCCGCCCAGCGCATGGTACGCGCGATCCTCAACACGATGGAGAGCCTCGATCAAAACGTTAACCCGCGCACCGCGCTCGAAGTCCTGATGCTGGACGTGCCGAGGATGGCGAAAGCGGGACAGGAGCGATTGTAGCAACGAGCGCATTGCTCTACAATCGCTCCTGTCCCGCTTTCGCCACTGACACTTCAATATCATCGTACTTTTTGATCTTATAGATCAGCGTAGAGACCAGCCAGCTCAGGATAAAGAGGCCGATGATGACGCCGCCCAGCACGCCGAAATCGAGGTTGTTAAGGTAATACCACACGCCGCTCGTGAGGTTGAACTCCATAGAGACGATACTGAGAACCTCTATCGTTCCGACCAGGAACGCCACCAGCACGGAAATCAGCGTGATATTCAAATTGTAATACAGCTTGCGCACCGGCTTCATAAAGGCCCAACCATACGCTCCCAGCATGAGAATACCATCGGAAGTATCTATCAGGCACATACCGGCGGTAAACAAGGCGGGAAAGATCAAAATGGCCCAGACAGGCAACCCTCTGCCAGCTTCGGCGGCAGCGATGGCTAGCAAGCCAACCTCGGTCGCGGTATCAAAACCCAGGCCAAACAGCACGCCAACAGGATACATTTTCCAACCTGTATCGACCAGTTTGAGCAATGGGCGGAAAAAACGCCCCATTAAGCCGCGCTGGTCTAAAAAGTCATTCAGTGTTTGATCATTGTATTCGCCGCCATTCTTCACCTTCCTGAAAGCCCGGAAGATTTCCCACAGGACAAGCAGGTTGATAAAGGCGATGACATAGAGGAACAAGGCCGAAACCGAGGTTCCTATCAATCCCCCGGCGCTTTTCAAGGCCGGAATATATTGCTGCACGAAAATGGCCGCCAGCGCAATCGCCGCCGTGAGCGCGAAGACGATGGTCGAATGGCCCAGCGAGAAGAAAAAGCCGACGGTGACGGGCCGCTTGCGCTCCTGCATCAATTTGCGCGTGACATTATCGATGGCGGAAATGTGATCGGCATCCACCGCGTGACGCAGGCCAAAAGAATAGGCCAGCAGCGCCGTGCCAAGCAGCGCGGGATACTTCACGGCAAAGCCAGCGATAGCCAGCGCCCACACGACAATGTTAAAGGCGATCAGCAAAATGTATATCCCGATAATCTTCCCTCGCATGTTACTCGACCGGTCACTGAAAATATGTGAAAAGCTGGCGGCCAATGGGTTTGCGCTCATGATATCCTCCTGCGGCATCAGATCGACGATCAGCATGTGATAGCCGTGTAGCGGCGCAATTGATTGCGCCTTAATCGGCATGGGCGCAATCAATTGCGCCGCTACACGGGTCCACCAGATTTGATGTGACACAAAAAATGATACCATGAAACGACACTTATTGCAAGTTTTTCGCAATAAGGAATTTTTCGCAAAGTGGGACAGTGCGCAGGTCAGGACACGGAATTCATATAGAGGCGCGAAAAGGCCACTTCGGTTCCCTGCTCCTCAACGTAGAGGCCGATTTCGCCGGCAGTGAACGCGGACGATGACGTATCCGAGACAGGCAAACCTAGCGGCTTGCCGTTGATCCAGAAACGGAAGGCGTTGTGCTGCGCGTCAACGGAGATGATGTTATTGGCCCCAGGAGTAGTCAATAACGGCGACACAGGGCCGCCCGCCAGCACTTTCCAATGCTGGTTGCCATCATAGCGCAAGAACTGGAACTGGCCGCCGCCCCAGGCCGCGACTTCAAAGAGGTAATAATGGGACTGATCGGCGGATGAGCGCAAAACGACGCCATAGAAATCCGCGCCGTCCTGCGATCCCTGCACTTCGGCGGCGGTGATGGTGAGGCGAAAATCGCTATATTCGTGATCGGCAAAGAGCGCCAGGTCGGCGTAACGCGAGGACAGGTTATCGATAGTATAGTGTTGTCCGGCGAAGGCAAAACCCGCCCCTACCGGCCAATCCTCGTGCAACGACAGCTCATCCACCGGTGTATTGGTACTGGGAGACGAGGTGGCAAGCGAGGACAGTCCGGCGCTCCCGCGCGACAGATACGCCAGGATCGCGCCGATCACAAGTACCACCGTCAACATCACAACCGCGACCATGATGGCCCACGCGCGCAACTGGGCGGGGCGGCGGCGGCGGGGAAGCAGAGGAACGATGCGCACCGCAGGCGCGGCAATGTGTACTTTTTGCGGCGTTTTCTCGCTCGCTTTTTTTGCAGGTTGCCGTAAGACCGGCTTCTCGCTGGGATTGACGCGGCGAGACTGCGCGGAGATCTCTACGGCACCGGCAAAAGCGCGACTCAATTCGCCTGCCAATTGATAGCGATCTTGCGGACGTTTCTCCAGCGCTTTATACAGAACTGCGTCGATGTCGGGCGCGATATCGACGCGCCACAGGCCAGGCGCTGGGGGCGGTTCGTGGACGTGCATCAAGGCGACCGTCACCGATGAATCGGCCTGGAAAGGCACATGGCCGACCAGCAGGTAGAACAGCGTCACTCCCAGCGAATAGAGATCGGAGCGCCCATCAAGCGGCTGCGCAAGCGCCTGTTCTGGCGAGATGTAATCTGGCGTCCCCAGCAGCGTTTCGGGCGGCCTGTCCCGCGTGGGCGCTGGAGCCGCGTCCCCAGCAGCGTTGCCCTGGCGCGCCGCCGTCTGCTCCTTCTCGACAGCCAGTTCAGCCGCCATCACGCGGGCAATGCCAAAATCGGCCAGCAGGGCGTTGCCGTCGCCATCCAGCAGCACATTGGCAGGCTTGACATCGCAATGCACAAAGCCTTGCGCGTGAGCAAAATCCAGCGCCTCGGCGACCTGCTCCAGGTAACGCTGCGCATCGGCCAGGGAAAGCGGGCCATGCTGCTGCACAACGTCGCGCAGTGTGCCGCCGGGCATATAGGGCATGATGATATAGGGCAGGCCATCCTGCGAGCCGTAGTCAATAATAGGCAGGATATGGGGGTGACGCAGTTTGCTGGCGGCTTCGGCTTCGCGCAAGAAGCGGCGATAAAAGTCCCGCTGCGTCTCGATGTTGAGCGTCGCGCGCGGGAGGAAGACTTTGATGGCGACGCGCTGCTCGCCATGCTGCGGGCGCGCCAGGTAGACGGCGCTCGATCCGCCGTAGCCTAACAGGCGTTCGAGGATATAGCCGTTGAGCGTCCTGCCAATGAGCTGCCATCCCCTGGACATCGACATGCGGGTGGCCCTCGCTTCCCCATTCTCTGATACGAATACAATCAAAGCCAGGGTCTGGCATCTGCTGACACCTGGTGATATCGAAAACGCTGCCTTGATTGTACCAGGAACAAGAAACCAGTGTCAATGCTCTGTTTTCTGATGGGACGAGCCAAAGAGACTATTGTTCCTCGTTCAAATTCTTCTTCCGTCATCCTTGTTCTCGCTCAGAATAACTTCTCAGGTGAAGAATATCGAAAAACTCATATCCTTGTTGAAGGGTTGAAACAAGCATCCGGGTTCATGCCTTGCGCGTTGCCCTCGTACTCATCCGCCGACGGGAACACACCAGCAACAGGATCATAGCAGCGCGACACATAATAGTCCAGTCCAGTGAACGTATCAGCGTACTGACTGGTATAGCCTCTGGCCTTGTCCATTGGCTCCAAACTGTAGAGGCTGTTGCCATAGGGGCCGTAGATCTGGTTGCCCTGCACGGCAGCGCTGCCCTGCGTGTTGTTGAACGTCGCCATCAGGTTGTCCAGGACGTAGTAGTGCGTGGCGTTTTGCAGTGTGCCGCTGCCGCAGCGACCACAAAGCAACACGATAAGGCGCTGATAGCCAGTAACGAATTTCCCGTAGGAAGCGCGCCAGCGAAGGGCGGGGATGGGACCGCGGGCATGGAACACTGACCCAAAAATACTTTTCGCTTGATTCTCCCTCTCTCCAGGTCTACAATAAGTTCGCAAGTAGAGCTTTACTTCTGGCCGCGAGAGGTGTTGTACATCTACTCGCGCTCTTCAAAGGCTTCGATAAGCGAAACGACCGGGTATCATCATCATTTTATGGGAGGATCGAGCATGGAGGCCGTCAAACAAATCGGCTCGCAAGCAGAGCAACTGGTGAGCGAGTACCATCTAGGCGCTGTCAAGGCGGAATATAGGGATGACTGGCGGAAAACAGTATTAGTGGTGGCCTTGTGTTTACCCGTAAGTTTGATAGTCATAGCCTTATTTCTACCCGCTCTACTTTTTTCTTCGCCTGCTTCCACCGGTGGCTGGCCTCAATGGCTAGAGCAAGTAGGGAATATGCTCCCAATATTGATGTTTGGAGTCTGCTTTTTATTGATCGGTCTCATAGGCATCGCCATTCTCGCGATCACACTCTGGAAAGGTGCGAGGCGAGTCTATATCGGCGAGAAAGGATTTATCTCCGCCCATCGCCGGATAGAAGTCGCGGCGCGCTGGGAAGCAGTGCGAGAGATTCGACGGCGTGTTATATTTGTGAACAGTAAGTCAACCAACGTGCAGCAGACGACACTGCATTCTTCCTATTTCGTTTTTCCAGTTGAAGGCAGAGTCTGTTCTTTTAGCAACGATCTGGGTACGATGGTTGAGAAATCCGTCACGGCCTGCCTGCTACCTCAAATTCTTGAAAAGTACGACGCCGGACAATTGCTATCGTTTGACTGGCTTGCTCTTGATCAGCAAGGCATTCATCTTACCCCTGACTCTTTTTCCAAAGAATATACAACCGCTCTGGCGAAGTTGCCGGGCGTGTCGAGAACACCGAAGAAACTGCAAGGGACAGCCATCGAGACTGGCGAGCAGGTACTGTCGTGGAGCAAACTGGAACTGTTCTGGATCGATGAAAGCCACAGCACGCTGATCATCAGCCGGAAGGCTACGCGCAGGCATTGGGCAATTCTGCCGCTTTACCGGGTATCAAATGCCGCGCTCTGCATTGCGCTCGTTGATCACGCTTTACATGATGGCGCACGCGAGGTTGCATAGTTCGCTGGAAGGGAAACAGAGTATGGTTAGCCAGTCAAATATTTCGGAAATATCTCTGCTAAACGAGGAACCCTCACTCGGCTCTTTGGTAGATTCGTATCGAACGCGCGCAACACGTTCAGGAATTTTTCTTTTCTGGACAATGGCGGTTGTCTTGCTCCTGGCGCTAGGCGGTAGCGCATATTTGATTTCCTCAGCAATAGGCAACCCTTTCTTTTCTCCTATAATGATAGCTCTGCCTGCTGTTGTTTTTCTGGTTGTGGTAAGCGTCCTCTTTTTCATCTTCAGATACGATGATAGGATCGTTACGCCTGTCAGACGTAAGATTGTCGTATTGCTCTATACTGACGGCTTCATCTACCATGAAGGGCGCAAAAAACAAATTATTACCTGGGAGCAAATTCGCTTCATTCAACGGCTTGTAGTGAAACAGAGGAAAACATACCAGTACAGTTACAAACTGAAACTGAACGACGGTACTGAATTGACGTTGAAAGCCATCATTGCCAATGTGCAAAAGCTGGGAGAAGCCATTGAACGAGCTATAACAAAACGAATGTTCCCCCAGATACTGGCTGACTATGAAGCAAACAAGCCCATTGTGTTTCCTGGCCTCTGCCTCAATCAGCATTATGTCAGCAAAAGTGATGAGAAACTCTCGTGGAATGAGGTTGAGGAGATAGCAATTGGGCCGGAGAAGTTGGTAGTTAAGGAACGCGGGATCACGAAAGCCTGGCTGTCCGCTCCCATCTCCCAATTCCCCAACGTATGTGTGCTGGAAGCACTGATGAAAGATATCTGGACTGCACCCGGCAAAATGGGTTCACTCCAAGGACCGCCTGATCCGCTTCGGGTTTAAGTACATTGAAACCCTGCTGGCTATACAGAGGCGCCCTATTGAAGTCGTCAACGTCACGGAGAACTCGATTGAAGATATCATTGCTGATTTCGTCAGCATTTTGTACAGCTTTTGCGCGAGACTGTACGGGCAACGTCGGGCCAAGCGCAAGACTGAGAAGATTGTCTAGAATTTGAACGTCAAAACAGAACAGGAAGTAGAAAGGAGTGAAGAGCATGCAGCTAGTTGAGCAGCATTATATCAGCAAGAATGACCCGCGCTATGCGATCATCGATGAAGCAGCATTCAAGTCGAAGAATTTGTACAATGCTGCCAACTATGAGTACCGGCAAGCCTTCTTCCACGAAGGTAAGTACCTCACCTACAATGAGGTACAAAAGCGTATGCAGTCGCATGAGGCGTACAAAGCCCTCCCAGCGAAGGTCAGCCAGCAAATTTTAATGGCGCTGGACAATAACTGGAAGTCCTTCAAGGAAGGGCTAAAATCCTACTATGAAGACCCTTCCAAGTTCTTTGAGCGCCCGCGCCCGCCCAATTACAAACACAAAACGGACGGGCGCAACATCCTCATTTACACTATTCAGGCGATTAGTCGAGGCAAGAATGGCTTGAGTCGTGGCCTCATCAAGCCGTCTATGTTGCCTATCGAGGTGAAAACGCAACAGAAAGACGTGCATCAAATTCGCATTATCCCCCGAAATGGGCATTATGTGGTAGAAGTTGTCTACAGTAAGAAGCCCGTTCAGGCGCAAGTAGACCCCTCTTTCTGCGTTGCCATTGATTTAGGTGTGACCAACTTAGCGGCGATAACATCAAACCGGGGAGGGTTTATCCCTCGATTGGTTAACGGTCGGACGCTGAAGGCTATCAATCAGTGGTACAACAAGCGCATGAAAGAGTTGAAACTGTGCCTTCCCAAAGAAGACCGTGAACGTGTCACAAAGCAAATGGAGCAGATTACCAACAAGCGTAACCGACAAGTCAATCACTACCTGCACGCTGCCAGTAAGACTATCATTGACTTTCTGGTAAAAGAGGGAGTAGGAACGATTATTGTTGGTAAGAACCCGTTCTGGAAGCAAAAGGCAGGCATGGGCAGAAGGAACAATCAAAATTTTGTCCAGATACCGCATGCACGCTTTATCGACATGCTCACGTACAAAGCGGAGTTAGCAGGCATCCAGGTAAAGATACAGGAAGAGAGTTACACGTCAAAAGCCAGCTTCTTAGACCTTGACCCTATTCCTACTTACAAGCCCAACGATGAGACAGAGTACACGTTCAGCGGGAAACGGATTGGACGGAGAAACCGTTTGTACCGCACCAAAGATGGAAAGATCATCTGTGCCGATGTCAACGGTTCCTACAACATCTTACGTAAATGTAAGCCTGATGCGTTTGCTCACGTAGATGCAAAGGGAATAGCGGCCTATGTAGTTCAGCCCTTACGGTTAGCCATAACCGTCTAAATCAAACAAAAGATGTGGTACCCATAGATGTCCACAGGTTTTGGAACTATAATAGGAGGAGTGAATATCTCACCAAAGGGATTCTGAGGCTAAGCATCGTTTGCTCAGAATGAGTCAAGGGACAAGGAGCAACCCATGAAAGTCGGCGTATTTCTTCCTATTTCGGGGCGGGCAACGGGGCCGGAGACGCTGATGGAGGCGGCACGCAGCGCGGAAGCGCAGGGCTTCGACGCCGTCTGGTCGGCAGATCGCGTGGTGACGCCCTGGCAGATCAATACCACGTACCCGTACAGCGAGAATCACGAGTTCATTGTGCCGCCGGATCGGCCATTTCTGGACTCGTTCACCTGTCTGGCCTTCCTGGCGGGCTGCACGAGTACGATCACGCTGGGCATCAGCGTGCTGGTGCTGCCCTATCGCCACCCGCTCTACTGGGCGCGCGTGGCGGCTTCTATCGAGCGACTTGCCAAAGGGCGGCTGATTATGGGCATCGGCGTGGGTTGGATGGAGGAGGAGTTCGCCGCGCTGGGCGTTCCTTTCAAGGATCGCGGCAAGATGACCGACGAGCAATTGGAAATCATTGCGCGCCTGTGGACGGAGGAGCGGATCAGCTACCACGGCAAGTATTATGACTTTGACGACCTGGCTTTTTATCCCAAGCCCGTGCCGCGCACTCCCATCTGGGTCGGCGGCGAAGGCGCGGCGGCCCAGCGGCGTTCGGCCCGCTACGGCGATGCCTGGTTCCCTTATTACGTCAGCATCACGCCACGGGAGTTGCGCGCGGGCTACGACAACACCTTACGCCTGGCCGAACAGTACGGACGCGATCCCCAGCAGGTAAAGCTGACATGTTGCAAGCAGATCGAAGTCACGCGCGACCCCGTGCCGCAGGACGAACATTTCTTGCGCGGCTCGCCTGAGCAACTGGTCGAGGCCATCCGTGCCTATCGCGACATTGGCGTCGATCACATAGCGCTGCAATTCATGGTGCCGCGCTGGCCCGACCGCGTGGAACAGATCGCGCGTTTCGCCCAGGATATCCTGCCGCATGTGCGCTGATACCGATCCAGATGTACTCAGAAATTTGCACGGCTTTGCATAACCGCCTAAAATAGGAACAGGCAACATCGCCTGTATCCTTAACACACATGGTAGGCAAACGTTATGCACCTGGAAACGTCATCCATTTCTGAACGACCTGACCTTTCTTCGTCAGCACATATAGATTGGTATCGCGTTCCCTTATTGCGTCTTTTGCGCGAAGCACAGAGTCGCGCCATGCAGGCAGGGCGGCACATCCTGGCAACATTCCTGCTACCGGCGGCAGAGATCGATCCGCTTCATGTCTACGCTGCCTTAGAAGGGACCGGGCAAAGTCCGCGTTTTTATTGGGAGCGACCTGCGGAACAGGCTGCACTGGTGGGAGG
>Ga0102924_1005592_pt1 | contig 12110 bp, 13 predicted proteins | sample PaiPotPPM11metaG_FD_80116 | JGI IMG/M metagenome (GOLD analysis project Ga0102924, IMG submission 80116) | Iron sulfur acid spring bacterial and archeal communities from Banff, Canada, to study Microbial Dark Matter (Phase II) - Paint Pots PPM... ... | reverse complement strand
GGGATACGCGATGTACTACGGCAGCAGGGCGTTCTTCGGCTGCACACTAGGACCCGACGGCCGCACCTGGTGGTTCGCCCGCATCCCGGGCCCGGCACCCACCTCCGCCAGCCCCGCCGACGCCAGCAGCATCGCCGGGGCGTTCGAGGCCGACAGCACGCCGACCGCCCAGCTGATCCGCTCCACGCGCAGCCCGCTCACCGTCACCGGCGCCTACGACCTCGCCCACCTGCCCCAGTGGTCTAACAAGGCGATGATCGTGGTCGGCGACGCCGCCCACGCCGCATCACCCGCCACCACCCAGGGCGCGTCGATGGCCATCGAGGACGCCGTCGTACTCGCTCAGTGCCTGCGCGATGTTCCCCGTCAGGCAGATGCCCTCGATACCTTCCAGTACCTCCGCCGTTCTCGTGTCGAATGCATAGTCCAATCCGGGGCCAGCGGTGAGAATCCCGTGCCTTCCGCCCCCGGGCCCCGGAAAGGCGACCCAGCCGAGTCGGTGCACGCCTACCACATCGACTGGGACGCCAAGATCGCTCCCGCGGAGATTCTTGCAACTTGAGGAGGTTTACAGCCCCTCCGATCACCCTCAGTCAGCTGTCTCCGGCAGCTCTGTCTTCATCGACTTCGTCGTCTTCGTTCTGCCAGGCTTCGAGGCCTTCCTTGGCAGCGAGGGCGGCGATGACCAGGGCTGCGACGGGGTCGGCCTGCCACCAGCCTGCCCAGGCGTTCAGGCCGGTGCCGATGAGGGTGGCGGCGGAGGTAGCGGCGCAGAACGCGGTCTCAGCGGCGTCGGCCAGCAGGGTACGGCTGCCCAGTGCGCGGCCCGTGCGGTGCTTGGCGATGGCGAGGGCCGGCATGACCACCAGAGCGGCAGCGGTGACCGCCAGGCCTGGCAGTGAGTGATCCGGGCGTGCACCGACAGCGAGGTCGCGGATCGCCTCGGCGGTCAGGTAGGCGGCCAGAGCGAAGAACGTGACGCCGATGATCCGCACCGCGCGGGTTTCCCCGGCGGCCCGGCCGGCCTGCTCGCGGCGGAGCTGCCAGACGACGACGGCGGCGGAAAGGAACTCGATGACCGAGTCGAGCCCGAACCCGGTCAGCGCGACCGAAGAGGCCAGCACTCCCGCAGTGATGGCGACCGCGGCCTCGGCGGTCATCCACGCCATGCTGGCGTACTCAAGCAGGAACCCGCGGCGCCGCAGCCGCGCCAGCTCGCCAGGCCCGGCCGGCGGCCTTGCGCTCAGGATGCCGCGCGCGTCGTCGGTGGTCATGCGTGGGTGCCCGGTTCGTGGCCGGCGTGGCCGGGCGGTTCGAGCTGGAAGGTGGAGTGCTCGACGTCGAAGTGCCCAGACAGGCAGGCTTGCAGCTCATCCAGCAGCCGGGGGGCGTGGCTGTCAGTGAAGCAGGAGTCGTCGACGGCGACGTGCGCCGACAGGGTGGGCAGGCTGCTGGTCAGCGTCCACACGTGCAGGTCGTGCACGTCACGGACGTGCGGGGTCCGCATCAGGTGCGCGCGGACCTCCTCGAGGTCGATCCCCTCGGGAGCGGCTTCGAGCAGCACCCGCCCGGACTCGCGCAGCAGCTCGCACGCCGCCTTGACCATCAGCGCCACGACAAGCAGGGAGGCGATCGCGTCCGCGCGGCCGAACCCGGTGGCCAAGATGATGACGGCCGCGGTCGCCGTGCCGATGAACCCGTACAGGTCGGTGAGGACGTGCCGGAACGCGCCCTCGACGTTGAGGCTGGACCGGTTGGCCCGCGCCAGCACCCAGCTGGCTGCCACGTTGACGGCTACCCCGGCGATCGCGACCGCCAGGATCGGCCCGCCCTCGACCGGAGGCGGGTTGATGAGGCGCATGATGGCCTCGAAGGTGACGATGCCGCTGACCACGAGCAGCGTGATCCCGTTCCCGGCCGCCGACAGGATCTCGGCGCGTTTCCACCCGAACGTCCACGCCCCGCGGGCCGGGCGGGCGGCCAGCCGCATCGCCCACAGCGCCGCGCCGATCGCGCCGACATCGGACAGCATGTGCCCGGCGTCCGACAGCAGCGCCAGCGAGCCCGACAGCACCGCGACGATCACCTCGGCGACCATGAACCCGGACAGCAGCGCCAGCGCGGTCAGCAGATAGCGGCGGTCGGCGTCCTGGCTGATGCCGTGCTCGTGACCCTCCGCGCCGCCCTCGCCGTCCCGGCCGGCGCCATGGCCGCTGCCGGCCGCACGGTCCAGCCCGGCACCGCAGCCATCAGAAACTGGAGGGCCGCCATGCGACGGCAACTGGCTGGTCACGACGCGGCAGCCGCACCGGCAGGAACGGCGGCAGCGTCATCGCGGGCGTGCCCGGCGTGGGCCAGGCCCGTCTCCAGCAGCATCCGCACGTGCGCGTCATCGAGCCGGTAGTAGGCCATCCGGCCGCGCCGGCTGACACTGACCACGCGGTGAGCGCGCAGCAGCCGCAGCCCGTGGCTGACCGCGGACTCGCTCAGCCCGCAGGCCGCCGCCAGGTCACAGACGCACAGCTCCCCCACCTCCAGCAAGCAGGCCAGCAGCCGCAGCCGCCCCGGATCGCCTAGCAGCGCGAACACGTCGGCCAGCCCGCCGACTTCGGCCTCGGGCGGCAGCGCGGCCCGCACGGCCGCGACCTTGCCCGGGTCGACCATCCGCACCCCGCACGCGTCCAGTCCCGCCGGCTCGCCCATGACCACACCTCACACGTCTGCACAATTGTTCAAATATAAGGTTACCCGCAACATGCCTGGAGGGAATAGTCGGCAGGGGCTGCGCAGGCCGGATGCGGCCACACCGGCGGTCATCACCGCACGCCGGTTCAGACGGCTAGGAGACGACACCCGTCACCTCATCACCTAAAGCATCTAGGTGATAAAGTGACTGGCCGAAGCGCGATAACACGCTGCGGCACGTGAACCTACGCTGCTTAGGTGACGGCTGCCCGGGCTGAGTGCAGAACACGCGGGAGGGATGCGGTGCCTGTGATGCCGGGCGGCGGGGTACGGGCCTTCGGCGAGCTGGAGGCCGCGATCATGGACCAGGTCTGGTCCGCGGGCCAGCCGGTGCGGGTCCGGGAGATCCACGACCGGCTGCGTCCGGAACGTGAGCCCGCGTACAACACGGTGCTGACCGTGGTCGAGATCTTGTACCGCAAGGGCTGGCTGACCCGGGAGAGGGACGGCCGCGCCTACCGGTACCGGGCCACGGCAAGCCGCGAGGAGTACACCGCCGGGCTGATGAGCGAGGCGTTCGACGCCAGCACCGACCGGCTGGCGACGCTGCGCAGCTTCATGGCGCGCATCGACCCGGCCGAGGCCGCCGAGCTGCGCGCGCTGCTGGACGAGGCGCGCCGGGACGGGGACGGGTCGTGATCGCCGCGCTGGCCCTGTTCGGGTACGCGGCGTTGCTGCTGACCGTGGCTTCGGCCGGTCTTGCTGGCGCCCGGTGGGCGGACCGGGCGCCGCGGCTGGCGGTGACCGCGTGGCTGGCGCTGACCGGATGCGCTGTGGTGTCGGTGGTCCTGGGCGGGATGGCGCTGGTGGTGCCGACGGTGCGGGTCAGCGCCGGCCTGGCGGCACTGCTGGCGAACTGTGTCATGGCGCTGCGCGCCAGCTACGCCCACCCCGGCGGCGCGGCGATGGCCGGCGCCGGGGCGGTCCTCGGGCTCGCGGTGACCGCCAGGGTGTGCTGGTGCACCGCCGTCACGCTGGCCCGCGCGGGTACTGCCCGGCGCAGGCACCGCCGCGTGCTCGCCCTGGCCGGGCGGCATGACCGCCGGCTCGGTGCCGTGCTGCTCGACCACGACGAGGCGGCTGCCTGGTGCCTGCCCGGTACCGGACGCCAGGTGGTGCTCACCACCGCCGCGGCCGCAGCCCTGGACGACGCTCAACTCGCCGCCGTGCTCGCCCATGAGCGGGCGCACCAGCGCGGCCGCCACCACCTGCTGGTGGCACTGGCCGGGTCGCTGGCGGCGGCGTTCCCGCGGGTCCGCGCGTTCCGGCAGGGGCATGAGCAGGTCGCCCGGCTGGTCGAGCTGCTCGCCGACGACGCCGCGGCTGCGGCGTCACCGCGGCTGAAGGTAGCCGAGGCGCTGCTGGCGCTTGCCGCTCCCGCCCCCGCATCGGCGCTGGGCGCGGGCGGGTCGGCGACCGGCGCGCGGGTCAGGCGCCTCATCGCGGCGCCCGCACCGATCGGCCGGGCGCGCACCGCGGCCGGGACGCTGGCCGTCGCCGCGCTGGCCGCGCTCCCGCTCGTGCTCCTTGCCGGCCCCGCCGCCGTCAGCGGCATGACCTGCTGCCCGCACGCCATCGCCGTCGCGTCCACGCTGCTGAACCCCCATTGCGGGGCCGCATCCGGCTGCTGACACGATGTCCCGGCTGACGCGGCGCACCCCGCGCCTCCTGACAGGATCTTTCAGCACACAAGCCTGGTTGCAGGGCGCCGCGAAGATGATAAACATGTCATCCGGCTGCGGCAGACCGCTGGCACGCAGCGGCTTATGCTGCCCGGTATGCCTGATGCGGACAGTGCGGAGAAAGCCGCCGCGGCCCAGCCTGCCCCCGTGCCGACAGGCGCCGCGCGGCGGGGCCAGCGGGCGTTCTGGGCCATCCTGGCCACCATCATCCTGGCCGGGGCGGCAGTCATCACGGTCGTCGCGCTCAAGCATGCCCGCAGCGGGCCGCAGCTAGCACGCCCCACCGGAATCCCGGCCAGCGTCAGCGACGCGCAGATCAACCTGATGGGCCTGTCCCCGGTCCCGGTGCGACCCGCGCCCGGATTCACGCTCACCGACCAGGACGGGCGCACCCTGTCCCTGTCATCGCTGCGCGGCAAGGTCGTGGTCCTGGAGTTCATGGACCCGCACTGCACCGACATCTGCCCGATCGTGTCGCAAGAGTACGTCGACGCCTACCGCGACCTCGGCCCACTGGCCGGCAAGGTCGTCTTCGCCGCCATCAACGTCAACCAGTACCACGCCAAGGTCGCCGACATGATGGCCTACTCCCGCGAACAGCAGCTGACCACGATCCCCGGCTGGCACTTCTTCACCGGCCCGGTCCCAGACCTGCGCAAAGTCTGGGACGGCTACGACATCGCAGTGCAGGCGCCCAGCCCGAACGCCGACATCGTGCACACCTCCGCGGTCTACTTCATCGACCCCGCCGGCCGGGAACGGTTCATCGCCGCCCCCATGGCCGACCACACATCCTCCGGCACCTCCTACCTGCCCGCAGACCAGATCAGCGGGTGGGGACAGGGCATCGCCCAGGTCGCCCGGACACTGGTCCGCTGAGCGCCGCGGCACCGAACCCCTCGTCCCGTTCGGTATCAACGCGGCGTCGCCTGACGGCAACGGGAAGCCGGCGGGAGCCGGGACGGCCAGGTGCTCAGGAAACGATCACAGGACCCTGCCGCCGAGCAGCGGCAGGATCGCGCCGGCGGCGACTCCCAGCGTTACCGAGATGACGCCGCCCGCGTACGCGGCGACGGCTGGCCAGTGGCCCGCGGCCCGCAGCGGGTCCGGCTCGCCCGGGGCGGGCGCGGGGGCCGAATCCGGTGGGCGGGAGAAGACCGGCACCAGCCAGCGGAGGTAGTAGAAGACAGATGCGACGGTGTTCGCCACCGCGAGCACGGCGAGCCACGTGTAGCCGCCGTCGATAGTGGCGGTGAAGATCTCGAGTTTGCCGATGAACACCCCGGTTGGCGGGGTTCCGATCAGGCCGAGGAGGCAGACCAGCAATACCGCGGCGAGGCCGGGGCGGCGGCGGGCCAGGCCGCGGTAGCTGTCCAGGGTGGTCGCGGCCGGCAGTGCGGTGGTGACGGCGAACGCGGCGAGGTTGGTCGCGGCGTACGCCGCGAGGTAGAACAGCAGCGACTTGGCCGCCAGGCCGCTGCGGGCCGCGGCGAGCGCCATCACCAGGTAGCCTGCCTGGCTGATGCTGGAGTAGCCGAGGAGCCGGCGCACCGAGGTCTGAAAGAACGCGGCGAGGTTGCCCAGCGTCATCGTGGCGGCGGCCAGGACGGCGGCGAGCAGCGGCCAGTCCACGGCGGTCACGGGGATGGCCGTGGTAAGCAGCCGGAACAGTGCGGCGAGGGCCCCGATCTTGAGCACCGTGGCGAGGAACGCGGCGACGGGCGGCGAGCTGCCCTCGGTGACGTCGGGGATCCAGAAATGGGCCGGGACGCCGCCCGCCTTGAACAGCAGCCCGGCGAGTACGGCGACCAGGCCCACGGTGACGATGCCGTGCGGCGCGCCGACCAGGGCCACCCGGAGCCCGGGGTAGCCGGTGGTGCCGCCCGCGCCGACCAGCAGGACGATCCCGACGAGCATGAAGACGCCGAGCAGCGCGCCGAGGAGGTAGTACTTCATGGCCGCCTCGGTGCCGGCACGGTCCTTGGCGAACGCGGTCAGCGCGTAGCCGGGGATCGAGGCGAGCAGGTACCCGGCGAACAGCAGCAGCAGCTCGCCTGCGCCCGCGAGAACGATGGTGCCGAGCGCGGCGAGCTGGAGCAGCACGTAGAACTCCGTCTCCCGGGGATGCGCGGCGAACGGGCCCGCCGCCAGACCGAGGACGAGCAGGGTGGCGCCGAGGACGACGATCCGCGTGGTGCTCGTCACGACGTCGATGTCGTAGCTGGCACCGAAGTCGGTAGTGGCGGGCTGAGTGGCGCCGAACCCGGCGGCGGCGAGTCCCGCCAGGCAGGCCGCGGCCGCCAGTGCGCGGACCAGCCACTGCCGCTGCCTGGGCAGCCAGGAGCCGGCCAGCAGGCCGATCACCGCGCTGGCGGCCAGCGCGATCTCGGGGCCGAGCAGTCCGAGGTCTTCTTTCACCGGGCCACCAGGGCGGTGACGGTGCGGGCGGCCGGTTCGATGACGTTGAGGAGGAACCCGGGCGCGATGCCGATCAGGACCGCGAGCGCGAGCAGCGGGACGGTGCTGGCCGCCTCGCTCACGGTTAGATCGCCGAACGCTCCCGCAGCGCCCGCTGCGCCGGGCAGGCGCAGCGGTCCGGTGAAGATCTTCCGCAGTGCCTGCAGGAAAAGCGCCGTGGTGATCAGGATGCCGGTGAGGGCAATCCCGGTGGCGGCCGCGGCGGTGGCGAAGCTGCCGGTGAAGACCTGGAACTCGGCGATGAATCCGGCCAGGCCGGGCAGGCCGAGGCTGCCGAACGCCGCGATCGCGGTGACGGCGGCGAACGCCGGCATCGGGCCGGCCAGGCCGGAGTAGGCGTCCATGTCGTAGCTGCCTCCCCTGTCGTACAGGACGCCGGAGAGCAGGAACAGCGCCCCGGTGAGCAGGCCGTGGCTGACCATCTGGGTGACGCCCCCGGTCACCGCCAGTGCCCTGGCCTGCGCGTCGCCGTGGGCGAGGATCCCGGCGGCGCCGGCTGCGAGGAGACCAGCCCCGCGTAGCCGCCGCGGCCGGCCAGCGGGTCGGTCCGGATCAGCGTGACCATGTCGAAGGTGTGCGGGCGGGCGGCGAGGTACAGGCCGATGAAGCCGAGCAGCAGCGCCAGCGAGCCGGTGAACGTGTACAGGAAGAACTTGACCGCCGCGGCGCGTGCCCGGTCACCGTGCCCCCAGCCCGCGATGACGAAGAACATGCCGACGATGGACAGGTCGAAGTAGACGAAGAACAGGATCAGGTCCAGGGCCGTGAACGCGCCGAGGCAGACGGTCTGCAGGAAAAGGAACAGGCAGGCGCGGTTCTTCGGCCGGCGGCCGTCGCGCAGGCAGTAGACGGCGACGGCCAGGAACAGCACCGCGGTCAGTGCGACCAGCGGCAGCGACAGCCCGTCCACGCCGACGTGATAGCCGACCCCGGCGCTGGGGATCCACGTCACGTCCTCGGTCCAGGCGAACCCGCCCTGCGGGTGGTACCCGGCCCAGGCAACCGCCACGAGCACGAGGTCCGCCGTGGCGACGGCGATCCAGGCGGCGCCGAACACCGCGCGCGGCGCCCGGGCGGGGAGCGCGAGCAGCCCGGCGGCGGCGAGCGCGGGCAGGAACACGATGACGGACAGCACCGGCTACCTCACGAGGAAGATGAAGGCGAGAGTGAGCACCGCGAAGACGACGGCGGCCTGCGCGTAGTAGGCATGCAGCTGCCCGGTCTGCGGCCGCTGTGCGAGCCGCCCGAGCCGGCGAGCGCCGGCCGCCGCCTGGCGGATAAGCCCGTCCACATCGGCGTCGTCGAGCCGCGCGGCGGCGCCCGCGAGCGCGAGACCACCGCGGGCTACCGCCCGCACTGCCCCGTCGACGACCCGGTCGTCGAAACCGGCCAGCGCCCGGGCCACCGCGAGGACGGGACGGGCCATGAACGCTCCGGCGGCCCGTTCCAGGTCCAGCCACCGAAACAACCATCCACTAACGGCCCGGACGGCAACGACGCGACGCGGGGCCGGCGCCGGCGGGATCGCGGCCGCCGTAGCGCCGATCCGCCACCAAGTCGCGGCGCCGGCCGCCACGGCGAGTACCGCGGACAGCGTCAGCTCCCACCAGGCGGGGGCGGGGACGGCCGCCCCGCCGAGCGCATGCCCCAGCGGGCCCGCGATCGCCGGCAGGGCCAGCACGCCGAGGACCAGCGCGGGCACGGCCAGGAGCAGCAGCGGCCAGGCCGCCGCCGCGGCCACGCGCCGGGTGCCGCGCCGCTCGGTGTCGTAGCCGGAGGCGGCCCCGGCCGGCACGGGCTGCCACACGTACCAGAGTGCCTTGACGCTGTAGACGGCGGAGACCACAGCGGCGGCCAGCCCGGTCGCGTACAGGGCCGGTCCCGCCCGCAGCGCGGCGGCCAGCACCTGGTCCTTGGTCACCCACAGCGACGCCGGAGGGAGGCCGGCCAGCGCGACCGCCCCGGCGGTGAACGCGGCCCCGGCCAGCGGGTACTGCCGCGCGGCGCCGCGCAGGGCGTCCAGTCTCCTGGTGCCGAGCGCGGTCAGCCACGCCCCGGCGGCCAGGAACATAAGGCTCTTGACGGCCGCGTGCGCGACCAGCTGGTCCGCCCCGGCCGCGACCCCGCCGGCTCCCGCCGCGAGCACGATGAACCCGATCTGGGCGCACGTCGAGGCGGCGAGCAGCTGCTTCAGATCGTCCTGCGCGACCGCGACGAGCCCGAGCGCCAGCGCGGTGACCGCCCCCGTCCACATGGCGACAGGCCCGGCCCAGCCGGCGGCCGCCAGCAGGGGTCCGGTGCGCAGCAGCAGGTACCCGCCCGCCGCCACCATGGTGGCCGAGTGCAGCAGCGCCGAGACCGGGCTCGGCCCGGCCATGGCCCGCGACAGCCAGAACGAGAACGGCAGCTGCGCCGACTTCCCGAAGGCGGCGGCCAGCACGCCGGCCGCCACCACGTCCAGCCACGGCCGCGACGCGTCCCCGAGCCCGGCGAGCGTCAGCCCCGGCACGCCGCCGGCCAGTGCGGCGCCTGCGGCGACGTACAGCCCGAGGTCGGCCGCCCGGGTGACGAGGAACGCGGTGCCCGCCGCCGGGGGCCGGCCCGGGTCGCGCCACCAGTATCCAATCAGCGCGTAGCTGAGGCCGCCCATGACCTCCCATCCCATCAGCAGCAGCGCGAGCGTCCCCGCGGTGACCGTGACCAGCATGGCGCCGGCGAAGAGCAGCATCAGCCCGAAGAACCGCCCCCGGTTCTCATCCGGCCCCAGATCGCCCGCGGCGAAGACGAGCACGGCAAGCGTGACGCCGGCAACCGTGACGACCATGACCGCAGAGAGGCCGTCGACGCGCACGGCGGCGGGGATCCCCGGGAACAGCGGCGCCATCGCGGCCGGGTGCAGGGCGGCGGCCGCGGCCGCGAGCACGAGGGTGACGGCGGCCACGGCGACAGCGGCCCACGGCGCAACCGCCGACACGCGCCGCCCGGCGCCGGTGCCCGTGTGTCCGGCGCCCGTGCGTCCGGCCGTCGCCACTGCGGCGACCGCGAGGACCGCGCCCGCGGCCAGCGGCAAGGCCGGCAGCAGCCAGGCGAGCCACGGCGCGGCCGCCGCACCGGGTGTCATCGCTTCAGGTCCGTGGCCGAGTCGCTCATCGTGATGTCGCGGGCGCGGAAGATCGCGGTAGCGACCGCGAATCCGGTCGCCATCTCGACCGCCATCGCGACGACGGCCACGACCACGACTAGCTGGCCGCTCGGCGCCGCAGGAGCCACGTAGTGCCAGAAGGCGCCGGCCGCCACGATCACGCCGTTCAGCATGAGCTCGAGACCCATCATGATCATCACGATGGACTGCTGGGACAGCGCGCCGTACAGGCCGATGGCGAACAGGGCGGCGGCGAGCAGCAGGAACAGCTGGATGCTCACTGGCCCACCCCGCCGCGCAGCGGGTCATCGGGCGAGCGACGTCGCAGGTCGTCGCCGAACCGGTCGTACCGGCCGCGGCTCGTGGCCAGTACAACCGCCCCCACCATCGTGGCGAGGAGCACGAACCCGAGGGTCACCATGGTCAGCATCTGCGGGCCCATCAGCGCCTGGCCGAGCTGGAACGCCGGGCTGGCCGGTGGCTGGCCGGCCCGGCGCGGCCAGGGCACCGCCAGGATCCCGGCGGCGAGCAGGGCGAACGTGCCGACGGCGATGGACAGCGAGGCGCGCTTGTTGTGATACATCGACATCTGCGTCAGCCCGCCGGGGTTCGTCATATAGGCGATCATGAATACCAACATGATGACCATCTCCATGGTCATCATGAGGATGACGACGGCGCCCAGGTAAGCCAGCCCGAGCACGATCAGCAACCCGCCCACGGCAAGGAACGAGACCAGCAGGGCGATGGTGACCCGGGCCATCGAGTTGACCCGGAACACCATGAACCCGCTGGCCGCGGCCAGCAGCGCGAGAAACCAGAACACGGCGGTCAGCACGGCTGTCTCCTATCTGGTGAGATCGACAAGCGCCGGTACCAGGGCCTGGGCGACCGATAGCGGCAGCACCACCACCCAGGCGAACTCGGCGTAGCGGTCGGCCCGCAAGGCCGGCAGCCGCCCGCGGGCCCAGGTCAGCCCGGCCAGGACTGCCAGGGTCTTGACCGCCGACCAGGCCCACGCGGGCAGGACTGGTCCGGCCGCGCCGCCGAGGAACAGCGGCACCGCCATCCCCGCCCCGGCGGCGAGCAGCAGCCAGCGCCCTGCCTCGATGGCCAGCCGGTCCACCCCGGACACCTCGGCCAGCACGCCGCCCGCTACGTCATGCCCCGCCGGGGCGCCGAACGGGCCGAGGAAGCTGAACGCGTACACGCCGGCCAGGTAGGCAGCGAACGCGGCCGGCATCCAGACGGCGAACCACAGGTGCGACTGCGCGGCGGCGATGTCCGCGACGTCCAGTGACTGCGCCCCCGCCGCCACCGAGATCAGCGCGAACATCAGCGGGAGCTCGTAGGCCAGCCCTTGCGCGACGAACCGGTAGCCGGCGATCAGGCTCAGCGCGGAATTGGCACCCCAGCCCGCCAGCCAGAGGCCAGCCCAGGTGAGCACTTCCATCGCGTTGAACCACACCACCCCGACGCTCATCCGGCTCGCCGTCACCGTGCCGAACGGGATGACCAGCGCCGCCAGTATCCCGGCCGCCGGGACCGTCCACAGCCCCGCCCGCCACAGCAGCGCGTCCGGGGCCGGCGTGCGGCGGCGCTGCCCGATGAGTAGTCTCGCTGCCCCGGCCGCCGGCGCCGCCGCCGCCGTCAGCAGCGGCCGCCCGGCCGCCCGGGCCGCCAGCAGCGCGTCTCCCAGCACCGCCATGATCGCGAAAGCCGTGAGGAGTACCGGGACGATCAGGACCGACCATAGCGGCGCGCTAGTGACCATGGCCCGCCCCGGCGCGGGCTGGGAGCTGGTCAAGGTCGGGGTCCAGGCTGGCGATTACCAGTCTGGCGCCGGCGAACTCGGTGCCCGCCAGCAGGCGCGGCAGAACGGCGACAAGCCCGGTCTGCCCTTCGTCAGTTCCGGGCGGCCCGCCCGCTGCGGCCCAGCCGCGCGGCGGACCGAACTCGGCAGGGCGCAGCGGCGAGGTGTCGTCGAGAACCGCCACCGCATCGTCCACCTCCGCACACCAGCGGCGGTAGCGGACCGTGACGTCGCCGCCCGCGGCCGCGGG
>Ga0102924_1005591_pt1 | contig 12112 bp, 8 predicted proteins | sample PaiPotPPM11metaG_FD_80116 | JGI IMG/M metagenome (GOLD analysis project Ga0102924, IMG submission 80116) | Iron sulfur acid spring bacterial and archeal communities from Banff, Canada, to study Microbial Dark Matter (Phase II) - Paint Pots PPM... ... | reverse complement strand
TCACGCAGTACACGTTCTTCTCGGTCGGCAGCGGAACCGGCCCGGACACGTTCGCGCCGGTACGAGTGGCCGTCTCGACGATCTCCTTGGCCGCCGACTCGATGGCCGAGGTGTCATACGCCTTCAGGCGGATGCGTATCTTGTTCTGGTTGGCTGCTGCCATGGGTAATTCCTGGGGTGCCTTTCCGGCCGACGCACAGCGGCGAGGAAAAGAGCGGGGGGTTGACCATAGGTCCTCCCGGACGCCCTCTCGCCTCTGCGGCGGAGCCGAATTTGGTTCGTATCTGACTGCGAATGTGCGAAGCCCCTCCGCGCGGAGGGGCTCGCAGGTGCTACTCGATGATCTCGCTGACCACGCCCGAGCCGACCGTTCGCCCGCCCTCTCGGATGGCGAACCGCAGGCCCTGATCCATGGCGATCGGCTGGATCAGTTCGATCTCCATCTGAACATTGTCGCCGGGCATGACCATCTCGACGCCCTCCGGCAGCTTGGCCACACCGGTGACATCGGTCGTGCGGAAGTAGAACTGCGGCCTGTAGCCCGTGAAGAAGGGCGTGTGGCGTCCACCCTCCTCCTTCTTGAGCACGTACACCTCGGACTTGAACTTCGTGTGCGGGGTGATCGAGCCGGGCTTGCACAGCACCTGACCGCGCTCGATCTCCTCGCGCTTGGTGCCACGCAGCAGGCAGCCCACGTTGTCGCCCGCGCGACCCTCGTCGAGGATCTTGCGGAACATCTCCACGCCCGTGACGACCGTCGAGGTCGACTCGTGCACGCCAACAATTTCGACCGTGTCGCCCGTTTTGACGATGCCCTGCTCGACGCGCCCGGTGGCCACCGTGCCACGCCCAGTGATCGAGAAGACGTCCTCGACGGGCATCAGGAACGGCTTGTCCAGCTCGCGCACCGGCTCCGGGATGTAGGAGTCCAGCGCCGCCGCCAAGTCGAGGATCTTCTGCTTGTAGCCCTCGTCGCCTTCCAGCGCCTTCAGCGCCGAGCCGGTGATGAAGGGAATGTCATCGCCCGGGAAGTCGTACTCGGAAAGCAGCTCGCGGACCTCCACCTCGACCAGCTCCAACAGCTCCTCGTCGTCGACCATGTCGGCCTTGTTGAGGAACACCACGATGTATGGCACGCCCACCTGGCGGGCGAGCAGGATGTGCTCGCGCGTCTGGGGCATCGGGCCGTCGGCCGCCGATACGACCAGGATCGCGCCGTCCATCTGCGCGGCGCCCGTGATCATGTTCTTGACGTAGTCAGCGTGGCCGGGACAGTCCACGTGCGCGTAATGACGGTTCTCCGTCTGGTACTCCACGTGGGAGGTGGCGATCGTGATGCCGCGTTCCTTCTCCTCGGGAGCGTTGTCGATCTCCTCAAAGCTGCGGGCTTCGGCGCCCCCGTGCTCTGCCAGCACGGTCGTGATCGCAGCGGTCAGGGTCGTCTTGCCATGGTCGATGTGACCGATGGTCCCGACGTTGACGTGCGGCTTGTCGCGCTCGAACTTCTCCTTCGCCACTTTTTGTTCGCTCCTGTATCGGCTTGTACGTTCGGCCCTAAGAGGGCGAACCTGAGAAATCTATCTGAATGCGGGTCTTCATGACTGCTCGCTGCTGCTAGGCGGGAACCGGCTCGCCCGTTCGTGCTTCCACGATCTTCTCGCCGATGTTCGGCGGAACCTCCTCATAGGCCTCGAACTGCATCGTGTAGTTGGCACGTCCCTGAGTGTTGGAGCGCAGGTCCGTTGCGTAGCCGAACATCTCGCTCAGCGGCACCCTCGCGGTGACCGCAAGCGCGTTGCCGCGACGCTCCTGACCCTCCACACGACCGCGCCGGCGGCTGAGGTCGCCTATCACCTCGCCGAGGAAATCCTCGGGTGTGACAACCTCGACCGCGAGGATCGGCTCCAGCAGCACGGGCTTGGCTCGCCTGGCCGCCTCCTTGAAGGCGATCGAGCCGGCGACCTTGAACGCGATCTCGGAGGAGTCGACGTCGTGGTACTTGCCGTCGACCAGCGTGACGCGCATGTCGACCATCGGATAGCCAGCCTTCACGCCGGTCTCCAACGCCTCTTCCACGCCCTTCTTCACCGCGGGGATGTATTCCGAGGGGATGTTCCCCCCCTTGATCTTGTTGATGAACTCGAATCCCTCGCCCGGCGCCGGCTCAAGGTTTATATACACGACGCCGAACTGGCCCGAGCCGCCCGTCTGGCGCACGAACTTGCCTTCGATCTTCTCGACCGTCCCGCGGATCGTCTCGCGGTAGGACACCTGCGGGCGCCCCACGTTGGCCTCCACGCCGAACTCGCGCTTCATCCGATCGACGAGCACCTCGAGGTGGAGCTCGCCCATGCCCGAGATCTCCGTCTGGCCGGTCTCCTCGTTGGTGCGAACCTGGAAGGTGGGGTCCTCCTCGGCCAAACGGCCGAGCGCGACCGACATCTTCTCCTGGTCGACCTTCGTCTTGGGCTCCACCGCGACCTTGATGACCGGCTCGGGAAAGACGATGTTCTCCAGGTGGATCGGCGCGTCGGGAGCGGCGAGCGTGTCTCCGGTGATCACCTGCTTGATGCCCACCGCCGCCGCGATGTCACCCGAGAAGACCTCCTCGACCTCCTCGCGGTCGTTGGCGTGCATCATCAGGATGCGCCCGATCCGCTCGGTTCGCCCGGTGCTCACGTTGAGCACGCGCCCGCCCGCCTCCAGATGGCCGGAGTACACGCGGAAATAGGTCAGCTTTCCAACGTATGGGTCGGCCGCGATCTTGAACGCGAGCGCCGCGAACGGCTCGGCGTCGTCGGCGTGGCGCACGACCTCGCGCTCGTGCTCCTCGCCCTTGATCAGTTCGGTCCCGGTCACCGGCGGCACGTCCAGCGGCGAGGGCAGGTAGTCGATGACCGCGTCGAGCAGCGGCTGCACGCCCTTGTTCTTGAACGACGACCCGCACAGCACGGGCGTCAGCTTGGTCGATAGTGTCGCCTTGCGGATCGCCTGCTTGAGCGTCGCCTCGGGCACCTCGGCCTCCTCGAGCATCAGTTCGAGCAGCGCGTCGTCGTAGTGGGAGACCTCCTCGAGCAGGTGCTCGCGGGCTGCTGCCGCGGCGTCGACGAGGCGCTCGGGGATCTCGATCTCTTCCTGTTCCTTGCCCATCTCGTCCTTGTAGACGATCGCTTTCATCGCCACGAGGTCGACCACGCCGAGGAAGTCGCCCTCGGCGCCGATCGGCAGCTGGATTGGCACCGGGTGGGCGCCCAAGCGGTCGATCATCGTCCGCACGCCCATGTCGAAGTCCGCGCCCGTGCGGTCCATCTTGTTGATGTAGGCAATGCGCGGCACGTGGTACTTGTCGGCCTGGCGCCAGACTGTCTCAGACTGCGGCTCGACGCCCGCGACCGAGTCAAACAGCGCGATCGCGCCGTCGAGCACACGCAGGGAGCGCTCCACCTCGACCGTGAAGTCCACGTGCCCGGGCGTGTCGATGATGTTGATGCGGTGGTCCTTCCACTGGGCTGTGGTGGCCGCGGAGGTGATCGTGATCCCACGCTCCTGCTCCTGCTCCATCCAGTCCATCACCGCCGCGCCCTCGTGCACCTCACCGATCTTGTAGGTGCGTCCCGTGTAGTAGAGGATGCGCTCGGTCGTCGTCGTCTTGCCCGCGTCGATGTGGGCCATGATCCCGATGTTGCGGGTGTTTTGCAGGGAGAACTTGCGTGGCATCGCTGTGGGTTCCGTGACTTGGCGGTGGCTGTGGTCTAGCTGATCGTGCGCCCGGGTGCGGGCAAAAAAATTGGGCCCTCGGGCCCACGCGCGCTGCTGGTCGTCGATTGACCGGTGGGCGTCGCTATCTGCTCGAGGTCTCCATCATGTTTCGGCTTGCCAAAAATATGCCGCCACAAGCGGCGTACCTCCGACGCGTGCCGACTATAGCAGAGGGCCTACTGGCGCTCAGGGGGTTGCAAGACCGCCGTGCAGCGACGTCGTCTGAGACGAAACCGGCTAGCCCGGTGGGGTTCGCGGGGCGACCTGCGAACCACGCGACGCACCATCCTGGCCCTCCGCGCAGCCCGCGCCCGCGGGCACGTCCTCGAACGCTGCGCCAAGGCGCGCCAACACACGCGTAGCCGCCGCCAGATCGCTCGCGTCGACGCCCTCCAGGGCGCCTTCCCAGCGCTGCTGCCAGGCAGCACGCTTGGCCTCGATCTTGCGCCGCCCACCTGGGGTCAGACGCGAGACGACCACGCGACGGTCGGTCTGCGAGCGGACCCGTTCGACATGCCCCTGCGCGGCCAGATGATCGAGCATCTGCGTCACCGACGCCGGCGTCAGCCGGGCTGCGGCCGCTAGCTCGCCAGCGGCCAGCTCGCCGTGCTCATGCAGCTCGATCAGCAGCTCGAACTGCGCATGGCTGAGCTCGGAGCCGCCCAGGTGCGTGTCGCGCCCGCGCAGGCGGCTGAGACTGCGAAAGACATGGCGAAACGTCATTGCCAACTCATCTAGCTCGGCGGCCCTGGGTCCTTGCGCGAGCTCGGCTGGTTTGTCGATGACCGTGCGACTGCTCATCGAACGGCTCCCTAGACGCCGAGCGGCTCGGCGGTGGACTCGGCGGCGGCGGCCGCGCGGCTGACCCGTGCGCGCGGATTCTCGGCGCGGAGTAGCACCAGGCAGGGGATCAGCCCGAGTGCGGCGGTCCCGAACGACCACCAGTAGGCGGTGTTGAACGCGTGCGCCAGGTGCGTAACCGAATGCGCGTGACCGCTCGCGCGCTGCAGCACCACCGCCAGCACCGCCGTCCCGATCGCCCCGCCGATGCGCTGCAGCACGTTCAGCTGGGGGGTTGCGTCGGAGAGCTGCTCGGGTGCCAGCGAGGCGAACGCAGCGGTCATCGCAGGCATGAAAGAGAAGCCGATGCCTACCCCCCGCACCAGCAGCACCATCGATATGCCAGCGATCGAGGCTCCCGCGCCGATGAACGCCAACGGAATCGTACTCAGGCACAGAACCGAGACGCCGCCCAGGGCCACGCGGCCGCCGCCGAAGCGATCTGTCAGGCGCCCGGCCACCGGCATCGCCACCAGCATTCCCAGACCCTGCGGTCCGACCAGCAGCCCGGTCGCGATCAGGCTCTCGTGGCGGACTTCCTGGTAGTAGAGGGGCACCAGGATCATCGCCCCGAACAGGGCAGCGCCGAGCGCGAAGGTCGTGAACGACGCAGCCGCGAAGATCCGGTTGGCGTACAAACGGATGTCGTGCAGGGGGCGCTCGATGCGTAGCGCGTGCCAGCAGAAGCCGCCTGTCAGCAGCAGAGCCACGATGATCGGCAGGTCGACGATCGGCGCCGTAAGGCTGGTGTTGGGGGTGCCGAGCTGGGCGAGGCCATAGACGACGGCGGTCGACGCCGTCGAGAGCAGCGCCAGACCGAGGACATCGAGGCGCCCATCCTCGCCAGATTCGGTCTGGGGGAGCATCCGCCAGCCGAGGATGAACGCGACGAAGCCAATCGGAACGTTGACGAGAAAGATCCACGACCAGTGCAGGCTCTGCAGGATCGTCCCGCCCACGACCGGTCCGAGGATCGGACCGAGCATCGCGGGCATCGCCACTATGCCCATTACGCGGCCCATCCGCTTGGGACCGGCGACCTGAGCCATGATCAGCTGAGCTATCGGCATGATCATTCCACCGCCCGCTCCCTGCAGCACACGGAACAGCACGAGCTCGGTGGTCGTCGTAGCTATCGCGCACAGTGCTGAACCCATCGTGAAGAGAACGAGCGAGGTCAGGTACACGCGCTTGGCCCCGAAGCGCCGTGCGGCCCAACCCGTGATCGGGATGACGGCAGCCAGCGACAGCAGATAGCCGGTGATCACCCACTGGGTCTGGGCGAGCGAGCTGTGCAGGTCGTGCCCGAGCGTGCGCAGCGCCACGTTGACGATCGTCGTGTCGAGGATCGACATGATCATCCCAAGGATCACCACGCCAGCGATCTTCCAGACGTAGGGCTCGATGCGGTCAGACGCCTCGGGATGGAAGCCGGGGTCAGCGGTCGTCGGCGAGGAAGACATTCGGTACCTCAATGTTAGGTACCAAACCTTTTTCCTTCAACCCCTACCGGGGCCGCCGCCTACCAGCGGTAGTGCGCGAAGGCCTTGTTGGCCTGCGCCATGCGGTAAATGTCGTCCTTGCGCTTATACGCGCCGCCCTGCTGGGATTGGGCGTCCATCAGCTCGTTGGCCAGCCGCTGGGCCATTGTCTTCTCGCGGCGCTGGCGCGCAAACTCGACCAGCCAGCGGACCGCCAGCGTGCGTGCGCGCCGCGGCGCTACCTCTACGGGCACCTGGTAGGTGGCACCGCCCACACGGCGCGATTTGACCTCCAGGCTGGGCGTGAGCGACTTGATCGATGCCTCCAGCGTCTCCACCGGCTCTTTGTCGCTGCGCTCGGCCAACAGCGCCAGCGCGTCGTAGACAATCCGCTCGGCCGTCGACTTCTTGCCGTCGAGCATCACCTTGTTGATCACCTGCTGGACGAGCTTAGAGCGGTAGATCGGGTCCGCCTCGACGGGGCGGATCTGGGCGGCTGCACGGCGGGGCATGTGTGTCTGTCGTTCCTGGCGGCGAAGTTCGTCGCGGCTATTTTTTCTTTACGCCGTACTGCGAGCGCGCCTTTTTGCGGTCGCTCACGCCGGCCGTGTCGAGCGTTCCGCGCACGACCTTGTAGCGCACGCCCGGCAGGTCCTTGACGCGGCCGCCGCGCACGAGCACCACCGAGTGCTCCTGCAGGTTGTGGCCCTCGCCTGGGATGTACGCGGTTACCTCGATCGAACCGGAGATGCGTACGCGCGCGACCTTGCGCAATGCGGAGTTAGGCTTCTTGGGGGTGATCGTCTGCACACGCGTGCACACCCCGCGCCGCTGCGGCGCGGCGACCTTCTTCTTGCGGCCTTTGCCGGACTTCAGTCCGGGGGTCGCCAGCTTCTTCTTGGGCGCTACGCGCCCCTTGCGCACCAGTTGCGAGGTCGTCGGCATCGGGGGCAGATCCTAGCAGCGCAACGGCCCGCCGACGAGCCGATCTCGTTACCGTCGCGTGAAGCGCTCCAGCAAGGGGGCAACGCGATGGCTAGGCGCGCTGGGCGGCCAGGCCCGTCGCGCGCACCGGCGCGGGCATCAGCGCCGAGGCGACCACTACCAGCACGAACGCCAGCGCCTGCAAGATCACGCCGGACGCGCTGCCGGCCACCGGGTCACCGAACACGAGGATGCCGCCCGCGATGCCTGCGATGTTCGCCGCGGTGCCTGTCACCGCGATCACCGGCACCGCCTCGCCGTCCTGCAGTCCTCGCGCGGACGCGAAGAACGCGAATACCGATGCCAGCACCGCCACCCCCAGCCACGGGCTCAGTACCAGGCCGGCGATCCCGTGTGCGCCCGTAATCCCCGTCAGCGCCTTGATCGCAGTGTCTGACACGCCGAACAGGATCCCCGAGGCAGCCCCCAGCATCACGCCGTGGTGCTCCGCCGGGCCGCCCATCCGCGGGCCCATCAGCAGCAGACCGCCGATGCCGAACAGGCCGGCCTCAAAGCCGATCATGGCCGCTGGCGAGAAGGTCGAGTGCGCCCCGTGCATCGCCGGCAGCGTCACGCCCAGCAGCACCAGGCCACCGGCCATCGCCGCCAGGCCCAGCCACTGGCGCTTGCCCACGTGAAAGCCGAACAGCCGCTCGGCCATCACCGCGATGAACACCACGCCCGCCGCCAGCGACACCTGGACGACCGACATCGGCGCCAGCGCAAGCGCCGCCACGTGCAGGCCCCAGCTGAGCGTCGCCGTGAGCATGCCCAGGGCAAACCACTTGGACGAGTACAGGTTCCTGGTGGTGCGAAACGGGTGCAGCACCTGCACCGTGGCGACCGAGTTGGCGCCCTTGTACTTGTAGAAGAAGCCCAGGTTCGCGACGAACGCGCAGGCGAGGGCGAGGAGTATTCCAAGATCTAGAGTCATCGTGTGGAGAGGGGGGACGGTGTGATCCATCGGCTATGGGCACCTGCTTCTTGACTTAGCTCGGGCCAGCTAGGCGGATCGGCCGTCTGCAGCAGAGTACCCTCCCCGACCTGTATGCCACCTAAAGAGGGCGCCCGCCCAAGCGAAGATCTGCAAACGCCCATGCCAGAGCGCCACAGGCCGCTGCTCATGGTTGACATCGACGGCGTGTTGTCTCTGTTCGGCGTTCCCGCGCGCGAGCAGGCGCAGTGTCCAGAGATCGAGGGATCGCTCCATTCGATCGACGGCACACCCCACTTCCTTTCGTCCACCGCCGCCACGCACCTGCTTTCGCTGTCGTCGCTGTACGACGTCGTCTGGGCGAGCGGCTGGGAGGAGCGCGCCGACGAACATCTCCCCCATCTACTCGGGGTACCCGCCGGCCTGCCCCACCTGCGCTTCCCCCGCGCGGTCAGACGCTCAAACGCCCACTGGAAGCTCGAGGCGATCGACGCCTACGCCGAAGGACGGCCGCTGGCGTGGATCGATGACGCGCTCAACCCCGCCTGCCATGCCTGGGCGCGCGAGCGCCCCGCGCCGACCTTGCTGGTGGCGACCGTGCCCCAGCGCGGTCTGACCGAGCGCGAGGCGCAACTGCTGGCTGCATGGGCGCGGGACCTACAGGCTACAGGCGGGCCGGGCGCAAGGACCGACGACAGACGCACTGGCATGAAGGGGTTTTACAAGCACGGACAGTGTGCCCCTGGATCAGGATCAATGCGCCACTGAGCATTTATAAGGACCTTATCGACTTTAAGGGTAAGAAGGATAAGTTCGGGTAAGATCTTCTTAGATGGATCCTCTGAACAATCCTTTTGCGCCGGGCGCCGGGACACCGCCGCCGGCGCTGGTGGGACGCGACGATCTCATCGGGAAATACGAGATCGCTCTGCAACGGACCGCAACTGGTCGCCCGGGTAAGAGCATCATGCCTACCGGGCTGCGCGGGGTGGGCAAGACGGTTCTCTTGAACCGCTTCGAACGAATCGCTCGCGACAGGGGCTTTGCCGCCGTACTCATCGAGGCTCCCGACACAGGAGGCTTCAAGCGCCTATTGGCCGGGAGACTGCGCTCGGTTCTGTTCGAACTGGACGCAGGCACCGTCTCGCGTGCCGTCAAGCGCGCCCTTGGCGCACTCAAGTCGTTCTCCTACACCTTGCCCGATGGGAGTTCAATCTCCTTGAACGTCGATGCGATCGCCGGCACGGCCGACTCAGGCATCCTCGCCGAGGACCTCAGCGATCTCTTCGTGGCCGTCGGAGAGGCCTGCGGGGATCGAGGTCGTGCGCTGATGCTCGCAATCGATGAGGTTCAGTATCTCGACGGTGACGAGATCGCTGCTCTAATCACCGCGATTCACCGAACGGTGCAGCTTGGTTTGCCAGTCATCCTCGTGGGGGCTGGTCTACCGCAACTCCCGGGACTGGCCGGCAACGCAAGATCCTACGCGGAGCGACTGTTCGATTTCCCGAGCATCGGTTCGCTAAGCGAGGACGATGCACGAGCCGTCCTGGCAAAACCCGCAGAAGACGCAAGCGTTAGCTTCACACACGACGCGCTCGATCAACTGCTGGACTCAACGCAGGGTTATCCGTACTTTCTCCAGGAGTGGGGCTATCACGTCTGGAATGCGGCTCCCCGATCCCCGATCACGCTCGACGACGTGACACTCGCCGCCCCCGACGTGCAGCGTCAACTCGACGAGAACTTCTTCCGGGTTCGCATGGACCGGCTAACGCCGGCCGAGAAGGCATATCTCGCAGCCATGGCCGACCTGGGAGCCGGACCACATCGATCCGGCGATATAGCGGCAAAGCTCGCAGTGAAGGTGGAGAGCGTTGCGCCGCGCCGGTCAGGTCTCATCCAGAAGGGGATGATCTTCAGTCCCGCTCACGGGGACACCGCGTTTACCGTCCCTATGTTCGACGACTTTCTTCGCCGATCTCACGGAAGCTGACTGCCTTGAGCCAAGTCGTGCCGCTCACGGCTACGTGCTCGGCTCAATGGCAATCGTCGTCGGCGGGATACCAACCTACTCCTCCTCGAGCGGCTCCTCGGGGATCTCCAGCTCGGCGAGCTCCTCGACGAAGCCCGGATCGGTGCTGCCGGCGCCGATCTTCTCAAGCGACGCGAGGTCGGCGTCGAACTCGTGCCCGTAGCCGCCGTTGAAGCCGTCGCCGCCCGCCAGCCCCAGCTCGGCGGCGATCTCGTCCTGGTCGAGCAGGCCGACGTCGTCGATCGCGCGGGGCAGCGGTTCTGACGGTTCGATCTCGATCCGCCGGTAGCGCTTGAGCCCGGTCGCCGCGGGGATCAGCTTGCCGATGATCACGTTCTCCTTGAGGCCGTTGAGGCGATCGATCTTGCCTTCCAGCGCCGCGTCGGTGAGAACCTTGGTGGTCTCCTGAAAGGACGCGGCCGACAGGAATGAGTCGGTGTTCAACGATGCCTTGGTGATGCCCAGGATGATGTCCTCGGGCAGCGCCGCTTCCCTGCCGTCCGAGACGACCGCATCGTTGACCTTCTGGAACTCGAAGCGGTCGACGAACTGCCCCGGCAGATAGTCGGTGTCGCCCTTCTGCTCAATACGCACCTTTTTGAGCATCTGGCGCACGATCAGCTCGATGTGCTTGTCGTTGATGTCCACGCCCTGGGACTTGTAGACCTCCTGGACCTCCTTGACCAGGTACTGCTCGGTCTCGGTGCGCCCGCGGATGGCCAGCAGCTCGTGCGGGTACACCGAACCCTCGTTGAGCTGCTTGCCGGATTTGATCTTCTCGCCGTCTGACACGAACAGCCGCGTGCGCCGCGGGAAGGCGTGGCGGTGCTCCTCGCCATCTGAGTCGGTGATGACGACCGTGAGCGCCTTGTCGGTTTCCTCGATCGACACGGTGCCGTCCTGCTCTGCGATCTTGGCGATGCCCTTGGGGCGGCGCGCCTCGAACAGCTCGACCACGCGGGGCAGGCCGTGAGTGATGTCCGCTCCGGCCACGCCGCCGGTGTGGAAGGTGCGCATCGTCAGCTGGGTGCCCGGCTCGCCGATCGACTGGGCGGCCACGATGCCCACCGCATCGCCGATCTGGGCGAGCGCGCCGGTGGCCATCGCCCGGCCGTAGCAGGCCTGGCATACGCCGCTGGGCGCCTTGCACTTGAGCACCGAGCGCACCGGCACGGTCACAGCCACGCCCTTGTCGTGCTCGTCGACGTGGGCTTGGACGATGTCGGCCAGCTCGTCGCGGCCGATTTCGATGCCCTGCTCGGCCAGCATGCGACCGCGCTTGGTCGTGATCGGCTTGGCCGCGATGCGCCCCACGAGGCCGTCGTTGGGGTCGCCGCCGTCCTTGAAGACGGGGATCTCGATGTACTCCTCGGTGCCGCAGTCGGCCTCGCGGATGATCACGTCCTGGGCCACGTCGACCAACCGCCTGGTCAGGTAACCCGAGTCGGCGGTGCGCAGGGCGGTGTCGGCCAGCCCCTTTCGCGCGCCGTGCGTGGAGATGAAGTACTCGAGCACCGACAGGCCCTCCATGAAGTTGGCCTTGATCGGACGCTCGATGATTTCGCCCTTCGGGTTGGCCATCAGCCCGCGCATCCCCGCCAGCTGGCGGATCTGCTTGAAGGAGCCACGCGCACCCGAGTTGGCCATCATGAAGATGGGGTTCAGCGTGTCGAGGTTGTTGACCATCGCGTCGGCGACCTCGTCGGTGGCCGCGTTCCACTGCTCGACGACGGCCTCGTGGCGCTCCTCCTGGGTGATCAGCCCGTCGTCGTACTGGCTGGTGATGTCGCCGACCAGCTTGTCGTAGCGGTCCAGGATCGACTGCTTCTGCGGCGGCACGACCACGTCGTTCTTGGAGATCGTGATGCCGGCCTGGGTGGCGTACTTGAAGCCGAGGTCCTTGAAGGCGTCGAGCACCAGCGAGATCGTCGTCGCGCCATAGGTCTGCACCAGGATGTCGATCAGCCGTGTCGTGTCGCGCTTCTTCATCGACTGGTTGACGAACACGTACGTCGACGGGTCGAACTCGCCCTTCAGCGCCTCGGCGAGCGCGCGCTCGATGTGGTCGTTGTAGATGAT
>Ga0102924_1005590_pt1 | contig 12112 bp, 8 predicted proteins | sample PaiPotPPM11metaG_FD_80116 | JGI IMG/M metagenome (GOLD analysis project Ga0102924, IMG submission 80116) | Iron sulfur acid spring bacterial and archeal communities from Banff, Canada, to study Microbial Dark Matter (Phase II) - Paint Pots PPM... ... | reverse complement strand
GTCAAGGGCGTGCAGGTGGAATTGCTGGTCCCATCTGCCATAGGGTCCGCCATGGACGAGCACGACCATCGGCAAGGGGTACACCTCTGTCTCCTCAGGTGGCCGGATCAGAACCCCATCCAGATCCAACCCATCACTGGCGGTCCAGAAGAAAGGTTCTTGCTTGCCAAAGGACATGCCGGCGAGTTGCTCCTGGTGGGTCGAAATCTGCTGAATGGCTCTCGCTTTGCCGTTTTGCCCGGCCTGCTCCTGGCCGGCCCACACCTCCCAGGGCTGATCCCCTGCACTGCGAACGACTGCGACGGTGAGTTTTCCATCTCCGTTGCGCCGCACATCCCAGGAGGCATACTCTACCCCCCGCTCTCCGTCCATTCCACCCAGGAGTGTAACCGCCTCTCCCTTCTTCGGATCCAGCAGGTCTATCCGACTTCCCAATCCTTCTCCTATCAGGACGGCAAGAGACGACGTCTGCTGGATCGCCCGCACCTCGGCCGCGCAGTTGGTCTCTCCGCATGCAATACGCGTTGGCTCTCCTCCCTGAACGGGAACGGCATAGACCGCCGATGATGACTGACTTTTCTGCGCGACCGGGGCCAGGAAAAAGAGCGTGCTTCCATCCTGAGACCAGGTCAACGAATGGACCGCGCAGGGAAAATGGCAAACGACCTGCGGTTCGCCTCCGGCGATCGCGATGCGTTCAATCCTCACTTCGTGCGCACGGGCTTCCAGGTCTGGAGTCTGCTGGACGAGGTAGGCGACCTCCGTTCCATGTGGATGCCAGGTAAAATCGGCAATGTGCCGTTCTCCGGCGACTAACGTCGTGATCTCTTTGGTCGCCAATGAGAGGAGACGCAGTCGCGCGTAGGGCCATTTTTCGCCATAGACGCGCGCGTCATCGCGCTCCTTCTCTTTCTTCTCATCCTCTTCCGTTGGTTCATCGGCGCTGGTAAAGGCAAGCTGACCGCCTCCCGGTGACCAGGCGAAATCATCCACGCTTTTTTTGTTTGTGCTCGAGGTAAGCGCCCGCGCTTCTCCCCCATCAGCGGCGATGAGATAGAGTTGGGCAGTGCCCCGCTTTGCCCGGTCAGAAAGAAAAGCCAGGTGTTTGCCGTCAGGCGACCAACGCGGGTGCTGATCGTGTGCTTCACCCGCGGTGAACTGCCGCGTTTCTCTGGCGTGATCAGTGCTGGCAATCCAGATTGCGCTGGTCTCATGCTCTGCTTTTTTGCTCCACGGAGCCAGCGTATACACCACCTGTTTCCCATCAGGCGCGATCCGCACATCATTAGGGAATGTTTGATCAACAATCATCTCGGAGGTCAATTCAGACATCATTTTTTCCTTTTGTATGCAGGGTGTGCTATAAATACTGCTTAAACCAGCGCACCAGACGCTCTTCCAGATCACGCAGGTGGCTCTTCTCTTTAGGGCCATGACCCTCACGAGGATAGACGACCAGTTCGGTCGGGACGCCGCGCTCGTTGAGGGCGCGCTGGAAGGCGTACGCCTGGTTGACCGGCACGCACTTGTCCTTTTCGCCGTGGAGGATCAGTGTGGGAGTGGTCACGCGGGCGGCGTAAGGAATGGCTGAACGCTCGCGGTAGACTTCGGGATGCTCCAGGATGTCAACACCGATGAAACGCCTGTCCCAGTCGGGGATGTTCGTTTGCGCGTGGAAGCTATGGAAGTCACAAACGCCTGCACCCATCATCGCAGCCTTGAAACGATTCGTCTGCGTCACAGCCCAGGCCGTCATGAAGCCACCGTAGCTCCAGCCCATGATGCCGACGTGGTTGGCATCTACCAGGCCGCGCTGGATCAGGTCATCGATGCCACACATGATGTCCTGAAAGTCCTTTCCGCCCATATCGCCCAGCACAGCATCGGAGAAAGTTGTTCCGCGCCCCTGACTACCGCGAATGTTGGATTCGAGCACGGCAAAGCCTGCCGAGGCCAGCACCTGTGCCCATCCGCCCCAACTATCGACATAAGCAGCAGAGGGGCCACCATGCACATGCACAACTAACGGGGGCGGCGTATCGCCCTCATGACGAAGCGGTGAGGTGAACAGCGCATCGATCTGCCAGCCATCGACGCTTTCGTAGCGCCAACGAGCTGTGGGCGCAATCGCCAGCGTCTCTTCCGCGATGGGGTTCAGCCGCGTGAGTTGCCGCCACTCGATGCCGCTGATGGCATTGCCCTCCCCGGTGAGTTCGCCAAACCACACGTCGTAGGGATGTTCGTGCGTGGAATGGGTGACAGCCATACCCCGAAGATCAGGCGTTGTTGAGAAGCGCGGGCCAAAACGCTCACCGATCACAAAATCATCGGCCAGCGTCTTCATGCTGGCATCATGCTCATTCAGGAGACCAATTTGATGGGTGACTCCTGACCAGGCCGCGTAGAGCAACCGCTTGCCATCGAGGGACCAGCTGTGAAGACCATCTTTCCACTGCACTCCTTGCGGCGGTCCGCTGCACTGGCACCGAATAAACTCTAGCTTACAAAATACAGAGAAGCACGAGGTGATTCAGATGTTTTACTTAGAAATAGCTGTAGAGGAATGGTGCGAGTGCAATGGAAAGTCTCAAGATAAACTTTCCATTGCACGCATGTCAAAGAATTACCTTTCCATCGCACTGGCTGTGGCAATCTACGCTGCGCCCTTTGCAGAGAACGCTCGTGTATGAAATGAGGGCAGCATCAGACAATTTTAGAAGCTTTAGTTGGGAATAGCGGCGAGAAGACAAGTCGTGAGTGCAATGGAAAGTCTCTGCAGAGACTTTCCATTGCACTCACAGAAGCAAATGATAAATAGCGTGAATATTCGACGCTTTTTTGCTCACTCTTCATGTTTTCTACCAACACCCATATCCCTTGCTGGAAATGGCAGCATACCATAGCTCACCTGTACGTTCTGTGCGTTCCTGTTCGCAGGCATTGCGAACGATCGGCCTTTCTCACGTCTCAGATGAATCGTCGTCATTGCCCGTTTCTAAGGAAAGAATCTCTGCCAGTGCATCATCTGCGAACTTCCTCACCGTGTGCATTCTCGGATCCGAATCACGGCGCAGCTGGCGCAATCGCTGAATGGCCGCATCGGGAATATTGCGCCGGAGTTGCCCGAGAGCATAGGCTGCTTGCGCGCGCACTCGCCAATGAGGCCAATCCAGCAGCGCCGTCAGCCTCTCCCGGAACATTGCTGAAGCTCCCCCCACTATGCCAATGGCCGCTGCGACATACGATTGCGCGTGCGTCTCGAAGACATATCCACTGACCTGCCCATCCAGGGTTTTCAAAGCATGGAGCGCCAGATCAGATAACAGGTGTGCATGTTGTTTCTTTGCGATGCGAAAAGTTGTACGGCGCACTTCGTCCGATACATGACTGAGCAGATCGAGAAGGATATCTTGCGACACCTGTATGTCGAGAACCTCTGCCAGCGTTACTGCCGATTCCACTGTCCATCGGTTACTACTGTAGAAAAAGCGCTGGAGTGATTTGAGAGACAATGGCACTTTTGCCCCTTTGAAATACTCAACAGCCGCCTCGCACACGCGAATGCCCGGGTCTTCCAACAAGGAGAGCATTGGGTCAATTGGCACATGTGCGCCCAATCGCGTGAGCGCTTGCACGGCTGTCCGACGCACAAAAGCATCGGGGTCTTCCAACAAGGGCAGTAAGTAAGCAAGCTGTTCTCGTTTGCTCAGGCACTCCAACACCCTCATAGCCGCCCTGCAGGTATCCGAATCGGCATGCTCCAACAAGGGCAACAACCGTTCAGGTGGCACTCGCTCGATCAAGATCTCTAACGCTTGCTCAACTGTACCCAACAACCAGTCCGAACGTTGGTACAAGGAGAGCACACGCTCCACCGGCGCTCGCTCGCCAAACCTCGTTAGTGCGAGAACTGCGTCTTCACGCACAAAAGCATCAGGATCGTCCAGCAAGGGCAGTAAGCGCTCCACCGGAACTCGTTCGCCCAGGTTTCCCAGTGCCTCTACAGCTTCCCTGCGTATCCAACGGTCTGCATCCTCCAACAGAAGGAGCAAACGTTCCACTGGTACACGTTCACCCAAGGATCCCAATGCCCGCACTACTGTTGCTCGCGCCGAATAGTTCTGATCGTCCAGCAAGGAGAGTAAGCGCTCCACCGGAGCCCACTCGCCCAGGCTTTCCAACGCCCGCACTGCGTCTCCACGCACCCCATAGTCCCGATCCTCCAGCAAGGAGAGCACGCGCTCCACCGGAGCCCGCTCGCCCAGATTTCCCAGCGCTTCAAGCGCAGCTCCGCGCACCCAAGCATCAGGATCTTCTAAAAAGAGCAGCAAACGTTCCACCGGGGTGTGTTCTCCCAGATTTCCCAACACCTGCACTGCTGTTGCGCGTACAAATGAGTTTGGCCTCTCCAGTAAGGAGAGCAGGCGTTCCACTGGCGTGCGCTCGCCCAGGCGCCCCAACGCTCCCAGCGCTGCCTCTTGTATCGAAACATCTGGATCGTCTAGTTGGGAGAGTAGGAGTTCCACCGGCGCTCGCTCTCCCTGGCTCCCCAACAGCTGTATTGCCTCTCTCCGCAAGGAATAGTTTGGACCTTCCAGCAAGGAGAGCAGGAGTTCTAGCGGCACTCGCTCACCCAGGCTGGCCAGTGTCCCCATCGCTGTATAGTGTACCTCCCACATCTGATCGTCCAGCAAAGGGAGCACACGTTCTAGCGGCACACGCTCGCCGAGCCACCGCCTTGCCTCTCTCACCGCTGCCTCGCGAACAGCAAAGTGCGGATCGTCCAGCAAAGGGAGCAGGTGTTCCACCGGCGCTCGCTCGCCGAGTTCTGCCAATGTTTCCACCGCTTGCGCGCGTACCCGCCAGTTCGGATCTTCCAGAAAGAGCAGTAAACGCTCCAGCGGCGCTCGCTCTCCCAGATTGCCCAACGCCTCCACCGCCGCAGCACGCACCAACTCGTTCGGGTCTTCCAGTAAGGAGAGCAAGCGGTCAAGCGGTGCCTGCCGACCCAGCTTCCCCAATGTTACCATAACCGATCTGCGCACTCTCCATTCCTGATCGTTATCGTTCAGCAACGGGAGCAAATGTTCCACTGGCGCATCTTCCCCTAGCCCTCCCAACACCCGCACTGCTGCCTCACGCACTCGTGCGTTCGAGTCATTTAAAAAGAGGAGCAGGCGCGCCAGTGGAATCCATCTTCCTAAATTCTCTAACACCTCAGTTGCAGCGTTCTGGACAAAGCCATTGGGATCTTTTACAGCCTGGATGAGATACTCGATGATTGCTTCTTTTTCAAACGAACGGAGCAAGACAATATCGCGGCCAAGCCGTTGAAATCGTTCTAATCGCCCCGTTCGCTGATTGCGGGCTGCATCGAGTAGTTCTTGCGCCCAGAGGATCACGACCCGTTTTTCCAGGTACACGATCTGGCCTGTTTTATCTCTTTCCCACGCTTCTATGCCCCCAATCTCACTCAATGATGTTATTGCCAGGGTGAGTCCAAGATCTCCGGGATCGCCCTCTTCTGTCGTACGTTGCATGACCAATCGGTTGAGCCAGTAGGCGGCCTCAGCACGCCCCTTTCCGCCTGGAAGCTGGATTAAAACCCCAACCATCAAGCGGAGCACTTCCGTCCAGCGGTTGTAGGTGCGCTTCCCCCAGACAAACTCTCGTGTCTCTTTTCTTTTTTCCTGGCGACTGGTAAGTTGTTGCGCCAATTCCGCAGCGGCAAGGTACTCTTGAAACGTTTGATGGCGAAAGCCGTAGATTTCGTGGGCAACGATATCAAGAACGCCAGAGGTCGTGATCTTTTTTGCAATGCTCTCTGCCTCTTCCCATGATCGCCGTTGCATGTCTTCGACAAACGTCAGCAGATCATCGAGCGTAAATGTTCGCCCTTTTTTTTCCTGGTAAAGCCAGAGTGAGAACTTTGTGAGTGTTCGAAGAAGATGTCTGCGTGCAATGCTATCTGGTTCTTTGAAGACAAGGGTGGCCTCAATGACGTCGCGATAGAGTGATGCGCGACTGGCAGGCAGACCTCCCTTTTTTACGAAAACAGCGGCTGCAAGACTGAAAAGCAAAGGATTTTCCCCCCAGGCCGCGGCCTGGGGGTGTGTTTCTATCAAGCGCACGAATTCAGAAGGGAACACAGGGGCAGTCCCTCCAGGTACCAGTGACTGAGACAATGCCGGCACAAGCCGTTCGGCGAGCTCCCGCCGTAGCTGGGGTGTCAGCGAGAGCAGTTCCCATTCGGTGAACTGTCCACGCTTGAGTTGTCCGCCTTTGTATTCGGTGAAACGCGAGCCAACCAACCAGATATTGCCCTGCTCGGAGGCCAGGCCATTGATCAGCTCAATGATCTGTGGGCGTTGAGTGGGGGCAACTTCATCAAGGCCATCTAATGCGACAAAAGCGTTTCCACGCTCAATCTCTGCCCAGAGGACATTTGCGAAGCTCTTGTCTACGCGCAGACGCTCTACCAGATCTACCAGAAAACCCTGGAGGGTTTTGCCGGAGAGGGCCAAATCTGGTAAGGAAAGGAAGATCGGGAGCAATGTGGGAGACGGTTCCTTCGTTTGTGCTAGAGCTTGTTGCACGCGACGACTCACGAGGTGTTTCAAGGTGGTTGTTTTCCCTGTGCCAGGTCCTCCTAAAACGACCATGCGGCCTCGGGGGCTTTGATTGAGCGCATCTTCTCCATGCTCTGCGATCACAGGCGATTCGGGCATGTTCTCGTCAAGGAGTTTCGACCAGGCCTGTGAGGTTTCGTGTTGTCCGGTTCGCGTCGCTTCGGCCCTTTCTCCCAGGAGCTTGCGCCGGTGGGTGCGCTCCAAATCTTCGGCTGCAGAGGGGTCTCGCCGAAGAACCAGGGGTTGATACATCGTCTGAAGTGATAAACCATCTGCTGGGCCGATTGGCAACGTCACTGAGCTGTAGCTCCTGCACATCTGTTCCAGGTATCTCCTGCGATCCTCTTCGGTTTTCGTTGGAGAAGGCTTTCTCTCGGCAAATGGGGGAGGTGTGAACCAGATTTCGGCCCCAACAGGTTGATCTCGATAGAGATACGGCGTAGGCAAGGGGGGGTGAGCGTTCAGCTGTGTATTCACATACCGAAGACGCTTCTCGATCCAACGCTCAAGGTCGCCGAGCGAGAGGGTTTTCTGATCAGGATCTCCGGACGCTTCAGTAAAGTACGTACTGCATGCCTCACGTATGGTCCAGGTGAGGAAACCGGACCCGCCATCCAGGTTGCTGAACTCACGGGTCTGATCGTTGCGCGCGCAGGCAGAGAGAACCACAGTAGCGCTTCCCTGAGCTGTCTTCTTTACGATGTCGTGTATCTCAACCCCGCCTTTGAGTGCGCCCTCGTACGCTCCTTTCGCATGACAGCAATCGAGAATCAGAAGCTTGTATTGCGCACGGCTCTTGCGCAGGACACGCTTAATAGCGTTAATATCTATTGCCGTGTTCAAGTCGTTCGGGTCAGTGGTATTACACAGGAGGTAGAGCTGCTCGTCAAAAAAAGCGTGCCCGGAGAAATGCACCAGCAGCAGATCAGAGGGCCCACAGCATTCAGCGAATTGCTGGAAGCCAGCCAGACCTTCATTCCGGCTGGAAGCAATCACCGCCTTTGTATCGGTGAACTGGCAATGTGGGCCTTTCAGCACCTCAGCCAAGCGAGTAACATCGGTCTCGGCATATTGGAGACGCATGCTTTCCGGCCCATTCGCCCCAAGTAAGTAAGCATAGCGTTGTTGGTTCATTGCTGGTTCTGGTTGGTGTTGTCAAGAGGTGGGGGTGGCGTGATCCAGGGGCGTTCCTCATCACGCCTTCGGACGCGTTTTCGCTGGATGATAACAGCACCGTCTGGTGGGCGGGTTTCCGTTTCTTCGACTTCCCAGTGATTCGATTGGTTCGAAGGGGCGTGCTGATTCAGAAGACGAATGATCAAAGGCGAGAGCGCGTTTACCAGTGAGGCGGAAGCGAGAATCACGGTTGCAAGATCACCGCGGCTCCCCGATGGAGCATCGGGATCGGCTTCTACCCGGAACCGAAGCGATGGTATGGCTTGCTGGAGCTCTTCGTAAAGATTCATGTGTTGCTGTTCAAGGAAGGTTTGTACTTCATCTGATAGATCGAGAATGATCCTGGTTTCCTGTTCCATAGCGCCTCCTAAACTCGTCAAAAACCGAATCAGATTAATGATCATCACTTTACGTGAGATAGAGTGCATTGTCAAGAAAGGATCTTATGAAGTGTTCTAACCTTTGGCTCATACGAGCGCTCGGTGGAGATAGTCGCTTCGTTGGCACAGACATTTTGTGTGCCGAATGGATGATCTGACCGCCTTATGGTTGTCTGTCAGCGTCAGAAATAATATGGGAGAGGATGGTTTTGAACTCTCTTGCCCAGCCGATGAAGTGGTGAGTCTCTGGCAGGTCCTGCTGGGTGCGGGCAAGGAGCATGGGCTTCCCTCCCAGCCGGACTGGGCGTGCGATACATTGCGCCTGGAGGCTGCCTATTGTCTCTATGAGCATGAACTCACCGAGCAGACGAATCCGCTGGAGGCTGGACGGTCAAATTGGAGAAAGGTGATTTTATCGGTCGTGACGCGCTGGCACGTATCAAGGCCGAGAGTGTCAGACAACAGGTCTCTCCTCTCCACTACCAGGGTCCAAGGCTTGCATATATATCTCTAGAGCAAGTTATTTGGAATAAATGCGCCAGGAATCAGGATAAACCACATTACTCTTCGCGCTTTTTACCACAAGCCGAAGAGTGTTAGCGCCTACCAAAAGAACATGATGGTATAGAGGCCTGAATGGAGCTCACCAGGCGATAGGCAGGACTGGCTCCCAATACTTCAGATGGGACGGTAACTGCTGCTCGTTGAGCAGCCTGTCGAGCTCATCATCGTCCAGTGCTTTGTAAAAATGCCCGCCATACGCAGGATCAGCGCCGTCCACGCCTTTGATGATGTGGAGGGTATACCGATAATCGCTCCGCTCGTCCTCGTCCGTGGGATAGAGTTGCCCACCTGAGAGAGAAACCAGTTTTTGCTCGATCAGGAGATGGCGCTCCACGATCAGCAACGTCATATCGCCTCGCAGCGCCTTGGCCTTGTTGCAGGCGCTCAGCGCGAGAGCGGTCGCTAAATTCAAGAGGGGATAGGGATTCTCTTGCGCGGTTATTGATTGTTGTGACATGTTCTCTTCCTCCTAAAAATGCCCGCATTCAACGAATAGATGACACCATGTCTCCTGATGGACATGCTCTATATTCCGCTTTCTGGATCCGATGTCCCCTCCGACTTCTGTTTTATCTGAACGGATGATTCCTTTCGTTCAGACAGCAGAAGCCAGAGAACCAGTAGGGGAATGAGGAGTTCACTAATCCCAACCAGAAATGCGCCCCAGAAGACCCCGGTACTTTGCAGCAGAGATCCAACGCCCATCAAAAAAACGGTAATACTCAATCCCCACACGTTTCCCGATTGAAAACCACTCAATGCATGTTGGCTGGATCGGGGGTGCATAAAGAGTTTTTCCAGATACTGCCAGAGCGCGAGGGCTCCCAAAGCGAAGATCAATGGACTGACAATCGGGGCCAGGTTAGTGACCCAGGTCCAGCCAGCGTTTCGTTCCACGGTGGTTTGATACAAAATCGTCCAGATCCACAGAGGAATGAAGAGGAGGCCAACATACACGTCACGAAAGAGCTGAAGAAAACGTTTGATGCGCTGCGCCATACTCAATCTCCTTGCGTTCTGTAGAGCTCTATCTATGGATCAAAACTGGTCAGGAGTGCAGACCGGGATGCAATGAGGTAGTCTCGATAGTAGCTTCTTGTGCTGCATGTTGCGGATTCTTCCTTCTTTATCCTCAATACTGCAATCTCTCCATAGAAAGCACAATATCATACAAGGAAAGTATTGTCTAGTGTCTGCGCTTTCGCCGGGAACGCTGCACGCATCATGGTCTTGACCCATATTTCCGGGACAAGACCAGGCAAAAGGATTCACGAGCATGATGAACGAGCGTTTCCTGGCAACCAGTCATCAATGGGTCTGATAAAAAGCCCTCAGTTGAAACGCACGGTCATTTTGTCCAAAAGTGTGTCCTTCTCAAGTGATATAGCCGGTCGTGGCTTTTCCACAGGGAATACAGACGAATGCCATGAGGTAGGCAAAGGCAGAGAGTTTGTCATGATTCACGGAACGCAGATCATATTGACCGAAAAACGTCATGAGCTGCTTGCACAGAGGGCATCGTGGGTAATAGTTTCCTTGCAACCACCCTGGACACCCACCAAGATGCGAGTCACCGCGCTCATAGGAGGTTGGACGACGTGCTCCCAGGACACAAGGCTGAACCGGAAAAGCTTCGATATAGTTAATGTTGCTCTCCTCCCAAATCTTCCGAGAGGGGAATGTGGGGGGTGGTCCATTCACCTGGCTCCAGCGGGCCAGTCCTCGCCCATCAACATCCATAAACACGCTTTCACTCCCAACAGCGTATTGCAGACTACAATTAAGACACATGGGAATCCGCAAGCGTTCCCCTTGTGGCCACAATGCCGCCAGGCGTGGATCTGTGAGATCGAGGTCCAGAAAGCTTGCCAGAGAACGTCCACACCACCCGCATCGCTCGCTCAAGATGCCTCCTATCTGAACAGGAGAAGAGGCGGCGGCGGCTTGCATCGGAGCGACATAGAGATTCCTGCGCCGCCCCCCTGGGGTGAGCTCCCATCCAGTCTCAGGAAGAACATCCTCTGGATGAGGAAGTCCCGGAGGGGGATTGTCCCGCCACTTCCTGAAAGTCGCCTGAACGACCTCATCACCGATCGCGGCCAGGATGTAAAGGAACTCATTCTGGCGATAGCTTGGGTGAAACGTGGGGTCGTGCGTTCCGATTTCCACCAGAGCGATCAGACGATCCCGAAGCGCTGGATCAGCCTCACGGAACATCATCCCTTCTGTCCAAAAAAGATCGCGCGCTAGCAGCTGCGGATACAAGCCTTTCAGTGATCCGGGCACCACGGCAGCGATATTCGTCAAGATGATCTGCGGAGCATAACCCTTCGTCTCGCCAGCGTCGTAGAGATCAAGAGCCATCAACGCGACCTGCTTTCCTTCTTCAGCGGTGAGCGCACGATAGTTGCTGCTGTTTTCAACATACTCGTCTGCTTGTCGTTGTTTTTCTCTGCTCCCCTCTTCGTAGGAAGGGAAGAGCGAGGAAAGGGCTTCTCTGGGGTCCAATCTCTCTTCCTCCAGGCTCGCTCTTGCGCTTCATGTAACCAGAACAAGCATCTCTGTCGAGATTTTAGTTGTCCGAGTAGTTTTAACCAGGATAAGCAGAAATGTTCGTTTTATGTAGAAAAATCGACATTTTATTGTGGAGATGATTCGTTTTGCTTCATATCCTCCAAAAGGGCCAGGTAATTTCTTCGTGTTTTTTGGGAGTTCTGGTGATCCATTCCTAACGCCTGTTCCTGAATCGCCAGTGCTTGCCGATACAACGGCTCTGCTTCCGCGTATTTCCCGTGATAATGGTAGAGTTGTGCCAGGTTGTATAAGCACATTGCTGTGTCGGGGTGGCTGGACTCCAATTCCTGCTTATAGATAACTAGCGCCTGCACCAACAATGACTCGGCTTCTACGTATCGTCCCTGCTCATGGTAGAGCATCGCCAGATTATTGAGGCTGCTTGCCGTGTGGGGATGGCTGGTCCCCAACACTTGCTTGCGGATTGCCAGCGATCGCAGATAGACTGCTTCCGCTTCTGCGTATTTCCCTTGAGAATGGTAGAGCGTTGCCAGGTTGTTCAGGCTCATCGCGGTGTCAGGATGGCTGTCGCCCAACTCCAGTTCTCGGAACTCCAGCACTCGCACCAGTAAAGGTTCCGCTTCCGCGTGTTTGTTCTGATCCTGGTAGAGCATTGCCAGGTTATTCAGACTGCCCACTGTATCCGGATGGTCTGCCCCCAGCACTTGTTTCTGAATCGCCAGTACTCGTAAAAACAACAGTTCTGCTTCCCCATATTTCCCCTGATGATGGTAGAGAATTGCCAAATTGTTCAGGCTGGCCGCCGTGTGGGGGTGGCTGGCCCCCAAT
>Ga0102924_1005589_pt1 | contig 12112 bp, 8 predicted proteins | sample PaiPotPPM11metaG_FD_80116 | JGI IMG/M metagenome (GOLD analysis project Ga0102924, IMG submission 80116) | Iron sulfur acid spring bacterial and archeal communities from Banff, Canada, to study Microbial Dark Matter (Phase II) - Paint Pots PPM... ... | reverse complement strand
GGGCATCGGCAAGCTCCTGGGACAACCCTGGAACCCGCTGGTCTACATCTTCCAGAGCCACTTCGGCGCGGTCGCGGCGGATGTCCTGCAGGTGGTGGTGTTCCTGGCCATCTTCTCGTGCGTGCTGGCCAACATGGTCGTCGCGACGCGGCGGCCCTGGCTCCGCACGAGGGCCACACGGCGGCGTACCTGGCCGGCGCGGAACTGTTCGGCATGCTGTGGTACCTGCTCTACCCGCGGCCCCGCATCGCCAGCCGGACCGCCGGGGTGCTGCGCCGGGAGGCGCCGCCGGCCGGGCAGACGGCGGGCCGCGGCCTGAGTTACGGCCCCTGACGCGTCTCGCGCGCGAGCACGACGAGGGCGTACACCAGCAGCAGCGCTACGCCATCGAAGAACAGGCTCCCGATGATCGTCGGGATCGCCGAGCCGGCCCCAGCGGTGAGAGTCCGCCCGCTGCCCCAGTCCCAGAGCGGGTCACGGACATTGAACGGCCGGTCCAGCGGCACCTGCGTGTACCAGGCGACGTGCTGGCCGCTGCTGGAAAGGTAGCCCTCGGTCACCACGCGGCAGTGACTGAGCCTGGACCCGATGCTGCACGCCTGGCCGTACGACACGGGGTGGAAGGTGTCCGGCTGCTCGGCGCCGACCACGTACCCGACCGCGTTCACCCCGGCGGGCAGGTAAAACACGGCCAGGCTGGTCATCGCGAGGAGCATGAGGATGGCGGCCAGCCAGCTGCCACGGTGGTGATGCGGATAGCGATGCACGTGAGCGTAGACCGGGTGATGCGAGACCTTGCCCTTCGCGCTCACCCGGACGGCCGCGTCGGCACGGTGAATGAGCGACGTATCGACGATCACGACCGCCAGCCCGGCCAGCGCCAGCGCGAGGAGCACGAACAACGGGATCTGGCCGAGGGTTTCCGCCGTCCCGGTGCGGTTGTCGCGCACGTTGACGCTGATCCCCGCGTACACCGCGAGCCCGATCAGGCTGCCGACCGCCACCCAGGCCCACCCGCGCCGCCGGTGATGCAGCCTGACCAGCCTGGCCACGTGCGCTGACTGGCTGGCCGCCTTCCGTGCTGGCGCATGCGGCACTGGCTTCTCCCTGCCCGCGTGATGCCCTCTCCTGCGCCCCCGAATGGGACCCCTGATGCTAGTCACAGCGCGGCCCCGGCGCTAGCGGCCGCCGGCAATGATCTCGGAACCCCGTCAGCTCGGGTCCGGCTCGCCCGGTTCCATTACCGTGCGCCAGGTAAAGGTTTCATTACCCGGTTGTTCGCCTTGGAATAAACCCTGATTCCGGAGGTCCATAGAACGATGACCTGGGCTCTCGCCTGACTGAGAACTTGCCAGTTTCGGCCGCATATAAGCGTCGGTATCGCTACCTGCTGAAAGCGGGTCATATACTGTCGTCCGACCTACGAAGGGGAGCCCTGAATGAACCCTCGACTAAATGGAGCCAGATTAGCCAGAATCACGACGGTCGCGGCGGCGCTGGTGATGGCCGGCGGCCTGACCCAGGTCGCCAGTAGCCCGGCTGGCGGCCAGACCGCTGCTCATCCAGCTCATCCGTCGCTGTGCGCCAGGTCCTTCAACCCCTATAAGGCCAGGACGTCACTTCTGCGCGCCTGCGGCGACAAGATCCTTACGCTAAGGAACGTGCGCAGACTTCCCGGTGGCGGTAAGGCATATGACTACGGCGCTTACACCGAACTCGTGCCGCCGGCTCATTTCAATGTCCTGAGGGCCTCGGCCCGGCAACTGCGCGAGTATGGCTACCCCACCCGGCGGCAGCTTGGCCGGCGCTGGTTCAGCATCATGCGCCATGTCCGCCACCCGGTCAGGCCGCAGCCATTCCTAGTCCAGGCGCCGGCCGCGCGGCCCGCCGCCGCGATCGCTGCCTCCAATCCCCTTAACTGGTCCGGCTACGACGTCACCGGTCACGACTATCTCGGCGTCAGCGCGCAGTGGTTCGAGCCCAGCTTCGCATCGGCGCCGCACTGCAGTTCCACCGCGTTCGGGCAATGGGTGGGACTTGGTGGCGCCGACGACGATTCACCCGACCTGGGGCAGGACGGGACTGCGTTTAACTATCCGACGCTGGCCGCACACCAGGCCTTCGTCCAGGTACTGCCCAACGATAGAAATGGTCCGGTCGCCGTCGACCTCAAGGCCGAGCCGGGCCAGGTCTTCTTCGCGCAGGTATCCTGGGACCCCGCTAACTCATGGTACGTCTACTTCATGCAGAACGACGGGCCTAGCGGCGGCAGCGCCAGTTTCCACAGCGCACCTGCGGCGGCACACGATGGATCGTCAGCGGAAGTAATCACCGAGCGCCCGGTTATCAATGGGACGCTGTCCGACCTGAGCAACTATGGCCAGTTCCAGGTCCAGTTCGCGACGGGAGACTGGGGAAACTCTTCCTCCGACGGGTTCAATGACCTGACTAACCACTCCATTACCATGGGGGACGGAAACGGCCAGACAATGTCCTCCCCCGGAAGCCTGATGGGCTCGAACTGGAATATGTTCTTCACGCACTGCAACTGACCGGGCAACGCGCCGCAGGCCATGATCGCGGAACCCCGTCAGTGAATATCACTGACGGGGTTCCGCGATCATGAAAGGCCCAGGATCAGCCGCGGGAGACCAGCGCCGTCGCGATCGCGCTGGCCAGCGACGCCTGTGAGCACCCCCGCGCCGCGATGTTGATGTGCACCTGGATCGACCCCGGCGGCTCCTGCACCACCCCCAGCGCCGACAGCATCCGGTGCCCTCCGGCGTAGCCAACGGCCACCGTGGTCACCCCCGCCCGCAGCTGGCTCAGGCTGGCCCGGGGCACCACGACGAACGTGCTGCTCGAGGTAACCACCCGGACCCGGCTCCCGTCCGGCGTCATCACGCTGAACCCGGCCGAGCTGGCGTCCGCCACCGTGCCCCGGACCGACACCCACCCCGGCGGCGGCGTCTGCTTCAGGCTGCCCTTCCCGGTCCCGACCGGCGGCAGCCCGACGGTCGCGGAGACGGCCCTGACCGTCCCGCCCGATCGGGGCCCGAGCACGATGACCGGCGCCCCGTCGGTGATGTCGCCCGGCAGCGGCCCGGCCACGGTCTCCTTGGTCGACCCCTTCGTGATCACCGTCACCGACTGGCCGCCGCCCGTCTTGATCACCAGGCTGCGGCCGTTCACCCGCTCCAGCGTCCCGCTGGCCAGCCTGACCCCCGAGCACCCGCTGACCGAGGTGAGGACCGCCTCCGGCGGGTGCCCAGTCAGTCTGCTCACCGCGTAGCCCACCCCGCCCAGCAGGACCACGGCCGCCGCCGCAGCCGCCAGCCAGGCCCGCCGCCCGGTCGCGGAGGGCCGGCGGGGCGGTGCCGCCTCCGGTGCCTCATCCGCCAGCCCGCGGACCCCGTCGGCCACCAGCGTCCACCGGCTCACCTCCAGCCGGCACTGCTCGCAGCTGGCCAGGTGTTCCCGGGTCCGGTCATCTGCTGCCTGGCCGTTAGCCCGGGCGATCAGCTCTTCAAGCTCCAGGTGAGAGGAGCGGGTGCCGGCAGTGTCTGCGTTCATCGGCTCTGGCCTTTCTCGTTGAGCTTCCGGCTGAGTGCGCCGCGCGCGGCGGTGAGACGGCTCTTCACCGTCCCGACCGGGATGCCCAGCACCCCGGCCACCTCGGGCAGGCTGAGCCCCGACCCGAAGGCCAGGCCCAGCACCTCGCGGTGGGCCGGGGCCAGCTCCCGGATCGCGCCCCGCACCTGGGCCAGCTCCGCGCGGTCCAGGGCCGTCACCTCCGGCCCCGGACCCGGACTCGGCTGGTCGGCCAGGAAGGCCTCGTCCACCAGCCGCAGCCGCTGGCCGCGCAGCCGGTCCCTGGTCTGCCGCCGGGCGATGGAGATCACCCACGACCGCACCGATGACTCGCCCCGGAACGAGCCCGCGCCGCGCCAGACGGCCAGCATGGTGTCCTGCAAGATCTCCTCGGCCAGCACGCGCTCCCCGGTGACCAGCAGCACCTGCCCGAGTACCACCCGCCCGTGCTCGCGGTAGAACGCCGCCATCGCGTCCTCATCGCCCTGCCCGATCCTCCGCAGCAGCGCCGCGTCGTCGCAGGCGCCATCGCGGGCAACCGCGAAGGTCGCCGCGCCCGCATCCCCATGCGGATCGTTCATCCATGACCTCCCTCGGAGGTTTCGCCTGGAGAGTAAGTAGCGACCAGCGCCGATGCGGTTCGCGGTTCTGACCGGGCTCTTAGGTTGTGGTCAGGGTCCGCTGAGGGTAGTCGCCGAGAGTCGTCAGACATGCGGCTGGATACGCGCAGAGCTGGACGGCGGCCCGCAACGGGCCTGACCACTAGGTTCGGGGCCGGCGGCGTCGCCCTGCATGCATCGGGGCCGGCCCAGCCCGCCGGGGGGCGGTCCCGCCGGCTCATCGCGCTCGGGCTGCTGGCGGCGATCACCGCCGTGGCCGGCGCCCAGTACCTCATGGGCCACGGCCTGATCCCGGTCGCCTGGCTGGGCGTCGGCCCGCTGCTGGCCTCGCTCATCCTCTCCCCCAGGGTCACCGCGGCGCTGGCCGGCTGGGCCCTGCTGCTCGGCATCGGGCTGGTCCTGCTCGAGCCGTCGCTGCCCGGCCTGCCCCGGCCCGGGCTGGTGGTCTCCCACCTCACCGCCCTGCTGCTGCTGACCGGCTTCGCCGTGGCCAACGCCATCCTCCGCGCCGTCGCCCAGCGCCGCCTGGGCCAGGTCCGCGCCGTGGCCAGGGTGGCCCAGAGTGCTCTGCTGCGCGAGGTCCCGGCCACCGTCACCGCCGCGCGGCTGGCCTCCCGGTACTTCTCGGCCTCGGCCGAGGCCCGGGTCGGCGGCGACCTGCTCGAGGTCGTCCCGGACACCGAGCACCCCCGGTGGCTCATCGGGGACACCAAGGGCAAGGGCCTGTCCGCCGTCCGCCTGGCCGCCGTGGCCATGACCAGCTTCCGCGACGCCTGCGCCCAGCCCGGCCTGTCCCTGGCCGAGATCGCCAGGGTGGTCGACCGCTCCGTCACCCGCGCCGCCGGCGACGAGGACTTCGTCACCGCCGTGTTCGCCGAGCTTGACCCGCGCGGCTGGCTCCAGCTCGTCATCTGCGGCCACCCGCCGCCCATGCTGCTGCCCGCCGGCGGCGGCCTGCGCGCCCTGAGCCCGCCCGCCTACGCCACCCCGCTCGGCCTGCGCCCCGACCTGGAGCCCCACACCTTCACCATCAGCCCCGGCGACCGGCTCGTGTTCTGCACCGACGGCCTGCTCGAGGCGCGCGACCGGGCCGGCCGGTTCTTCCGGCTCGACGACGCCCTCGACGCCCTGCGCCAGCCCGACCTGCAGGGCGCCGCCGACGCGCTGCTGGCCCGGCTGCTGGCCCACACCGGCCGCCAGCTCGACGACGACGTGGCCCTGCTCCTGCTGGAAGCCACGGCCAGCCCAGCCAGCCCAGGCAGCCCGGCGGGCCAGCGGCCCGGCTACCCCGCCGCGCTCGCTCACGCCGGCTAGTTTCTGTCCGTTATGTTACATTTGCACGATCAACAAGACGTTCTTTGGCCGGACCCCACAAGTTGCGAAGCGCGGTGCTGTGGGTTGCGGTCTTTCCCTTCTGAGCGGTACACGAGAGTCTTCAGTGTTTGCTCGTTCACCTGTGGGCACGACCAGCCCACCACGTGTGTCAGCTCAGGAGGCCCGGTCGGTGTTCAGTCGTGTCGCCATCGTCAACCGCGGAGAGGCCGCCATGCGGCTGACCCACGCCGTCCGGGAGCTCGCCGCCGAGACCGGGACGCCGATCGAGACCGTCGCGCTGTTCACCGACGTCGACCGGACGGCCACCTTCGTGCGCGAGGCCGACCTGAGCTACGACCTGGGCCCGGCCGCGAAACGGCCGTACCTGGACCTGGCCGTGCTGGAGCGGGCCCTGCGCGAGACCGGGGCCGACGCGGCCTGGGTCGGCTGGGGCTTCGTGGCCGAGGACCCGGCCTTCGCCGAGCTGTGCCAGCGGCTCGGGGTGACCTTCGTCGGCCCGTCCGCCGAGGCCATGCGCCGGCTCGGCGACAAGATCGGCTCCAAGCTGATCGCCGAGGAGGTCGACGTCCCGGTCGCGCCGTGGAGCCGCGGCCCGGTGGACGACCTGGACACCGCGCTGCGGGTGGCGGACGAGATCGGGTACCCGCTGATGCTCAAGGCCACCGCGGGCGGCGGCGGCCGGGGCATCCGCATGGTCGCCTCCGCGGCCGAGCTGACCGAGGCCTACGAGCGCACCCGGATGGAGGCCGAGCGGGCCTTCGGCAGCGGCGTGGTGTTCCTGGAGCGCCTGGTCACCGGCGCCCGGCACGTCGAGGTGCAGGTGATCGCCGACGGCCAGGGCACGGCGTGGGCGCTGGGCGTGCGCGACTGCTCGGTGCAGCGGCGCAACCAGAAGGTGATCGAGGAATCGTCGTCACCGGTGCTCACCGACGGCCAGGTCAGCGACCTCAAGGCGGCGGCCGAGCGGCTGGCGCTGGCCGTCGGGTACCGGGGCGCGGGCACGGTGGAGTTCCTGTATCACCCCGGAGACAAGAGGTTCTCGTTCCTGGAGGTCAACACCCGGCTGCAGGTCGAGCACCCGGTCACCGAGCTCACCACCGGCATGGACCTGGTCAAAGCGCAGCTGCACGTGGCCACCGGCGGCCGCCTGGCCGGCCGCCCGCCGGCCGAGGCCGGGCATGCCATCGAGGCCCGGCTGAACGCCGAGGACCCCGACCGCGACTTCGCCCCGTCGCCGGGCCGCATCGTGCGGCTGGACCTGCCCAGCGGGCCCGGCGTCCGGGTGGACACCGGGGTCAGCGAGGGCGACACCATCCCGGCCGACTTCGACTCGATGATCGCCAAGATCATCGCCTACGGCCGGGACCGGGACGAGGCCCTGGGCCGGCTGCGCCGGGCCATGGCCGAGACCACGGTGATCATCGCCGGCGGCGCGACCAACAAGAGCTTCGTGCTCGACCTGCTGGACCAGCCCGAGGTCATCGACGCGACCGCGGACACGGGCTGGATCGACCGGGTCCGGGCCGAGGGCCGGCTGGTCGCCCAGCGCGGCTCGGCGGTCGCGCTGGCCGCGGCTGCCATCGAGGCCTACGAGGACGCCGAGGACCTGGCCCGGCAGCGGCTGCTGGCCAGCGCGCACGGCGGCCGGCCGCAGGTCCAGCTGGACACCGGCCGGCCGGTCGAGCTGAAGCTGCGCGGAGTCGGCTACCAGGTCCAGGTCGGCCGCGTCGCGCCGCACCGGTTCCGGGTCGCCATCGCGGCCGGCCAGGGCACCCCGCACCCGGCCGACGTCGAGCTCGAGCGCTTTGACGAGTTCGCCGGCCAGGCCGTGGTCAACGGCCAGCGCTTCCGGCTGGTCACCAGCTCCCACGGGCCCACGCACCTGGTCGAGGTGGACGGCGTCGCGCACCGGGTCAGCCGCGACGAGGGCGGCGTGGTGCGCGCGCCCGCCCCGGCGCTGGTGGTGGCCACCCCGCTGGCCGTCGGGGCCGAGGTCGAGGCGGGCGCGCCGGTGCTGGTGCTGGAGTCCATGAAGATGGAGACCGTGCTGCGGGCCCCGTTCCGGGCCCGGCTGCGCGAGTGCCAGGTCAAGGTCGGCAGCCTGGTCGAGGCCGGGGCGCCGCTGCTGCGCCTGGAGCCGCTGGGCGACGGCGGCAACGGCGAGGCCTCCGCTGAGGCGGCCAGCGCCGAGGTCGAGATCGACCTGCCCGCCGTGCCCGACGGCGGGACCGCGGCCGAGCGGGCCGCGGCCGGGCTGCGCGACCTGCACGGGCTGCTGCTAGGTTACGACGCCGGGCCCGACGACCTGCGCCAGGTTCTGGCCGGCTACACCGCCGCGCGGCCCGAGGCCGGGCACCTCGGCGACGGCCTGCTGGCGGGCGAGATCAAGCTGCTCGAGCTGTTCGCCGACCTGTCCGAGCTGACCCGCAACCGCCCGGCCGGCCCTGACGCCGCGGCCGACACCCAGGTGCACAGCCCGCGCGAGTACTTCCACACCTACCTGCAGAGCCTGGACGTGGAGCGGGCCGGGCTGCCCGAGGCCTTCCAGCAGCGGCTGCAGCGGCTGCTGCGCCACTACGGGGTGACCGACCTGGAGCGCACGCCGGAGCTGGAGGACGCGGTCTTCCGGATCTTCCTGGCTCAGCGCCGCGGGGCCACCGACGTGGCCGTGGTGACCGCCGTGCTGCGCCAGTGGCTGACCGAGGCGCCGCCCGGCGAGCCGCTGCGCGAGACCGCCGGGCTGACCCTGGAGCACCTGGTCGCGGCGACCCAGCTGCGCTTCCCTTCGGTCTCCGACCTGGCCCGCTCGGTGGTGTTCCGCTGGTTCGCCCAGCCCTTGCTGCGCCGCGGCCGGGCCGAGGTCTACGCCGCCGTCCGCAAGCACCTGCGCTACCTCGACGCCAACCCCGATGCGGAAGACCGTCCCGAGCGGATCGCGGCCATGGTGGCCAGCGCCGAGCCGCTGGTCCGGCTGCTGGGCCAGCGCATCGGCCGGCCCGGCGCCGGGCTGGCCCCCATGCTGGAGGTGCTGACCCGGCGCTACTACGGCAGCCGGTCACTGCACGACCTGCGGGCCAGCGAGATCGACGGCTGCACGTTCGTGGTCGCCCGCCACGATGAGCCGACTGGCCAGTCGGCGGTGCTCACCACCGCGGTCGACTTTCCGGCGCTGGGCCGGGCGGTGGCGGCCCTGGACGAGCTGGCCGCCACGGTCCCGGCCCGTGACCTGGCCGCCGACATCTACCTGACGTGGGCCGACCAGCCCGCCGACCCCGACGAGCTGGCCGCCCGGCTGCGCGACGTGCTGGCCGCCCGGCCGCTGCCGGGCCGGCTCCGCCGGGTCACCGCCATCGTGGCCGGGCGCAGCGGCGCGGTCATGCACCATCACTTCACCTTCCGGCCCGGCCCGGACGGGATCACCGAGGAACGGCTGATCCGCGGCCTGCACCCGCTCATCGCCCAGCGGATGCAGCTGGAGCGGCTGCGCGAGTTCGACCTCACCCGGCTGCCCTCGGCCGACGAGGAGGTCTACCTGTTCAGCTGCGTGGCCCGGCGCAACCCGGCCGACGAGCGGCTGGTGGCGCTGGCCCAGGTGCGCGACCTGACCCCGCTGCGGGACAGCGAGGGGCGGCTGGTCGCGCTGCCCGCCACCGAGGGAGCGCTGGCCGCCTGCCTGGACGCCATCCGCAAGGCGCAGTCGGGTCGCCCGTCCGCCCGGCGGTTCGATACCAACATGATCATCATTTACGTCTGGCCGCCCAGCGACATCACCCCGGCCGAGCTGAACACCATGGTCCACCGCATCATGCCCTCCACGGCCGGCGCCGGCCTGGAGGAGGTCGTGTTCCTGGCCCGCCAGCGAGACCAGCTCACCCGCGAGCTGAGCGACATCGCGGTGCGGATCGGCTACACCGCCGACTCCGCCATCCAGCTCACCGTCGGCGAGCCGCCATCCGCGCCCATCGAGCCACTGGACGACTACCGGCAGAACGTGCTGCGGGCCAGCCGGCGCGGCACCGTCTACCCCTACGAGCTGACCGGCATGCTGGCCGGGGCCGGCCAGTTCACCGAGCACGACCTGGACGCCAGCGGGAACCTGGCCCCGGTCGACCGGCCCCGCGGCCACAACACCGCCGGGATTGTCGTCGGCCTGGTCAGCACGCCGACGGAGCTGTATCCCGAAGGGATGACCCGGGTCGTCCTGCTCGGCGACCCGACCAAGTCGCTCGGCGCGCTGGCCGAGCCCGAGTGCGCCAGGGTGATCGCCGCCCTGGACCTGGCCGAGCAGCGCGGCCTGCCGCTGGAGTGGTTCGCGCTGTCGGCGGGCGCGCGCATCTCGATGCAGTCCGGCACCGAGAACATGGACTGGGTGGCCGCCGCGCTCCGGCGCATCGTCACCTTCACCCAGGCCGGCGGCGAGATCAACGTCGTGGTGGCCGGGATCAACGTCGGCGCCCAGCCGTACTGGAACGCCGAGGCCACGATGCTCATGCACACCAGGGGCATCCTGATCATGACGCCGGACTCGGCCATGGTGCTGACCGGCAAGCAGTCGCTGGACTTCTCGGGCAGCGTGTCGGCCGAGGACAACTTCGGCATCGGCGGCTACGACCGGGTGATGGGCCCCAACGGCGAGGCCCAGTACTGGGCGCCCAGCCTGAGCGCGGCCCGCGCCGTGCTGATGGCCCACTACGAGCACGCCTACGTGGCGCCCGGCGAGCCCGGCCCGCGGGCCGCGGGCACCACCGACCCGCTCGACCGTGATGTCTCCGGCTTCCCGCACGAGCTGGCCGACAGTGACTTCCGCACGGTGGGCGAGATCTTCTCGGCGACGGCTAACCCGGACCGGAAGAAGGCCTTCGACATCCGCACGGTGATGCGGGCGGTGTCCGACCAGGACCACCCCGTGCTGGAGCGCTGGGCGGGCATGGCCGACGCCGACACCGCCGTGGTCCAGGACGTGCACCTGGGCGGCCGGCCCGTGTGCATGCTGGGCATCGAGTCCAGGTCGGTGCCGCGCCGCGGCTTCCCGCCCGCCGACGGGCCCGACACCTACAGCGCGGGCACGCTGTTCCCGTTGTCGTCCAAGAAGGCGGCCCGGGCGATCAACGCGGCCAGCGGCAACCGGCCGGTGGTGGTGCTGGCCAACCTGTCCGGCTTCGACGGCTCGCCGGAGTCCATGCGCAAGCTGCAGCTGGAGTACGGCGCCGAGATCGGCCGGGCCATCGTGAACTTCGACGGCCCGATCGTGTTCTGCGTGATCAGCCGGTACCACGGCGGCGCGTTCGTGGTGTTCTCCAAGGCCCTCAACCCGAACCTGACCGTGCTGGCCGTGGAGGGCTCGTTCGCGTCGGTGATCGGCGGCGCGCCCGCCGCGGCGGTGGTGTTCAGCGGCGAGGTCGGCCGGCGGACCAACACCGACCGGCGAGTGGCCGAGCTGGAGGCCCGGCTGGCCGAGACCGCGGGGCCCGAGCGGGCCGACGCGGCCGGCGCGGTGCGCTCCGAGCTGGGCGCGCGGCTGGCCGAGGTCCGGGCCGAGGTGCGGGCCGAGAAGCTAGCCGAGGTGGCGGCGGAGTTCGACCGGGTGCACAGCGTGCACCGCGCCGTCGAGGTGGGCTCGGTGGACGCGGTCGTGTCGGCGGCCGAGCTGCGCCCGCGGATCATCGCCGCGATCAGCGGCCCGGCTTCCTGAAAACACCGACAGGGGGGTGTCGCCGCCGCCCGCCAGGCTGTCATTAGCCGGGAGCCACCCGGCCTGACACGAGAGGGATGACATGCCTGGATTCAACGGCATCGGCTGGTTCGAGATCGGCACCGACGACCCGGCCGCGGCCAGGCGCTTCTACGGCGACGTGCTCGGCTGGACGGTCGCGGCCGACGCCGACTCGAGCGCCTATCAGATCCTCACCACCGGCGACCCCGAGGGGCTGCACGGCGGGCTGTTCGCCACCGAGGGCAAGATGCCGAACTACGCCATCTTCACGGTCCTGGTCGAGGACGTCGAGGCCACCTGCCGGAAGACCGAGCAGGCGGGCGGCAAGGTCCTGCGGCCGAAGCAGGTCAGCCCGGACGGGCTGGCCTTCGCCTACCTGCTCGACCCGGCCGGCAATCAGTTCGGGGTGTTCACCCCGCCAGCCAGTCCGTGAGCTGACTGACCGCGTCCGCCGGGATGTCCAGGTCCTCGCGCCGCAGCACCCGCGGCGCGGGCACCTCGGCGGTGACCGCGACCGAGCTGATCCGGTCGGTGCGGAAGGCCCGCACCGCGCCGCGCAGCCGGCACCAGGCCATCAGGTACCAGTGCTCCGCGCCCACCACGTAGCCCAGCGGCTCGATCTCGCGCAGCGTGGCGGCGCCGAACCGGTCGCCGTAGCGGATGCGCAGCACCCGGCCCGCCGACAGCGCCCCGCCGGAGCCGCCGGACGGAGGGCCGCCGGACCGGGTGCCGCCGAACAGGTGAATCCGCCCGGCCAGCTCATGCGCCGCCGCCGCGTCGTCCCCGTGCATCGCCGCGATCAGCTTGCGCAGCGCCGTGCCCGCCTCGGCCCGGAACGGCGTGCCCGCCAGCC
>Ga0102924_1005588_pt1 | contig 12113 bp, 10 predicted proteins | sample PaiPotPPM11metaG_FD_80116 | JGI IMG/M metagenome (GOLD analysis project Ga0102924, IMG submission 80116) | Iron sulfur acid spring bacterial and archeal communities from Banff, Canada, to study Microbial Dark Matter (Phase II) - Paint Pots PPM... ... | reverse complement strand
TCCTCCCTCCAATCCCCCCAATCCCCAGCCCCTGCGCGCGATCGACGTGGACCTGCACCATCAGATCACCAACTGGTCGGCCGTGGCGCCGTTCGCCCCGGCCGGGCTGCGCTGGCGTTTCCGGGCGAGTGGGCCGCCCATGGCGCGGCACGGCTTCAAGAAGGTGGGCGCCGGCTTTGGCAACGTTCCGCTGCCGCCGGCCCAGGACGGAAAGTCGCCACACCCGGCGGCGGACCCTCGCTGGGTGAAGGAGCAGTATCTGGACCGGCTCGGCGTCGACCGTGCTATCCTGACCGGCAGCCTGCTCAGTCTGGGGGTGCAGCCCAGCGCCGACCTGGCGTCGGCCATCGCGCGGGCCGTCAACGATTGGACCTTGGAGACGTGGGTGCGCCCCTTCGATTGCTTCAAGGGGTCGATCCTGGTCGCGCAGCAGGATCCGCCGCAAGCGGTCACCGAGATCGACCGGCTGGGCGACGACCCGGGCATGGTCCAGGTGTTGCTCGGCAGCGCGGGCGAGGCGCCGCTGGGCAGGCGTATCTACCATCCGATCTATGAGGCCTGCGTGCGCCACAATCTGCCGCTAGCCTTGCACATCGGCGGCGAAGGGGCAGGCAACTCCTCACCGGCGACGGCAGTCGGCCATCCCTCCACCTATTTCGAGTGGTACGGGTCCTTGCCGCAGAGCTATATGGCCCACATCACGAGCATGGTCACTGGGGGCGTGTTCGTCCGCTTCCCCACCCTCAAGGTCGTGCTCTATGAGGGCGGGGTCATGTGGCTGCCCCACGTTATGTGGCGCTTCGACAAAAACTGGAAGGCCCAGCGCTCCGAAGCGCCTTGGGTAACGGAGCCGCCCAGCAGCTACATCCTGCGGCACTTCTACTCGACGACCTACCCGCTGGAGGCTGTGCCGGATGCACGGCAGCTCCAGCAGGTACTGGAGATGATTGAAGGAGAGCGCACGCTGCTGTTCTCCAGCAACTATCCCAACTGGGAGTACGGCGATCCCTTCGAGATGATCGGCGACGTGCCGAAATCGATGCGGCCTCGCGTGCTGGTGCAGAACGCGCTGGACGTGTACGGTGAGCGGTTGTTGGCGGGGAATAGCTGAGAGCCAACGGAAGGACATAACGGACTCATGGCCCGGCACATCGTGGGGCGCGCGGCAGAGCTGCCGCCCGGACAGCGCAAGATCGTCGAGGTACACGGCCGGTCGATTGGGGTGTTCAACGTCCACGGCAAGTACTATGCCCTGCTCAGCCGCTGTCCTCACCAGGGAGCGCCGCTCTGTCTCGGGCGCGTCACCGGCATGACGCTGCCGTCGAAGCCGGGCGAGTACATCTGGGGGCGCGACGGCGAGATCCTGCGCTGCCCCTGGCACGGTTGGGAGTTCGACCTCACCAACGGGCGTTCCGTGTTCAATCCGCACCGCGTCCGCGTCAAGGCGTATGACGTCGCCGTGGAGCCGGAGGATCCCTCCGTGGAGACCTTCCCGGTGAGCGTGGAACAGGGGGTGCTCGTGCTGTATGCGTGAACGGCGGCGGGTACGGACGCCCTCGCGGTCGGATTTCTCTTAGACCCCTCAATGCATCTGTGAGAGACCTCCTGTTCGGTGCGTCGTCGGTTCATTTCGGATGCAATAGCTCTATATCATTCTATAGTATATACCCGAACCCCCCCTGCTACCAGGAGAAGTCGTTTGAGGCTCAGGGCGAGGTGATCGTATCCCCTGGTTCAGCGGCGGCCAAAGGTGCTCATGCGAAGCGGCGGCGCGCCAGCGCCTGAGCTTTGCGAGCTTCCTCGTCTCGGTTTCGTGGCGGCGCACTGGTGCTGAGTGAGCGGATCAGTCGATCGGCTGCCGCCGTCACTTCGTCCACCGCCCGGTCGAACGCCGGTTCATTGGCGCGCGACGGACGGTTCACGCCACTCAGTTTCCGAACGAACTGGAAGGCAGCCGCGCGGATCTCCTCGTCGCTCGCCGGCGGCTCGAAGTTCGCGAGGGTCCTGATATTCCGACACATTCCAATACTCCTTGGGCACCATATTGCCCGGATGATGCAGGCCGTCTGTCGGCTGCCCCAGGCTGACGAAACAGCGGGCGCCCGGCGATAAGGCCATCCAGCGACATGGAGGTATCAAGAATGACCTTGCTCATGTCAATCAATCTTCTTTTCATCTGTTGCTGATGGCTGGTAGGAGAGTACAACGATTCATCCGGTCGGCGAATCCCGCCTCATCAGTCATAGCTGGCCAGGCTTTTGCGAAACCTTGATACGCCACGCGCCCCAACAACATCGCGTCCGATGCAAATAGCTCATCACACTTAAACTTCGCCGACTCTTCGCTCCAGAATTGAAATCTCCAACGGCCCGGCTCTTCCATGACGCCGTCCAGCGTCACGTACTCGGAACCCCTACTCCTCTCATACCTTCTCCTTAGCGTTGTCCCAAGTGCGAGCATTCCGGTATTCGTCCTCAGTCGTCGATCGACTGATAGGCCGAGGTCCAGAAGTCGAGAAAGACGCCGGCAGGATCGGGGGAGTCGGTGAGGCGCTGGGTCATCAGGATCCCGACCAGCTCCTCCTTCGGGTCCGAATAGCCGGACGTGCCCAGGCCGCCATCCCAGCCGAACCGTCCGGGCACCGCGGCCAGATCGTCGCGCCGGGTGAAGACGGCCATACCGAAACCCCAGCCCCGGTTCTCCCCGAGGAAGATTTCCGCACCCTCCTTCTGCGCCGGCGTCAGATGATCCATGGTCATGAGCTCGACCGAAGGCCGCGACAGGATGCGGTCGCGTCCGTGTCGCCCCTTGTTCAGCAGCATCTGGCAGAAGGCCAGATAGTCGTCGACGGTCGAGACAAGCCCCCCGGCGCCGGACGCGAAGGCCGGCGGGCGACCCCACTGACTGTGCTCGATACCGTCATAGAGCTCGAGCGTGCCGGTCTCGGGGTTGGCTCCGTAACAGCCCGCCAGCCGGTCGAGCTTCGCCGTGGGCACGCTGAAGCCGGTGTCCCGCATGCCCAGGGGATCGAAGAGGCGTTCGCGCAAGAACGACTCCAGCGGCCGGCCCGAGGCGCGGGCGATCAAGACGCCCAGCACGTCGGATCCCGTGTTATACAGCCACCGCTCGCCCGGCTGCTGCATGAGCGGCAGCGTGCCCAAGCGGCGGATCCACTCATCGGGTGGCGGAGTCGTCGACGGGGTCGGCGGGCCGTCGCCGCCGATCTGGAACTCGCGCATGGCCCGCTGGATGGGATAGGCGTCCGGCGGCGCCATGACGCTGCCGAAGCCCAATCGGAATGTCAGCAGGTCGCGCACGGTGATCGGCCGCTGCGCCGGCACGGTCTCATCGAGCGGCCCGTCGAGCCGCCTCAGAATCCGGCGGTCGGCCAGCTCGGGCAACAGCCGGTCCACCGCCTGGTCCAGCCGCAGCGTGCAGTCCTCCACCAGGATCATTGTTGCCGCGCCGATGATCGGCTTGGTCATCGAGGCGATGCGGAAGATGGTGTCGCGCCGCATCGGCTCGTTGCTGCCGGCCGCCTTCGCGCCAATCGCGTCGACGTGTACCTCACCCCGCCGGCTGACCAGGGTGACGAGGCCGGGCATCTCACCGCGCTCGACGTAGCCGGCCATGATGTCGTGCATGCGGCCGAGCCGCGCCTCGGACAATCCTCCGGTGCTCATTTGACCAGAACCTCCTTCACTTGCTCGCCGGCATGGGCGCGTCGAGGAACGGCGTGACGACGGCCGCCAGCGCCGGGGACGAGAAGATGGTGTAATGGGTCGTGGCTGGCAGGATGGCGAGCCGGGCATTGGAGATTCCGGACCCATCCCAACCGCCGTCGACCTGGCCGCCGCCGAGCAGCTCGAAGAACTCTACGACATGCGCGGTGCGGACGCCGTCGGCATCTCCCGCCACAATCAACGTGGGCGCCGTGATCGCGGCCACGTCCTTGGACCAGTCATAGTCCTGCCGGAGCAGCTCGCCGAGCTTGGTGAACAGCACCGGCCAATCTTCCGGCCTGGGCGCGATGCCGGCATAGAGCTGGTACATCGGGGTCTGCTTCATCGCCTCCGCGACCTGAGGACCCATCTGCCCCATTCCCGTGCGCATTTCTGGGTACCAGCCATCCCGCTTGAAGGGGGTCGAGACGAGTACGAGCTTTCTCACCATGTCCGGGCGCTGGATCGCCGTCCTGAGGGCGACGCCGCCGCCGAGGGAGTTGCCCATGACGTCGGCCTGTTCGATCCCCAGCTGCTTGATCAGGGCTGCGATGTCACCGGCCATCAGCTCAAAGCGCAATGGGCGATCGATGTCGGCCGTGCGCCCATGGGCCTGCTGCTCGATGGCGATGACCTGCCGGGTTTCAGCAAGGGGCGGCAGAATTGTTCCGAACGAGGTGTCGATTGCCGACAACGCGCCGTGCAGCAGCACCAGCGGTCGGCCGGCGCCGTGGACCTCGTAGTACATGTTGAGACCGTTTACGGCTGCGTAATGGTGTTGGGCGTCTCTGTCCATTTCCTTCTCCTTGTCCACTCGCGCCTCATCGGCGCTCTCATCGGTCGGGCCGGCGCGCGTCCGGCAAGTTCGTCGCCCGGACCGCATTCCACGTCGAGCGCACCCCTGCTTGGTACTCTGCAAACGGTTCGTCCGCAACGGGCGCCGATTCAGCCGGCGAAGAACTCCCCCAACACAGGAGCAAGGGCTTCCGGGGCGACTCCATGCGTCTGGCCTTCCAGGGTGCGACGCCGCGCGTTGAGAAGGACATCCACAAGCGCTTGCACCGCGTTGCGCGCCCACGCCGGGCTCGCCCCGCCGTCCATGACAAGCGTGGGAACGGTGACGGCAGCCCAGCGCTTGAGCGGCGCCGGGCTGCCGCTCATGGCGCCTTCCATCACGGCGCCATCATAGGCCAGCGTGTGCGCCAGTGCCTGGAGCGCCGGCCACATTGGCGCCTGTCGCATCTGGGCAACCATCTCGGGAGGAACGCTTACCGCCTCCGTCATGAAGAGCTCGACCGCGTCGCCGCGACGACCCGACGCGACCAGGTCGGTGAGCCGCGTCGCGTAGCCCCCCGGCACGGGGGGACGACTGTCGTCGACGATGAACGGCGGCTCGTACAACGCCAGCTTCGTGATCTTGGTGGGCAGCAGGCGCGCGGCCTCCAAGGCAAGGACCGCGCCGGAAGAGTGGCCAACCAGCAGTGCCGATCCGCCAGCACCCTTTATGAGGGCTTCAATATCCTCGACCTCCCGCTCGACCGCGTACGGGGCCGTGTCACCGCTGTCGCCGCGACCTCGACGATCGTAGGTAAGCACAGTGAAGCGCGGCGCCAGGAGCGCAGTCAGTGGCGCGCCTGCCGATCGATCGCTTAGCGCGCCGCCTACCAAGATGACCGCCGGTCCCTCACCCGACCGATCGAACGCGATGGCGGTGCCGTCTCTCGAAGTAGCTTTGTTCACGGGATCTCCTTATTATTTGACAACACTTCAGTCCTTCGCCAGACGTACGGGGAGACGATCCAGGCTTTGGCTCCGGCTCTTCTCCCAAATTAAAGGGTTCGGCAGCAGGCGCCTCACCGGAACGCCGGGGGCCACCCACGCTCCACTCCCACGACCAGTATCGCTTGCTGTGCGTCAGAAAACTACTTCTATCTTGCGCATTTCGAACGAATGTTCGGGACAAGTGCGCGTCCTTGAAGCGGCCGCCGCCGCCGCGATAGGCGCGGGCGTGCAACCCAGCCAGCGTGACTGTGACGAGCCGGCGGACCGCGGCCTTGGACGGCAGGCTGCCGGCCGCGGTCAGGGCGTGGAGGCAGTAGCTCGCGAGCTCGTCGGGCGGGACATCATACCGGAGGTCGCCGGTCGCCGCGCCCTCGGTCAGCAGGTCTCGGATGAGATCGGCGAGCTGTTCGAGGTGGCCGGCGACCTGACGTTCGTGCCAGGCGACCAGGATCGCTTCGACGTCTGGGAAGTACTTGTACAGCGTCGCCCGTCCGATGCCGGTCTCCGGCTACGATGCACCACAGCTCTTCAATCTGGACGACGATCCGGAGGAGCGGCACGACCGGGCGGCTGTTCCGGCCAATCGGGAGCAGCAAGAAGCGCTCCTGGCGCTGGCGACAGCCGACTGGGATGGCACGGCGATCCTCACCACGCTAGAGCGTCGCCGGCAGGGACGCCCGCTGCCCAGCCCGGCCGCCGGAGTAGGGATGCCCCGAGCATCCGAATTCTGGGTGGCGCCAGCAGGGTGCAATGTCTTTCCGGAAGACCCGCCTGAGGCATGGGAGGAGGGACTTCGTCGTCCGCCACGCGCTATCAAATGAGCCAGTAACCAAGACGGCGTGCCAGGTGACTGAGCGGTGCATGGATCGCTGGAGGCTCCGGGAACTTGGCCACCGGTGCTACAAGTCACCGGCAATCGCGGCGACGGTATCGGCAGACCGACCGCTTCGGAGCCAGTCGCGCGGGCTTACCGGCGTGTCGTCGACGAGCAGGTCGGGATCCGGCATCGTGAACCAGTTGTAGATCGCCACGAGATGCAGCTCGTGATTGAGGCGTGGCAGCACCGTCTCCACGCCCGGCAACAGGCCGGCACGGTCGAATAGGATTGCGCCGGAGGATGGGCGACGCTCCGCACACCATTTGTGCCACGCTTCGGCGCTTGGCCAATGATGCCAACCGGCAGGCGTTGTCCGCACGGGAACGTCGTTTGCCTTCGCGATCGTGCCCAAAACGTGTAGAATCGTGCTGCAAAGGAAGATGCGCATGACCGCCCTACCAACCGCCGGCCCGAGCGAGCGAGCGCAGCGCTACGCGCTGATCGACTGCGACGTCCACGTCATACCGCCATCGGTCGAAGCGCTGCTCCCTTACCTGGCGGACAACTGGCGGGAGTACGTCACGCACACGGCCTTCAAGGGGGCGGGCGAAACGTCCTATCCCAAGAACGTGGCGACATCGGCGCGACCGGGAACGGCGCCGCCGAACGGCGTGCCGGGATCGGACCTGGCGATGTTACGTGAGCAGGTGCTCGATGCGGATGGCCTGGAGCGCGCCATCCTGACCTGCACCTACGCCGTGGAGAGCATCCACAACCCCGATGCCGCGGCGGCGATGGCCGCGGCCGTCAACGACTGGCAAATCGCCGAGTGGCTGGACAAGGAGCCGCGGCTGCGCGCCTCACTGGTGGTACCGAGCACGCAGCCGGAGCTGGCGGCGCGGGAGATCGAGCGGGTGGGCGGCCACCCCGGCTTCGTGCAGGTCTTCCTGCCGGTCCGCTCCGAAGCGCCCTACGGCAACCGCCGCTACCACCCCACATTGGAGGCGGCGGCTCGACATAACCTGGCGGCCGGCATCCACTTCGGCGGCTCACCGGGCAACCCGCCGACCCCGAGCGGCTGGCCCTCCTACTACCTGGAAGAGTACGTCGACATGGCGTCCATCTTCCAGTCGCAGGTGTTGAGCCTGATCGCCGAAGGCGTGTTCGAGCGATTCCCGACGCTGCGGGTGACGCTGATTGAGGGCGGCTTCACCTGGCTGCCGGCCTGGATGTGGCGGATCGACAAGGAGTGGAAGGGGCTGCGTCGCGAGATTCCCTGGTCGCGCCGGCTGCCCTCGGAGACCATCCGCGAGCACATGCGCCTGACCATCCAGCCCGTCGACGCACCGGCGGATCCGCGTCACCTGCAGCAGATCATCGCCTCGCTCGGCTCCGACGACCTGCTGCTGTACGCCAGCGACTATCCGCACCAGCACGCGGCGCCTGCTGGAGGAACGCCGAGCGGTCAACCAGCGGTCGATGATTCGCTGGGGCTGATCTTGCCGGAGACGCTTGGCCGCAAGATCAGTGCTGAGAATGCGCGGGCGTGGTACCGCAATCTTTAGAGACGAAGACGATAGGAGGCGAACCGATGGTCCTGGCTCAGGAAGCGCCGCGCGTGGCGCAGCGGACGGCGGTCGCGGCGATCGACTGCGACATCCACATCACGACGCCCAAGCACGAGACGCTGAGTAAGTACATGCCGGCGCGCTGGCGGCGGCACCACGAGACGTTCGGCCTGCGCGGCCATTCCGGCGCGGGCTACCCGCGCATGAATCCCAACGCCGCGCGCACCGACTCCTGGCCGCCCAATGGCAAGCCGCCGGGCTCCGACCTCCCTTTCTTGCAATACCAGTTGCTGGACACCTGGGGACTGCAGTACGGCATCCTCAACTGGACTATCGGCGCGGGCGCCCAACTCAACCAGGAGTACGGCGCGGCACTGGCACGGGCCGCCAACGACTGGCAGATCGAGGAGTGGCTGGAGCCGGAGCCGCGGCTGCGCGCCTCCCTCGTCGTGCCCTTTGAAGACGGCGAGCTGGCGGCGGCGGAGATCGATCGGCTGGGCGACCACCCCGGCTTCGTGCAGATCATCTTGATCGCGCGCACGGCCGAGCCGCTGGGCCGGCGCAAATACTGGAAGATGTACGAGGCGGCGGTGCGGCACGATCTGCCCATCGGCATCCACTTCGGCGGCGCAGGCGGCAGCGCTATCACCGGTGCGGGCTGGCCCTCCTATTACTACGAGGACCACGCCGGCATGCCGCCGTCGCTGCAGACCCAGCTCGTGAGCTTTGTCTGCGAAGGCGTATTCGAGCATTTTCCCACGCTCAAGGTAGTCCTCATCGAGGGCGGCATGGCCTGGCTGCCGCCGCTGATGTGGCGGCTGGATCGTGCCTGGTCGCTGCTTCGCGACGAGGTCCCTCACCTCAAGCGGCTGCCTTCGGAGTACGTGCGCGAGCACTTCTGGCTGACCACCCAACCCATGGAGGAGCCACACGGTCGGCGGGAATTCCACCAGTTTCTCGAGCACCTGGACATGAACGACCGGCTGATGTTCGCCACCGACTATCCGCACTGGGACTTCGACGCTCCGGACGCCGCGTTGCCGGCGAGGCTCTCTCCAGAGCTGGAACGCATGATCATGGCGGAGAACGCCCGCGCGCTCTACCACCTGTAGGGCGGCGCGTGGCTACCTACGTCGTCGCGACGGTCGACGAGATCCCGCCGGGTGGGCGCAAGCTCGTCACCGTCGCCGGCCTGTCGATCGGTGTCTTCAACCTGAACGGCAGCTACTACGCCCTGCTCAACCGCTGCCCGCACCAGGGCGGACCGCTCTGCACGGGGCGCCAGCACGGCTTCATCGAGTCCAGCGCGCCCGGCGACTACCACTACAGCCGCAAGGACGAGATCCTACGCTGCCCCTGGCACGGCTGGGAGTACGACATCAAGACGGGGCAGTCCTGGTTCGACCCGGCCGTCGTGCGTGTCCGCAGCTACGACGCCGGCATCCAGCCGGGCAGAGTTCTGGTGGCCGAGGGTTACCAGCAGGGACCCTACGTCGCGCAGACCTATCCCGTCTCGGTCGACCAGGACTACGTCGTCGTGGAGATCGGGTAGGCTCCCATTCGGCAAGTGGAGCCGGCATTTCCCCTGTCGCCCTGAGTAGAGCGAAGAAGCTCTAGCTGTGTGGTTCGCCGGCCGTGGCTGACGCCGTCGGCGCCGGTCGTGCGTAGGCCCTGAGCGCAGGACCAGGCATCAGGTCTACGTCGGTATCGCCGTCTGCCAGTTGACTTATTGTGGCGAATACAGTAACATATGATCATTCCCATGACATCAATTAAGGAGGTGGCGCGATGGCTGCGCTGGTAGATGAGTGGTCCCGTGCGGACCAGGTAGAGGCGCTGACCTCCGAGGAATCGACCGAGGAGACGATGCCGGCGGACTGGGCGCTGCCGGTACGGCGTCGCGCGGCGCGCACGCGCGACGAGGAGGAGGCGTTCCACGCCCCGGTGATGGACAACCTCGCGGCCTATCTCGCCGAGATCGGCCAGACCCCATTGCTGACGCCGAGTCAGGAGGTGAGCCTTGGCCGGCGTGCTCAGGCGGGTGACCGGGCGGCGATCCACGCGCTGGTGCAACACAACCTGCGCCTGGTCGTCAACGTGGCCAAGAAGTATCAGAATCTCGGCATGTCCTTGCTGGATCTGATCCAGGAAGGTAGCGTCGGACTGATGCGGGCTGCCGAGAAGTTCGACCCCTCGCGGGGTTTCCGCTTCTCCACCTACGCGACCTGGTGGATCCGACAGGCGGTGCTGCGCGCGCTGAACGAGCAGTCACGGCTGGTGCGGCTGCCCGAGTACTTGCAGGGCCGCCGCACCCGTGTTGACGCGGCGCGCGAGGCGCTGCACGACCGGCTGGGGCGCACGCCTTCCGACGCCGAGGTGGCCAAGGAGTCCGGCGTGCCGCTGGAGCAGGTGACCGGACTCGCCCAGGCGTCTCGCCCGGTGATCTCGCTGGACACGCCGATCACTGAGGACGGCGAGCTGGCGCTGGGCGACCTCATCCGTGATCGCGACCCCGGGGCTGAGGAAGTGGCCGAGGAAGGCGACCGGCGGGAGGTAGTGGAGCGTGCGCTGTCCGTCCTGGATAAGCGCGAGCGCGACGTGATCCGCCTGCGCTACGGCCTGGCGGACCAGGGTCGCGAGCGGACACTGGAGGAGGTTGGGCACACGCTCGGGCTCACGCGGGAGCGCATCCGCCAGATCGAGACGAAGGCGCTCCGCCGTCTCCGCCACGAGGACGTCACCGCGCTCCTCCGTGAGCACGTCTCGAACTGAGCCGGCGGGTAGCTGTAGGTTTCCTTGAGGGCCGGTCGCCGAAGCATGCTTCGGCGACCGGCCCTCGGTCATGGCTACCCAACGCGCCACGCTGGTATCGTGGACAGCGAGGCGGCGCGGCAGCGTGCGTGGTGTCCGAATGAGGAGACAACGGTGGAATGGCTCGTGACGTTGCTCCGCGCGCAGCGCGAAGACATTCTGAGCAACTGGTTGGCGGCGGTCAGACGGGAGCCATTCCATCGCAACCGTCCCGAACGCGCCGTGAGCGACGACATCCCGCGGCTCTACGATGCACTGGTTGGCCTGGTGGAGCATGACGACGGCGGCAGACTAGACGACGATGTCCCCTTCGATGATCCGGGCATCCTCTCCGCGGCGCAGGCGCACGCCCGGGCACGTGCCGAGCAAGGGCTGCAACCGGCGGAGGTGGTCGTGGAGTTCCGGCTCTTGCGCCGCGCCGTCCGGCATGCCCTGCGCACGCACCTGCCGGAGGCGCTCCCCATCAGCAGCGCCGCGGGCTCGGAGCTCATCCTCGTCGATGCCCTCGACGGCGCCATTGCCGTCGGCCTGACCGCCTTTACGGAACACGCGGAGACCGTGCGGGAAGAATTCCTGGCCACCACGGTCCACGAAGTCCGCCATCCGGTGACTGCCATCCTAGGCAATGCCCAATTCATCCAGCGGCTCCTGGGTCGCGCTACTCCGGATTTGCAGCGAGTGGCGACGGCCGCGGTGGCGATACGCGAAGAGACGGAACAGATGTCGGCGCTGCTCAACGTGCTGAGCGACGCCACGCAAGCCGCATTAGGACATCTGACGCCGCAGGTGGCGCCGGTCGATCTGGTCGCGTTAGTGGGAGAGACACTGGCCGCGCTCGACCCGCAAATCGCGGCACGCGTACGGTTGGACGTGGCCCCTGACCTGGACGGGGAGGGCAGTTGGGATGCTGGACAACTGCGGCAAGTGCTGGTCAACCTGCTGTCCAATGCCGCCAAGTACGCGCCGTCCGACACGCCGATCACCGTACAAATAGCAGCAGAGCCGGGCGCGGCACACCTGAGCGTCCACGACGACGGCATCGGCATTGCGAGGGAAGACCTATCGCGTCTCTTCCAGCGTTACGTCCGTACCCGCGCCGCCCAGGAGGCCGGCATTGCCGGCCTGGGATTGGGCCTCTACCTGTGCCGCGCTATCGTTGAAGGGCACGGCGGCCGCATCTGGGCGGAATCCCCCGGCGTCGGACAGGGGACGACCCTGCACGTGTGGCTGCCCCGGCATGGGCCGCCCGATGCTCCGGCTGGCACGCCGGCGCCTAACGGTGGCGCTTGACCCCTGGCGACTGATGGAGGTTGTTTATTTGATCCAGTGTTTTCCGGACATGCCAAATGGTGGGCGACTTCGCCACTCTCGACGGAGCGCGGGCGTCTCGCCCGCCCCGGTCGCTTGCCTATC
>Ga0102924_1005587_pt1 | contig 12115 bp, 9 predicted proteins | sample PaiPotPPM11metaG_FD_80116 | JGI IMG/M metagenome (GOLD analysis project Ga0102924, IMG submission 80116) | Iron sulfur acid spring bacterial and archeal communities from Banff, Canada, to study Microbial Dark Matter (Phase II) - Paint Pots PPM... ... | reverse complement strand
CTTCTGCGCGGCGAGATTGCAGATGTACACCTTGAGCGCGGGCGACGCCTTGATCGCTTCCACCATGCCCTCCACCAAGAGGTTGGGCAGAATCGACGTATACAGCGAGCCAGGGCCGACGATGACCAGCTCGGCATTGAGGATGGCCTGCGCGGCTTCCGGGTTCACCTGCACGCCGTCCGGCTTGAGGAACACGTGGCTGATGGGGGCGTTCTGCTTCGGGATCTTCGACTCGCCCTCCACGGTGCTGCCGTTGATCGAAGCCACCAGCGTGACGTCTTGGAGTGTCGAGGGCACGATGGTGCCCTTGACCGCGAGCACCTTGCCCGATTCGCGCAGCGCCTGCTCGAAGTTTGCCGGTGACGTCGGCCATCGCCATGATGAAAAGGTTTCCGAAGGCGTGGCCGTCGAGAGACCCTTCCTTGAAACGGTGGTCGAAGAGCTGCTTCATGAGCGGCTCCGCGTCGGCGAGCGCGACGAGGCATTGGCGGAAATCGCCTGGGGGCAGGATCCGGTACTCGTCGCGCAGGCGGCCTGAGGAGCCGCCGTCGTCCGCGACGGTCACGATGACAGAGAGGTTCGACGTGTAGGTCTTCAACCCGCGCAGGAGCGAGCTCAGACCCGTGCCGCCGCCGATGGCGACGATCCGCGGGCCCCGACCGCGCAGGCGGAAGGCGTGGATTATCTCGACCACGCTCGCGGTGCTGTTTCCGGGAAGGAACGGTCCGAGGACCGACTGCGTGAGCTTCAGGTAGCTGACGACCAGCAGGCCGACACCGAAGATGCCGAAGATGATCGCCCTGGCCCAGTAGGGCAGGAACTGGAGGGTGATGTAGTAGAAGCCGGACGGCAGGTGGGCCGCCTGGTAGATCTCCTTCAAGGCGTAGGCGACGCCGAGCACCAGGACCAGCTCCGCCACCATCAGCAAAAGGAGCCAACGCTTGATCTGGAGACCTGGCGTCAGCCAGCGCAGCAAACTCGTCGTCGAAGGAAGCCTTCTGGCCATCTACCCCGCCTGGATGAACGTCTGGAAAACGTGCAAAGTTACTCTGGTACTACGCTTCACTTGAAGTATGCGTAGTTTGCGTCGGATCCGTCGCCTGGCGCGTCTGGCCGCCTTTGCGCTCGTGGTCGGGGCCGTGGCCACGGAGCTGTCCAAGCCTGCGGCCGAGCGGACGTGGCAGGGAAAGGTCCTTGGCGTGGTCCCATATGACTTCAGGCCGCCGACATTGCAGCGGATCCGCGATGCGTACTGGAACCCCGAGTCGGACCACCTGTTCAGTGACCGCGTCTTTGGAGTGGGCTGGGCGATAAATCTCCACAGAGCGAAAACGCTCATGGAGCAGGGTTACGCGAAGCTGATGGGGAACGCGGAGTCGTTCTCGATCCGGATGACCGTGCGCTCGGAGGGTGCGGGCAAGAAGCCGGACGTCGACATCACGCGCGAGTAAGCGGCCCCGAATCGGGACCTCCTTAGAATTGAGCGCCCGGCTCCTGACGAGGATTGGGGAGTGGCGCAACGGTAGCGCAGCTGACTCTGGATCAGAAGGTTGAAGGTTCGAATCCTTCCTCCCCAGCCAAACACCCGCCTCAGGGAAAGTTATGGATTTTGTTACGCGCCCCGGGCGAACCTGACCACCTCAGGTCGGTCTCGCCTCGCGGCCTCCCCCCGCGAGGCGTTTTTGTGGCGGGTGCCAGCTGTCTCCGGCCACGAGCAGGCGGTCGGCTTGCTTCGGCCCCCAACTGCCGGGCGCGTAAGGCCAGGCTCGACGATGGTTCTTTAGCACCGGGTCGACCACGGCCCACGCGGCCTCGACGCCGGCCTCGCCGTTGAAGAGCGTGCCGTCGCCCGCCATCGCATCACTCAGCAACCGCTCGTAAGCGGACGGCTCATCCGGCTGCTCATCCAGCAGAAACATCTCGCGTTGCTCGCCGGCAAACTTCTTGTCACTGCGTTTGATGCGAACAGCGAAAGCTACGGCGGGTCCTGGCGACAGACGGAAGCGGATGTAGTCGGGCGGAACTTCGGGCACGCCGGCGAACATATGGAGCAGCGGCTGCTTGAGCTCCACGCGCACTTCCGCGGCGGTGGTCGCCAGTCGCTTTCCGGACCGGAGATACCAGGGCACTCCTTTCCATCGCGCGGAGTCGATATGGAGGCGAGCGGCGCAAAACGTCTCGACATCGCTGCGCTTCGCCACGCCGGGCACGCTGCGGTATCCCTTGAATTGACCACGTACCAAGTCCCCGGGCGTCAGCGGCCGAATGGCTTGGAAGACCTTGAGCTTCGCGCTCCGCAGGGCATTCTGCTCGAAGGCGGCCGGCGCTTCCATCGCCAGCAACGCGACGATTTGGAACATGTGGTTCTGCACGACGTCTCGCAAGCATCCAAGGCCGTCATAGAGCGCGCCCCGGTCGCCGACGCCAAATGCCTCTGCCAGCGTGATCTGGACGCTGGATATGTGGTTGCGATTCCAGATCGGCTCGAGGAACGAATTGGCGAACCTGAAGTAGAGAAGGTTTTCGACCGCCTCATTGCCCAGGAAGTGATCGATCCGGAATATCGCGTCTTCGGCAAAGACCGACCTGGCGATCGCGTTCAATCGCCGGGCTGAGTCAAGGTCCAGTCCAAACGGTTTCTCGACTATGACCCGACCACCGTGCGCGAGACCCGCGGTGCCGAGGCTCTTGATCACCAACCCGAAAAGGGCTGGGGGGATCGCCAGGTAATGTGCCGGCCGCCGCCTCCCGCCCAAGGCCTCTTTCAGAGCGGTGAATGTCGACTCGGACCCGTAGTCCCCAGACACATACGACAGCGAGGACAACAAGACGTTTAGGGCACGGCGGTCGTCCACGCCCGAGCCGCTCTTCTCAATGCTGTCCGTAACGCGATTCCGAAACTGAGTCGGGCTCCAGTCAGACCGCGCAACGCCGATCACCGGGAACTTGAGCGCACGGCGTTTCGCCATCGCGAACAGCGCCGGAAAGATCTTCTTGTGTGCGAGGTCGCCGCTGGCGCCGAAACAAACCAGAGCATCAGACAAGCCGCGTGACGATGCTGGTCTCACAGTGACTCCTCGCTCATCGGGCTTACTCTAGTTTTGCGATGCCCAGAGCGGTAGGCGGTCCGATCGTGATCGTCGGCGGGGGTTTGACTGGAGGCACCGCGGCCAAGACGTTGCGCAAGGAGGGCTACAGCGGCGAGCTGTTGATCCTCGGCGACGAGCCCAGCTTTCCGTTTGGACGGCCCCCTCTGACCAAGGGTTACCTGCGTGGAGAGGAGGCCCTCTCCGGCTGGATGGCCGCACCGCTCGATTGGTACCGGACGCATGAGGTCGAGCTGTTGCCGGCCAGGGTTGCAGGCGTCGACCCTCATGCCAAGAAGGTGAGATTGGAGTCGGGTGACGCTATCGGTTATTCACGCCTCCTCCTCGCCACCGGTGGCAGAAACCGCCGTTTCGACGTCCCGGGTGCGAACCTGGCGGGTGTTCACCAGCTCCGGACGATCGCCGAATGCGACGCGATCAAACGGGTCGCCAAACCCGGCGCTCGAGCGGTCGTGGTGGGGTCGGGGTTCATCGGCTCGGAAGTGGCGGCGTCGCTGCGCCAGCTCGGGTTGAAGGTGACGTCGGTGATGCGCGGTAAGGCACCGCTCGATGCAGTCTTGGGGCCCGAGGTGGGTGCCGTGTTCGGCGCGATACACCGCGACGCCGGGATCGAGCTGGTGCCTGAGGACGAAGTGGTCCGATTCCAAGGGACGTCGCGAGTCGAGCGAGCCGTGACGAAAAGGGGCCGGCGCATTGCGTGCGACCTCGTTGTCGTGGCGATCGGGATCGAGCCCAATGTCGAGCTCGTCAAGGGGTCCGGGGTTGCAGCCAGGGACGGAATCCTGGTCGATGAATCCTGCCGCACCAACGTCGCTGGCATCTTTGCCGCGGGTGACGTAGCCAATCACCTTCATCCCGTCTTCGGGCGCGTGAGGGTGGAGCACTACAACAACGCCGAAAAGCAGGGGGCGGCAGCCGCTAGATCGATGCTCGGCTCACGGGCCGCATACCGCTACATCCACAGTTTCTGGAGCGATCAATTCGAGCACAAGCTCGAATACATCGGTCATGCGCGCAAGTGGGATCGCTTCGTGATAAGGGGATCTCTCACCGAGCGCAATTTCGTGGGCTTCTACCTGTCGGCCGGAAAGCTGAGGGCGGCGGTCGGGCTCAACCGCGGTGGCGATCCCGAGCTGGACAAAGACGGCGAGCTCGCGAAGGCGGGTCGGCTGATCGCAAAAGGGGCGCGTCCCTCGCCCAAGCTCCTAGCGAACGGAGAGGCAGATCTGGAGTTGCCGTAGTCCTGCCGATCGCCGCATTGCGAAAGCGACAAAGGCAAGGAGCAAGAAGATCACACCCAAGCTCACGGTTCACTACTCGGAACCAGGTCGCGGATCCATCGAAGCTGCAGTCGGATCAAGCGCAATCGCGTTCGCGGTCTCCACAAATGCCACCGCAGCGCAAGACGCAGGGTTGCCCGCATTCGACAAAGGGTCGTTTAGCGCTCATAACAGACGCAGCAACAATTTATGACCCCGTCGCCCACCCACGATCCTAAGCTGGGGCGGCATGCGACCCCCTCCGCGACTGGGCTCCTGGCGCACGGACCGCGGTACGACTTTCAACGTCTGGGCTCCGAACGCCGGCGCCGTGAGTGTCGATCTGCGCTCCTCCATGACGACTGTGCCGATGACGAGCCTCCCGGGAGGAATCTGGCATGCCGAAGTCCCAGGAGTCGGTGCGGGTGAGCGCTATCAGTACGCGATAGAGACCGCCGGCGTGTTGAGTCCGAGGGTCGACCCATACGCGCGCGAGATCGATGACATGAACAACGATCGGAGATCTGTCGTCTACGACGAGGCTGCGTTCGAGTGGGGAACGCCCGATCATCAACCGCCCAGCATCAGCGACCTCGTCATATACGAGATGCACGTCGGAACGTTCAACGAATTGCTCGGCCAGCAGGTCGGCACGTTGGCCGACGCGGCCGCCAAGCTCCCATACCTGGCCAGGCTGGGCATCAACGCGGTCGAGCTGCTGCCGCCCGCCGAATTCAGCGGCACCCTGTCCTGGGGCTACAACCCGACCAATCCGTTCGCTGTCGAGACCAGCTACGGCGGCCCCGACGCGTTGAAACGGTTCATCCGCTCCGCTCGCCGGCTGGGGATCAGCGTGATCATCGACGTCGTCTACAACCACATGGGCACGGTCGACAACGACCTGTGGGACTTCGATGGCAACATCCCGCCGCCGGGTGGCATTTGGTTCTATCCGGACCGTCGGGGCGTTACCCCGTGGGGTTCGCGGCCCGACTACGGCCGCCCCGAGGTGCGTCAGTACCTGGTCGACAACGCGCTCAGCTGGCTCGAGGACTATCGAGCTGATGGCCTGCGCCTCGACGCGACCGCGTGGATCAGAAGCGTCGACGGCTCGGCTGACGGTGACCAGGCCTTGCCGGATGGGTGGCTGCTGCTGCAGACGATCAACGACGAGGTCGATCGCCGCCACCAGGGCAAGATCCGCATCGCTGAGGACATGCGCGGCGAGATCCAGATCACCGCACCCACCGCCTCGGGCGGAGCCGGCTTCAACTGCCAATGGGATCCGGACTTCGTGCGCGCCGTCCGGGGCGTGCTGCGTCAGACACTCGACGAGTACCGAGACATGGGTGCCATATGTCAGGCCCTCGAGCGGCGGTACGGCAGCGACGCGTTCAGCAGAGTCGTCTTCACCGAGTCTCACGATGCCGACGCCAACGGCGGCACGCGGGTTCCGGCCGAGATCGACCCCGCTGAGCCAGACAGCGTCTACGCGAAGAAGCGCTCGGTTCTCGGCGCCGCGCTCGTTTTCACGTCACCTGGCGTCCCGATGATCTTCCAGGGCCAAGAGTTCCTCGAGGCGCACTGGTTCGATTCCGGATTCCCCGTCGACTGGTCCAATGCCACGCGATATTCCGGCATCCTCAACCTCTACGGGGATCTCGTCCGCCTGCGCCGAAACTTGCTGAAAACCACGAGGGGTCTTCAAGGGCAGGGCCTTCAGATTCACCACGTCAACGGCGCCGACAAGCTGATCGGCTATCGCAGGTGGGCCGATGGCGGACCACTCGACGAAACGTGCGTCCTGCTCAATTTCGCAAATCGCGCCTTCGACAGTTACACGATCGGGGTCCCGCGCTCCGGACTCTGGCGCGTGCGGCTGAACTCTGACTGGTCCGGCTACGACCCGGCGTTCGGCAACCACCTCAGCTTGGACAGCGAGGCTGCCGAGATGCCCTACGACGGATTGCCGTTCTCGATCCAGGTCGGCATCGGCACGTACACCGCCCTGATCATGTCGCAGGACGGATAACCGATTCGTCCGGCGCCGGCGCGATTCCTTCCGAGTAGCCAGGCTACTGAGAGAAGACGGATAGGCAGGATGCTCAGGTCGGCGTACTGTTCGGAGTGGCCCCGAGGGACACGTTCAAGGGTGACGGAGTTGGTCGCAAGGCCGGTTCCGGAGCTTGAGAGGCGATCCGTTGGGGTCACTTGTTTTCTTGCCCCGACGTCTCTCTCTGGTCTGATATACCAGCGAAAGGCCGTCCCATGACAAAAAAGCCCCCCACCAAGCCAAAGGCCGCCGACCTGCACCCCGCGAAGAACGCCGCGAAGAACGCCGCGAAGAACCCCGCGACGAACCCCGCGAAGAACGCCGCGAAGACCGTCATCGAGGCCGGTCCGGTGGCGGTCCAGGTGGACGCTGGTGAGGTTGCGGTGGTCGTCGCGCCGCCCGCTCCGGCCGGGATCGACCGTCGCCTGTTCACGTTGATCAACGACCTCCCTCACTCGACGACCAGCGACCGCTACGTCAGCGTCCTGTCGGACCTGGGCGAGGGTCTGGGGTGGGTGGCGGGGGGAGTGGCCCTCGCGATCCTCGGCGGCCCGAAGGGGCGTCGCGCTGGTTTGGCCACGGCACTGGCATCGCTGACGGCGACATACGTCGTCCAGACAAGGGTCAAGCCGCTGTTCCGCCGGGTGCGTCCCTTCGTCAACCGCGAAGCACGTGTGGTCGGGACCCGGCCGCCGGACCACTCATTCCCATCCGGCCATACCGCATCATCGTTCGCGGCCGCGACAGCCCTCGCGATCTTCTACCCGAAGGCTGCTCCGGTCGCGTACACAGTGGCCACAGGCGTCGGTGTGTCCAGGGTCCACCTCGGCGTGCACTTTCCGAGCGACGCGGCGGTCGGCGGAGTCATCGGAATCGGGATCGGAACGCTGATCGGATGGCTCTTCAAGAAACGAGGCTGACGCGCTGGGCTTCGTTTAGACGCGAAGCGCCCGATCTGAGATCCATCGGATCGATACCACGAAGGTCAGCCACGCTGTGGCGATGAGGATTCCAGCGAGGACGTCGCTCGGCCAGTGCGCCCCGCCGTAGATCCTGTCCACTCCCACAGCGAAGACAATCCCCGCCACGGCGGCCCAGCCAATCGGTCTCGCCCACCGCGGCAGAAATCTGTGGCCGATGCACAGCATCAACACCGCGAGGCTGATCGTGATGAAGATCAGGTGTCCGCTGGGAAAGCTGGTGGCGCCGGGGTGCTCGGTCACGCGAAGGATCTGGCCCGCCACCGGTCGCGGTCGGTTGACCAGGTGGACGGCGACCTCGTACCAGAGTCCGCCGGCAAGAGCGGCGAAGGCCAGGGTCCAGGCGCGCCGATTCAACAGCAGCACCAAAGCGACGACGACGATCTGCATGTAGATTCCACCGGGTCCGCCCAGCCACGTGAGGAAGGGGAACGTCAGAGCAAGCAGGCCCCAGTTCGTCCCCTGGATGTCGCGGTCGACCGTCGCGTCGAGCGACAGGTACGGATGAATGACCACGACAGCGGTAAGAGCTCCAACCGCCACGGCGGCCACGATGGCCGCGGCGAGCAGAGGACCTCTGACCGCCCACGTCCACGGTGGAAAGAGCTTCGCCAGAACCGACTTGCGGGCCGTCTCGGGGGAATTCCTCATCAAGGTTTCTTTTTCAACGTCGCGATCGCTCACCGCCATCACGCAGCTGTGCGCCTCCTGCGAAACCATTTGAACGATGGGGACGGCAGCCAACGTTCCGGAAGCCACAGCACGAAGGCCGACCAGCCTATTCCGAGGAGCACGCCGCCGATCACGTCGCTGGGCCAGTGGGCGCCCGCCCACACCCTGGCGATGCAGGTGAGCACGATCACGATCGCGGCGAAGATCCATACCAGCGGCCGGTAGGCAGGCCTGATCTTGGGGACGACGGACACGGCGATCATGAAGCTCATCCACGTGAAAAAGACCGCGTGCCCGCTGGGATAGCTGAAGCCGGTCGTCGGGGACAGGATGTGCACCAGGTCGGCGGGCGGACGCTGTCGCGAGATCACCAACTTGATCACGTTGTCGAGCCCGCTCGAGACGCTGCCGATCAACATCAGCCAGCCGGCGCGGCGCTCGAGGACGAACAGCGCAATCACCGCAACGGCGCCTATCAGGACCTGCCAGATGCCGGCGCTCGCGTTGATCAGCTCCATGGGGTAGACGACCGGGCCCCAATTGACCTGCTGGATGAACGTGGCGATCGGGACGTCGAACGGAAGCACGTCGTTCTGGATGACCAGGTAGGTGTCGATCGCGAAGAGGACGAAGACGACCAGGGCGGTCGGTCCGAGCCAGCGCCTGGCGGTCGGCCCCGGTCGACCCGCCAGGACCTCCGCCGCAGCCTGCTTGGGCTCGGCGAGAGGTGCCGCCGTGTCCTTGGGGAGCGCACTCATCGGGGGAGGATCACTTGCAGCGCGCTCAGCTCGGCGGTGATCGTGGCCGGGGTACGGCCAAGCTGTGCGTTGTCGGCGTAGATGCGGACCTTCGGCTTGGTGACCACTTCCAATGTGCGGAACTTGAACACCTGGCCCAGGCCTCCCTCCCCGTGCTTGGAAAGCACGACCCGGGCAAGAACGCGCTTGACGACGTCCGTGCGGCTTTTGCCTGCGTGCACGGAAAGCTCCAGGTAGGGGTCGACAGGAGTCTTGTCGCTGACGGGCATCTGCGAGCCGATCGAGTTCGTGTTGGTGAAGACGAGGGACATGCATGAACCGCTGCCTCTGATGTCACCGGTGAGCTCGTAGGTGAACGGACTCGCCTCCATGACGTGCTTGAGGTCCTCGGCGAACGCTCCGAAGGCCCGGTCTTTCGCCGCCTCCCCGGCGGCGATGGTCTCACCGAACAGACCGATCGCGGCCGCCTCCAGGAAAACCTTCCCGTTCAAGCGGCCCAGCGTGATCGGATGTGGTTTCCCGGTCTTGACGACGCGGATGGCGGCATCGATGGTCGTCGGCAGGTGCAGCGACTTCGCGAAGTTGTTGAAGGTGCCCATCGAGAGAATGCCGAGCGGGTGCTTCGTGTCCACGAGCGCGCGAACCACCCACCCGACGGTCCCGTCGCCACCCGCCACCACGACAGCGGCATCGGGCGACATCAGCTTTTCCAGGTCCATCTTCGGGTCGAATTCGACGACGAGGCTGCCGGCGAACGCTTTGCGAACCTTGTCTTCGATCTCGGGGGTCATGGAGCCTGCCTTGGAGCTCAGGATCACCAAGCTGGTCGCGCGTTTGGCGCTGGTTCGCCGCCGGGCGGTGCTCGTGCTCATATCAGGCGGAGCTGCCCATCAACTTGATCCAGCGCGCGCACGCGAAGGAATGGAGGCCGAGCGCAACGAACCCGAGCGCGATGATGCCCAAGAGCAATCGTCCGAAGGGCTGGCCCAAGAGGAACATGAAAGCGCCACCGAAGCCCTGGGCCTGGCCCGCGTCGTGGTGGAAGCCCGCCTGGACGAGAAACCATCCGATCACCAGGAAGATAACGCCGCGGGCGAACATCCCGAACCGGCCGAGCCCAATTGCGATGTTCCTTTCCGAGGCGGTCATCTCGGCGCTCTTTAGGTCCTCCTTGAAGGTGGCTCGATAGGCCTCGAGGAACTGCCCGAGACCGATCAAGATCGCGACAAGGCCGATGACGACCGTCAACGGGCCACCACCCGGGTGGGTGAGGATCGCCGCTATCGACTTCTGCGTGCCGTCGCCGGCAGCTCCGCCAGACCCAAAAAGGATTTGGAGGGCGAAGAACACGATCGCGGCGTAGGAGACAGCGCTCGAGACGAAGCCAAGCCTCGCCGCGTAGCCTGATGCGCCTCTGCCACGGTGCAGCGGGTCGTAGATCGCCCGCGTGAATCCCCACAGCGAGTACGCCGCCAGGCCGACCGCGGTAACGATCAGGACGAGCTTGCCGAAAGGGTTGTTGATCGAGAACACCAGGCTTCCCGACAGATCGGTGGTCTGGCCGCCGATCCCGAGCGTCAGACCCAGCGCAAGCAGCCCCATCACGGCGTAGAGGCCGCCACGGACCAGGTATCCAAGGCGCTCCAGCAGCTCGAGCAGCGGGTTGCCGGCTGCTCGTTTGACGGCGTTACGACCCGAATTGACGGTTGCCATCTCAGGCGGCCGTGATTCGCCTCTTCGGCGCAATCACCTCCGGCGATGCAAGTTCGCTGACCTCGGCGATCAACCCATACACGTGATTCAGGATGCACCGAGGGCGGAAACAATCGCCGTAACAGGCCGCTGGCTATCGTTCATGCGATGCAATCCGAGCCGGCGCCTGTCGAGGACCCGGAGGTCTGGTTTCTCACTGATGCTGAACGTGGCAATGACTTCAGCGCGCTCGACCGCCGGCGTCCGGACCGGTTGGCCTGGAGCGCCGGAAACCGGGTCGAGGTGCTGGTCCATGGAGCCGCCTACTTCCGCCGGCTGCTGGAAGCGATTCGCGAGCTGGGCGCGGGCGACCGGTTGTACTTCACGGATTGGCGTGGCGACCCGGATCAACGTCTGAGCGACGATCCGGATTCGGAGATAGGAGCGGTTGTCGCCGCGGCCGCTCGGCGCGGCGTGATCGTCAAAGGATTGCTCTGGCGCTCTCACCAGGACAGGCTCGGTTTCAGCGCCAAGGAGAACCGCCACCTGGGCCAGCAGGTCAACGCGGCGGGCGGCGAGGTGCTGCTCGACCAGCGGGTGCGACTCGGTGGCTCCCATCATCAGAAGCTCGTCGTCATCCGCCACGCGGGGGGAGCCGAGAACGACGTTGCCTTCGTCGGCGGCATCGATCTCTGTCACAGCCGGCGCGACGATGCCGATCATCACGGCGACCGGCAGCGCCAGGCGATGGCGCCGGTGTACGGGCCAACCCCTCCTTGGCATGACGCGCAGCTCGCGGTCCAGGGTCCGGCCGTCGGGGACCTGGAATTCTGTTTCCGCGAACGCTGGGATGACCGAAGCCCGCTGAGCCGCGATCCCCTCGGGATCGTGCATGACCTGCTGCGGCACACGCATCGAAAGGCAAGCGCCTTGCCGCCAATGGAAGACGACCCCGCGCCGCGCGGGACTCACGCCGTGCAGGTGCTTCGCACTTACGCGCGCCGTCGCGGCGGCTATCCCTTCGCTCCCCAGGGCGAGCGAAGCGTCGCCCGCGGATTTCGCAAGGCGATCGCGAGAGCACGCCGCCTGATTTACATCGAAGACCAGTTTCTCTGGTCGACCGATGTGGCGAAGATCTTTGCCGCCGCCCTGGTGGCGCATCCGTCACTGCACCTCATCGCGATCGTCCCGAGATTCTTCGACCAGGCCGGAGCGCTTACCCTGCGACCAAACCAGGTGGGGCGGGAGCACGCTGTGAGCGTGCTGCTCGATGCGGCGGGCGACCGTGTCGCGATCTACGACATCGAGAACCTTGCCGGCGTTCCTGTTTACGTTCACGCCAAGATCAGCGTGATCGACGACGTGTGGGCGTCTGTCGGATCGGACAACTTCAATCGACGGTCGTGGAGCCACGACTCCGAGATCGCTTGCGCGGTGGTGGACGCCACACGCGACCCTCGCGACCCCATCGATCCGGCCGGCCTCGGCGACGGAGCCCGCAAGTTCGCCCGTGACCTGCGACTGCAACTGTGGCGCGAGCACCTCGGCCGGGAGGACGGGGACGATCGAGATCTGCTCGATCCCGCCGCGGCGG
>Ga0102924_1005586_pt1 | contig 12118 bp, 11 predicted proteins | sample PaiPotPPM11metaG_FD_80116 | JGI IMG/M metagenome (GOLD analysis project Ga0102924, IMG submission 80116) | Iron sulfur acid spring bacterial and archeal communities from Banff, Canada, to study Microbial Dark Matter (Phase II) - Paint Pots PPM... ... | reverse complement strand
GAATTCGAATCGCCGCCGACCGGTTACGCGCCGAGAACGCGACGTTGACCGGCGCTTCGTAATGCGGCACCAGCCGTTTATACGAGTTGGTGGTCGGTGCGCAGAACGCCATCAGCGAGTCGATGTGCGTCAGCAGGCCGCCGATGTAGTAGAGCATGGTCTGCGAACACTCTGCGTAGCCGTCCTTATCGTAGAAGAGCGGCTCGCCCTCGTTCCACAGCGACTGATGCACGTGCATGCCGCTGCCGTTGTCGCCGAAGACCGGCTTTGGCATAAACGTTACGGACTTGCCGTAGCGCGCCGCAACGCTGCGCACGACATATTTGAACGTCATGAGGTTGTCGGCCGTTTTTAACAGCGAATCGAAATGGAAATCGATCTCGGCTTGACCCGGCGCGCCTACTTCGTGGTGCTGCATCTCGACGTCGATGCCCCACTCTTTGAGGACGAGCGCCGTTTCGGCGCGGACGTCACCGGTCGTGTCCGCCGGACCCGCCGGGAAATACCCTTCTTTCGGACGCAACGTGTACCCGCGCGAGCCTTGCTCGCGTCCGCTGTTCCAGCTCGCTTCGTTCGAATCGATCTCGTAGTAAGAGCGGTTGGGAGAATTCTCGTACGAGACGCGGTCGAAGTAATGAAATTCGGCCTCGGGACCAAAATACGCCGTCGTCGCGATCCCGGTCGAGCGCAGATACTCTTCGGCCTTACGCGCGATGTTGCGCGGATCGCGGTGATAAAGCTTTTGCGCGATCGGATCGAAGACGTCGCAGATCACCGACAGCGTCGGCACGCCGCAGAACGTATCGATTTGCGCGGAGTCCACGTCCGGCTTGAGGATCATGTCGGATTCGTGGATTGCCTGAAATCCGCGGATGGACGACCCGTCGAAACCGATGCCCGCGATTAGTGCGTCCTCGTCTATTTGATCGGCCGGCACGGTCGCGTGCTGCCAGGTTCCCGGAACGTCGGTGAACTTGAAGTCCACCATCTTCAGGCCGGTCTTCTTGATGTACTCGACGAGCTGTTTCGGCGAGCTCTTGCGATGCACGCCGTTGCCGTTCGACGAGACCTTTGCTTTCAGCTCCCCCGCTGTTATTGCCATCTCTCGTCTCCTCTTATGAGAAGAACCCCCGCGCCTGGGCGCGGTGGGCCTTCGGTTTTGACCATCATCCCATGGGCGCAGTCCGGGCGCCTTAGCCACGCGGTAAAAGGTTTGGGGCGCCGGTTATGCGGGGTGGCTAGAGACCGAGCGCGTCTCGGCCGGGAATACCCTCAGCGCGCCCGAGGCCGAGCGTAAGGACTCCATCGGCACCCCGTAGGCGCGCTCGAGCAGCTCCGGGGAAAGCGCCCGTTCGCGCTCTTGGAAAGCCAGAATGCGGCCGGGCTCGAGCAGCAGCACGCGGTCGGCGTAAGCGGCTGCCTCGTTGAGATCGTGCAGCACGCAAATCACGGTCTTGCCTGCGGCTACCTGCGCGCGCAACAACTGCAAGATCTCCTGCGCGATGCGCACGTCGAGATGACTGGTCGGCTCATCGAGAAGCAGAAGCGGCGCTTCCTGCGCGAGTGCGAGCGCAACCCAAACGCGCTGCCGCTCGCCGCTCGAAAGCGTTTCGAACTCGCGTTCCGCAAACGTCTGCAAACCCACCGCATGCAGCGCGGCGGCGATCGCCTGCGCGTCGTGCGGCTCTTCGCTCCACTGCCACCAGCGATGATGGGGATAGCGCCCGGCGGCGACCACTTCGCGGACGGTTAAACGATCTGCGAACACGTCATCGCTCGTCACGAAGGCGATCGTCCGGCTTCGCTCCGCCGGCGTGAACGCGGCAAGCTCGCGCGAATCCGTTGCAACGCTGCCGCTTTCGATGGGGCGCAGCCCGGCCAGCGTGCGCAACAATGTTGTTTTGCCGACGCCGTTGGGTCCGAGGACCGCGACGAATTCGCCTTTTCGAATTTCGAATGACATGTTTTCCAATAGCATCCGCCCGGCTACGAATAACGCGAGATCGCGCACCGCAATCATGCCGCCACCGTGCGCTTGTCGCGAAGATACAGATACAGAAAGGTTGGAACGCCGATAAACGCGAGCAGCACGCCGATGGGGATTTCTGCAGGCGCGAGTAGCGTGCGGCTCAGCGCATCCGCCACAATCGTTAGCGCCGCGCCAAGCAAAGCCGAAGCGGCCAGAACGTAGCGGGCGTCCGAGCCGACCATGCGGCGCGCAACGTGCGGCACGATCAAGCCCACAAATCCAATCGTCCCGGAGAGTGTGACTGCAGATGCGGCCAGCAGTGAGGCCGCAGCCAGGATCGTCCACTGCGCGCGTCCGACGTCCACGCCCACCGCTGCCGCCCGAACATCGCCCAGTCGCAACGCGTTGAGCGCCGGCGCACTCAGGAACGCGAGAATCGCTCCGAGCGCCGCATAAGGTGCTGCAAAAGCGAGATCGTTCCAGCTGCGCCCGGAGAGTGTGCCGGCTAACCAGCTCACGATTGCGGCCGAGCCGCCTCCGCCTTGAACGCGCGTCAGCACCAAGGCGATGATCGCGGCGAACAGTGCGGAGAGCGAGATGCCCGCCAGAATCAGGCGCGTTGCATCGAGGCTTGCACCGCGCCGCGCCAGTGCCGCGACGACGATGGCGGTTGCCAGGCCTGCGCCGAAGCCGAGCGCCGGAACGGCCGCCGCGGCAACGCCGGCTGCGATCGATAACACGATTGCAACCGCCGCGCCGGCGCTTACGCCGGTTAAATAGGGATCGACCAGCGGATTGCGCAGCAACCCTTGCAGCAGCGCTCCGGCGATGGCAAGTGACGCGCCGACGAGCGCGCCGATCGCGATGCGCGGCAGGCGCAGCTGCCAAACGATCGTAGCGACGTCGCCTGCATGCGGATGCGCGAGCGCCGCAGCGATCGCACTTGGCGAAAGCGCCGTGCCTCCGACGAGCAGCGCACCGGCCGCGATCGCAAACAGGCCCACGATCAGCGCGGCGAAGCGCAAGACCATGTTACGGGGTGGAGAGCTCGAGTGCGAAGGCCCGCCCCGGCAGCGGGAACTCGTTGACGGCGGCGTAGCGTTCGTTGCCCAGATTGTACGCACGCAGCGTCAGCAACGCGTTCGGTGCAGCTCGCAACGAAAGGTAACCGTCTACACGCGTAAACGCCACCGGCTCATCGAAGATCGGTAGAGCGGCGTTCACGGAACCGCGTGGGCCCGCCGAATGGATCGACGCGCCGAAGGCCTGAACGAAACCGCTGCCCGCGTAATCGAGCCGCAGATTCGCCGTGAATACCGGATCGTCGGGGAGCCTGGTTTGAGCGTCCAGATCGGAGGCGCGAAACAGATCGGTGACATTTAACGAAGCCGTGAATCCGTGCAGGGGAACCGTTCGAACGTCAAGCGTTAACCCCTCAATCAGCGCGTGATCGATATTCTCCGGCGCGAAGATGAAGTTCACCGGATCGATGAGGGTCGTAACAATCAGATCGTTGGTCCGGTTTTCGAACCATCCCAGTGACGCGCCGCCCAATATGTGCGAATCGACGAGCGTGAGATCGCCCACCTTGGCACGTTCGGGTTTGAGCGCGGGATTTCCAAAGAACGGAAAATAGAGCTCGCTCGCGTTCGGCGCGCGAAATGCCGTTGCCAGGTTTCCTTTGAGTGAGGCTTCGTTGGAAAGGCGCACGACGAACCCCGCCGAGGGAGAAAATTCTCCGCCCAGCGCGCCGTCGCGTTCGGCTCGCATTCCCACATAGGCGTTTCCCCAGCGCGCCGAGAGTTTTTGCTGAACGTACGCCGCACTTTGCGCCAAACTATTGGTCGAGAAAAAGCCGCCCGCGTCGGAGCGGACGGAGCCGCGCGACAGATCGATCCCGTACAGCAACTGCTCGTTCGCGCCGCTTACGACATTACGTGCGCCGAAATCAAAACGGCCTTCGGTGTTGACGGATTCCGCGGATTGAAAACAATTCGGATCGTTCACGTCGCAAGCGAACGTGATCACTTGTCTGGTGCCGCCGAATTGCAGCGTTGTTTCGGCTTGGGCACTTTTGTGCGCGAGCGTAAGATTGAGGCCGGCGTTTAAGTCGGTCTCGCGTGACGTGAGGGATGTGAACTCTACCGGACCTGGCTCACCCGAATGGCCGCTCATGATGTCTGCGCGCAGGACCGCGTCGAATGCTCCGATCCGGTGTCCAAAATTCGCGTGGAGCGCGGAGCTCTCATAGTCGCTGTCCGGCCGCGTCGAGCGATCCGGCAGCGGATAATCATTGGGTGAGACGACGCGGGAGATCTGAAGATGTTCTGTCCGGAGTTCGAAAGAGCGATCGCCGAACGACCCGGCGCGCAGCGTGGCTCCGTCATCGGAGTTCCGTTGCGTGATCACGTTCACGATCCCGCCGATTGCACCGGTGCCGTACAGGGTCGAACCGCCTCCCTCAACGACTTCGATCCGATCGACGCCCGTGGTCGGCAGCGTTTCGATCTCGACGCTGTTCGCAAATGACCCGGGCGCCGGTAAGCCGTCTACGAGCACGAGAATCTGCGCGCTGTTGCTTCCGCGAATACCGTATTGCGCGGACGAACCGATTGCGCCGTATGGGGAGAGTTCGAAAGCGGGCAGACTTTCGAGCGCTTGGCCGACCGTGCGATATCCGTAGCGTTCGATGTCGGCGCGCGTAACGACGTACGTCGTGCGCGCGGAGTTGGAGAGCGTTTCGTCGGTGCGATCGCTTGTGTACACGTGCGCGATCTGCGGAGGCGCGGATGGCGAGGGTGATGGCGAGGGTGGATCGGCGCGCCCGATCGTGACGATAAGGAAAAACCAGAACATGGCAACCCCTTCCTTTTCGCGAGGTGGTTGTGCGGCGTTTGCGCTGGTATCCTGACTCGCGGATCCTAGCCTCGTGCCCGAGCCTTCCCCCACAATGGAGTGACATCGGGCGGCTCCCCGCCTACAGTGGCGCGACCGTGCCGGTTTTTGACCGGCTTCCCGCGCGCAAACGTGATGCGCATGGGATACGCGCTGCAGGCGAGCCTTCCTGGTTTTTTGAAAGCTGCGCCCTCCTTGAAAGACAAACTGGTCATCGCGGCTGCCGGTACGGGCGAGGGAAAAACGCTCGTCGGTTTGGCTTTGGCCGCGCTGCTCGCGCGCCGCGGCATACCGGTGCAGCCGTTCAAAATCGGGCCGGACTATATCGACGCGCGGCTGTATGAAAACGTCTGCGGACGTGCTGCCCGCAACGTCGATCTCTGGCTGGACGGCGAGGAGGCTGTCCGCCGGCACGTGCGCGACGCGTCGAATGGATCCGTCGCGCTGCTCGAAGGCATGATGGGCCTTTTCGACGGCGACACCGCGGGCGATACGTCCACCGCACATGTGGCGGCGTTGTTGGACGCACCCGTTTTACTCGTGATCGATCTGTGGCGAATGTCGCAGAGCGCGGCCGCGATTGCGCTCGGGTGCTCGCAGATGTTGCCGCGAGTGCGCATTGCGGGCGTCGTGCTCAATCGCGTCGGCGGAACGGCGCATGAAAGTGCGGTACGCCGCGCATTTAAAGCGATTGGCATTCCGGTGCTGGCCGCGCTGCCGAACCGCGCCGAATGGCACATTCCCGAACGCCATCTTGGATTGGATCGCGATCGCGCCGAACGCGTGTTGGACATCGCGAATGCCGCCGCGGATCTCTTGGACGAACAGATCGATAAGCATATGCTGGCTGCGGACGGGCGATTAACCAAACGCCGCAGTCCTGAGCGCTTCGGCAAGCTCAGCACAGGCTCTGTCGAAGGGGAGCCGGCGCGGGGCGATGCGGTTGTGGCCGTAGCGGACGATGCGGCGCTGTGGTTCACTTATCCGGAGACGATGGAAGCACTCCAGGATGCCGGGGCAAACGTCGTGCGGTTCTCTCCGCTGCACGACAGCGAGCTGCCCGCCGGCACGCGCGGACTCTGGCTTGGCGGCGGATACCCCGAAACGCACGTGCGCGAGCTGGCCGGGAATGAACCGATGCGGCGAAGCATCGCGTCCGCAGTTTCTGCGGGCTTGCCGGTGTACGCCGAATGCGGCGGCATGATGTATTTAGCCGGCGAGCTGGAGACGGCCGACGGCGTCTTTCCGATGTGCGGCGCGCTGCGTGGACGCACGAGCATCGCGCAGCCTCGGCTGCATATCGGGTACCGGCGCGCGCAAGCGCTGCACGATTCGGTGTGCGATCGGCGCGGCGACGATCTGCGCGCATACGAGTTTCACTACGCCAGTGAAGCGCTCTCGGAAGAAGCGGCCTACTCGACCGAAGACGCCCGCAGCGGCGCGTGGCGTCCTGGGCTGCTGGCGAGTTTTTTGCACCGGCACTTTTTGCCCGGTGATGCGGCCGTCGGCCGATTCGTGGCGCAATGCGTTTGAATCTGAGCGCGGGCCTTCTTGCTCTCGCACTTGCGGCGGCTTCACCCGCGCCGCATGCGCCGCGGATCGTGTCGCTGATTCCGTCGCTCACGGAAGATCTTTGTGCGATCGGTGCGGCCAAGCAGGTCATCGGTGTCTCGCAATTCAGCTCCGATATTCCGTGCGCGAAAGGTTTGCCCGAAGTCGACGATGCGTCCAGCGTCGATGCCGAAAAGATCGTCGCGCTGCATCCGGACCTCGTGGTAGGCATTCCGTCCCAAAGCCGATCGGTTGCGGTGCTCGTGCGCGCCGGGATTACCGTACAACTCCTGCCCGATGACAGCTATAGCGACCTTTTCGGCGACATCACAAAACTCGGAACGCTGAGCGGGCATGGCGCCCAGGCGCAAGCGCTCGTCGCGAAACTGCAAGCCGAAACGCAGCGGCTGCGCGCGTCGGAGCATTTCAAACGACGGCCATCGGTTTTCATCGTGTTGCAGACCGTGCCGATTTGGACGGTCGGGCCGCAGTCGTATATCGCGACGCTGCTCTGGGTTGCGGGCGCGCGTGATGCCGTTACGGCTTTGCCGTCGGCTTACGCGCAATACAGCCCTGAAGCGCTGCTGCGTCTGCAGCCCGATGCCTTGCTTGCATCGCGCGATGCACAACTCGAACAAAACCTCAATCGCGAACCCTGGCGTTCGCTGCGCGCGGTCGGTGCGAAGCATTTGTTCATCGCAGATGACTCGAACGTTCTCTATCGTCCGGGACCGCGCTACAACCAGGCTCTTGCATGGCTCATCGAGCGGCTTCGACCACTCGCGCGTTAGTGGTCGCGGTCGACACGGACGATCTCGCGCGGCCTATCGAGCCCGAACTCGCCGAGCTCGAAGCGCTCGCGGCCGCCTCGGGCGCTAAGATCGTAGGAAGAATGGTGCAGCGGCGCGCGCGGGTTGACCCTGCGACGCTGGTCGGAAGCGGTAAGGCGAGCGAAATCGCCGAGCTCGCGGGGTCTTTAAAAGCAAATCTTATTCTCGTGCTCAACGATTTGCGTCCGCGGCAACGAAAAAACTTGGAGAAAGTTATTCCGCTGCCGATCGTCGACCGCACGATGTTGATTCTCGACGTCTTCGCACGGCACGCGCGCAGCCGCGAAGGCAAGCTGCAAGTCGAGCTCGCGCAGCTGCGCTATCGTCAGTCGAATCTGATCGGCATCGGCGTCGATCTTTCGCGTCTGGGCGGCGGTATCGGCACGCGCGGCCCCGGCGAAACGAAGCTCGAAGTCGATCGGCGGCGCATCCAAGAACGCATCAGCGTGCTCAACCGTCAACTTGGCGACGTTCGCCGTCAGCGCGCTACCCGCCGCGCTTCGCACGAGCGAGAACCGCTGGCCGCACTGGTCGGCTATACCAACGCGGGCAAGACGTCGCTCCTCAATCGCTTGGCGCGCTCGCACGCGTTCGTTGCCGACCAGCCGTTCGCTACGCTCGATCCCACGATGCGGCGAGTCTGGCTGAGCGAAGGCCGGTATGTGCGCGTCGTCGATACGGTCGGCTTCATTACCGATCTGCCCAAGGACTTGCTCGCCGCGTTCCGCGCTACGCTTGAGGAGCTGGAAGAAGCTCAGCTGCTCGTGCACGTCGTCGATGCCGCCAATCCCGATTGGCGCCGGCAGATGAAAACGGTGGAGAACACGCTCGCAGACTTGCATTTGGGATCCAAGCCGCAGCTCGTCGCCTTCAACAAATGCGACGCGGCCGCCGAAATTCCGCACGACGGACGCGCGCTCGCCGTGAGTGCTCACACCGGCGCCGGAATTTCCGAATTGAAATCCGCAATCGAAACGGCGGTTACGGCCTAATGCGGTCGTGGATCCTCGTGATGCTCGCGCTGACCGCGGGCTGCTCCGCGCCGAAGTCGGCGGATGACGCGTTCGTCGCAGCCGCGGACCGGTTGAGGCCGTCGATCGTCTTGCTCACGATGGACGTGCCGGGCGAATCCAAGCGCAGCGGCCCGGACACCGAGTATGCGACCGGAATAATCGTCGCCGGCGGAAGTTGGGGCAGCGACATCCTGACCGTCGCGCATGCGCTCGAGAATGCATGGAATTTTCGCGCGACGGTCGGCAACAAGCACCAGGTGCCATTTCGCATCATTGCCCGCGACAACGGTTTGGATATCGCGCTCGTTCGCACCGTCGCGAAGGATCTGCCCATCGCATCGCTCGGATCGAGCGCCGACGCGCGTCCCGGAAAATCCGTCGGACTCCTAGGCTATCCGATTCCCGACGAGTTCGAGAACGAGGGGCTCGGATTAGCGACGTCGTTGAACTCGGGGCGCATTTCCGCATTACGGCGCGACGCTATCGAAGTGACGCTGCCCATCGTTCCGGGAGAGAGCGGCGGCCCGGTGTTTCTGGCCGACACCGGCGAGATCGTCGGCTTGGCTGAATCGCGTTTTGAGGACGAACGTTCGATCGGCTTTGCCTTACCGATCAACGCCGCGAAACGGTTTCTGCACAAGTACGACGCAGCTCACGGATTCTAATATGTTATTTGCGATACACTCGTATCTGCTTGCCCACCATTTGCGCGGTGCAGCCGTTCTACCCCGTCCTGATAACTGACGATATTTGGTCGCGTCTTCAAAACACGAACTTGCTTACAACAGCATCGACCGGAAACACCGTTTGGACACGCCTTAGGGTTCAGTCCGTACCGATGGCAGTTTTTGGAATGCATTGCGCAGCGGTGCATTGGCGCATCGACAACATTGCGCATCGTGCATTGCGCATCGGCACCATTGCGCATAGCGCATCGGCATCGCTTTATGCGGCACTACGCGTGATAGGTCAATATTTTGCGGCTCGCAAGAGATTTTGGCTACGACGCTGGAATCCCGAGACCTAAAGGCGCGAACGCACCGGCCTTGGCGATGCTCCCGGCACCAGCGACGGCGCAATCCAACAGGCAGTCGCGAGCGCGTTGCAAAAGACTTGGCCCCTTCTGACCGTCTTAGAAAGGCGGATCGATGGTTTGGGAAGCGCTGACCGCGGTCGGCACGGTCTTCACCGGTCTTGTTATTCTGGTAACGGTTCTACTGGGGGCGCGACAGCTGCGTGCTACGACCAGGCAACTGGAGCAGCTGCAAAGGGCGACCCAACTCGACGGCACGATGCGCATTTTCGAAGTTATTCGCAATCCTAGATTTCGCGAAGCGCAGCGCTTTGTGTTTGCTGATCTCGCGGAACGATTGCAAGATGAACAATTTCGACGTGACGCTGAACGAGTCGGTGGCGTGAGCGTAGAAATTCACAAAGAACGGTTGCTGCTAGAGACTTTTGAAGAGGTCGGCACGTACGTGAAGCACGGGCTTCTAAGTGGCGACGCCATTTATGATCTCATCGGCCCGGTAATCATTGGCTCGTGGAAGCGATTAAGGGACCTTATCGCTGCCCAACGCCGAGTTTACGGCGGCAACGAGCTCTGGGAAAACTACGAATTTCTGTACGACCAGGCAAAGCGGTACGACGAAGAACACCATCCCGAGGAAGGTGCGAATTAACCGAAAGCGCATCGCGGCAACATCGCGCAAAGCGCATTGGCAACATTACGCATGGCGCATTGCATCATGCATTGCGCATCATGGCACTGCGCATCGGCGCACCGGGCGACCGGACGTTTTGCGCGCTTGTGTATTATCCCTCGGCAGATTCGACTGAGGCCATCAGATACTGGTTGACGACGCAGCTCACGGCTTCTAACCGACGGCCTTGGAATGCGATCGCAGCAGCGTGCGATCGCCCACCCACTGCACCGGCGGAATCTCGAGCCACCGCGCCAGCGCGTTGAGCGGCGCGGCATAACTGCGCCGCAGCTCCGAAAAGCGTTTCCAGGCAGCGTCGCGATCGCCGATGTAGTAACCCGCGGCCGCCAAGCGATCGCAGGCGTCCTCGAACTCGCTGTGTTCGATGCCGGCGCCATCGCCGCGGTCCTCGAAACCGAAATAGGTCGCGAAATCGTGCGTGAGATGGCGGCCGAGATTGTAGACAAAGTGCGCCTGCCCTTTTACCGGCGGTTCGCTTTCAGTGGTCGTTAGCACGAGCGCGGATGAATCGAGAAGCGCGCCGAGAGTTCCGACCCACGACTCGTAATCGTGGCTCGAACGAAATAGCGTCAGTATCGGGTAGGCAAGATGGCTCTCCATCACGTGCGCCATCCAGCCATGACCTTCTTGAAAAACTTGCGCAAGATCGGAAACGATGCCCGCTTTGGCATGTTCGATCAACAGGCCGACGCCGCTGGGCGGCGCGCCCGCGCGCGAACCGAAGGTCACGACGAACGACTCACGCTTCTGAAACGAGCCGAAGACTGAAAAGAGAAACGTCGCGACGACCGCGACCACGGCAAGTCCGCAGGCGGCGGCCGCGAGCGAGAGCATATGCGCGAGCGTCGTGGTTCCGACGATATCGCCGTAGCCGATTGTCAGGAGCGACGCGCCCGCGAAGTAGATGCAGTCGGCAAGGGAGAGGTCGGGCGGCCGCAACTGATCGCGGATGCCGTAGAAGAGCAAACCCCAGCCGGCGATCAGCAGCACGACCCAGGTAACCAGATACGTGACCAGTATGAACGGCGCAAACGTTCCCAGAAAATCTTCGCGCTTTTCCTCGTTGCGAAAGAATTTGTAGGCGATGAGTGGCCACACGCGCCAGATGCTGCGGCTTATGTAGCGGCTGACGCGCAGCACCGTGTTCTCGGCGCGAGGTACGATAACGCCTTGGAAGACGTCGCGCAGCGCGACGAGGACCAAGAAGAGGCCGCCCAGGATCGCGAGGATGTTGAGCGCCACTACGGCGACGGGCTGGTGCTGCTGCTTGGGCTCGGCTCGGGCGTCAGCGCCGGAATCGGCGTCGGCGGTCCGGCGGTCGGCGTCGGCGTCGGCGGCGGCGGCGCGGTTGCTCCGCCCGTCAACGGTACGAGCCGAACGTAGTATGCGTTGGTCGTCTGGTCTTTGTGCACGGCCACCGTGACGATGGTCGTCTGATAACCGGGTGCGCTCGCGCTCAAGCCTTGGCGGCCGATTGGAATGCCGGCGAGCTGGAACGCTCCGTCGGGGTTGGCGTAGCCCGTATATAAGGAACCGACCGCAATAAGCGCGTTCGGAACCGGCCGGTTGTTGGTCGCGTCGAGCACGCGCCCGATTATCGAGCCGAAATCCTGTACGCCGCCGCCATTGGGGTTGTTGCAGCCCCCCGACTGAGCGAGAATCATCATCAAGCCGAGCGCCAAGAATTTCATGCCCGTTCCTTTCTTCAAGGGGTTGGGAAAGGCTTGTGAAAACTGTCACAAGCCGATGACCCCCTATGCTCCCGTAGCAATTTTCGTGGCCGTCGCCGTGGCCGCCGCGCTGGCTTTCAGCCTGCTGCCGGGCCTTATGGCACAGCGCAAACCAAACCCCGAGAAAGAGAAAGCGTACGAGTGCGGCGTCGAGCCGACCTCCGCCATCGCGGGCCGTTTCCCGGTGAAATTCTATCTGATCGCGATGTTGTTCGTGGTTCTCGACGTCGAAGCGGCCTCGTTTTACCCCTGGGCAGTCCAGATGCATGCCCTGCGCATGTTTGGATTGATCGAAATGGGCGCATTCATCGTCGTGCTGGCAATCGGTTACGCGTACGTCTGGAAGAAGCGAGGTTTCGAGTGGAGGTAGGCCCGGGCCATTTCCTCTTGGCGAAACTCGACGACG
>Ga0102924_1005583_pt1 | contig 12124 bp, 10 predicted proteins | sample PaiPotPPM11metaG_FD_80116 | JGI IMG/M metagenome (GOLD analysis project Ga0102924, IMG submission 80116) | Iron sulfur acid spring bacterial and archeal communities from Banff, Canada, to study Microbial Dark Matter (Phase II) - Paint Pots PPM... ... | reverse complement strand
GAACGGGACGTCGGGTGCGAGCCGGCACTGGCGAGCGCGCCGAGCATCCGGGTGAATGCCTCCGACACCGCATCGGCCGCGTCGTGGCCGTTCGCCGCGACCGCCTGGGCTACACCCCACGCCGCGGCTGAATGCCGCCGGTAGAGCTCCTCGAACGCGGCGGTGTCCCCGGCCGCGGCGCGGCGAGCCAGGCCGGCGTCATCGAGCTCGCCTGGCTCGTGGATGTCTCGGCTCCGAACGGCCATTCCCTTGCCTCCCCTCTTGGTGTTCGGCCTGCGCCCCGCCGGTTCCTGCCAGCGTTTTCGCGTTCCTGCCGGACATTCGCGGCCTGCGCGGCATATGCCCGATTTGACGAACCGGGATGGGGCACATTCGCTTGATTGGTGCCCCGTCGCGACCCTGCTGCGAGCCGCGTGCGCGGTGGTCGGGCAGGGGTCGGTCGGGCTCCGTTGCCGTCGGGGTTCGGGGTCATCTGGACGACGGTTGCGCTCGATCTGGTCGGGTTCGGCATCGTGTTGCCGGTGCTGCCGCTGTATGCCAAGCGGTTCCACGCCAGCGCGGGCACGGCCGGCGCCTTGGTGGCCGCATTCTCGTTGGCCCAGCTCGTGGCCTCCCCACTCTGGGGACGGTTGTCGGATCGGGTGGGCCGAAAGCCGGTCCTCATCGTGTCGCTCTTCGGCACCGCGGTCGGCAGCCTTCTCACCGGACTGGCGGCCGGACTGCCGTTGCTCTTCCTCGCCCGCTTGATCGACGGGGGGTCCGGGGCCAGCGTCTCGGTGGCCCAGGCCTCAGTCGCTGATCTCGCGGCCCCCGAGCAACGGGCGCGCCTGTTCGGCCTGCTCGGGGCCGCGTTCGGTTTGGGTTTCGTGCTCGGGCCCGCTATCGGCGGTGCGCTGTCCCCGATCTCGCCCCGTCTTCCGTTCTACGTCGCGGCCGTGATTGCAGCAGCCAACGGGCTCGTAGCCATCCGGCGGTTGCCGGAGACTGGTGGCCGGAGGCATCTCGCCGCGACGGAGCACGCGGATGGGCCGGGCGATGAAAGATCGATCCGGCCCGCGACCGGGCGGGTGGCGTTGCTCGCGGTGGCGTTCATGTCCATGGTCGCGTTCAGTGGGTTCGAGGCGACGTTCGCCTTGTTCGGGGCGCGCCGCCTTGGCCTGCATCAGTCGTCGACCTATGTGGTGTTTACCGTCATCGGTGTGCTGATCGCGCTCGACCAGGTCGCCCTCGTGCATCCAATTGTCAGTCGGGTCGGTGAGCGCACCGCCCTCCAGAGCGGCCTGTTGCTCAATGGTGCGGGGCTGGCGATCCTCCCGTTCGTGCACACCCTGTGGGCGCTGGCCCCATCGCTGGTGCTGCTCACCGCCGGGCAGGGCTTGATCACACCGACCTTGACCGCAACGGTGGCGGGCCAGGTGGGCCCCGACGTGAGAGGACGGGTGCTCGGGCTGCAGCAGTCGGCTGGAGGACTGGCGCGGGTGGTGGGACCGGCTTTGGCCGGCCTCGCCTTCGGCCACATCGGACCGTGGGTGCCCTACGCGGGCGGTGCAGTAGTGGTCGGCGTTGCGGCCGTGACCTTGGCCGCAGTGCCGCGGAGCGCGCCTGCGCCGGACGTGGGGCCGGTGATGACCCCCGTCGGATAGTTGGACGTCTCCGGGCCTGTATGTTACCGTCCAGTAACTTGTAGCCACGACGACGGATGAGGTGTGCCATGGCCGAGTTCTCCCTCGATCTCAACGAGGATCAGCTCCAGATCCAGAAGTGGGTCCATGACTTCGCTGAGAACGTGATCCGTCCCGCGGCCCACGAGTGGGACGAGCGGGAGGAGACCCCGTGGCCCATCATCGAGGAGGCAGCCAAGGTCGGGCTGTACGGCCTCGACTTCATCTCGAACTGCTTCATGGACCCGACCGGGATCCTCCTCCCGGTGGTGCAGGAGGAGATGGCGTGGGGTGACGCCGGCATCAACCTGGCCATCTTCGGAACCACGCTGGCCGTCGCCGGCATCTTCGCCAACGGCACCCCGGATCAGATCGGGGAGTGGCTGCCGCAGTGCTTCGGGACGCCGGACGACATCAAGATCGCCGCGTTCGGGGTGTCGGAGCCCGATGCCGGTTCCGACGTCAGCTCACTTCGCAGCCGGGCTGTGTATGACGAGGCCACTGACGAATGGGTCCTGAACGGGACCAAGACCTGGATCACCAATGGTGGGATCGCGAACCTGCACGTTCTCGTGCTGTCGGTTGACCCCGCGCTCGGAGCCCGGGGTCAGGCCAGCTTCGTCGTGCCGGAGGGCACGCCTGGGATCCGGATGGGCCAGAAGTTCAAGAAGCACGGGATCCGAGCCAGCCACACGGCCGAGGTGGTCCTCGAGGACTGCCGGGTGCCGGGGCGGTGCCTTCTTGGGGGCAAGGAGAAGCTCGACGAGAAGCTCGCCCGAGCACGCGAAGGGAAGCGGTCGGGAGGGGGCCAGGCGGCGATGGCGACCTTCGAGTCGAGCCGGCCCACCGTCGGCGCCCAGGCCATCGGGATCGCCCGAGCGGCGTATGAGTACTCGCTCGACTACGCCAAGGAGCGCCAGCAGTTCAAGCGGGCGATCATCGAGAACCAGTCGATCGCGTTCAAGCTCGCGGACATGAAGACGCGGATCGACGCCAGCCGGCTGCTCGTCCACCGGGCCGCGTGGATGGCGCGGGCGGGCAAGAAGTTCGAGGCGGGCGAGGGCTCGATGTCGAAGCTGTACGCAGGCGAGACCGCGGTGTGGGTCACCGAACAGGCCATCCAGATCCTGGGTGGGTACGGCTACACACGCGAGTACCCCGTGGAGCGCTGGCACCGTGACGCGAAGATCTACACGATCTTCGAAGGCACGAGCGAGATCCAGCGGCTGATCATCGCGAGGGCGATCTCCGGGGTCCATATCAAGTAGCTGACCTGGGCTTTTGCCTGCCTAGTGCGTCATCGGGCGAGCGCCGCTTCGGACCCACACGAAGATCTAGAGGCCTTCGGTCCTACAAAAGTCCTACTTTCTCGGGCTGGGGAGCGCAGGGATTCGCAATCTGCTCACTGCGCTGCGCGCCGCGCTCCAGCAAGCGGTGGTGTGGGGTTGGATCGGCTCGAACCCTGCCGCGCTGACCCGGGCTCCCGGGGTGAAGCGCCAACCGCGCGACGTGATGAGGCCCGAGGACGCGATCGCAGTGATCGCTGCAGCTGCCGAGGAGGACCCATTGGCCGGGTTGGCGCTTCGGGTGGCGGCGGTGGCGGGCGCCCGCCGGGCCGAGATCGCCGCGCTCCGATGGACGGACCTCGAAGGGACCGTGCTCACGGTCGACTCGGCGGTGACGATCGCCAATCAAGATCCCACCGGCTCGCCGACGCCCCGCCTCGTCGACACGCGAACCAAGACCGCGGAGCGCCACACTGTGACGGTCGACAGTGCGACGGCGCGGATCTGGGCGGAGCTGAGAGCGGAGCGGGAGGAGTACGGGCCGTACGTGTTCAATTTGGGTGACGAACCGGCGAGCCCGGACCGGATCGGATGGTGGTGGACGAAGGCGCGGGCGCGCTCGGGTATCGACAAGCGCTGGCGCCTGCATGACCTCCGGCACTTCTCGGACACGCAGACCCGGCCATGACCTTGCGCGTGTATGCCCACGCGGTGGCGTCCGTCGATCAAGCAGTCGCAGATTCCCTCGGACGCGTCCTCGAGGGTTCGGCGCCGCCGCCGAACGCGGTCCCGCACACACAATGACGGACGAGTGCGGAATCGGGCGCCGGCGGTCCGAGCGCTGCATCACCGCTCGGTCCTCTTGGGTCGGACACCGCTCCAGAACGATGCGGTTCCGTCGCGGCGAACGCTGGACCGGTGAACATTCGGTGCGGCTGACGGCGAACAATCTGGTGCGGTCGACGGATGTTCTCCCGAGCACCTACCGTCGATCCGGCGCGATCGCCGGAACGTCGGAGGGCGGCGGCAGTGATGCAGATGGGGCGATCGGTGGCATGGTTTGCCTTCGAGAATCCTTTCGTTCGTGGGGCGGACCTACCGACACGAGCGAGGTCGGCGTCGTGGCCTGCGCCTTGGCGTGAGACGCCGGCCGCCAGCCGCCCAAGTCCCGGTTCGGTCGTCTGGCTTCACGGGCAGGCGCGAAGATCGGTCGGTTCCAAGCCGGACCTGGAACAGTATTGTTGTGGAAGGCGACGGGTTGCGGTTGGTGGAGTTGATGGCGGCGCTCTCGCTGGCCACCGACCTGGGGACCGGACAGCCCATGGAGCATGCGCTGCGGACCGCCGTTCTGGCGGTGCGGGCTGCCGGGGCGCTGGGGTTGTCGCCGGCCGATCGGTCGGTGATCCTGTACACCGCGTTGTTGCGATTTGTTGGCTGCACGTCGGATGCTTCGGAGACCGCTGTGCTCGCGGGCGGCGACGAGATCGCCTTCAACGAGGCCATGGCCCCGATGGTGATGGCTGACGACCGCGAGGCAGTGCCCCATCTGGTCCGTCACCTCGGCGAGGGCCTGCCGTTTGCCCGGCGGGTCGGGCGGGTGGCGTCGGCGTTGTCGGACCCGGGCGGCAAGCGCCGATCGCTGTCGGGCCACTGTGAGGTCGGCGCCCGCCTCGCGACCCGGATCGGGCTGCCAGCGGAGGTTGCGGCGGCGCTGGCCCACGCCTACGAGCGGTGGGACGGCAAGGGCCTACCAGCGGGGCTCGCGGGCGATGAGGTGCCCCTGGCGATCAGGGTCGCGGTGGTGGCCCGCGACGTCGACGTGTGGTCGGCGCGCGCCGAGCTGGGCGATACCGGGGCCATGCTCGCCCGGCGGCGGGGCCGTGCCTATGACCCGGCCGTGGTCGACGTCTTTGTCGCTGAGAGCTGGTCGTGGATCGAGGAGCTGCAAGTCGTGGACGCCTGGGACGCGGTGCTCGACGCGGAGCGAGACGCGCCCATGCTCGTCGGCGGTGACCGGGTGGACGACGTGCTGCTCGCGTTTGCCGACTTCACCGATCTCAAGTCGCCGTGGTTCCGCGGCCATTCGCGTGGGGTGTCGGAGCTCGCCGCGGCGGCCGCGCGGGTGTGCGGGTTGGAGACAGCCGAGGTGGTCCGCGTCCGGCGCGCCGGGCTGCTGCACGACTTGGGCGTCGTGGGGGTGCCTGCCGGTGTATGGGACCGGCCCGGTCCGCTCAGTTCGGAGGGTTGGGAGCGGGTCCGGCTCCATCCCTACCTGTCGGAGCGGATTCTCGGGCGTTGCACCGGGCTGGCTGGGCTGGCCTCTGATGCCGGCGCGCATCACGAGCGCGGCGACGGCAGCGGCTACCACCGGGGTTCGCGAGGCGTGCCGGTGACGGCGCAGCTGCTGGCCGCTGCCGATGTCTACCAGGCGCTGGGCGAGGACCGACCCCACCGGCCGAAGCTGGAACCGAGCCAAGCCGCCAAAATGCTCGCGGAGCAGGCCGACGCCGGAAGCCTGGCCCGGTCTGCCACCGACGCGGTCCTCACCAGCGCCGGGCACACGCCCGCCCTTCCCAACGTCGAGCGGCCCGCGGGGCTGACCGAACGCGAGGTCGACGTGCTCCGCCTTCTCGCCCGCGGCAAGACAAACAAGGAGACGGGCCGAGAGCTGGGTGTCTCACCCAAGACGGTCGGCGCCCACGTCGAACACATCTACGCCAAGGCCCATGTGACGACCCGCGCCGGGGCGACGCTGTTCGCCATGGAACACGACCTTCTTCGGCACTGAGCCGAGAAGATCGGGCGAACACCCGATGGCGGGCGGCGGCGGCTGGCGGACACTCAGCTCACACCGAGCCACAGGACGCCACCATGGACGTACAAGCCAACGGAACGACCCTCTATGCCGAGCAATCCGGCGAAGGCCCACCGCTGGTCTTCGTCCACGGTATGTGCGGCGACGCCCGGGTCTGGGCCGACCAGGTGACCCGACTCGCCGACCGCTACCAGTGCACGACCTATGACCGCCGCGGCCACACCCGCAGCCCCCGCACCGACCTTGCCGACACAGTGGAGCTGCACGCTGACGATTTGGCCGCGCTGATCGAAGCGCTCGGCATCGCACCCTGCGTTGTGGTCGGCTCCAGCGGCGGCGCCCGCATCGTCGTCGACCTCGTCCGCCGCCACCCCGGCACCGTGCGCGGCGCCGTCGTGTCAGAACCACCGATCGGTGCCCTCAACCCCGCCGGCTTCGCGGCGATGATCGGCGAGGTCGCCCCCAAGGTGAAGCGGGCCGCGGAGACCAACGGGCCAGCAGCAGCCGTCGACGCGTTCTTCGGCGCGCTCTGCCCGGGCCTGTGGGCTGCCATCGACGAACCGGCCAAGGACCGTTACCGCGCCAACGCCGACATGCTCTTCGCCGATCTCGGGATGCCCGCCTATCAGATTGGCGAGGCCGACGTCTCCGCCATACGAATGCCTGTCCTAGTGGTCGCCGGTACCCACAGCCACGGGGCGCTTCGTGGAGGGGCTCGGACGCTAGCCAGCTGGCTGCCCGACGCCCGCTTCCTCGAGCTGGACTGCGGACACGTCACCCATGCGGAGCAGCCAGGCGACTTCGCCCGGGCCGTGGCCGCCTTCGCCAGCGAGGCTGCGTCACCATCCGACGCGACCCGGGAACACGGATAACAGGCCCGTCGCCAGTCGGTATCGGGGGGTCGACCCGACCACACATAACCACGCTCGGGTCGCGTCGCGTGTTCCTGAAGCGCGGCGCCCGAGTCGGCGCTCTGCGCTGACGAGGCGAGTACCGAACGACGCGCTCGAACGACGGCGACCACGGCGTTGCCGCCGCGCCAGATCGAAGCTTGTATGGGTTGTCAAGGGGCAATTGCTGGTTGTTGCGGACAAGCCAGGGAAGGGCCGCTCGAGTTGGAGGGCAGGCTTTTATCAGGTCACGCGCCAGCTGGTCGGTGCGGGTGGTGTAGCCGACGACCTCGCCGGTGCGCGGACGCATCACGGCGGCCTCGGCGATCAACAAAGCCGTTGTGTGGTGGGCGAAACGGGTGCGCAGATCGTCGGGTCCGGACAGGACCATCGCCCGCATCTGGTTGATGGTGGCGGTCCGGTCCCGGCGGGTGGAGCGTTTCGTGACCATCAACGCGCGGATCGCCTCGACCTGGCCGTCGCGTCCCTTCGGGGACCCTGTCGCCTTTCTGGACAACGCGGTGCGTGCTGCGCTGAGCGCGTCGAGCGGGTCGGACTTGCCCTGGGCTCGGCGGGCGGCGCGATCGGCGCGGTTGATCTCGATCACGGTGACCCCGGCGGCGTGAAGGTGGCGGGCGAGCCCGGCGCCGTAGCTGCCGGTCCCTTCGACCCCGACGCGCTCAACGGTCCCGAAACTCATGAGCCAGTCCGTGAGGGCGGCGTAGCCGGCCGGTGTCGTGGGGAACGACTCGACTCCGAGCTCGCCGCCGATCGCGTCGAGCGCGGCGGCAACGTGAACGTCGAGGTGGGTGTCGACACCGCCGGTGATGACGCGTGTCTCTACGATGGTCATTGCCATCCCTTTCTTCGTTGAGGGGTGGCACGCACCTGCTGGACGTCGGACCTTGGAGGTCGTGCCTCTTGTCCAGGCGCGACCGATCAAACCGTCCCCGGTGGGTGCTGGAAGACCCTGGAACCCGGCCGACAAGAGCAATCCTTCGGCAACCGAATCGGCATCAGACCGTTTGGTAGGTCAGGCCGGGAACCAGGGCACCTCGACCCTACGGGACCCCGCTCCCGTCAGGGATGAGGGCCGAGAAGCTCTACCGACAGTCTCCCTGGCACCTCTGCGAGTCAGTTCGCCGTGATCGTGATCGAGTCGACGAGCACCACGCGGCTGGGTGCGCCACCCAGACACATCTGGTCGGCTAGGTCGCACGGCTGGTAGAGGCCTTCGATCTTTTGCAGGATCTCGATCCCTTGGGTGACGTGCCCGAAGGTGACGTAGGTGCCCTGATCGTTGAGGACGGATGCTTTGGAGCCCACCACGAAGAAGTACTGAGCGGCGCCAGAGTTCGCCGCCTGGCTGCGCGCCATGACTAGGTCGCCCGGCGAGTAGCTGAACCTGCCACCCTCGTCGTTGATCGTGTAGCCCGGACCCGGATCTGAGATGGTCTGGGTGTTGGGCGAGCCGCCCTGAATGATGTCGATGGTGGTGTCGATCCGGTCGAAGCTGGACTTGTCGTAGTAGTGGTAGCGAGAGAGGACCGCGAAGTTGTTGGCCGTCTCGGGCGTGCGCTGGGTGTTGAGGGCCACGACGATCCGGCCCTCGGTGGTGTTGAACGTGGCCGTGTAGTGGCGGCTTGGGTCGATACACGATGGCGGAGCCTGCGCGAAGTGCCCCGTCGGCGGAGAAGACCCGTCAGCGCCTGGGCACGGTGTGGGCCCGGTGAGAGAAGCCCGCCCAGATACAGGTAGGGCGCGAGGCGGTCCCGATGAGACGGTTGTCGGGGCCGGCTGAGAGGTGGGCGTGGTGTCCAACGAACTGCCGATCGCGACGAACTTCTTCGACGCGTTATGCCCGAGGAGGGTGATCGCGACGAGCGCGAGGATCGCCAATCCCTGCAATGCGAGCCCGAGAGATCCGAGGACAATCCCGGCGGTAGCCATGCCGTCTCCCCCGACAGCGCCACGTTGGGCGTGTATATGTCGCTTCGCTGAAATGCCGAGGACGAGTGCGACGATCGGCCCGATCAGGGGCAACAGGATGAACCCCAGGATCCCGAAGACCAACGAAGCGGTGGCACGACCGTCTGTACTCACCGGCACCGGCGGGTAGGAGCCGTAGCCTGCAGGCGGCGGTGACGCCTGGGAAGCTGGCGGATACCACCTGCCATCGGACGCCTGCCACCACCCAGGACCCTGGCTCACGTCGCTCATCGATCCTCCCCGCAGGTCGAGGCTAGGCCACCGAGGACCTGCGGGCGTGACATCCGAGGATCAACGACGCCAGCGAGCGCACAACGACGCGCCCGTGTCAACCTCGCCGCCGGGTTCGGCGGCGGACGTACCGAACGGCACGACTGGGTGCCCTCGTCAAGTGACGGTTCGTCCTGCCGTGAGGCCGCGGCGCGCTTCCGACCCGTCGATCTGCTCGGGTTCGCCACCGACGGCGCGCTGTAGGGCAGCCGCCCCGACGGAACGTTCGGTCGCGCGCCAGAGAGGTGCACCGTCTGTTGACCGGCCGCGGATCGCGCTACCGGCCGAGGCCATCGAGGGACTCCGGCAGCCCGCACCACCGGTGCAGCATCTGGCAGGGGCTGCGGCACCTCTCGGACCCGGCGACGGCCAAACGGTTCAAAGAGCGCCGTGGGCGTTGCTCAAGAATCAGAATCAGAATCCTGCCGATCTGACCGGACCCCACGCTGAAACCCCGGAGCGGATCCGGCGGACGGGGGGTGCGATGTGGCGGGCCAATCAGCTCGAAGAAGCGTCGCCGGCGATCCGTCGCCCCGGACTTCGACGCGCCGGCGCCGTCGATGGAACTGCTGGACCGCTGGTGCTTGCGCCTTCAACGGTCTCGCCTCGAGCCGTTCGTGAAGGCGGCCGTGACGGCGCGCGAACAGCGAGGCGGGATCGCCGGCGCGATCGAACCGGGCCTTTCGAAACGGACTGATCGAAGGGCTCTACAACAAGGTCCGTTTGATCATTTGGCGGGCGTGCGGGTTCCACTCCCCGGAGGCCCCTTGACCTCGTCATGTTGTGCTGCGGACCGGTCAACCTGCTCCTACCGCATGAATGAGCTACCTCCCCCCTCTGACCCGCGAACGGAAACGGAACCGAACGACCGTTCGCCCACAGTGATGCCAGGAGAAGGAGAGCCATCAATGTTGGCCTACTCGTGGCCCAGCCCTGCATCGCGGGCACGAATCATGGCTTGAGCCCGGTCGGCGACTTGGAGCTTTGTGAAGATCGACGAGACATTGTTGGCCACCGTTTTGGTCGCCAAGCCCAGCCGGTCGCCGATCGCTGCGTTCGACAGCCCGCCAGCGAGCAGATCGAGAATCTTGCGTTCGCCAGCCGTGAGCTCGGGAAAGTGGTCCGCGTCAGGGCGCGGATGGGAGAACAATCCCAGCACCCGGCCGGCCACGCCCGGCCCGAATATTGCCTCGCCGGCCGCCACTGCTCGGACGGCCCGCTCAATGTCCTCTTGTTCAGAGCCTTTGACGAGATAGCCACGGGCACCGGCCTGCATCGCTGCGAAGACGGAGTCGTCGTCGTCGAACATCGTGAGCACAAGTACGGCCACCTCCGGCGCATTCCGCACGATCTCGCGGGTCGCGCCGAAGCCGTCGAGATCGGGCATCTTCAAGTCCATGAGCACGACATCCGGCCTGGCCGAAAGCACCTGGTCGACTGCTTGGCGGCCGGTGGCGGCGATGCCGACCACCTCAATCCCGTCGAGCGACGCCAGCAGAGCGCTCAAGCCGGCCCGGACGACGGGGTGGTCGTCCGCGACGGTCACCCGGATCGGAGTCACCGCGCGCCCAAGGGAAGCGAGGCGTAGACCCGACCGCCCTCCGGTGACGGCCCGGCCTCGCATTGGCCGCCAAGTTCCGCGGCCCGGCCGCGCATGGCCTGCAGGCCCACGCCACTCTGCCATGGGCCGTCATGGGCCGGACCGTCATCGATGATCTCAACCTCGAGCGCCTGGCGGTACCGCAACTTCACGACAGCTCGATCCGCCTGCGAGTGGCGCACCACGTTGGTCAGTGCTTCGGTGGCAATGCGAAAGGCGGCCACCTCGACGGCAGCGGGTATTCCAGGTACCTCGTCGGCGCAATCGACCACGACCTGGACCGTTACCCGGCCCGGGCCGGACGATATTTCCTCGGCGCGCTGGCGGATGGCGCCGACCAGACCCAACTCGTCGAGAGCCAGCGGACGCAGGTTGTCCACGAGGCGACGGACGTCGCGGATCGCGGCGCGGGTGTCCCGACGCACGGACGCGATGAGCTCGCCAGCCCGCGTGGCGTCGCGACCAACGAGGTTGGCGGCGGCATCGGCCGCCAAGGCAACGCCGGTCAGCGTCGGGCCTAGGCCGTCGTGGAGGTCCCTTCGCAAGCGGTGGCGTTCCTCTTCGCGGGCCGCCAAGGTCCGCTCTTGCGACGCTTGCAGGTCTGCTGTCAAACGGGTGGCATGGATGGCAACCGCCAGCGGCGCGGCGATTAGCGCCAGAACGTCTCGGTCGACTCCTGCCAGCTCACGCTCGCCGGGTCGTAGGCCGACGAGTAGCTCGCCGACACTCTCGTCCCCGTAGACCAACGGGACCGAATGCACTGGAGCAGTCGGCCGAGCGCCGTCGGCGGCCCGAACGTGGCCGAGCACTGTCACCGCCAGGTATGGCACCCGAAGCGCCTCCCTGACGGCCGAGACCACACCGACCAACCCACCCCCGGGGGCCTGAAGCATCTCGCCGACCCTGGCCGCCACCCGCGCAGGGTCTCGGCGGTCGCCGTACATTGCACGGTCGACCATGCGCTGCAGGCGTGGCAACAACGGGGCCACCAGTATCGCCACGCTGACCGTGGCCACCGCGGAGCGCCCAATGTTCGCCGTAACGAACAGTGCCAGCACCGCGATGAGCGCGACGTAGACCGTGATCGCGGCTACCGACAACAACAGCCACGCCAGGGCCCGGGAGACGACGAGCCGGATGTCGAGGAGCTGGTGGCGCGACACCGCGACGGTCACGGCGACCGGGATGAGCGGCACGGCAAACAGGAACGTCTTCGGCGCGGACGCTACGAGGACAGCAGCAAAGAAGGCCACTGCGGCGATCGCCGCCAGCAGGAACCACAACAGCTGGCGGCGCTGGACCTCGCCGGCCCGGCGATAACGGAAGACCAGACTCAGCACGGCCAGGACCAGCGCCCCGGCCGTCCGCACGTTTGCCACGACCCACAACGGCTGCAACGCCTGTGAACGCATGGTCAAGAAGCCGGCCGGAAGCCCATGCCGTAGTGGCGCCGGGCTGGTCGCCATCTCGAGCCAGAACAGAGGCGCGGTCGCGGCGACGGCGATCAAGCCGAGTCGCCAGCGTGGCGACGGGAGTCGGCCATCGGGGAACAACAGCAGGACCAGCGGCAACAACAGCGCATCGGACAACGGCCAAGCCGAGGAGTACCCGGT
>Ga0102924_1005579_pt1 | contig 12129 bp, 16 predicted proteins | sample PaiPotPPM11metaG_FD_80116 | JGI IMG/M metagenome (GOLD analysis project Ga0102924, IMG submission 80116) | Iron sulfur acid spring bacterial and archeal communities from Banff, Canada, to study Microbial Dark Matter (Phase II) - Paint Pots PPM... ... | reverse complement strand
CCCGGCCTGATAGCGGCGGCCGCGCGCGCCGTTTCCGCCCCCGTGCTGTACCACGTCCAATGGGACGACGATATCTTCCCCGCGACGGACAGTTCGAGCTATTCGACGCGCTGGCCTCCGCGGACAAGCGACTGATCGCCAGGCCAGGTCCGCACGACCAGACGCATCCCGATGACGAGGCGTCCTGGCAGGACTTCCTCACGCTCAACACGCCGCCTCGTGTGACCGATGGCGGTAGTTGGCTATTAAAGGTCGGTGGTTGGCCACTGCATACCATTCGCGACGATGCGGTGTGACCCCCAGCTATAGATGGCGGTTCCCAGGTGTTGGGCTATGTATGCGCAGGCGAGGGCGTGCCGCGCCGACTCACGATAGTTGGCACCTACTCACGTAGTTGGCACACCGGACGGTCCCGCCATATGGCCCGAAGCCCGTCCAGGTCTTCTGTCCGCGCGCTTCCCGCGTCGGCACCGGCCGCATCTGGATGTACCTGGTCCCAGGGCGAACCTGGAAGCGTCCGGGCGTCCCGCGTCACTCTGGGGTGCTGTCAGGCTGGGCGCGAAGGCCGTCGAGAGTGAACTGGAGGGTGCGGCGCCAGCCGTCGTCTCCTGCCGGGCGGTCGCGTACGAGGTAGGCGTTGACCGAGAAGATGCGCGCGAGGTCGTCGGCGGAGAAGCCGGGCCGGAGCGTGCCGCAGGACTGGGCGTCGCGGATGAGCTCGGCGCCGAAGGCCAGTGACTGGTCGCAGACCGCCCACAGGTTGGGCGCGTCCGGGTAGCGGCGGGAGAAGACGTCGTTGAAGACGGGGTCCGCGGCCTGCTCCTCGCACATCCCCTGCACGAAGGCGGCGAACCGGCCCCATGCCGTGCCCTGCCCGGTGGCGCGGTCGATGACCGCTCGCAGCCAGCCGGCCGCGACGTCCGCGACCACCGCGTCGAGCAGCCCCTCCCTGCCGCCGAAGCGGTTGTAGATGGTGCCCGCGCGCACGCCGGCGCTGCGGGCGATGTCCTCCAGGGGAACGTCGAGCCCGTCCCGGGCGAAGGCCTCCGCCGCGGCCTCCATCACTTTCTCTACGTTACGGCGCGCGTCCGCGCGCAGGGGCCGTTCCCCGGCCAGTCCCTCTCCGCTGCTCATGCAGGCAACTCCATTATCTTGACATGCCATCAACTTAAGGTAGGCTCGCCACCGTCCAGATAACTTGATGGTATCTCAAATTAGGAGTCCCCGCGTGAGCGTCATTGTCACCGGCGCCAGCGGCCAGCTCGGCCGCCTGGTCATCGACCATCTGCTCACCACCGTCCCGGCCTCCGAGGTCATCGCCGTGGCCCGCGATCCCGCCAAGGCCGGCGACCTCGCCGCCCGGGGAGTCACCGTCGCCGTCGCGGACTACAACTCCCCGGAGTCGTTCGACGGGCTGCTGAGGGCCGGCGACCGGGTGCTGCTGATCTCGGGCAGCGAGATGCACCGGGACCGGGTCGCCCAGCACAAGGCGGTCCTCGGCGCCGCCGTCAAGGCAGGCGTCGCGCTGCTCGCCTACACCAGCGTCCTCGGCCTCCGGGGCGGCCCGGTCAACGACGACCACCGCGCCACCGAGGACGCCATCCGCGCCTCCGGGATCCCGTACAGCCTGCTGCGCAACGGCCTGTACCACGAGATGGCCACGATGAACATCCCGGCCGCGCTGGAGCGCGGCGCGCTAGTCCGCGCCGCGGGCGACGGCCGGCTCGCCTCGGCATCACGCGCCGACTACGCCGCAGCGGCCGCCGCCGTCCTGGCCTCCGGCGGCCACGAGGACACCGTCTACGAGCTGTCCGGCGACACCGCGTGGAGCTTCGCCGAGTTCGCCGCCGAGGTCAGCAAGCAGTCCGGGCGGCACGTTCCCTACCATGCCGTCACCGGCGAGGAGTACGCGGCGATGCTGTCCGGCGCCGGGCTGCCCGACCCGCTCCCGCACGTCATGGCCGGCATCGACGCCTCCATCGCCGCCGGGGAGCTCGCCCTCACCACCGGTGACCTCTCCCGCCTGGCCGGCCGGCCCGCCACCCCGGTAGCGGACGCGATCGCCGCCGCCTTGGCCGGGTAGGCGACCCGGCGATGCTGCACATCGACATCTGGGCGGACTTCGGCTGCCCCGCCTGCTACCTGGCCAAGCCCCGCATCGACCAGGCGATCGCCGCCTCCGGGCACGCGGAAGCGATCACCGTCACCTACCGCTCCTTCGAGCTGTTCCCCGACGCCGGCCCCGAGCCTTTCGACTCCTTCGAGCACGTCCTGCACAAGTTCGGCGGCGACCAGGCCCAGGCCGCCCGGCTCGAGGAGCGTATGGCCGCGCTCGCCGACGCCCAGGGACAGCCCTACGCCATCCACCACCCGGTCGCCAGCTCCTTCGACGCCCACCGGATGCTCCACCTGGCCGCCGAGCACGGCGCGGCCAGCGAGTTCATGGACGCCGTCCAGCGCGACCTGCTCGGCGAGGGCATCAATGTGTACACGGCCGCCTACCTCGCGAACGCGGCCACCGAGGCGGGGGTGCCGGCCGCGCGGGCTGAGGCCCTCCTGGCGGGTGACGAGTACGCCAACGCCGTCCGCGCGGACAAGAAGCTCGCCCGGGAGGCAGGCGTCACCGCCGTCCCCTTCACCATCCTCGGCGGACGCCTAGCGATCCGGGGCGCCGCGACAGCCGATGCCTACGCCGGCGCGATCACCCAAGCCCTCACCACAGGAGACCCGCAGTGAACCCGCCCAAGCTCACCATCCTGACCGCCGACACCGACGCGGCCTGCGACCCCGAGACCGGCACCTGCACCATCCCGCAGACGCCAGTCCCGTCACCCGGCGCGGCGCCGGCAACCGGCGCGGTCCTTCCGGGCACGGAGGAGACCCCAAGCGCCTGACCTGACCGGCCCGCACCCGGCCAGGAACCGCACGTTGGCTCGTCCCACTCTTGTGTCCCTCATGGGCCAGACAATCGCCCGTCGGCTAAACCTCCTGCCAGTGACGGCTACGTGGTGGGAGGTGTCGGCAGTGACGAGTATCCGGTAACTGGTGGTCGCCACTCGGCTGATTACGAGCCTGCGGGGCCGCCGGGCGCTACGCCGGTACTGCAGGTGTAGGAATTGGCGTAGATGAGGCGGGCGTTGAGTGTGCGGACGGGCCCGCTGATGACGTAGCCCAGGAACAGCTCGGTCCCGGCGGGCATCGCCGCGGGGTTGATCACGGTCACGGCGTTGGCGGGCATTACCTGGGCCTGCGTCACCCAGGGCGAGCCCCGGTTCGCCCCCCGCCCGATCGAGGCGGCCCAGCCAGAGCCAGTCCGCAGGGACTGGGCCCTCCACCGCGTCAACACGTGGCACAAGCTCGCCCGCCCGGCCGGATCGTCCACTACGCCGAACTACGCAAACTCCTCATCGACCACGCCGACCATCTAGCCAGCCGCATCGACCGCGGCGAACACATCACGGGTGACCGTGTCCGATAGTTGGCGGAATGGAACGGTAGTTGGCCGACAGGGCTCCGCTCCCAAGCGCTTAGCTGGGAAAACGTGGCCTTGCCCGCGATGGGCGCGCGGGGATGTCACACTTTCCACATGAGTGTGGGTGTTCTGGGCGAGAGATGTTCACCGAGGCCGAGGCGCCCCGGCGGCTGCGAGTGCCCGGCGCACCCTGAACTACTGGCCGGAGGGTGACGACGCTCAGGTACGGACGTACTGTCCGGGAATCCGGATGGAGCCGCGCCGGGGGCATGCCGTCACGCAGGCCGGGTTCACCGAGGCGGGACTGCTGCGGGAGTACCGGCAGTGATAAATACGCTAGGGCGGGCCGCGCCTGACCGCCGGAACCTTGCCGGCGTGAGTGTCTCATGTGTTTCTTGCCCGAGCCAGCCATGTGTCGGGAGTACAAGGAAATGAACTATGGCCAGTTCAAAGGCCAATGGCGGTACTTCTTTGGGCCGGCCATGCTGGTAGTCCTGGTGGGGTGCACCCTGCAACTCGGGCCTGCATGGTCGTCGCATCTGCGGCACGGGCAGAGGGGAACGTGGACCGTTACCAGGGTCGCTTGCGGTTACAAAGGATGCAATGACATCGGGAACTTCGTCTCTGCCGACGGCTCCGATCCTCGCGAGGGCGTGGGCTTGGATGGGGTTTCATCCCTTCGGGTAGGTGCCAGCCTCCCGGCGATCGACTCCGGCGGCGACGACGTATACCCCCTTGGCGGCGGCAATGCCTGGCTGCGTTACACCATCGCGACCGCGGTGCTTGTTGTGCTCTTCACGGCCTGGGTTTGGACCGTTCCAGTCAGGGGGATACGGCGACGCTGGGCCGCGCGTCAGTCGCCATCGGCGGACGCCGTTAGTTCACCGCCAACTGCCGGGAAACCGCGTCACGTCAAGAAAACATGGACTTGAGTCAAGACGCAGCTGCCGTCGCCCGGGAAGAACCGGCGGATGTGACGGCAACGACGGCTGTCGCCAGAACCCGCTAGCCACTGCCTATCCAGGGCAAACAGCATCAATCCAGGGTGATCGCCACACCTGAAAGCGGACGGTCGAGGATCGAGGCCGTTGCGCCCCCCGGTGCGGCGGCGCGGCTAGCGGGGAACTCGTCCGCCAACTACCGCTCCAATTCCGCCAGCTAACGGTCACGGTCACACCAGCTACCGCTCCAATTCCGCCATCAAGGTGCCAACTACGTGAGTAGGTGCCAACTATCGTGAGTCGGCTCATGTAGATGACGGCTGACCCTCGGCCGGCTCCCGCCGCTGACGCACCCCTGGCAGACTGGTGCGGTGAACGAGCGGATGACCGCGCAGCTGCGCATCATCAAGGCCGTGGTGAACGCGCTGGACGCGGCCGGCATCTCAGCATGGCTGTTCGGAGGCTGGGGCCTCGACGCGAGGATCGGCCGGATCACCCGCGAGCACGGCGACGTCGAGTTCTGGGTCGAGCGCACTGACGCCGGGCGATCGCAGACAGTGCTCACGGGAGCTGGCGCCACGGCTCTCGCGACTCAGCCGCCCGAGGAAGCCTGCGAGTTCACCTGGGACGGCGCCGACTTCAGCACTGCCTACTTTGACCGGCAGCCAGATGGATCGTCCATCCAGCTTCTAGGGCGATGGTCGGACTGGCTGTTCCCGCCGGGCTCCTTCGGCGACGAGCCAGGGACGCTCGACGGGATGTCGGTACTGGCCATGAGCGCCGCCGGAATGCTCGCCATGAAGGAGCAGTACCCCCGCTTGCGCAACGGCCGACCATGGCGGCAGAAGGACATCGACGACATGGCGGTACTCCGGAGGCTGGCCGAGACCGACATGCGGCCCTGACGACCTCGTGGCGGGCGGCGCGGCCAGCCACTCAGCGGCGATGTCCGCCGTTCGGTATTCAGCGAACGGCAGCTGAGGATGGGAGTGCAGATCCTTGTACAGCTCCAGCGTTATGTCCGTATTATCCGTGAGCGGCGCCTGGCTAGCTTGAGGGCACATGCGGTGCGACTGAGCGCTTCCGGTGGCCGGCCCCGCGTCAGCGACGGCTTCGATTTCCTCTCTCCCAGTGGGTTGGCGCCCGCGAGGAGGACGAAGCAGACTAGTAGCTGAGCGCTCAGACCAGGATGGCCGGCCGACCAGGACAGGGGCAAGCCAATGACCCAGGACATCCCACCCGATGCGAGGGACCGGGCACACGCGCTATTCGGCGACCTCATCGAGGGCCGCGGGGAGAACGTGCACCAGGAACTGGATGCGAGCCTGCGCGGGCAAGTGCGCGTGGACTGGTTCGATCGCGCGCGGGCGAAGGCGGTAGGCTCCGTCGGCAATTTCGAGCGCATGGCCGCCCTGCCCGCCCGGCAGTCCGGTGGTTACACCGTGGTGGACGTCCTGCTGACTTTCCAAGCCGGAGACGCACTCTGGGAAGTGGTCTTCGACCACGACGGCAAGGTCGCCGGCCTGGCTCTGGAATACCCGTATCCCCGCCCACGCCGGCCAGAACCGGGGAAAAGGCAGGGCGGGGGCGGGATTAGGAACCCTGCGGTGGCGGGACTCATGCGCACTTTGCCCTAGCGGGCAGAGGCAGCGGGCTGGTCGGCGATCTCGTGGGTCTGGTCTTCCAGGAAGGTGCGCAGCAGCAGCGTGGCCCAGGTGCGGTACGGCCGCCAGGTGCCGCTGATGCGCTGGAGTTCCTGGGCGGACGGCGGCTGGGGCAGGTTGTAGGCGAGGGCGACGGCGCGGGCGAGCCGGGGCTCGTGGCGGGGGATCTCGTCGGGGGCGGCTGCGCCGCGCAGCAGGATGAGCTCGGCGGAGAAATCCCCGATGCCGGGCAGCTGCCTGAGCTCGGCGAGCGCCTGCTCCGCGGGCATGGCACGGAGCCGGGAGGCGTCGAGGCGGCCGTCTAGTGCGGCGACGGCGACCGAGCGGAGCCATTCTGGCTTGCGGCCGGGCAGCCCGGAGACGCCGGTTGAATCGGCGAGGCGCTGCGGCGCGGGAAAGGCGTGTACCACGTGTCCGCCGAAGGAAACCGGCTCGCCGAGCTGGCGGGCCATAGCGGCCTTGATCGCGGCGGCCTGCCGGATCCGGATGCGCTGGCCGATGACGGCCCAGGCGGCGGCCTCGTACGGGGACCAGAAGGCCACCGGGCGCAGGCCTGGGTAGCGCCGCTGCAGCCCGCCGATCACCGGGTCGCGCTCGCCCACGGCGGGGAACCCGGAGCCGTCGACATCCAGCGACAGGATGCGGGCGGCCTGAGCGCGCAGGGCCGCCAGCAGCTCCCGGCCCGGTGCCGCGGGGCTGACCACCTCGCATTCCGCACCGCCGGGGTGCTCGCGCACGCGCACTCCGACGGTCTGCCAGGTCCCCTCGACGGGGAAGGCCATCTCCAGCGGCTGCCCCGCCGTCCCGGTGTAGGCCGCCGGGCTGAAGCCCTCAAGGAACCTGGTGCTGGCCGCCAGCGAGAACGGGCCCCGCGCGGCCAGGACGAACGAGGTCATCGCGACTCAGCCGTGCACGGTGACGACGTACCCGTCGGGGTCGGCGAACGCGAACGTGCGCCCGAACGGCCCGTCGAACGGCTCCGTCACGACGGTAACGCCGTGCTTTACCAGGTCGTCGTTCAGGGCGTCGATGTCGCCGTCCGCCTTCAGCCACAGTGCCACGCCCCAGCCCAGCCGGTTAACCGCGTCCAGGTCCACCATGGGCTCGCGGACGGCGAACGGGACCGGTTCGGTGGCGAACACCACCGCTCCGGGCGGCGAATTCGGCGCGCGCCGCAGCCCCAGCCGCTCGGTGTAGAAACGTGCTGCCCGCTCCAGGTCACGTACCTGGAGGGCGACGAAATCCGGCCCGGTGACGGCCATGATCATGCCTCCTGTAAGTGTCAGGTATCCTGATACTGATGAGCCTATATCAGGTCACCTGATATTGCAAAGGAGGGGCCGCTTGACATCCGCTATCCCTCCGGGCCGCGTCACCACGCACCCCGGGTACCTGCTCAAGCGCGCCCAGGCCGCGCTGAACGCCGCCATGGCCGCCGCGCTGCGCGAGCACCGGGCCACGCTCGCGCAGTACGCCGTGCTTACCGCCCTGGACGAGGAGCCGGGGCTGTCCAACGCGGGCCTGGCCCGTCGGTCGTTCGTCACCCCGCAGACCATGAACCAGGTGCTGCGCGAACTTGAGCAGAAGGGATGGGTGGCCCGCCACCCAGACCCCGGGCACGCCCGCATCCTGCAGGCGGACCTGACCCCGGCCGGCTGCGCGACGCTGCGAGCCTGCCACCGGGCGGTCAATGCCATCGAGGAACAGATGCTCGCCCCGCTCGCCCCCGGCGACATCGCGCAGTTCACTGCAACGCTGCAAGCCTGCATCCAGGCACTCTCCCGGGATCCGTAAGCCCCTGATCCCGGTTTGCCTGATTTCCGGTTGGCCGGTGATGTGGTCTTCTACCGTCGTGGGCGATCCGGTTGAGCTTGAACACGACTGCGGAAACGCCGTCCGCGATCGCCGCCGCGGCCAGATCGAACGTGTGCAGGTGCCGGGCCAGGTTTTCCGGGAATGCCGCTAAGCCGGCGGGGGCGGCGGCAGGCAGAAGCCGCAGCGCGGACCGGGCACGAAGGCGAGCCTCGTATCGAGCGTTGCGAGCTTCACCCCGAGGAACTCGGCGAGCGCCACGTACCAGGCCTCATAGCTGGTCAGGCCCGGGTAGGCGGTCCGCTCGCCGGCCTGCTCTTGCGACCGTCTGGCGTCGATCTTCGCCTGCAGCGCCTGCAGCCGCTGGGACGCGGCGGCCAGGCGATCTGCCTGCTGCCGGAGTGACTGGTCCTGGTTCCTCAGCTCGCCGAGCTCGGCCTCAACGGCGTTCTTCCGGGCCAGCGATTCCTGGGCGAGGTCGGGCTGCCCGGCCGCGCGGGCCTCGCCGGCGCGCCGCTCCAGCTCGCCCGAGGACTCCGCCAGGGCCGTCATCTGCAGTTCCACCCGCTTGCGGGCCGTGTCGCAGTCAGCAACGTCCCTGCGGATCCTCCGCAGCAGCTCTACCTGCTCAAGGACGACCAGGCCGGGCATCTCCACGGGATTGTCGGTGCCGCTGCTGGCCGGCCCGGGCGGAAGGAACAGCCGGGCCCGTTCCGGTGAACCCGGCGGCGCGGCCAGGCCCGGACTGCGCAGCTCCCAGATCCGCTCGGCGAACGGGTCGTACGGGAAATACTCGACGCGCAGTCGCCGGAGGTCGGCGTGCGCCAGCGACGCTGCATCGGCGGAGATCTCCCCCGCGAGCTCGGCCCGGTGCAGGATGCTTGCCGCCTCGACGGGCATGAGGTGCGGCGCGGCAAGCGGCTCGCCCGCGAGTACGGACTCGGCCCACTTCCCCGTCGCGTCGGCGCTGGCCAGGCCCGCCACGACAACCGAGGCGTCGACGACGACCGTCATCGGCGATCCTCGAGCTGGTGCGCGAGAATCCGGTCCGGCGGCAGAGCCGGGGCGGTCGCGGCCTTGCGCGCGCGGACCTCCGCAAGGAGGGCCTCCGCATCGGGCTGGCGAGCGAGATCTATGAGCTTGGACCGGAGGTACTCCTGGAGCGAGCGCCCGGTCGCCGCCGCCCGCGCCGCGAGCTCATCGCGCGTCTCATCCGGTACGTCGCGGATCGTGATCGACGTGGTCATAGCTGCATTATGCTGCGATCAGCAGCATAATGCAATCGATGCAGCTCGCCTGAAGGGACCTCTGACTCGGAGCTACTTCGGACGAGCTGCGCCCATCCCGGTTCCTGTGACAGCCGTCGCCGTGCTCACGTCCGGTCCGCCTGATGAGCCACTGGCGGGACACCGGACACCCAGCTGGGGCGGGCTGTCATTGACAGTCCCCGGTGCCTCCCGGCCGGGTTGGTAAACAGATCGGCGGGGCTCGTTAGTTAAAAGGTTGTGAGTCACGAAACGGAAAAGACGGAGTTCGCTGACTTCTTCCAGAAGAGCTGGGAGCCGTGCCTGAAGGCGGTGGTCGCGAGCACGGGCAGCGTGGAGCTGGCCGAGGACCAGGTGGCGGAGGCGTTCACCAGGGCGTGGCTGGCATGGCGGAAGGTCCGCCGCCATCCCGCGCCGCGGGCGTGGGTGGTGCGCACCGCGCTCAACACCGGTGCATCGTGGTGGCGCCGGCGCCTGCGTGAGCTGCCGCTGGCCGGTCACGACACCACGGCCACCGGCGGTGCGGACGACGGTCTGGACGCCGCCTTGCTGACTGCGCTACGGCACCTGCCGGATCGCCAGCGCGAGGTGATCGCGCTGCGCGTCTTCCTGGACCTGGACGTCGACACCATCGCCGTGCACCTGGGGATCGCCCCGGCCACGGTCCGGGTGCACCTGTCCAGGGCCATCACAACGCTGCGCCACCAGCTTTCCCCTTCTCAGGCCATGGAGGTCGACCGATGAACGACAATGATGAACTGACCGAGCGCGCTGTACTCAGCGCCGTGCGTGATGAGATTTCCGTGTTGCCCCTGCCGGCGGCACCGCACCTGGAGACCATCACGGCCCGGGCCCGCGCACGGCGCCAGCGCCGGGTGGGCGGGCTGTCCATCGCCGGCGCGGTGGCGTGCGCCGCGCTTGCCGTCAGCCTGGCCGGTGGCTCGGGCGGCGCCGCGCCGGCCGTACAGCGCGACACCGCGCCACCGCGCCATGCGGCCCCAGTCCAGCTGACGGCGTTCTCGGTGGTCACCGGGGCCGGCGGCAGTACCACGCTGACCCTGTACCCGGGGGAAGTCGCCAACCCCAGCGCGGTCCACCAGGCCCTAGCCGAACACGGCATCCCGGCCCTGGTCACGGCCGGGCGGTTCTGCCAGAACGGCACCTCGCCGGGGTGGCCCGGCATCGACCAGGTCGCGACGTTCTCCGCTACCGGACTACAGCACCCGGCCAACGGCCAGGCGGGCAGCAGGATCGTGGTAATCCACGGCTCGGCGATCCCCCGCGGAGCCAAGCTCAGCATCGGCTACCGCCAGGACCCGCAGAACCGGGAGATCTCGTTCACGCTGATCCAGGACGGCGTCCCGCTCACCTGCACCAGCCTCCCCGACAACGGGCCGCACGGCAATCACTAGCAGGCACGCCCTAACCACACTGAACCCGCCCTGGTCCGGCCGGCAAACGTTGCCGGCCGGACCGCCCAGGCTCGGGCTGGACTTCTTCACGCCACGTCATCGGCGGCCTACCTGCTTGTGTCCTGGCCGGAGCTGCCGCAGCGTCACGGCAAGCTTTCGGCCGCCGGCCAGCAGCAGCGAGGCGATGAACCGGGCCTGGGCCTTGCGGGACCTGAGCAGGCACAGCTCGCCTTTCCACTCCTCCACCCAGCGGGCACGTTCCCCCGCGGGCAGCAGCAGTGCCCCCGCCGCGCGGAGAGCCCACGACAACAGCCTGCCCGGCGGCCCGGATCCCGGCCCCTGGCCGACGGCCTGGTTCGCCGCCGGGGCCGGGGCGTCCCAGGGGGACAGCCCCAGCCGCCCCACCTTGTCCCTGAGCTCGCCCATGGTTGTCCGCGGGGAATGCCCCATGGCCATCAGGCGCGGCTCTGGCAGCGCCGCGAGCTGCCCGACGGTGTGAACGCCGTTGCCCTTGAGCGCGGTGTACCAGCGAACCGTCAGGCAGAGCTGCTCGATCGGCACGCCGGACGGGTCTTCCAGCGTCTCCATCACGCCTCCGTCCCCGGCTGGCCGGAGCGCGGCGCCGCGTGCAGCGGGACGGCGGCGCCCGGCCTGCGGGCGGGCGCCAGGGCCAGGCGCGCCCACTCGGCGCCGTCGGGAGTAAACCGGTAGTAGCGGCGGCGGGGCCGGCCCTCCGCCTCGTGCTCGGCCGGGTCTTCCCACCGCGACTCAAGCCAGCCGTGGCTCTCCAGCCGCGCGATGATCGGGTAGATAGTCCCGGCCGGGAGCCCGGTCGCCTCGATCATCTGCAGCCCGTACCACTCGCGGCCGGGCTCCTGCAACGCAAGCCGCAGCACCATCTTGGTCTGCAGCGTCATCTTCGGCGGCGTCATATACCGAACTCTACCTAGATCGAACAGGATAATCAATGACTGGAAGGGCGACTACTGGTGAGATCGCGTGTTCAACTGTCGCGAGTTCTGGTCGGCCGGGCGCGTCCAGATCGTCCGGGATCGTTGTGGTAGCAGTGGGCGGCGCTATGAGGGAACTGGCGGTGGCCGGATGCGTGGAGGACGGCCCGATCAGGAGGCAGACGTTGCGTCGTCGATGCCTCAGACGGCCTCGCCGAGGCTGACGGGTGCCTGATCGGCGAGCTAAACTTTGGCGCCTGGATTCCCCCGGCACTCCGGCGGCGGCGCGTCGGTATCTTTCGCCTATTTGCCTGAGGTGCTCGACGAGCTCCGGATGTCGTTCCGGATTCTCGATGTCGAAGTCGACGCCCAGCATTCCCAGCCATGCGGCAAGCGCCTGAGGAGTATCTGAACTGAGCTCGACCCGGCAGCTGTTCTCGTCAACCGGTTCGATGACGAGTTGCTGCGGTAGCCGGGTGAGAATGGTCTCGGCGTTCGCGTGAGCGATGACTGTGGCCCGGTAAGGCCACGACATGCTGACGCCCCTGATGACGTAGGCCGCCGGGTCGTCGTCGGGGAGCTGGCGCTGGGCGAATCGGCGCCCGGCGTGGTT
>Ga0102924_1005578_pt1 | contig 12130 bp, 17 predicted proteins | sample PaiPotPPM11metaG_FD_80116 | JGI IMG/M metagenome (GOLD analysis project Ga0102924, IMG submission 80116) | Iron sulfur acid spring bacterial and archeal communities from Banff, Canada, to study Microbial Dark Matter (Phase II) - Paint Pots PPM... ... | reverse complement strand
GGATGGCATTGGGCTCGCGCCCGAGCGCGCTCCGCAGGCGGGGCTGGTGGCCCTCGGGGTCTTCAGCATCGTGCTGGCATTGGCTCGTGTTCGTCCCGGCGCCATGGATCGCATGGTGGGGTGGTGGGTCGCGTGGCTTGTCTTGCCGCCTGCTTCAACTTCGTCGCCGCCGCCGGAGCGGTCATCGTGGGGTCGTGACCACCCACGCCACCCGGTCGGGCTCCTGGTGGTCTCCGCAGCCGGGATCACCTTGTTCGGAGGGGGGCGGATTCTGGCGATGCGCCTGCGGGCCACGGATCGGCGGCTCCAAGGCCGGGGAGTGGTGTAGTCCGCTATTACGACGAGGGCACCAGTCGGGGCTCGAGGGGTCGTCGACTCGACGCCCGTGTTCTGCGACACCGTCGTCAAGTAGGGGCCAGCGACCGCCCGCAGCCATACCTTCCCGTCCCACGCGGGCTCGGGCGCAGCAGGTCGCCGGGAGAAGGTCGCAGTGGGTAGCGTCAGCTCAGTGGACGTATGGGCCGAAGTGGCGAGCCGGCGGAGGGACCTTGCCAAGTGGGCTGGCGGTCTCTCGCCACAACAGGTGGACACCCCTTCTTGGTGCGAGGGGTGGCGGGTACATGACGTGCTCGGTCACCTCGTATACCTGGCAGAGGCCACGCACCTGAGTGTGGGGCTCGACATGTTGAGGCGAGGGCCCGTGCCCGACAAGATGCTCACTCACACGGCACTGGCCCTGGGCCGCCATCCGGTGGCCGAGCTGTCGGACCGCCTCCTGAGGAGTGCCTCGGGTCACTACCACGTCCCCGGTCCACCCCGAATCGTCGCCCTCGGGGAAGTGTTGGTCCATGGCGAGGACATGATGCGGCCTCTTGGGGCACACGGCGATGAGGTCGATCCGAGGATCATCACCCCCGTGCTGCCTTGGTTTCGGCGCCTCGGTCGGCTGGGGTTTCACGGCACCCCCAGGTCTGGCGTCACTCTCGTGGCGACTGACACGGACGCGTCGATTGGATCAGGCCCTGAGGTGCGCGGACGAGCGATCGACCTGCTGCTCCTTGTTGCGAACCGACGACAGGTGCTGGCGGAGCTTGACGGACCTGGGCTCGACTCCGTCACCTAGCGTCCATTGGTCGCGGCCGGCGTCTCCATCCTGCGGCAGCCACCCGGATCGTTTCTCGGCCACGATGACCTGCGGTCCCCCGGAGGCCCGGATAGGGGACGCCCCAGGATGGCCGCCGTCATCCCCAGCGTCCCGATGAGCGCCTTCCACGTTCGCCATCGGACCCACGCTGGCGATCGACGCCCGTCAGGCTGCTGGATGCCCAGGCCGGACATATACGACATACTAGATACGATGCCGGATGTGAGCCGAGCGGACGATGATTCTCAGGAGGGGCGGGCAAGGGTTCCGGGCCGTCGGTGTCGAAGATCCGGGCGCGTTGATATCGGCGAGGTCTCGAGGTCGGGCTCGGAGGGGTGACGTGGAGTGGTCTCGGCGGTCCTTCGCACTCGCGTCGGTGCTCGCGGGGTTGGCCGTCGGAGCCGTGCCAGCGGCTCGCGCCACCGACGTGCCGGCCGCCGTCGCGACGCCGTCGCCGCTATGCACACCTCGCACCCAGCCGATCCCCACCGCGCCGGCGTCGTTGGTGAGCGACACGGTCGTGGCGGGCAGCGCCGGCCGGCTTCACCACCTTGTTCTGCACTCCCCGGCCATGGGCGCGGACGAAGTCGTGAACGTCTTGCTCCCACCGGGTTACGACCCGCGCGGAAGCGTGCGCTACCCGGTCCTGTACCTGCTGCACGGGTCGGCGCAGAACGCGCAGTCGTGGGTCCAGCAAAGCGCCGACAAGCCAGGCGGCCCGAATCCCGGGATCCAGCAGCTCATCGACCAGGACACCCGCGCCGAGCACCTGGCCCCCTTCATCACGGTGATCCCCGAGGGCGGCATATTCGGCTGGTACACGGACTGGTACGGCGCCGACGTCACGGGCAACACACCCAGCCCTGTTCCTGCATGGGCAACGTTCCACATCGGAGAGCTGCTGCCGTGGATCGATGCCCATTACCGCACCATCCCGGACCGCCAACACCGGGCGATCGCCGGGCTGTCCATGGGCGGCTTCGGCGCAATGAGCTATGCGGCCCGCTACCCCGACCTGTTCGGAAGCGCAGCAAGCTTCTCCGGTGTCGTCGACACCGATGCGAACTACCCGGGCACCGGCACCCTCGTGGGCGAACTGCTGAGCCCGGTGATCAGCGGAAGCCTGTTCTATGGCGGATCGCAGCTCCCCTACAACTGCATCTGGGGAGACCAGATCACATCGGACGTGCGGTGGCGAGGCGACAACCCGACCTACCTGGCCACCAACCTGTCCCACACGTCGCTGTTCATCGCCTACGGCAACGGGCAGCCCGGCCCCTACGACAACCTGTCCACACCCGCCGGGCAGCAACAGTACGCCAGCGGCCTGGTCGAAGTGGGCGAAAGCATCGACGCTGCGGGGCTTGTCGCCATCCTCCGATCCAACAACATCCCCTTCACCCTGTACGACTACGGCCCCGGCTCACACACGTTCCCTTACTTCCTGCGGGACCTCACGAAGTTCCTGCCGCAGATGAACGCCCAGTTCACGCAGCAGCCACACCCCGAGAACGGGCCATTCACGTTCCGGACCACCAAGACGACCTTCAGCCGCGGCGGCTGGCAGTTCACCGCCCACCACCCGGCGCTCGAGTTCACCTACTTGCGAAACGTTAGTCAGACCGGGCTCACCGCCATCGGCAGTGGCACCGTCGATGTCGTCAGCGCGCCCGCCTACCTGTCCGACCACCGCTACCGGGTGACCGTCGCGACGAGCGGCCCCGGCGTGGCGAAGCGCACATCGACGATCGTGAGCGCGGACAGTCGCCGGCGCATCGGGTTCCCGGTCGACCTCGGCCCCGCCCACACCACGCAGCAGTACGTCTTCGGCGCCGACACCACGGCGTACCCGATCGACGAGACCCCGCCCGGCTCACCGCCGCAACAGCTGTACGCCATGGACACCCCGCCCGGCTGGGCGCAAGCGGTCGTGACCGTTCAGCCCATCGGGTGACCGGGAGACGGTCCGATGCGCCGTACAGCGCGTCGAGGTCCTCGGCCCCGTTCCGATCAATGGGCCGCTCGCCGAGGAACGGCAACAAGTACAGCCGCAGATAATCCTCGGTCCTCATCACGGTGGCGGGGCTCATGTCGGGCCGGTATGCGGCGAGCCACTTGTCCGCCGCGTCGGCGAAGGTGCGGCGGCCGGCGCCGGGGCTCGTGATCCTTCCTCGACTTCGTCGACCCACCGGCGCAGGGCCCGGCCAGCCCCCCTCCGGAGCCGCGAACGGATCTGGTCACATATGGGCGCTGTCCCGTCAGCGGGTGCAGGCCCGCGTACACCCGCAGCTCCCATGCGTCGCCTCGCCGCCGCTTCGAGCCAGTCGCCACGGCGACGCAAGGTACGCGCGTCGGGGGACAGTGACGGGCACTGTGATGGGCAGCCGTTCGCCGCCCTCAGGCCCCGGCACCGCCTCTGACCTGCGCTTCGCTGGAGCGGACGACGGGATTCGAACCCGCGACCCCAACCTTGGCAAGGTCGAACTGGCCGTCCCCCGCGTCGGCTGCAGGCCGCTGACCTGCGCCTCTGTCCGAGGCGTCGTCCGCCGGATGGCCCCAAATCCGCCCTGTAGCAGAGCGCGCTCTACTACGGCTTGCGCTCAGAACCCAATCTCCGGCGGTTCCATGTCCCTGGTGCGGTCCAAGCCGGTCGTCTCGCGCTCGCGGGCCACCAGCTCGTCGCGCCAGACCGCCGAATCGTTCTTGAGTGCGGCGAGCTCTGCGTCGTCGACGGCGAAGTCCTCCCGCGGCAGCCGCTCGATCTGCTCCAACCGGTAGATGAAGGCCTCGCGGCTGAACCCCGGATCCTTCTGCGCCGCCCACTCGAGCAGTCGATCGCCGCCAAAGCGCTCCATCAGCGCCCGCACGTCGACGTAATCGCGTGCCAGCGCTCGGCCGTGAACGGCGAGCGTCTTGTCAGCAGCCAGTTCCTCGGGAGTGAGGACCGGGCCCAGGGGGCTCGGCTCCGGCATGTGCAGGCGGTAGTCGTAGCCGAGGTCGATCTCGCAGACGTCGTCACCCTCCGACGCCTCGAGCCTCGCGAATCCTGGCGCGACCTGCCGGCGCTCGACGGTCATCCCGGCTGCCCGGAGCGCGCCTCGAGGACCGGAAGCAGATTGTCCACAGCGGATGGCGACGTGGCGAAGTAGTCGAGGTCGTTCGTCATTCGTTGCGGATACCCCTGGAGGACGAGCGCCGCCCCGCCCGCCAGGGCGAAGTCGCGAGCAGCCGGCAGCTCGCGAACGAGGCCGGCGATGCGCTCCTGAAAGGGGGTCAGCAAGCCAGGTCGAGCCCACGGTGCTGCCGGATCCAGTCCGCCCACGCACGCCGGACGCGGACGGGCAGCACCAGCTCGCCCCACAGATCGATCAACCGGTCGACATCGATCAGCGTCCGGACATCCTCGTCGTTGCCTTCCTGCAGAACCTGCTCGTAGACGGAGATGGCGTCGGCCCGCTTCCCCAGGTCGTAGCGACGGCTCGGCTCACTCCATCGAATGCGTCTCGGCAAAATGACGGCCCCGGAGGACTTTGTGACGGCCCCATCGTCCATATCATCGGGGATCGCGACCGGCCTCGCGTCGACGCCGCGCCGTGGCCATCGCCCTTCGGGGGGCGCCAATCGAACCGGTCCGCGGTCGCTCACGATCCCATCGTACGGCCCACGACCGCCCGAGGCGTGCTGATCGCGAACCTCACGGAGATCCTCAACATGGCTGGTAGAAGGCTCCGTCGTCGAGTTCTCCCATGATTGAGCCGAGACCCACGCTCTACTACCGGGCGGTGTAATGCGCGTCGGCGCGGAACCTGGTCGCTAAAGCATGGCGTTGACGATGGGAGCCACGACTGTGGCGACCGGGTAGAGGGCTACCGGCGAGAGGACCACGCCCAACGCGCTCCACCATCCGGCCTTCACCCGACCCCCATTGCCTGTCGACCGTCGTAACACGATGAAGGACCAGCCCAGCAGAAGCGCCGGCACGAGTTCTGCGAATGCAACGCCCCTCTCGACGCGGGCGATGTCACTGTTGACCCACGCAGGTCCCCCGAAGTCTTGGTACCGCGCGATGAACAGCTGCGCGACGCCTTGCCGCGCCATGACTCCTGTCACGACGGCGGCCGCGGTGGCGCACACGAGCCGGAGCTTCGGCCGGTGCGGTGCCCGGTGAGCGAGTCCCAGCACACCCAGAAGGACACCACCCAGGAGCAGGACGCCGGCGAACATCCATGGCTGGCGCGGGACGTCCTCGCCCACACCGCGGAGGGGCAGCACCGATAGCACCACGGCGACGCCGACGACGCCGAAGGCGGCCGCGACTCTTGGGTGAGCGTGCCACCAGGGGACCGCCGGCAACGAGCGCAAGTCGGTACCGCAGGACGGACACCTGTCCGGGTCATCGACGACCCGCTCTGCGCACCACGGACACAACCTGTCCTGATCGGAGAGGACCGATCCCGGATCGGGCCGGCCGGCGTCGTCGAGAGGTTCTGTCACGCTGTGCCAACCAACTCCTCGGACGTCGGCAATAGCTCGAGGGTCACGATCGGATCGTCGTCGTTGACCTCAAAGTCCCAGGCGATCACCTTAGCGAGCCAACGCCCGATGTCGCTGCCGATCACCACCTCCAATCCGGGGACCACCTCGGAGACGATGCGTGCCCGGCTGAGTCGGGTCCAGATGTAACCGTCGTCGTCCTCGCGGTGGGGGTCGGCCACGATGTCGACACCGAGCTCTGCAGCGAGCGGATCCGCGACGAAGCGTTCTGCAATGCGGCGCACGGTGCCGTCGTCCACGTGGAGAGCGATCGCGCTGCCGATGGGTCGTGCCATGGTGTCTCGCTTCCCAACAGCGGATGGTTCAGCCGTCATCGTCGCACGGACGCGCAAGAGCCGCGGAGTGCTGTCATCCCGGCTCGGACCGCGGCGAGTGTCTCGTCATGCACTGCGAACCCCACGGAAAACCTCACGGAGAACCTCACGGTCGCCGTGACATTGGCGCTCGACGCCGGTGGTCGATGGGCGAGACTTGGACGCGGCACATATCCACGGAGGCCGGCTCCGCCACCCGCTCGCCGTACACCGGCGCAACGGGTGTGAACAACGAAGCCCAGGCCTCGCAAAGCCTGTAGCAGGGCGTGGTGACCCAGGCTGCATCGACGAAGAGCTCGGGCAAGCCTGATGCTGAATCGGAGTCGGCTCCTTGCACGAGGTCACCCTCATGCCCGGCGACCGCTCGGGAGTGTCAGGCATACGGCCTTCCCCGCTGGTCCGCCGGACCCCGAGCGCCTGAAGTTCCCAAACTTTGTTGTCGCGTTCGGGGGTCGCGAATGCACGTATAGGGGGTGAATACGCCCGCGCACCCGACGGTCGTCACTCACACCAGGAGAACGCCATGGACCACCAGCGACAGATCCCGCCCGAGCCGCTCACCATCCCCGTCGGGGTTGCCGCCATGCTGCTCGGGATCTCGCGCAGCCACGCCTACGAGCTCTGCGCCTCCGACCAACTGCCCTGCATCCACCTCGGCCGCCGCGTCTTCGTCCTCCGCCTACCGCTCCTGGCGCTCCTCGCCGCCACGCCGCCCGCCGACGCTGCTGTCAACCCCTCAAGCCACGACACAGACTTGCCACTTCCGCAAAGCGGAAGTGGCGGAAACCACAACGGCGCCAGCCCATGGGGTCGGCGGTGACGCCCGAGGACCCGACGCGGCTGCTCGCCGACGCCCTCGACGCGGTGCCGGGACCTCCGCTCCACGAGCTCAGCGAGAAGGCCGTCCGGGAGTGGCTTGACTGCGTCCGCGCCGGGCTCGTCTCACGGCGAGACGGGCGTCGACTCGCCAGCGCCGTCGAGGCGGTCCTATGGCAGAACTATCTGACTGCCGAGCACGTCCGCCGGACGCAAGCCAAGGCCACGCGGCACGCCGAAATCCAGGCCGCGCGGGAGGCAGGGACACACTGGGCGGAACTGGAGGAACGGAGAAGGGCTCGCCGACCGACCCACGTCGAGGTCGATCCGGAGGCCTGGGCGGTCCTCCGGCAGCGCGCCATCGTGCAGGCCGTGACGATCGGAGAGCTCGTCGGCCACCTGGTCACGCGGGAGACCGGACGAGTAGCTCTCGGTCACACCGCATTACACGCCGGCCGACGGGGACCGCCAGGAGGAGGCCGGCGCGCCGGCTGCTTCGCTCGGATCGACGTCGAGGAAGAGGCCTGGCGAGCCGTTCGCGCCCGAGCCATCGCCGCGAACCTCACGGTCGCCCGCTACGTCGGTCTGGTCGTCGAGGATGAGGCCAGGCACGCTGGCTGGCAGCCGGCGTCATGACGATCCCGACCACCCGGTATCGGCACCTCCGGGTTAGGTCCCGTCGGACTTCACCCAGCCGTTGAGACGGGCCAACGCGGCCTCGGCCTCTTGGCGACCGAGGGCGACCAGCGTCGCCGACAACGGCCAAGCGGTGCAATCGTGCAACACGACCTCTACCCAGCCGCCCCCGAGTGGCTGTCGAGAGAGGACGAATCCCTCAATCTCGTCGATGTTCCATCGACGGGTCCGGAAGCCGCTACACGAGAGCAAGGTGCCCTCAGACGCCACGAGCCGTAGGCGGTTGAGCGCCACGACCGCGACGACGACAGCGAGGATGAACACGACCCCTCCAGCAACCTGTCCCACGGCCACCGCACCCAGGATCGCCCCCACGAGCGCAGCCAGGCCGAGAAGATCGAACATCACAAGAACCAATCTCCCTGGGCGAACAACGACAGGCGCCTCCATTGCCGGTATGGCTGCACCGCGTCCGGCTTGCCCGACCTGGATCGGCACGTCCCGGGTCGCTACGTGGCGGGGCTCTCGCGACCAGGTACGCGTCGCCACGCCTCAGCGGCGGCGAGCCGCAGCGCCTCAGCCGCGGATCGGGCCAGGACCGAGCAGCGGCCTCCGTCACCCATCAGGTCGCCTTCGACCGTGCAACACCACGGCTCCGCCGGAGGCACGACACCCGCCCAGAACTCCAACGTGAACTGAGGCCTGAACGTCCCCGGCAAGGTGTCCATGGTGACGGTCATGTCACGCAGCGCGCCCTCGACGTTGTCCCCGAGGTCTGCGTTCATGGCGTCAAGCCGGCCACTGGCCCGGCCGACCGGGATCGGCACGTACGCGTCGGGTTGCTACCGTCCGAACAAGTGAGCCACCCCGGCTGGACCCACGTCGGCGACATCCACGATCAGGGTGACGGCATTGCGCTCCGCTCGGCGCTCTTGTCGCCTTGGCTCGCCGAGCGCGGCCTTGTCGTGGAAGACCTGGACCTGGCGACCGACGTGCTCGTCGATCTGGTCTATCCCGGTCCCGGCCGCGGGGACTGCTGGCAACGGGTGTGGGTTCGTGATGGCGTCCTGCCAGCTCGTCCAACCGAGGATCGCCGTCCCGACTGACCGAGCAGGAACACTGGCCCCTACGCGTCGGGCTCTTCGGCGGAGTCGTCCCGTCCAGCCTTGGCGTGCCTGGACTTCTCGATCGCCTGTATGAGTCGGCCGATGTACCGCATGCCAACGGTCAGCATGAGCACGGTGTAGAGCAGCCCGACAGCGAAGATCACGGCTCCGAGCGCCAGGATGAGCCGCACCACGCCATCCGTGGCTATAGCCCCGACCCCCAGACTTACTGCCGGGATCGCGCAGAAGGCGATGCCCCATACGGTGTTGAACCAACGGCTCTGATCCAGCCGGTTGCCCAGCGTCGCAGACGATCGCCGCCGTGTCACAAGGTCATGATGCCCGTGCTAGGCGATGGCCGGAACCGAAGCACACCCGGGCGTATCCTGCGAGGATGATCTGGTGGGGTTCGTCGTCACGCATCTCGTCGGAAACATGGAGCGGGGCCCCAGCCTCGAAGTCCTCAGCCATCTCATCGCCGAGCTTGACATCGCAGACGCCGACCACGCAGAGGTCTCGGTGAAGGACGAACAGGACTGGTGTCTCAGTGCGTTCCCGTCGGGCCTCGTCGTCTTCGAGAATCTGGCGCACGGAGATCCGCGACACATGTCCAACATCGCAAAGGGCGACATCCTCCGCCTGTGGCGCGCACTTGCGACCGGCAACCTCGCGGAGCTCGAGAGACAGCCGTGGCTCCCGGGCTACGGCTGACCCTGGCCGATGCGACCGCCTTGGCTGAAACGGCACTTATCTCGAGCGGTCAGCTTCCAACTACCTCGCCGTGGCCAACGTCGCCGTTGTACCACACGGCGAAGGACGCATCGGGCTTCACGACCTTGCGCGCCTCGTCTCCGGCCCAGAACGTCAGGAAAACAAGGTCATGGCTGCTGCCTGGCGTGAACTCACAGCCGTCGCTCGTGCACGCGTATGCGCCGTACGTCGTCTCGCCAAATCGGAACAGCAACGAGCGGGTGCCAGGGTCAGCGCCGGGCAGACGAAACCGGTGTCGTTCTGCGGTGTCGAGTTTCATCCGTGCGGTCACCGTTAACGGCGATCCCAGCGACTCAGCCACGACGCCAGAATGCCCGACACGACCATCCCGGATCGGCACCCACTCATCGGGGGGTTGGCTCGCAACCTCCAGGAAGTCAACGAGCAAGTGCTCGCACACCTCGCTCTTCCGTAGGCGCCACCTGACGGCGACGACCGGCTTCTCCCCAAGGCTGGTGATGATTGGGCACAGTTCGCCGCACTCAGGGCACCGCTCCAGCCTCAGCTGGACGACGCCGGGGTAGTAGGTGTCGGACACATAGGAGCGAACGCGTCGTTGGCCCGGAAATGCCGGATACCGACATTGCCCGGCTGACCGACTGTTCAACGACCGGACGAGATGCGGTCGCAGAGGGCGGCGATCGGCTCGCCCGTGCGCTCGACGGCGATGCGCAGGTACACGACCAGGGCGTAGAAGGCGTACATCCAGAAGTCGTCGGTGTTCCAGCAACTGACCTCGCCCAGGAGGTCGGGGTCGACGCCCGCCCGGATCATCGCGACCGCGCCGAGGGCGTAGTGGCTCTTGTGGTGCTCGGCCTTCCCGCGGAACTCGCATTCGGGCAGGTACCGCTCTCGGATGCCCTCATACTCGATCGGGTGACCCCGGCTGACACCGGACAACTCCAGCGCGTCGGCCGCCAACTCGAGGAAGACCTCGCCCGGGAACGTGTTGTTCTTCGGGTGCAGCGGCCCGAGCTCCATGAGCACCTCGTGGATGTCCCGACCGGTGCCGATGCCGTCGAGCGCCATCCGCACCGCCTCCTCCCGATCGGACGGCGTCGGACGGCGGGCGGGCATCAGAACTCCAGGGCAGCGATCGCCCGACGCTTGCCTACGTCCGTGCGGCCGTCGTAGTGCAGGCGCAGCGTCGACTCGCTGTTGCCGAGGATGTCCGCCACAGTCCGGTACGACTCGCCGGCGTCGAGCATGGCCGTGGCCGCGTAGTGGCGCAGATGCTGGAGCGTCACGTCCGTCGCTCCACTGGCCGCGGCCCACCGGCCGCTCAAGGCGTCGGGCCGCATGGGCACCAACCCCTCGATCCCACCGGGGAAGACGTACTCGTCGGGCCGCGCCTCGACACCCAGCAGCGCCGCCCGCCGCGCCGCCTGCCGCGAGAACGCCGCCACCGCCCCACCGGTCAACGGCACGTCCCGCCAGTCGGCCCGCTTGGTCGGCTTGCGGATCACACCCACGCCGGGCCCGCCGTCGGTGATCGCCGCGGCCACGTGGACCTCGCCGGCGGCCAGGTCCACATCGGCCCATCGCAAGGCGAGCAGCTCACCCTTGCGCATCCCCGTGCTCGCCACGACCGCGGCGGCGTCGGCGACCTCGGCGTCGCGATCCCTGGCGACGGCAAGCACCGCCCGCACGTCGGCCCCCGCCGGCGCGAACGGCTTCGACCTGACAGTCCGAGGCCGGGCCGCGTCCTTCGCCGGGTTGGCGTCGATCAACCCGCGCTTGCGCGCCAGCTCTAAGGCCCGTGTCAGCACCGTCGCGCAACGCCGCACCCACGCCGACCCGTGGCCCAGCGCTCGCATCCCGGCGTACAGCTGCTCGATATCGCTCCACGTCAGCCGGGACAGCGGGATATCGCCGAACAGCCGCCCGTCCCCCACCGTCACGTCGGACATCGTCTTGGCCGCCGACCGCGACGTGACCACCGTCGCCGGCGCCAGCTCGATCACCCCGGACTCGACCGCCGCGAGGTAGAGCTGGAACGCCGCCCGCACCGACCGGGCCCGCGTCCCACCTCGGGGCAGCCGCTTCTCGTGGTCGGCGACCTTCAACCGGGCCAGCGCCACCTCGGCATCTGCGCGCGTCCCGAACACCGTCCGGGAGGCCCGCCGGCGGCGACCTGTGACCGGGTCACGCGCAACCTCCGCGTCCACGCGCCAGAGCCCGTCGCGGACGGCCACGATCCCACCGCTCCCCCGCCGGCGACGGCCGGCCGTGGATACCCGAGCCCGAGCACCGGCCACAAGGCCAGATAGTAGAGCAACTTAGTAGAGTGGGTGGTGGACTCCCCGGACAAGCGAACCCAAAACCAAGCCCTGACCTGCTCGTTCACTGGAGCGGACGACGGGATTCGAACCCGCGACCCCAACCTTGGCAAGGTTGTGCTCTACCAGCTGAGCCACGTCCGCGTGATGCGCGAACGACTCTAGCACCGGCTCCCCGGCGCTCACCCAGTAGGGACCGGGCGGCGGCGCGGCGCCCGAGGGGCGGCCGGGCGGCCGGCCTTGGCCGCCGCCACCTTCTTGCCCGCTCGCGTCTTGGGCCGGGCCCGTCCGGCGCCGTTCGACGACGAGGCCCCCACGGCCTTGAGCAGCTCCCCGGTCGCCTCGCCGATGTAGTGGGCCAGCGCGTCGAGGTCCGGGGCCATCTCCCGGCTCGCCACGAGGCCGAAGTTCATGGTCCCCAAGTAGCTCATGACGGTGATGTTGAGGCCGGCTCCGTCGCTGAAGGGCCCCATCGGCCACACCCCCAGGACCCGCGCCCCCACCGAGTAG
>Ga0102924_1005577_pt1 | contig 12137 bp, 9 predicted proteins | sample PaiPotPPM11metaG_FD_80116 | JGI IMG/M metagenome (GOLD analysis project Ga0102924, IMG submission 80116) | Iron sulfur acid spring bacterial and archeal communities from Banff, Canada, to study Microbial Dark Matter (Phase II) - Paint Pots PPM... ... | reverse complement strand
CGCCACCGCGCGCCGCTACTTGCGCCTCGGCAACGATCCACGCGCGCTTTTCGCCACCATTGGCCTTGTCACCGCATACGCCGACGCGGCTGCCGACCAGGGCCACGCGCTGCAAATCGTGCAGGCGGCCGGAGAAGAATATATGGCGTGGCCGACCGGCCTCGCCGCGACCAGCGCCGACGCTTTCCTGCACATCGCGCTGCGCGCCGCCGCCTTCGCGCCGCCGCCTAATCTGGCAGCGGACCTCTAGTCTTCGCCGTAAGTGAGCGGTAAATTGGGGCGCATGGTATTGCGCCCCTCCGAATGTATAGTTGAAAATATTCAGGTGTTGTTAAGATGGTATGGAACTGGAATGTTTTGCGCGGCAAAAACACGTTATTCTTTCTGTGTCTCTTCACTGTTCTTCTATCCGGTTGTATTTTCGGTGGGACGCCGCCAAAGACATTAGTCAAAGCGCCTGCCAGCAAGCAGGTCTATATTGTCCCGCAGGTCGGCGTCACGCAATTGACGCTTGATCCGGCGCAGGTGTTACCGGGCGACCAGCCATCGCTCAGCGCCGTAGAGATGCTCTACACGGGATTGGTGCAGTTCAACGACAACTTGCAGGTGGAACCGCAGCTCGCGCAGTCATGGCAAGTCTCTTCCGACGGCCTGCGCTATACCTTTACGCTGCGTCCCAACCTGAAATTCAGCGATGGAACTTCGCTCACCTCAGCCGATGTAGCCTACAGCATCGATCGCGCCTTGCAACCAGCCACCAAATCACCGGTGGCCCCGATCTACCTGGCTCTGATCAAAGATTCAGACAAGCTGCTCGGCGGCTATATCCCAACGCTGATCAACGATAGCATCCAGACGCCCAACAGCAGCACCATTGTCATCACACTCAAACAAAAAGCGCCCTATTTTCTCGCCATGCTGGCCTATCCTTGCTCGTTTGTCGTAGAAAAGAGCCTGATCGCCACCTATCAGTCAAACTTTACCAGTTACCTCACGCAAGGCGGCGTAACCGGCCCCTTCAAGGTATCGCGGTACTCGCCTGGGCAAGAAATTGACTTTGTCCCCAATTCTCACTACTATGGGCCAAAGCCGCAGTTGCAGAAAGTAGCCTTTCCGTTCTTCCAGCAGCCAGATAGCGCGTATCACGCCTATCTGGCCGGGCAAGTCGATACGACAGGCGTGCCGCTTTCGCAATTCGCCGCCGCTGAGAAGCGCAGCGATTTCCATCAAGTCCCGCAGTTGTGGATTAACTACTATACTATGAACTACCTGACAAAACCGTTCGACAACATCGATATCCGCCGCGCCTTTGCGCTGGCTATCAACAAAACCGCCATCGCCAGCGCCGTCTGGAAAGGCACCGCGCTGGCAACCAATCACATCGTTCCGCAGGGGATGCCGGGCTATAATCCCAATCTGACCGGGCCGGATGGCACCCAGAATCTGAAAGGGAATGCGAAAGAGGCGCACGCGCTGCTGCAACAGGGATTAAAACAGGAGGGATGGAGCAGCGTCACGCAGATGCCCTCGATCCAGTTGACCTACGCGACGGGTCAGCCCACCACCGCGCAAGAAGTGACGATGCTGATCCAGGAGTGGAAGAAAGCGCTGGGCGTCACTGTCACGGCGAGCGCCGTTGATTACAACACGCTGCTTTCGCAGGTCACAACTGCCACGGGCAATGCCAGCGGGCTACAGTTCTGGGGATTATCCTGGGTCGCCGAATATCCAGACCCGCAAGATTGGCTCACGCGGCAGTTTGATCGCGGCGTCCCGAACAATAATATGAACTACGGACAAAATACCAGTACCGATGTGGCGCAACAACAACTGCTGCAACAAAATTTGGAAAAGGCTGACAGCTCCAGCGATCCCAGTACCCGCCTGAGCCTGTATCAACAGGCGGAACAACAACTGATCAACGACGTAGCCTGGCTCCCTGTCACCCAGGAGACGGCGGTCTTTCTACGCAAACCTACCGTTATCGGGATCGTAGACAATCCGTTGGGAATCATTCCGTCAAATGACTGGAGCAACATCTACATCGGGCAATATCAGTGAATCCATTTTGCGAACAGTGTGAGATTCGGAAAAATGCGAACGTAGTATAATATATTGCCGTGCGTAGGTTCCTGTCTGATAGGACATACGGAGATATTTTCGGAGCTTCTACACACGCCACACAAAACATCACTGAACAGCATGCACTTGCCATGCTGCATCCAGGAAACAAACCACGCGGCCAATGTGGTGAAAGGAGGGATCGCTAGCCAGTAGAACGCGATACGAAACTACCTACTAAACAGAATGCTTCCGTTGCTTCGGATATTTGTAAAACACAACAAGGAGATGTCGTTCATGCGATCTCGCAAAAAGATAACCACCATGGTGCTGCCATCACTCCTGGCCTTGATTGCCATGCTGTTCGCTGCCTGTGGTGGTGGTTCCTCACCAATTGGCTCATCGGGGGGACCGACAAAAGCTCCCGCGTCCCAGCAGGTCTTCACCTTCCCAGAGGCAGGTGTGGCCGATATTGCAACTTTCGACCCCGCCCTCGCTGGAGACCTGAACTCCGCGCAGGCAATCTACATGGTCTTCACCGGCATGGTGTCGTTGAATGATCAGTTACAGATTCAAGGACAGTTGGCCTCGTCCTGGAGTACGTCTAGTGACGGCCTGACCTGGACTTTCCACCTGCGCCCCAACCTGCACTTCAGCGACGGCTCGCAGCTGACTTCGGCAGACGTCATCTATAGCATCAATCGCTCCGTAGAGCCGGCCACCGCGTCACCCGTCGGCCCCTATTATCTGGCTCTACTCAAGGATATTAATCTGCTCACGTCCGGCAAGATCAAGACCCTCATCGGTGACAGCCTGCTCGCTCCTGATCCGAGTACCGTCGTTATTAAGATCAGCAAGCCAGCCAGCTACTTCCTGGATGCCCTGACCTACCCCACCTCGTATGTGGTCGAGCAGAGCCTGATCACCACCTACGGTAAGAACTGGACCGATCACTTGACCACGGGCGGCGGCGATGGCCCTTTCAAGGTCGCGGCGTACACCCACGGCAAGGAAATTGACTTCGTTCCTAACCCCTACTACTACGGTCCCAAGCCGCAATTGCAGAAGGTCATTTTCCCCTTCTACAAGCAAGTTGACACCACGTACCGCTCCTACCAGGTCAACCAGGTCGATATCGCCCCGGTACCCACCGCTGACCTCGCGGCCGCGAAAGCCCTGCCGAACGGCCAGTTCCACCAGGTGCCACAGTTGTCGGTATTCTATTATGCCATGAACTACCTGGTCAAACCTTTCGACAACATCGACATTCGTCAGGCATTCGAGTTGGCAATCAACAAGAATCTGATCGCGAACAACGTGTACAAAGGTTCGGTGATCGCCACGAACCACATCGTGCCGAAAGGCATGCCGGGCTACGATCCGAACCTGACCGGTCCTGACGGCGTCACGGGAACCAGCGGTGACGTCACGAAAGCCAAAGCCTTGCTGGCAGCAGGCTTGCAACAGGAAGGCTGGACGAGCGTCACGCAGATGCCGTCGATTACGATGGTCTATCCGAGCGGCTCCGTTGACACGGACAACGAGATGGCGGTAGTCACCCAGATGTGGCAAAACAACCTGGGCATCAGCGTCAAACTCGCTCCCACTGACTTCAACAAAATGTTGAACGAGATCAGCGCCGCCATCAACAACCCGAAAGGGCTACAGATGTGGCAAATCGGCTGGATCGCTGACTATCCCGATCCGCAAGACTGGACCACCCTCCAGTTCTGCAACGGCTGCGCGCAGAACTCCATGAACTACGGGCAAAACCACACGTCTGATGCTGCTGCTCAGCAGCAAGTGCAGACGGCACTGGTCGCGGCTGACGCGATGCCCGCCGGCTCGGCGCGCTTCGCGGCATACAACAATGCCGAGCAACAGCTCGTCAACGATGTCGCCTGGCTGCCAACGTATCAGTCCACGGCCACCGATGTATTGAAGCCCTATGTTCAGGGATTTGTCTTCAATTCAGATGGCCTTGCTCCTCCCAATGACTGGGGCAGCATCTACATTTCGACGCACTAGCTTCAGGAGGAGGGCGAGGTTCATTCATTTCGCTCTCCTTCAAGGGAGGGCCGCGAGCCATGGCTCGCGGCCCTCCTTGTCTTTACAGAAAACTTCTTTCCCAGTGTGAGATTCAGAAAAAAACGAACGTAGTAGAGTATAACAGGGTGGATAGATAGTCTCCCGATCATACAAACTCAATACGCCCTGGAGCCTATTACGGAAAACACGCAATACGACTGGACAGCAGGCTCATAACGTACCGCGTTCAGGCGCAAAGCCACACCGCCAATGTGGTGAAAGGAGGGAACGCCGCCGAATACAACCTGATACACATCCGATCATCAAACCGAAACATACCGTTGTTCCGGCTATTTGTCAGACACTGACAAGGAGAAGTTGTTTATGCGATCTCGCAAGAAGTTCACCACCAAACTTCTACCAGCGTTTCTGGTATTAGTTGCCATGCTGTTTGCCGCCTGTGGCGGCGGCGGCACATCGAACTCATCGGGGCCAACGAAAGCTCCCGCGTCGCAGCAGGTGTTCGTTGATCCAGAAGCAGGCGTGGCAGACATCGCCACCTTCGACCCCGGTCTCTCCACTGATCTGCCGTCGATTACAGCCATTGACATGGTCTTCACCGGCCTGGTGCAGTTGAATGACAACCTGCAAGTCGAGCCACAGTTGGCCGCGTCCTACAGCGTCTCGCCCGACGGGCTGACCTGGACCTTCCACCTGCGCCCCAATCTGCACTTCAGCGACGGCACGCAGCTGACTTCGCATGATGTGGCCTATAGTATCGACCGCGCCTTGCAGCCTGCCACCAAGTCTCCCGTTGCGCCAGCCTATCTGGCCCTCGTCAAGGACTCCAACCTGCTGCTCGCGGGCAAGATCAAGACCATCATCGGCGATAGCTTGCTCACGCCCGATAACAACACAATCGTGATCATCGCCAACAAGAAGGCCACCTACTTCCTGGATGCTCTCACTTACTCCTGCTCCTATGTGCTGGAGAAGAGCCTGGTCCAGCAGTACGGCACCAGCTTCACCGACCACCTGACGCAGGGCGGCGGCGATGGCCCCTTCAAGGTCTCGTCGTACACCCACGGCAAAGAAATCGATTTCGTTCCCAACCCCTACTACTACGGACCCAAGCCGCAATTGCAGAAGGTCATTTTCCCCTTCTACAAGCAAGCTGACACCACGTTCCGCGCGTACCAGGTTGGTCAGGTCGATACCGCCGGCGTCCCCACCGCTGACCTCGGCACTGCCGCGGCTTTGCCAAATCACCAGTACCATCTTGTTCCGCAGCTGTGGATCAACTACTACACCATGAACTACCTGGTGAAACCTTTCGACAATATCGATATCCGCCAGGCATTTGATCTGGCGATCAACAAAAACTTGATCGTCCAGTCGGTGTGGAAGGTGTACATACCAACCAACCACATCGTACCGAAAGGAATGCCGGGTTACGACCCGAGTCTGACGGGTCCTGACGGCAGCTCCAGCACTGGCGGGAACCCCACCAAAGCAAAGGCGCTGCTAGCAGCTGGTATGGCACAGGAAGGCTGGACCAACGTCTCCCAGATCCCGTCGATCACCCTGACCTATCCGAGCGGATCAGTCGAGGCTGATAACGAGGTTGCCGCCCTCCAGCAGGAATGGCAAAGCGTGCTGGGTATCAGCGTTAAAGCTGCTCCCACCGACTTCAATAAGCTCCTCAGCCAGATTGAAGCCGCCACTAACAATGCCAAAGGCTTGCAGTTCTGGGGCATCGCCTGGATCGCCGACTATCCCGATCCGCAAGACTGGACGACCCTCCAGTTCTGCAATGGCTGCCAGAACAACAATATGAACTATGGGCAGAACCACACATCTGATGCCGCCACACAGCAGCAGGTGCAGACTTCGCTTGAAGCTGCCGACTCGCTGCCCAATGGCAGCGCTCGCTATCAGCAGTACAACAATGCTGAGCAGCAGCTCATCAACGATGTGGCCTGGCTCCCGATGGAACAGGTTACGAACGCTCTGGTGCTCAAGCCCTACGTTCAGGGTGTCGTCTTCAATCCGCAGGATTTGACGCCGCCCAATGACTGGGCCAACATCTACATCGCGACGCACTAGCGCCGTGAGAAGGCAGGAGCAGAATTATTCACTGTTCCGCTCCTGCCCACAAACAAAGGGAGAGCGGGTTGCTATCCGCTCTCCCTTTGCCTGACCAACCGAGCGAGAAATACTCCGCTTAAATAACCGACCCTCCATGCAGGCAAAAGCTCTCCTCGTCCTCTGTGAGATTCTGGACGCTCGCGACGTAGTAATGAAAGAAGTAAGGTGGGATATTTTTTTTCATGTCCGGTTGGGTATAACAATTTGTTATACCCACGTTCAACTGATAGTAAACGTGGGAAGCAAAAGAAGAAATACAGCGTAGTTCAAGCTCTACCGTTGAAAGGAGGTTCGAATACTCCTCACTCGTTCATAAGTCGGCTCATTCTACTTGACAATAGAAGAAGGGTCACTTACAATTAAGAGAAATCGGCTTATGTAACGCTCGTTGTCCAGGCTCACTATCCATTATCCAAGACGGTGCCAAGTTCATTGGCTAGATGCAGAAACACAATAGGGGGCGCACAACATGGTTCAATTTTTGATCAAGAGGTTCATCGGCCTGATCTTCGTGGTCGTCGGTGTCACCTTCATTACCTTCATCCTGGGGTATTTTGCCCCCGGAGATCCCATTCGCGACCTGCTAGGGACACACTATAACCTGCAGACCTACCTGGCGCTTAAACACGCCTATGGTCTGGACCTCCCCTGGTACACACAATACCTCAACTTCCTGGGAAACCTGTTCCGTTTCCAATTTGGATACTCGTTCCAGTACCAGAATCGTCCTGTTGCGAGCATTCTGGCGCAAGGTGTGCCAGTCTCTGCTGAACTGGCCTTCTGGGCCTTAGTCATCCAGGTCGGTGTAGGAGTCCCTATCGGCATCCTCTCGGCGCTGCGCGCGAATACCTGGCTCGATACTGCCAATATGGGAGTCATGCTGGTATTTTATGCAATGCCCGTTTTCGTCCTGGCCGTGTTTGTCCAGGTTTTCATTGTCTGGATTGACCAGCATACCGGAGCTTCCTGGCCGGTATCACAATGGGGCAACCCCTGGCAGTACACTCCCTCGGACATCTCCTTTAAACTCGCGCCGATCCTGGTCTTCGCCGCTGGCGGCGCTGCCTTCTTCGCGCGCATCACGCGCGCCAGTATGCTCGATGTCTTGAGGCAGGATTATGTTCGCACCGCGCGCGCAAAAGGCTTGAACGAGCGCGCTGTGATCTACCGACATGCCCTGCGTAACGGATTGATCCCGCTGCTGACGGTCGTCGGCCTCTCGCTCGGCACGCTGGTCACGGGCGCATTTTTCATCGAGAACGTTTTTAACATTCCAGGCATTGGTTACGAAACCATTATATCCATCGGTAACCGCGATTACCCCGTCATTCAGGCAACCGTCGTTCTGCTGGCAGTCGGCGTCGTGATCGGCAATTTGCTTGCCGACATCTTCTACTCTCTCGCCGATCCGCGTATCAAGATTCAATAGAGGAGGTCAGACAGAGATGGATACAAAGGATAAGAATCCAGAGCTTTCCTCTCCAGGTGTCATGTTCCCAGATACCTCTATCACACCGCTAGAGGTCGATGAACTCATGAGGCCGGCCAATGGGGTGATGACGGAGATATCGCCAGCAGAACCAGGTGTCGAACCGGATATAGAAAAGGTGGGGCCTCGCAAAAAGTCACCGACGCCTCTTCAAGAATCACTGCGCAGGTTAAGGCGAGACAAACGCGCGATGGCAAGCGTGTGCGTGATCGGGTTCTTCATTTTGCTCGCCATTGTCGGCCCGTTCATTTATCAGCATATCGGCGGCACCTATCAAAGCCCGATCAACGGCCCGATTGGACCCAGCGTGTACCATTCGCCTTTCCACCAGGAACTTACCAATCAGGATTTGAGCTTTTCGTCGATGTACTGGCTCGGCACTGATGACCTGGGGCGCGATTTGCTGGCCCGTCTAATGCAAGGCATTTTGATCTCGCTGACAGTCGCATTACTGGTTGAGATCGTTGATGTTGGTCTGGGCGTGCTGGTCGGCGTGCTGGCAGGCTTTTATGGAGGATGGATCGACCAGGTGCTGGCCCGCGTCACCGACATCATTTTCGCGTTCCCTGGCCTGTTGTTCGCGATCATGCTCACTGGTATCTTTGGCACGGAGGCAGACGTCGTCTTCAGCAACGTCCCGCTCATTGGAGCCAACGGAGATGCGCGCCTGATCCTGGTTTCGCTGGCCCTGGCTATCACCGTCTGGCCTTTGATGGCACGCTTCGTGCGCGGTCAGACACTACAATTGAAAGAGCAGCAATTTGTCGAAGCGGCTCGCACGTCAGGCTCCAGCAATCGCAAGATCATTCTACGGCACATTATTCCCAACCTCTTCAGCATCGTGATCGTGGCATCCACATTGAACATCTCCAATACCATCATTGGAGAAGCCGGTCTCAGCCTGCTTGGCCTCGGCGTGCAGACGCCCGGCTCCAGCATCGGCCTCATGATCGCTCAGGGCGAAAACAACATCACCGGCTACCCCTGGGAAGTGCTTTTGCCTACCATTGTGCTGACGATTATTGTGCTGTCGTTCTCCTTCCTCGGTGATGGCCTGAACGATGCCTTTAACCCTCGATCAAAAGATTAGTAAGCGGAGTGATAACTATGGCAGAGAACCTGCTCGAAGTAAACAACCTGAAGACCTACTTTTTCACGCGCAGTGGGGTCGTCAAAGCGGTTGATGATGTCTCCTTCGTCATGAAGCCCGGCGAGACACTCGGCGTCGTTGGAGAAAGCGGCTGCGGGAAAAGCGTTACAGCGCTTTCTGTGATGCGCCTGGTCACAACGCCTCCCGGCAAGATCGTCGGGGGAGAAATTATCCTGAGCGGGGAAAACATCCTGGAAAAGAGCAAGGATGAACTGACGGACATTCGCGGCAGCAAGATGTCAATGATCTTCCAGGATCCGATGAGTTCCCTGAATCCAGTCTTTAATGTTGGCTTTCAAATCGCCGAAACGGTGAAGCGTCACCGCAAGGGCATTAGCAACGATCAGGCATGGAAACGCGCGGTGGAAATGCTCGATCTGGTACGCATCTCTGACGCCAAGCGGCGCGCCAAAAACTTCCCTCACGAATTTAGCGGCGGGATGCGCCAGCGTGTAATGATTGCCATTGCCTTAGCCTGCAATCCTCAGTTGTTAATTGCCGACGAGCCGACGACCGCCCTCGACGTCACCATCCAGGCCCAGGTGCTTGAGCTGATGAACGGCCTTTCCAAAGAGTTCGGAACGGCAGTCATGTTGATTACCCACGATCTGGGCGTAGTCGCCGGTACATGCAAATATGTCAACGTGATGTACGCCGGGCATATTGTGGAATCAGCGCCGGTTAAGCAGATTTTCGAGTCACCAGCGCATCCTTATACCGTCGGGCTGCTCAAGTCTATACCGCGTATGAATGAATCCCGCGGTGAGAAGCTGACACCCATTAGCGGACAGCCCCCCGATCTCGGCAAAGAAATTATTGGTTGTCCCTATGCTCCGCGCTGCCCCAGGGTTCAAGCGCGCTGCCGAGAAGAACGCCCCACATTGCAATCCGTCGGGCGTGGCGATCAAGTAGCGGCTTGCTTCTACCCATATTAGAGAGGAGGGATGGATGCCATGGCACAAGAAATAACGACTTCAGCGAAAGAGATAGGCACCACCTTGATTGATATCAAAGGCTTAAAAGTTCACTTCCCCATCAAAGGAGGGCTTTTAGGACGCACGGTTGCGCGCGTCAAAGCAGTTGACGGTGTTGATCTGTTTGTGCGACGCGGTGAAACGCTTGGGCTGGTGGGGGAAAGCGGCTGCGGGAAATCAACGACCGGGCGCGCCATTCTCCAGTTGATTAAGCCTACCGAGGGCAGAGTCAACTTCAACGGTGTTGAATTGACGACGCTCTCCGCATCTGGAATACGTAAAATGCGCGGGGAGATGCAAATGGTGTTTCAGGACCCCTTCGGTTCGCTCGATCCCCGCTTCACGGTCGGCCAAAGCATTTCCGAGCCGCTAGTGAACTTCAAACGCGGCAATGCGCGGGAAATTGAGGAACAGGTACAAGATCTGCTCCAGACCGTTGGTCTGAATCCGTACTATACCAATCGTTTCCCACACGAGTTCAGCGGTGGTCAAAGACAGCGCATCGGGATTGCCCGCGCGCTGGCTCTGCATCCATCGTTTATTGTCGCCGACGAGCCAGTATCGGCCCTCGACGTGTCGATCCAGGCGCAGGTTCTCAATTTGATGCAGGATTTGCAGGGGAAATTCGGCCTGACCTACATCTTCGTAGCCCATAACCTCTCGGTAGTAAAACACATCAGCGACCGTGTAGCGGTGATGTATCTTGGACATGTCATGGAACTGGCGGACAGCGAAGAGATGTATGAGTTGCCGCTTCATCCGTATACGCAGGCATTGCTCTCCGCTATTCCCGTCCCTGACCCGGACATTGAGGCGAAACGGCAGCGTATTATCCTGGAAGGCGACGTTCCCAGCCCGGTTAATCCGCCCAGCGGCTGTGTTTTCCACCCCCGCTGCTGGAAAGCGCAGGCCATTTGTCGAGAAGTGGTTCCGCCATTGGAAGAAAAGCAGACCAATCACTATGCCGCCTGTCACTTCCCCGGCTAGTTATCGCGCTCTTCTAAATGCTTAATACGAGCCAACAAACGGATACGCGCCAGTAACTGGCGCGTATCGCATGGTTTCACGATATAATCATCGGCTCCGGCCTCGAAGCCTGATACTTTATCGTGGATTGTCGCAAGGGAAGTAAGCAGCATAATCGGTAAATGGTGCAGTGAAGGGTGTTCTCGAATAGCGCGACAGAGTTCCAATCCACTCTCTTGTCCCACCACCAGCTCGGAAATCAGAATATCCGGCGTGTGCGTCTCCAGTTGTATCCAGGCTTCTGACAACGTTGCAGCGCATTGAATCAGATAATCCCTTACCAATGCCTGCTTTATGCTTTCAAGACTGCCCGCGTCGCTCTCAACGATGAGAACCTGGAACCTCCGCAGAGGGCGTTTTCCAATAGAGAGTAATGTACTTGTCACAGCATCCTCAACCGACACTTGAGAACGAGCCAGAGCGTCAATGCATTGCCCTTTCCCGGTTCAGGTAGGCTGGCACGCGCTCCCTGCTGTATTATTCCCGATCAGCCTGAGCCTGGACCAAATCATCCATGCGACGCTGGCGGTCCGCCGGCGTCAGGCTTAATACTCGTTCAATTGTGGCATTCAACACCGTCGGCTTAAACGGTTTGGTGAGATACGCATCGACTCCCGACATTAAGCCCAGCAACTGATCTTCTTCACGAGTCATGGCGCTCAAGATGATGAGAGGGATATCCGCTGTACGGGCGTCCCCACGCAAAAAGCGCACCAGATGATACCCATCCATGCGCGGCATCTTGACATCAATAATGACACAGTCGGGTTGTTCGGCGTGAACGCGCTCCAACCCTTGCACACCGTCATAGGCGACAACCACATTGTATGAGCCTTGTAAATTCACCGCGTACTTGATCAACTCAACAATGGTCGGATTATCGTCAATAACCAATACCTTTTTCATTGCGTCCCCATCATTCATTGGCATTCTTGCACGCTGTACTGGTTACTCGTTCGCGAAATGTTATCCTTTTGCATTGTAACACAGTTCTATGCCACTGCCAACTGCTACTATCACCAGTACTATACTTTACATTTGAGAGACACCCTCTCTAGTTATGAATATCGGTCAGTTGCGCATACTTCTGAACCACCCTCTATTCATTGTACTCCCTGCTCCTATCCCGTAGGGGCGTGGGCTTGCCCCCATAGGCGTTAACTTAAGTACATGAACAAGTGAAAAAGGACCCGAGATCATGCTTAGCCTCCAGGAAGGCATGAAAGCGGACCTGTCGTTGCTGTTCACGCAACGGGCGTCG
>Ga0102924_1005573_pt1 | contig 12142 bp, 10 predicted proteins | sample PaiPotPPM11metaG_FD_80116 | JGI IMG/M metagenome (GOLD analysis project Ga0102924, IMG submission 80116) | Iron sulfur acid spring bacterial and archeal communities from Banff, Canada, to study Microbial Dark Matter (Phase II) - Paint Pots PPM... ... | reverse complement strand
CTTCGTCAAGCACTTCGCCGCCGACGTCGATCCGGTCGCGGCCCGGGTGATGTACGCCGTGCAGCAGCCGCTGGCCATGTCCGCCTTCGGCGACGTGATGGGCGTCCCGGCCTGGAAAACGCTACCATCCTGGTACCTGGTCGCGGCCGACGATCAGGCCCTCCCCCCGGATGCCGAGCGCCAGTTCGCCGGCCGCATGGGCGCCACCACCGTCGAGATCCCGTCCAGCCACGTCGCGATGGTCTCCCATCCCGGCGACGTGGCGGAGCTCATCAAGACGGCGGCCGAAGCCGTATAGAGTGCTGCACATGTCCGGTCCGACAGCGTCCGCCGGCTCGGCCAGCAGCTACCAGGCGGCCACTGACATCCTGTCCGACCGCGATCCGGTCTTGCGCAGGCTCGTCGCCCAGGGTGGTCCTTTCCAGGTGGACCCGCCGACCGAGACGCCCTTCGCGGCTCTGGTCCGCGCGATCTTGTACCAGCAGCTGGCCGGCGCGGCGGCCCGCGCCATCCACGGTCGTCTGATCGCCTCGGTCGGCGGTGAGGTAACCCCTGAGCGGCTCTTGTCGCTTCCGCCGGAGACGCTGCGGACCGTGGGCCTGTCCGCCAACAAGGCGGCGTCCATGCGGGATCTGGCGACGAAGGTGCTAGACGGGTCGGTGGTGCTTGATCCGGCGATGCTGCGCGGCTTGGGCGACGACGAGGTCGTCGTCATGCTCTCGGGGGTCCGGGGCATCGGCGCGTGGACGGCGCAGATGTTTCTGATGTTCCAGCTGCTGCGCCTGGACGTGTGGCCGACCGGCGATCTCGGGGTGCGGAAAGGCTTCGGGCTGGCTTGGGGAATCCCGACGCCGACACCGAAGCAACTCGAGGCGCTCGGCGAACCGTACCGGCCCTACCGTACGGTCGTGGCGTGGTACTGCTGGCGCGCCGCCGAGCTCTACGGCGGGGCGGCGGAAAGCGCGCTCACCCGCTAGCTGGTCCCTCGCCCGACTAGCTGGTCCCTCGCCCGACGAGATCCGTCCTCCGGAGGCGACTTCGGCGCCGCGCCGACCCAGTTCTTCTGCCACTGCCTTGCCGATGCCCGAGGTCGCGCCGGTGACCAGAGCGCTCAGGCCTTCGAGGTCCCGCTGTTCGTCCATGTCGTGTCCTTTCGGCTGGTTACCTCAACCATGGACACCGCTGGACCCGTCCGGTATCCGCCGCGTGACTGCACATCGCGGATGTCTGTTGCGCGGGGTCAGCGTGGCGATCGGGCCGATCGGGCCTGATCTGGAAGACCGGATAGCGGCAGCTCAAGAGTGCAGTCACGCGGCGGATACCCCTGGTTGCCGTCCCGCAGGGACGCTGAGGTCATGACTCAGTTCACGCACGACACAGCCGCCATCCAGTACGTCGACGCCGGCGGCACCCGTTTCGCCTACCGCCGTTTCGGGACCCCCGGGCGTCCTCCGCTGGTGTTCTTCCAGCACTTCATGGGCACCCTGGATGACCACGACCCGGCGCTGAGCGATGCCTTTGCCACCGACCGCGAGGTCATCTTGTTCGACAACACTGGCGTCGCCTCCTCCAGCGGGATCGTGCCCGACACCATCGAGGCAATGGCACGCGACGCGATCACCTTCGCCGACGCGCTCGGACTGAACACCGTCGACCTCGTCGGCCATTCGATGGGCGGCCTCGTCGCCCAGGAGGTCGCCCTCGCCCGGCCCGACCTGGTGCGCCGCCTGGTGCTGGTCGGCACCGGGCCGCGCGGCGGCGAGGGCATCGGCGCCCTCCCGGCCTGGGTCGCCGAGTTGTTCACCCGCAAGTACGCGCGGCAGGAGGACATGTGGCTGCCGATCCTGTTCGCGCCGACCCCGGCCAGCCAGGCGGCCGGGCGCGCTTACATCGAGCGGATCGTGGCCCGCGCCGACCGCGACGCGCCCGTCTCTGACCAGTCCATCGCCGCTCAGGGCGCCGCGCTAGCGGCGTACGGCGCCGTCAAGGACCCCAGCTACGCCCACCTTAAGGGGCTCAGCCTCCCCGTCCTCGTCGTCAACGGAAGCGACGACATCGTAATCCCGACGATCAACTCCTACATCCTGCAACAGTTCCTGCCCGACGCAGAGCTCATCCTCTACCCCGACGCCAACCACGGCGCGCATTTCCAGTACCCCGAACTGTTCGTTCGCCACGCCCGCATCTTCCTCGACAACTAGCCCACTCCGGATAGGCCGTAAAGGCGCGGCCGAGGATCAGTGAGATTTCAAATGCCGAAGAAAGAATTTCTCCTTGTCCTGCGCCGGGCCGGTATCCCGGAAGAAATTATCAAGATGGCCGAGCGGCAGCTCCACGACCCGGTCGATCCGAAAAGGGACGGGATATTCCTGGTAACGCACGGCCTGGACCGCGACCAGCTCGTCAGCCGTATGGGAGGCAGCCCGTGAGCTAACGCCGTTAGTGAATATGCGGTGCGGGTGATGGCCGCGTACCGCCTGATACCATCGCATGCCGACTGGCCGCGCCATGATCGCGAAGGATTTTCCTTTCACGAAGGATTTTCATTGAATGAGATGAAAATCCTTCGTGATCATGAACTGATCATGAAACGGAGCTGCCGGCACACTGCGATCCTTAACTGACCGGCATTGGGCCGTGAGCGGGAGCACTTACCTCGGGGCCAGTCGCCTCGGGGGGGCGACGGCGGGGTTAGGGGGGTGTCTCGCTTCCCGTGCCGTTGTGGGCGGGGGCCGGGGTGCTGGCGCGGGTGAGCACGTCACGCAGCTGGTGGCGGTCGGCTATCCCGAGCTTGGGGTAGGAGCGGTACAGGTGCGAGCTGACCGTGCGCGGTGAGAGGAAGAGCCGGTCGCCGATCTCACGGTTGGTCAGGCCGTCGCTGGCCAGGCGGACGATCTGGCGCTGCTGGGGCGTCAGCTCCTCAAGGGCATCACGTTCAGCGCCGGGGACCGCCACTCCGCAGGCCCTCAGTTCTGCCTCAGCGCGCCGCGCCCATGAGCGGGCGCCTAGTCGCCGGAAGGTGGCCAGGGCATCCGTCAGTACGGGCTTGGCGTCGTTGATCCGGCGGCGGCGGCGCAGCCATTCGGCGTGGTCGAGGCGAAGCTGCGCGCGCTCGAATGGCCACTGATCGCCGGCGGGACCGTAGAGCCCGCGGTCGAAATGAGCTCCCGCCTTGGCCGGGTCGGCGAGGATGCCGCGGGCACGGGCGATGAGCTGGTCGAGCCGCGGAGAAGTGGTTCCGTCCAGGTGGCCGAGCGCCCGCTCAAGGACGTCTTGTCCTTCCATCCGCCGCTCGGCGCGGACCGCGGCCGCGGCCAGGTCGGCCAGTCCCAGGTAGGAGAAGATGTTGTGCACCGGCGCGCCTTCCTCGGTGAACAGCTGGCGGAGTTGCCTGAAGGCAAGGAGGTGGCTGCCGTCGGCGAGGGCGGCGAGGCCGAGGGCGCGCCGGGCGCGGGCGGCTAGGAGTCCGCTGTCTGCTTGATCAGCGGTGGCGAGCGCCCGGTCGGCATGCCTGCGGGCCGCGCTGGAGTCGGCGCGGAAGGCGAGGACGGTCGCTGCGATCGTGTCGGCGGCCGCGGCGACGAGTTCCATCTGGTTCGCCTCGGCCAGGCCGGCGGCTTCGGCGGCGGCTTCCATGGCCTCGTCCCAGCGTCCCGTGTCGATGTACAGCCATCCGAGCGCGGTCAGGCCCGGGCCGCTGGTGCCCCGCGAGCCGGGGGCCCGGATCCGCCGCAGGGCATCCTGAAGCAAGGTGATCGCCAGGTCGGATTCGTCGAGGAGCCAGGCGGCGGAGCCGACTCGCCACAGAGCCGGCTCGTCGAGGGGAGAACGGGTGATCTCACGCAGGGAAGCGATGAGCTCGCTTCTGCGGCCGAACGGGTCGGTGCCCGCTCGAATCCAGAGCCGGTGCGAGTCGGCCTCCGCGCGTCGGCCGGGGCCGCCAGGGGCGGACTCCTGACTTTCCATGTCCCCGAGAACGCGGCTTACGGCCCGGCCGCTGGCCGGGGCACCCGAGTGGTAGACGACGATGACCGCATCGGAGAGGGCATCCCAGGCGAGGGCCGGCTGGTCCTGCGATGCCTCTTCGGCGACGGAGATAAGCGCCGGAAGCGCGGCGGTGTGGTGGCCGGAGTAAGCCAGGGCCCACCCGGCGTCGTGGCGCGCGGCCAGCCGCAGTCCGGGGTCCGCGGTGACCGCGAGCGCCCGGGAGGTGAGATCCTGCACCCAGTCCGCCTGGCCGGTGGGAACGGCGGCCGAAGCGGCGGTTACCAGCCTCCGCGCCTGGTCCTCGGGGTCACGGCTGAGTTCGGCCGCCCGCTCCAGCGCCAGCGCGGCGGCGGCCGCCCCGCCCCGGCGCTGCGCCTGCGTCGCGGTGGCCTCGAGCAGCGACGCCACCTGCTCGTCGGGAGGCAATGCCGCGGCGGCCAGGTGCCAGGCGCGCCGGTCGGGCTGGTCCTGCAGGGCCTCGGCGAGCTGGCGGTGCGCCGCGGCCCGCTGCGCGAACGGCGCCGAATGGTAGATGGCGGACCGGACGAGGGGATGGGAGAAATGCACCCCGGCCCGGTCTACCTTGATCAGGCCCAGTTGCTCGGCCGGCGCGAGGGTCTGCGCATCTGACCCGCCGCCCCTGGCGGCCGCGCCCAGGTCCGGGCCGTCGGCCACGGCGGCCAGCAGCAGTGCGGCCCGCGCCTGCTCCGGCAGGGCGGCGAACCTAGAGCTGATGACGGCCCGCAGCCGGTCAGTCGGTGGCAGCGGCTCGGCGGCCCACCGCCGGCTGGCCGCGGGATCCTCGGCGACCGTCTTCGCCAGCTCGATCAGCGCCATCGGATTGCCCGCGCCCTGAGCGAGCACCTGCGCCCGGGCCCGGCCGCGCGGCGGGCGGGGCTGTTCGTCAAGCAGGCGTCCGGCGTCCGCGGCGGAGAGCGGATCAAGGCGCAGCTCGGGGAATCCCCGGTCGAAGCCATGGGGCGGAGCCTGCCCCCGCGCGCCAAGCACCAACACCACCCGCTCGGCATCAAGGCGGCTGGCGGCGAACGCCAGGGCGTCAAGCGAGCTCCGATCGAGCCAGTGAGCGTCGTCGGCAACAACGAGGACCGGGGAACGTTCAGAAAGATCCGACAGCAGGGTCAGCACGGCGACCCCGGTCAGGAGCGGGTCAGGCGCGGCGGGGTTCGCGTCGAGGCCGAGAGCCCCGCGCAGCGCCCGTGCCTGCCGGCCGGGAAGTCCGGCGGCAACGGAAAGCACCGGCCGCAAGAGCTGATGCAGCCCGGCGAACGCGAGCTTCGACTCTGACTCCCGGCCGGTGACCGGCAGTACCCGCATACCCGCAGCCCGGGCCCGTTCGGCTGCGTCCGCAAGCAGCAGGGACTTGCCCATGCCCGCCTCGCCGATCACCAGCAGGACCCGGCTTGCCTGCGGGACGGGATCGACCAGCGCGCGCAGCCGGGCAAGGCCGACGTCCCTGCCAATGATGCGTTCGGGCTGCTGTGAGCGGAGCTCACTGGGACCTGGCATATGCCTGTCCTCTCGGCCAGTGCGTTCCTCGACGCATACTCCAGGCTAAACAGCGATCGGCGCCCGGGCATGCCGGCCACGCGCAAAGTGCAGTCGCCCGTCGGATACCCGGGCGGGCCGGTTTGGAGCAACAGTGATGACTGTCAGGCCGCTGCCACTGCGAGCACAGATCGGCGAGGACCGCGATGCCTCAACGTGGCCCCAGCGACTGCAGGGGCGCCTGGGAGAATGTTCGCCTGCCGTCCGGGTAGTGCTGGCTGGATGAAACTGCCTCCCTCTCGCGGCTGCCTCAGCGCCTGGCTGGTCACGACGCTGACCAGCGCGGACCCGGCCGTGCAGGACCACGGTCCGGTGCCACCGGTGCCCGGGCTCCGCCCTGACCGGCCTGCGTGGCACGACGATGACCTGCAGCTCGCACTGTGGTGCTGCTACGAACTGCACTACCGCGGGTTCGACGATGTCGACGAGCGGTGGGAGTGGAATCCGGCCGTCATCGGGTTCCGCGGGACGCTGGAGCAGCGGTGGCTCGCCAGCCTGCGCGGTTTCGCGGGCCGCAGTGCCGTGCCGTCCGCCGCGGTGCCGGACATGCTGACCGGGCTGGCACGCCGCACTGGAGGCCCCGATCTCTCTGGCTACCTCGCCCGGGAGGCCGACAAGGGCCAGTTCACCGAGTATGTCGCGCACCGGTCGGTGTATCAGCTGAAGGAGGCCGACCCCCACAGTTTCGGTATCCCCCGGCTGGCCGGGCCAGTCAAGGCTGCCCTGGTGGAAATCCAGGCTGACGAGTACGGCGGCGGCCTGCCTGAGCGGATGCACTCGGAATTGTTCCGGTCCACGATGCGGTGGGCCGGACTCGATGACGGGTACGGGCACTATGTCCCGGCCGTGCCGGCCGTCACGCTGGCAGTCAGCAACCTGATGTCGTTGTTCGCGCTGAACCGCCGCTGGCTGGGTGCCCTGCTCGGGCACCTGGCCGCACTGGAAATGACCTCCACCGGCCCTAACCGGCGGTACTCGGCGGGCGCGCGCCGCCTCGGCGCCGACGAGGCCGCGCGCCGGTACTTCGATGAGCATGTCCAGGCTGATGCCGTCCACGAGCAGATCGCCGCCCATGACCTGTGCGGCGGCTTCGCCGCGCAGCGCCCGGGCGCTTCCGCTGACATCTTGTTCGGTGCGTCGTGCTGTCTGGCACTCGATGACGAGCTTGCCCGCTACGTGCTGTCATGCTGGCGTGCCGGGCGGCCTTCGCTGCTTCTGCCTTCTGCCGCCCGGGCGCCGGGAGGAGAGCCAGCCAGGGCATGACCGTGAGCGCGGAACCCGGTCCGCGCGTGAGATCCGTCGCAGAACGGCTTATTGGCTGACTGCCCGCACCGGCACAGCGCGACCGTTCGCCGGCCTGCCGGGACGGGCTGACCGTCCGGAGCGGTGATGACGAACCGGCCGCGCAGGATGAGCGGGCCGTCTGGGTACGGGGTTATCACCGCGCCGCGCTCCGCGTCGTGCCGTTCAGCCGTGGTCTCGCGTTCCGCCCGTTCAGGCCTGTCTGCCCCCGTGTTCTTCATGACCGCCCGCTACCCGGCAGGCGGCGGCGTACACGTCGATCACTACGTAGTACATGATCGGCCGTTCTTGCCGCCAGCCGCGTTGCGCCAGGTGGCCAGACCAGATTTCCCAAGCACGGGCGGTTATCTGGCGACGCGACGGGCAGAGGGGCCAGACATCGCGACAGCCGGTTACCAAGGAGGAGAAATGGCGGACGTATTCACCGTGGCGGCCGCGACGGACAAGGTCCGCGACACGATCACCGGCCGCGGCACCGACTAACACCAGCCCGGAGGCACACATGACTCACCACCCGGAACATGACCCCCTGGCCGACCTGACCGACGCGGGAGTAGCGGTGTGGCTTGACGACTTGTCCCGCGAGCTGCTGGCCGGCGGCGGCCTGCAGTCACTCGTCATCACCCGCCACGTCGTCGGGGTGACCACGAACCCGACGATTTTCGCCTCCGCCCTGTCCAAGGGCGAGCGTTACAACGGCCAGCTGGCTGAGCTGGCCGCCCGCAACGCGGACGTCGACACCGCGGTGTTCCTGGTGACCACCGACGATGTCCGCACCGCGTGCGACGTGCTGGCACCAGTGCACGCGCGGACGGCCGGCCTTGACGGGTGCGTGTCGATCGAGGTCGACCCGCGGCTGAGCCGTGACGCCGCCGCTACCGCCGAAATGGCGCGCCTGCTGTGGACGACGGTGAACAGGGACAACCTGTACATCAAGATCCCCGCCACGCAGGAAGGGCTGGCCGCGATCACCGAGGCGACCAGCCAGGGTATCAGCGTCAACGTGACGCTGATCTTCTCCCTGGACCGCTACCGCGCGGTCATGGACGCCTACCTCAGCGGCCTGGAACAGGCTTACGCAGCCGGCCGGGACCTCACCTCGATCAGGTCGGTGGCTTCCTTCTTCGTCTCCCGGGTGGACGCGGAGGTCGACGCGCGCCTCGACCGCCTCGGCACGCCCGCGGCGGATGCGCTGAAGGGCTCGGCCGCGATCGCCAACGCCCGCCTGGCCTACGAGGCCCACGAGCAGCTGACCGCCAGCGAGCGCGGGCAGCGGCTCGCCCGCCTCGGCGCGCGGCCGCAGCGGCCGCTGTGGGCCTCCACCGGGGTCAAGAATCCCGCCTACCCAGACACCAAGTACGTCGCCGGGCTGATCGCGCGCGGCACCGTCAACACCATGCCGGGCCCGACGCTGGAAGCCTTCGCCGATCACGGCCTGGTCAGCGGCGACACCATGACCGGACGCTACGACGAGAGCCGTCGCGTGCTTGACCAGCTAGCGGCAGCGGGCATCGATTTCGACGACGTCACCGAATACCTGGAACGCGACGGCCTGGCCAAGTTCGACAAGAGCTGGAGCGAGCTGGGCGCCACCGTCGCCGCCGAGATGGAACGCCAGCGAGCATAAAGCTCCGGTCAGTCCCAGGGCACCCAGCGGGTCCTGATGGTGATGCCGCCCTGCGGGCGCCCGCCAGCCAGGCTGGCCGCGCGGACGCAGAAATGCGACCACATGTTGAGCTGGATCTCCTTGGCCAGCCGCAGCTTGTTGTAGAGCAGCGCCGACAGCCGGTCGCCCGCCCTGGCCCAGGACTCGATCTCGAAGTGCAGGGCGTCGCCGTCCGGCTCGGCGCGGAACTCGATCTCGCCTGCTTCCAGGTGACCGTCCAGCGTCGCGAGCCGGAAGGACGCCTCGTCCCGGCGCACTACGCGTACGGGCCCGTCCCACGGGCCTGGCATGCGGACGACGAACTCATCGCCCTGCCGGAGGATGCCCGGGGCGCCGCGAGTCTTCCGGAACACCGCCATCTCGGGGGAGGCCTGGTTCAGCCTGACGGATACCAGGTCGATCAGTGCCGACGGAGTCATGCTGGTTCCGGCGATCCGCACCCCGTACGAGCGGTGCAGCATCGGGCCAACGCCCGCGTGCAGCGGCTGGAGCCGGTCCGCGAACCCACTGGTGTCGTACGCGAGGCCAGGCAGGTCCGCCCGCGTGCCCGCCTCCTCGGAGCGGTGCAGCGGGATCGTGCGCCACATGTAGCGCCAGCTGACCGTCGCGATCCCGACTGGCCAGCCGAGGACGGTCCGCAGCCGGACGGACCGGCTTACCGTCGTCATGCGTAAATGGTCGCACAGCGGGCAGCCATTGCATCGACGCAGGTATGGGGGTTGCAGGCGAGGACTGGGGGATGACCGATGACGTTGAGCGAAGCCCTGGGGAGGGCCGGGGTGCGCAGCACGCACTTCTACGTGACTTCGCTGGCCTCGATTGGCTTGTGCATCGGCTTGTGGATCCGGGCCAAGACGGTTGACCAGGATGAGCGGGGTAACGCAGAACGCCGGGCGCTGTTCGTCGGCCTGTGGCCGCCGATGTTCTGGCTGATGGGCGATTCGCTGAAAGCCACCGAGTAAGTGCGCGAGCGGCTGCTTGGCCAGATCGACGATGTAGCTGCGCTCGATGAGCTGTCCAGGCTGCACGTCAACTACGATCAGGCACACGCTCCTGAGGGCGGATTCGAGGCTGCTAGGGGACACTGGCACGTCGACTCCAGCGCAGCGCGGCTCGGCTGGGAGGGACCTGGCCCGCCGGAGCACGGCGGGCTGTGGGAGATCGCCTGCCACCTGGTCGGTGAGTACGAGTTTGCCGACGCCCGGATCCTGCGCGGCGTCTACCGCCGGGACAGCGCCCTGCTCGGCCGGAACATGCTGCTTGAGGGGCGGTTCTTCGGCCTGCGGTTCTACTTCGGCGTCCGGGTCACCGGGGTCGTCGACGAAGAACGGGACGCTGGCGACGGCCAGCAGCGCGTGTGGGGCTGGTGCTACCAGACGCTGGAGGGCCACCTTGAGCAAGGCCGCCTCAGCTATGAAGTGATAAAGCACCTGACGACAGGAGAGGTGGCGTTCCGCGTCGCGGGGTACTCGCGGCCCGCGCCCATCGGAAACCCCGTTATCCGGCTGGGTTTCCTGCTGTTTGGCCGGTGGACCCAGCAGCGCTTCTACCGGAACATCCAGTTGCGGATCACCGACCTGGTACGCGGTGCGCAGCGCGGCCGGCCGCTGCCATCGCCCGCGGTACGGCCGGACGGCATCGTGCTGGCGCCGTCGGGCATCCGGCCGCATCCGCTGGAACGGCTCGCCCAGGGGTGGATTCACCCGGGAAGCTGAATATCCGGCTCCTTACTCGCTCTGCGGCGCCTGCGGGGTCACCCCGACGCCGCGGTGGCGAGCCTCGAGCGGACCCGCACCAGAGGAGGATGCTGGTCGTGCGGTTGGGGGATCGCCGTCAGGGAGAAGTCGGCGATCGCGCCCGGCCGGAAGACGAGGCAGTGAGTCGACCCGCCGAACTGGAAGTAACCGAGTTCCTCGCCCTTGGCGACGTGGTAGCCGGGCTGGATCTTCTCGCCGATCAGGCAGGACGATACTTCGCTCATGCCGACCGGGACGAAGGCCGTCAAGCCGATGACGGGGTTGTCCGCCTCGATGAGGATGACCGCCCGGGCCGCGACGTGCGCCAAGTACGACTGCGAGTACCGGGGCTCGACCGCGTCGGCGCCCTCGGAGTCGGGCTCGGAGTAATAGGTGCCTTCCTTGACGAAGGCCGCCACGATCGTCCCGGCCACCGGACTGTGCCACCGGTGGTAATTCGTGGCGCTCAGGAAGGCCTGGTAGACGGTTCCGCCGACGAACTCGCCCGCTGACTCGTCATTGGCCAGCATGTCTTGCAGCGAATACGGCTGGCTCTTGATCCAGAACTGGTCCTGGCGCTGAACATTCACGGCGAGGCCGTACGGGGTGGACTCGCACGCGCTGACGATGACGCTGTCGTCGTCCGGCGAGTCAACCGGGCGCGCGCCGCCAGCCAGGCGGCGGGTGAAGAAGTCGTTCCACGACGTGAAGCCCCAGTACTCGTCCTCGGGGTCGTGCTGGTACTGCCCGATGCCGATGGCCCGCCTGGCGGCCTCGCCCTTCCAGCCGGAAGGCGTGTCGTTCAGGACGTAGCGGGAAGCGCCGCTGCTAAGAAACTCGCACCACACGCCCAGGATTTTCTTGAGCATCGCGTTGATCCGCCGGTCGCGGAAGGCGGCGAAGCCGGCCGGCGTGCCCATGGTCCAGTCGAGGATCGCGCCGAGCGGCAGGACCACCATCGCGTCTTCGCTGTACTCCGGGGCCATCGTCAGCACCTCGTTGATCAACTGCAGCAGTTGCCGCACGCTCTCCAGGTGCCGCTTGCGGTACTGCCTGTTCCGCGGTACCTGGGCGATCATCTCGCTCAGGTACATGCGCACCACCGGGTCGCTGTCGATCAGGGCCTGGAACTCGGCGAGCACCGGGTGCAGCGGGACCTGCTCGCCCTTGGCCGCAACGCGCTCCCGATGACCGGCCAGCCAGGCCTCAAGGTCGTCCTGGTTATCCGGCAGCCAGCCGCCTTGACGCCGAATGTCCCCGGCCGTGGAGTGAACAGCCGCAGAAGCAGCCGCAAAGGAATCCGCCATGGCAGGCAACTATCCAGCGCTGGCCTGATCTAACCTGCGCGAAGGAGCCGGTCCGCGAGCACGTCGCGCAGTTCCGCGACGGATTCCCGCAGGAGGTCCGGCAGGTCCGGCTGGGCCGGGTCGCCGATCCAGCGGGCGAACGTGACCCGGTAGACCACGATCCCCGTCTCGGCGGCCAGGCTCGCGGCCGGCTCGGGGATGCCGCGGTCGCGCAGCGCGCCGGCCATCGCCGCGGCGAACTCGGCGTGCTTGATCAGTTCACGCTCGCGCAGTTCCGGGTGCGCGGACACGACGGCGTGGCGCAGCCGGGCGGGCTCGGGGGTCTCCTGGATAATGGCGCCCACGACTTGAAGCGCCGCGCTGACCGCGTCCATCGGGCCCGCGCCGGGCGCTGCGTCCGCGACGGCCCGCACCAAGAGCTCGCGCAGCTCGTCCGTGCCGTAGAACAGGACCTCGCGCTTGTCGGCGAAGTGCCGGAAGAAGGTCCGCTCGGTCAGCCCCGCCGACCGGGCAATCTCCGCCGCCGTGGTCTGCTCGAACCCCTGCTCGGCGTACAGCGTGAGCGCCGCCTTCGCCAG
>Ga0102924_1005572_pt1 | contig 12144 bp, 14 predicted proteins | sample PaiPotPPM11metaG_FD_80116 | JGI IMG/M metagenome (GOLD analysis project Ga0102924, IMG submission 80116) | Iron sulfur acid spring bacterial and archeal communities from Banff, Canada, to study Microbial Dark Matter (Phase II) - Paint Pots PPM... ... | reverse complement strand
GTCTGCACGTCCGTGGGCGGGGCAGATAGCGGGCCGGGCGGCCTGGCCGCCCGAGCTCGCTCGAGCTCCCGCTAGCCCTGGCCTACCTGATGACCTGGATGTCGCAGCGAGCGCCAGGTGCGGACGTGATGCGCTCGTCGCCCGTGACCAGGACGGCCCCGGTCAGCTCCGCCAGGGCCACATAGGCGGCATCGTACGGGGTGAGATTCTCGCGCAGTTCCCACATGCGGGGGAGCAGCGGCGACATGGGCCAGCGGTCGACCGGAAGCACCATTCGACGGACAGCAGGTCGGCCGCTGGACTGCCGGGCGCGGTCAGCGCGGTATGCATAATGCATGCATGCCTTGTCGACGCGGTGCTACCGCGTTACGTGCTCAGGGACGGGCTGGAGGTTCGCCTCGTCGTGAGGTTGCGGACCATAAGGCCCAGGGTCTGGTCGGCGGGGATGAAGCCCCACTGGCGGGAGTCGCCGCTTCGCGGACCGTCGCCGAGCACCACGAGCATGCCCGCTGGCACGACCTCGGTGCCCCCGACGGCCGGCCGCACGGAACTGGGGACAACGTGACCGGGCATGGCGGCGATCCGCTTGATCGCCCATGGCTGGCTGGCCAGCCCGGAGGCCGGCATGCCGGGACGGTGCTGGCCACGCGGCTCCCGGAATACCACGATGGCACCGACCCGAAGTGCCTTGGCGGCATGCCGCCGGACCAGCACCTGGTCACCCGGCCGCAGCGTCGGCTCCATGCTGACGCCCGCCACCGTGATCAGCGCGAACCACTGCCGCGCCAGCATGATGCCCGCGACACACGCGGCCAGCAGTACGGCGGCCGCTACTGCCAGCATGGTCATTCGCGCTCGCTGCCCGCGGCCGCCGGGGTGCGCTCGACGGGTATCTGGGTGAGGCCGAGCAGCCACGTCATGGCGTGCAGTTCCTCGGACCTCAGACGATGCGTGTCGCGCTTATTGACACAGCGCAGGCGTCCGGCGGACAGCTCGGTGACGATGTTGGACTCGCCGCCCAGCAGCGATCCCCAGACCGCCGGCCCCGCGATCAGCCTGGCCACTGGATCCTCGCCGTCCAGCTGGCCGGGAGGGGTGGCGCTCCCGGCGGAGGCCAGGCTCCAGCGGCGCTCGGCCGGCTCCCCGCCGTCGACGACCAGGGACAGCGTCTGGTCCGCGAGCGCCGGCCAGCGGGCGGCGAACACTTCCAGATCGTCGTTGGTCCGCGTCGCCAGCCGCTCATCCAGGGCCCGCAAGGCACCCGCGGCCTCGGCGCCCGCCGGCGAACTGGTGGTCGCGCTGGCGGGGATCGGCTCGGCACCGCCGCGGGGGTCGAACGGGCCGGTCACCTCGTTCCACTCGGGGCCGATCGGCCGGTAATCCAGCTTGGTGAGCGCGCCGTTAATCTCCTTCATCAGCGGCGCCGGCAGCGCGGCCACCGGAACCCTGACGCCGCGGCCCAGCGCCGTCGGCGTCACCTCATCGGTGAACCAGATCTTCTCGTCACCCGGCCCGTTGGACTCGTGCGGCATGCTGAAGCAGTCGCGGGTGATGCCGGGTGCCGGGGCCACGCCCAGGAAGTCGAACATCGCCGACACGGTCTGCTCGGGCTCGGTCACCAGGTCCTCGTACCGGATCCGGTGACAGGACCCCGCATGCTCCTGCTCGAAACTGAGGATCGACTGCGCGCAGGAGTTCCAGTAGGCGCCGACCGCGGCCACGCTGTTGCCCGAGTACTGCGCGACGAAGGGGTCGAAGCCGAACCGGTGCAGTCCCCAGGGACAGGCCTCGATCCCGGATGCGATGACGTCCATGCAGTGCCGGTACAGGCAGATGAATTTGGCCTGCGGGTAGGCCTGGGCCAGCAGGCCGGCGAACATGAAGCTGTCCAGGGACTTGTCGCACCACCGCTGCTTCCCGCGACGAGCTAGGTAGGAGCTGAACAGTCCGTCGATCGCCGACTGGACCACCGCGATGCCGGCCGGCGGCACCTGGCCGACCTCGTTCAGCGGCCGGCCCTCTGAGCCGGCGTCCTCCAGGACCGCCCAGGAGCGCAGGAGCGACGCGCAGGCGGACGCGACGGTGGTTTCGGGCGGGCAGGCGAGCTCGGGGTGGCTGTCCAGGATGAATCGCAGCAGGGTCGACCCGGAGCGGCTGCTGGTCAGCACGAAAACCGGGGATTCGCAGGTCGTTTCGCGCGGAGGGCTGCTTGGCATGGCGGAGATCGTGTCATGCGGGGCGGCCCGCCATTAAGGAGAAGGTAGCGGATCGGTAGCGGGCCGGTATGCGCCCGGCAGGCTCCTGGTACCCGGCGGTGCGAGGATGCGCCTGGCCGCAGCGCCGTGCTGGGCCGTCATTTCGAGGAGGTCACAAGATGAGCGGCACTTCCGCATGGCTCGCCGACCACGTGGCGAGCCTGCTACCGAAGCCGGTGACCAGCTTCCTGCCGCAGGCGACGGCCGGGGCCTGCATTCCGGCCAGCCCGTGGACGTCAAACGCCCACGAGTGCACGGGTCAGACCTGCTGCTACTGGGAAAACGTCTGCCATTACAGCTGTCACGGGGCCGCTATTTGCACCAGAGAGAACATTACCTGCGAGTAGGCCGCGATTTCGAGGAGGTCACAAGATGAACGGCACTTCCGCATGGCTCGCCGATCACGTGGCGAGTCTGCTGCCGAAAACGGTGGTCAGCTTGCTGCCCCAGGCAACGGCTGGGGCATGCGTCACGTACGAACACTGGACGTCTAACGGCCATGAGTGCACGGGCGGGTCCTGCTGTTACTGGATCAATAACTGCCATACCAGCTGCCACGGCGACGCTATTTGCTCTCGGCAGAACATTACCTGCGAGTAGGCCGCGATTTCGAGGAGGTCACAAGATGAGTGGCACTTCCGCATGGCTCGCCGATCACGTGGCGAGTCTGCTACCGAAGCCGGTGGCCAGTTTCCTGCCGCAGGCGACAGCCGGAGCCTGCGTCGGGGGCGGTTCGTGGGAGCAGAACGGCCATGAGTGCACTGGTCAAACCTGCTGTTACTGGATCAGCTACTGCCGCTCCAGCTGCCACGGCGCCGTTACCTGCGCGAGAAGCACTCCTAGCATTACCTGCGAGTAGACCGTGACGTTGTCAGTGGCTGAGCTCACGGCCACTAGGTAACGGCATTCTGCAGAAGGGCGTAGGAAATGGTGTACGCGGCGCTGATCTGCCGTGCTCTGGTCGGCCTGGTGTTCGCGGTCTCGGCTTTCTCCAAGCTCCGCAATGGCAGCGCCTACCGTGAATTCGCGTCGTGGCTGGCCAGCCTGCCGGTACCGCTGGCCAGGAACCGCCTCCTGCCCCCGGTTCTCGCCGGAGCCGAGGCCGCCATCGTGGTCCTGGTGGCGGTCCCGGCCACGGCGGTGGCCGGGCTGGCGCTGGCCGTGCTCACCCTGGCCGCTCTGACCGCTGGCACCGCCGTCGCGGTCCGGCGCGGTGCCCGGGTGACCTGCCAGTGCTTCGGGCCATCTCGGACCGAACTGGCGTCTCATCATGTCCTGCGCAACGGCTTCCTGCTCGTCCTGGCCGTGGTCGGCCTGGCGGTGGTCGGCCGGGCGGTGTTCGGCCCGGCCAGCGCCGGCGCGGTCGCCCTGCGGCCAGCGGGGATCGGGCTGAGCCTGTGGGCCGCGGTGGCGCTGGCCACGTTCGTGGTGTTCCTGGACGACGTGGTCTTTCTGGTCGGCCGCGATTCCGCGGATCGTGCGAAGGGGGTAGGCCTGTCATGAGCTATCTGGCGGTCGCAGTGACCGGTGTCGCCGCGCTGAGCCTGGTCAACACGTGGCTGATCATCGCGATGGCCCGCAAGATGCGCGGCCAGGGGGAAGAACTGGCCCGCCGGGTCTCCCGGCCGCGCCGGGATGTCGGCCTCCCGGCGGGGACCCGGGTTCCTGAGTTCACGGTTACTACCATGACCGGCGCCACCGTCTCCGCCGAGGATCTTCGCGGCCAGCGGAGCGTGGTCGCCTTCTTCTCGCCCGGCTGCGAGCCGTGTCACGAGCAGGCTCCGGTCTTCGCCGCCTTCGCCAGGGCGCGGCCGGACGGCGCGGGCGGGACCAGGACGCTCGCCGTCATCTGCGGCGGCCATCGCGCGGCCGGTGGCGCCGACAATGACGCGGCCCGCCTCGCCGGTCAGCTCGCGGACGTGACGGACGTGGTCGGCGAGCCCTCGGCCGGGATGGTGGCCGCGGCCCTCGGGGCGACGGGGTTCCCCAGCTTCATCGTTGTCGACGCCGACGGGCGGGTCGAGGCTGGGGCGCACACGGTCGCCGCCATCGCCGGCATCGCCGCATCGGCCTGAGGCCAGGCCGTGCCGCGAACCGCTGGCTCGGGCGGGCGGCCGAACGCAGATGCCGACCGCTCCGCCCGGTCCGCGGTCCGGTCCGTCCGGCTGGCCGCCGGACTGGCCTGGGCCGCGGCGCCGCTGGCCTGCCTGGGGTCGGTGCTGCTGGTAACTATCAGCGGCGTGGTCCCGGCCATCACCGCCTGGCTCCAGCGCGCCATCCTCAACGAGCTGGCGGCGGGCGGGCTGGGTGGTCACCGGTCAGCCGCCGGACGGCCGGGGGGGAGCGCTAGCCACGTCATCGTCCTGGCCGTGATCCTCGCCGCCGTCGGCCTGGTGACCGCGACCGTGTCGTATGCCCAGCGGTACGCCAGTGCGGAGCTGCGCCTGCGGCTCGGGCTGCTGGCGCAGGACAGGGTGTACCGGGCGATCAACTCGTTCCCTGGACTGAGCCGGTTCGAGTCGCCCAGCTTCTCCGACAAGCTTCAGCTCGTCCAGCAGATCGCCGGCAGCACCGCCAGTTCGTTCGTCACCTCGGTGCTCGGCGTCGGCCAGACGGTGATCACGACGGCGAGCCTGGGTATCGCGCTGTACGTCATCAGCCCGGCGATGGCCGGACTCGTCGCGGCGTCGGCGGTGCCGGCCATCTGGGCGCAGGTTCGCAACAGCCGCAGGCAGGCCGACCTGACCTGGCGCACTACTTCCGCGTCGCGGCGCCAGATGTTCTATGGCCGGCTGATGTTCGACCAGGCGGCGGCCAAAGAGGTACGGCTGTTCGGCCTGGGTGACTTCCTGCGCGGCCGGATGCTGGCCGAGATGCGGTCCATTAACCGCCGGCAGCGGCGGCTGAACCGCCAGGTGCTGCGCGTTCAGAGCCTGCTGGCGCTGCTGTCCTCGCTGATCGCCGGCGGCGGGCTGATCTGGGTCGTCGGGCAGGTCGCCGGTGGCCGGCTGCCGGTCGGCGACGTGACGATGTTCGCCATTGCCGTCCTCGGCGTCCAGGGCTCGATCTCGGGCCTGGTCAACTCGCTGGCCCAGCTGGCCCAGACGACGCTGCTGTTCGGTCACTACGGGGACATCGTGTCGAGCGGTCCCGACCTGCCGCTGGCCCAGCCGCCGCGGCCGCTGCCCGCGCTGCGCCGGGGCATCGAGGTGCGGGACGTGTGGTTCCGTTACGACGCCGACCATCCGTGGGTGCTGGGCGGGCTGAGCATGTTCATCCCGTGCGGTGAGTCAGCCGCCGTGGTCGGGCTGAACGGGGCCGGGAAGAGCACGCTGGTGAAGCTGCTGTGCCGGTTCTACGACCCGGAGCGCGGCGCCATCCTGTGGGACGGCGTCGATATCCGGGACGTCGCGCCCGCCGCGCTGCGCCAGCGCATGGCCACGGTGTTCCAGGACTACATGCGCTACGACCTGACCGCGGCCGAGAACATCGGCATAGGCGATCTCGCCCGGCTCGGCGACCACGGGTCGGTACGCGAGGCGGCGCGGCACTCCGGCGCCGATGCCGCGATCTCCCGGCTGCCGCAGGGTTACGACACCCTGCTCAGCCGGATGTTCCTGCCCGCGGCGAGCAAGACGAACAAGGACAGTCCAGAGACCGGTGTGGTGCTGTCCGGCGGTCAGTGGCAGCGGCTCGCCCTGGCCCGCGGGCTCATGCGGGCCGACCGGGACCTGCTGATCCTGGACGAGCCGAGCTCAGGGCTGGACGCCGAGGCCGAGTACGCCATCCAGCGCGAGCTTCGTGATCTCCGGGCCGGCCGGACCAGCGTGCTGATCTCGCACCGGCTCAGCTCGGTGCGGGACGCGAGCGTCATCTACGTGCTGTCCGGCGGCCGGGTCGCCGAGCAGGGCACGCACGAGGAGCTGATGGCCGCCGGAGGCGAGTACCGCCGGCTGTTCATGTTGCAGGCCAGCGGTTACCAGGCCGGGACTGACCAGCAGGTCCCGGCCCGGTGAGCGGTCAGGCCTCGCCCGCTATGGTGCCCATGGTGAGCAGGCTATTCGGGGGCTGAGTCCAGAGCGCGGGATCGTCGCGGTACACAAACTGCTGCAGCCGGCGGAGCTGAGGCCCGGGCGGCAGGCCAAGCTCGCGCGATGTCGCCAGATGGCCATCGCGATAGACGGCCAGGGCCTCGTTCCGGCAGCCCCGGCGGTACAGCGCCAGCATGAGCTGACCGCGCAGCCGCTCACGCAGCGGATTGGCGGCCGCGACCGGTACGAGGTCGGCGACCACTTCGTCAAGCCAGCCAAGCTGGAGGTCGGCCTCGGCTTTGCCCTCAATGGCCAGTAAACGTTCGGCGTTGAGGGCGCTGGCCGCGGCCTGAATGGCATCCGACTCCACGTCGGCGAGGGCCGGACCTCGCCACATCGCCATCGCCTGCGCGAAAAGCTCGGAGGCCTGGGCGTACTGGCCAAGACGAGACGCCTGGCGAGCGCGGCTGGCATTGTCCTCAAACTCCCAGGTATCCAGCTCGATGTCGCTGCTTAGCTGGTATCCGCCCGGGCCGGTCACCACCGGCCAGCCGTCCGGCCGGCTGGCGCGGTCAGCGCCCAGCTTTTTCCGCAGCTCGCTGACGTGCGCGTGCACCTTAATCCGGGCGGTCCGGGGCGGACCATCGCCCCATAGCGCGTCTATGAGCACCCCGACCGGTACGGAAGTCCTCGGATTGAGGGCCAGGGAAGACAGAAACACCCGCTGCTTCATTCCGGTCAGCGGAATCGGGTCACCATTCTGGCACACTTCGAGCGGGCCAAGCACGTTGATGCGCACTTCCTGCCTCCCAGTCCCAACCGACAAACTGCCCGTCCGGAGGCGCTGTTACCTCCCCTGGGTGCCTGGCGCCGTTACGCGGGACATATCATACATATTCAGCAGATAATTCCTTGCCGCACTTGGCCACTTCCGGCTCCCGGTTTTCCGCACTCACCCGGGAGCCGGGCAGCGCCCCGGCGTACGGGACATATCATCCGAGCCAGGGAGGTAACCCTTGGCCGCTTCCAGCATCGACGCGATCTCGTCGGTCACGCTATCGCTGGCCTTCCTGCCGCTGGCGGCGCCGATCAGCGACGCCAAGGTGCTGACCGGCAGGCAGAAGCCGCTGACCGAGATCGCCTTCCTGTTCGCCGAGATCCGCGCCGAGTCCGGCCTCGAGGGCGTCGGCTACAGCTATGCCAAGCGGGCGGGCGGCCCCGGCCAGTACGCCCACGCCGTCCAGATCGCTCCCGAGCTCATCGGCGAGGATCCCAGCGACATCCAGCGGATCTGGACCAAGCTGGTCTGGGCGGGCGCGTCGGTGGGACGCAGCGGGCTCGCCACCCAGGCCATCGCGGCCATCGACATCGCGCTGTGGGATCTCAAGGCCCGGCGAGCCGGGCTGCCGCTGGCCAAGCTGCTCGGGGCCCATCGCGACTCGGTCGCCTGCTACAACACGTCCGGTGGCTTCCTGTCGATGTCGATCGAGCGGGTCGTGGCGAATGCCAGGGCGTCGCTGCGGCAGGGCATCGGCGGTATCAAGATCAAGGTCGGCCATCCTGACCCGCGCGTCGACCTGGAACGTGTCGAGCGGGTCCGCGGCGAGGTCGGTGACCGGTTCCCGCTGATGGTCGACGCCAACCAGCAATGGAGCCGCGAGACCGCGGCCCGGATGGGGCGCGACCTGGAGAAGTACCGCCTGACGTGGATAGAAGAACCGCTGGACGCCTACGACGCGGAAGGCCACGCCGACCTGGCCCGCGATCTGGTCACCCCCATCGCCAGCGGCGAGATGCTGACCAGCGTGGCCGAGCATCGCGAGCTGATCCGGCGGCGGTCGGTTGACTTCATGCAGCCGGACGCACCGCGAGTCGGGGGCATCACCCCGTTCCTGAAGATCGCCGCGCTGGGGGCGGACGCCGGCCTGCGGATGGCACCGCACTTCGCCATGGAGATCCACCTCCACCTGGCCGCGGCCTATGAGATGGATCCCTGGGTGGAGCATTTCGACTGGCTGGAGCCGCTGTTCAACGAGCGCCTGGAGATCCGCGATGGCCGGATGCTCGTGCCGGGCCGGCCGGGCCTCGGCTTGAGCCTGAGCGACCAGGCCCGGGCCTGGACCAGGGAGAGCGCGACCATCTGAGGGCGGTTCAGGCCCGTCGGATCGGCATGTAGGTGGGTACCGGGTCGGTGGTGAGGAAGTCGAGGATGACCTGGTTGCACAGGTCGGGCTTCTCGATGGTGAGCGCGTGCGAGGTGCCGGGGATGATGGCCAGCTCGGAGTCGGGGATCCCGCGGTAGAGCTCGAGGGTGTGCTCGGCGGAAATGAAATCGTCGTCGCCCGCCATGACCAGCGTCCGGCTGGTCACCCCGGCGAGATCGGCGGCGCTGAGTGTCGGCTCGGTGACGGCCATGTGCGCGATCTTGGCCGCGACGACCGGGAAGTGGTCCCGCCCGTCGGGGGAGACCCGGCCGTAGGCCGTGGCCAGGAAGGTGCTGGCGGTCAGCTCATCGAGGTCCAGCCCGGGTACCAGGCCGTCGTGGTGGAAGTTGGCCGAGATCAGCACCATCCTGCTGACCAGGTCGGGGCGGGCCAGCGCGACGAGCAGGGCGACGTTGGCGCCGTCGCTGTGGCCGACCAGGTGCGCCTGCCCGATGCCCAGGGTGTCCAGGAACGCTGCGGTATCGGCCGCCATGAGCTGGTAGCTGATCGGGCCGGCGACATCGGGGGTGTGGCCGTGACCGCGGCGCTCGGGGGTCAGGACCCGGAACCGGGCCGCGAGAGCCGGGATGTTCGGGCCGAACTCAGAGGCGTCGGAAAAGCCGCCGTGCAGCAGCACGAGCGGATAGCCGCTGCCGTGCTCGTCGTACCAGGCGTGCACGCCACCAGCGTCCACGTATGCCACTGCTGCCTCCCGGCTTCGGCGGATTTGTCCGAACTCAAGTTACCGGGGAGACGCCTGAACCAGGCCGGGACCTCCGCGATGCCCTCCCAGTCCAGCCGGGCGCCTTACGGCGCCGACGACCAGGTGGTCCGGAACAGGTAGTCGCGGTAGCTTTCCTCCGGCACCCGGCCGGGGTCAGGCGGGCTGGCCTGCCGGCCTCCCCAGGGCCTGGTCAGCCGCTCCCTGGCCGACCAGTAAGCGACCCTCAGCAGCACGTGAGATTGCATCGGTGACCTCCGTAGTGCGGGCGGTCTTCTGGTTCCCGCACTAACCACACTGGAGGTAAGGGCCCCCGGCCCACATCAGGCAGAAGCCCTGTCCTGAGCGGTGCCGGGGACCTTAGCCCGCCTTAGCCCGCCTCAGCCGCGGTAAGTCACCGTGAAGTCGGCCCGGACCGGCTGGCCGTTGCCCGCGCTGACCAGCACCACGCCGTGGTAGGTGCCCGGATGCGCATACGCGTGCTGGCCGAAGACGGCGTACAGGCTGTTCACCCGCGTCCCGGTGGCGTTGGTACCGGTCACGTCCCCGGTGCTGGTGGTGCCGTCGCCCCACTTGATCGTGCACCCGATGCCCAGCGAGGGGTCGCACATGGTCAGCGTGCTGGTCGGGTAGCCCGGCGCCGACAGCGTGGCGAGCGGGCCGCGCACCCGGCCGTGGGCGCCGGCGGTCAGCCTCCGCCCGATGACGGTGAGCGGCCAGGGCACCTGGGCGGACGGGTAGAAGTTGACGCCGGCCGCCTGCAGCCGCGCGCCCTGCGCGCCCAGGCGGCGCAGGAAGTCGTGATAGGCCGGGCTGGTGGCGCTCCGGTGCGCCGCCGGCGACCACGCCACCTCGGCCAGCGCGATCAGCCTCGGGAACGCCATGTAGTCGGCGTTGGCCAGCGTGGCCAGGGTCTCGCTCCAGATATCGCCCTCGACGCCGATGACGTTCCGGTCGGTCACGCCGCTGACAAAGCCGCCCGGGTTCCAGTTGTAGGCGCTCGAGACGTCGCATCCGTTCGGACAGGCCCAGTTCATGCCCAGTGAGGGCGGCACGCTGGAGGTGGCGGTGACGATGTACTTCTGGTCCAGGTAGGTGTGGTTGGCCGGCGCCATCACGATCTTCATTCCCTTGGCCACCGCCTCGCGGCCGGTGACCGAGGCGGCGGACCGGCCACCGGCCGGCTGCCAGTACTCGGCGATCGAGCCGGCAGGCGGCCTGGTGCCCTTCCCGGCGATGTCAGCCCAGCCCATGACGCCCTTGCCGCGCCCGGTCACGATGCGGGCTTCTTTGTTAATAGACAAGGCGTACTTGGGCGCGCTGAGCAGCGTCGACGGTACCTCGTCGCCGCCGAGATCGTAATAGTGGCCCGGCGTCAGCGCGCTGATCTGGTCGATGATCGCTTTCATGATGGCCCAGGTGTCCGGGCTGGCCGGGCACAGCGCGCTGTAGCCCACGTCCTCGGTGTAATCCCAGCGCGGCGGGTTGAACTGGCCGCAGTTGATGCCGTGCGGGCTGGCCGGCAGCGCCGGATTGTGAGCGTCGTTGTACTCCGACATGATGATCGCGTTGTTGTGACCGGGGGAGTCGACCTCCGGCACGACGGTCATGAAGTGCGCCGCGGCGTCGGCCACCACCGCCTTGTACTGGGCCTGCGTCCAGAAGCCGCCGTGGTCCATGGGCCGCCCGCCGGTTCCGACCGAGCCGCGGCTGCCGATCGCGGTCAGCCTCGGGAAGCCGCGGATGGCCAGCCGGAAGCCCTGGTCGTCGCTGACATGCAGGTGCAGCACGTCGATCTTGTATGCGGCGGCCTGGCTGATGAGCTGCTCGACCGCTGACGGCGGCTCGTAGTGCCGGGCGATGTCGAGCATCACGCCCCGGTAGGAGTAGCGAGGGTAATCGGTGATGCTGACCACCGGCGCGGTCCACGGGCCGGGCATGACCCCGGGACTGCTGATCCAGGCGGGCAGCAGCTGGCGGAAGGTCTGGATGCCGTTGTAGAGCCCGTGCGCGGCCGGGGCCTCGATCGTCGCGCCGGCGGCCGTGGTGTCGAGCCGGTACCCCTCGGCCAGGTGCCCGGCGCCGAGCGTCGCCGGACGGCCGATCTTCAGGACGATGTCGCCCGCGTGCGGCGTGCCGGCGACGACGGGGAGCCGGTAGCCGGTCGCCGGGCGCAGGCAGGCGGCCAGGTCACGGGCGACGGCAAGCTCGGCCGCCGCGTGCGCGCCCGCCGCCGCGACGATCCTGGTGTGCTGACCGAGGGTGAAGTGGCCAGGGCCGACCTTGGCCGATACCGGCTTGGGCACGACGTCCAGCGCGGCGGCCGCGGTGGCCCGCGGCTGCACCGCCGCGCCGGCGGACACGCTGAAGCCAATGGCCGGCCCCGCGATGACCAGGACCGCGAGGCTGGTGAGCAGGGCGGGGAAATGGAACCTGCGCTCTAAACGGGCCACAGTCTCTCTCCTGGGTCGTCGCCGGGCGTGCCAGGCAGGTCGGGCAATTCGGACGTTACAAGCGCGTGAACGGCACGGTCAAGAGAGTCCGGTCAGCGGGGGGTCAGACCGTGACGCTGAGCGGCAGGCCGGCCGGCAGCTCGGCGTGGTAGGACCGGAAGAACCGGCGCCGGCGCACGTTGGCCATGACCGACACCGTGGCCACGATGGGCTCCCTGGCCGGCCCGCGGGCCACCAGCGTGAACGGGTAGCTGCCCGAGAGCGCCTCGCCGGCCGGCGGTCGCAGCTCCCAGGCGGGCGCGCTCTCCTGCAGCCCGGCTCCCTCGACCACCACCTCCCGGCGGGTGCTCGTGGTCTGCGCGCTGACGCTGGCCGACATCAGCTGAAGCTGCGGCCCCAGCTGGACCGGGCCCGCCACCGCGGCCGTGGCGCCGCTGCGGGACACGCGGCACGCCGCCACGGTGCCGGGCTCCCCCCTGC
>Ga0102924_1005571_pt1 | contig 12144 bp, 12 predicted proteins | sample PaiPotPPM11metaG_FD_80116 | JGI IMG/M metagenome (GOLD analysis project Ga0102924, IMG submission 80116) | Iron sulfur acid spring bacterial and archeal communities from Banff, Canada, to study Microbial Dark Matter (Phase II) - Paint Pots PPM... ... | reverse complement strand
GCCGCGGCTGCTGTTCAGCCACTACGGGCCGGTGCCGGACGGGCCGGAGACCTTGGACCGGGCGGCGGGCAACGGAGATTGCCCTTTGGGGCACCCTTGCCCGACGGCGCGGGAAATCACCTGGCCTGCGCAATAGTATCGAGCCGCTGGATCTCATACGCCGCAGGCGGGAACGGCCGTCCCCACGGAAACCGCGACGTTCCGCTAGACGTAACCGCCGCGCTCGTTTGCTTTCCGGAGGCCGCGAGCTGTACCGGGAAATCCGAGTACACGACAAGAATGGCTCCTGCGACGCGCCCCTCCTTCGATTTGCCCGACCGGCACTCGCGCTACTCCGATGAGGTGAGAAGGACTCTTGACGGCAGTGACGAGCGCGGAAAGTCCCGTGCAAACTGCGGTGACGGTCGCGGTCACGGCGACCGAGCCGCTCGTAGCCGAGGGCGCGGCCGCGTATCTGCGTACCTACCCGGGGATCACGCCGGTCGCCGCCGAGTGCCTGGACCGGGCCGGCGTGGTGCTGGTCATCACGAGCCGGGTCGGCGAGGGAGAGCTGGCCCTCTTGCGGCGGGCGGCGGAGCTGGCCCCCGACCGCGAGATGCGTTTCGTGCTCGTCTGTGACGACATCCGGGAACCGCAGCTGCTGCGCGCCCTGAACTGGGGCCTGGTGAGCGTCCTGCCGCGACAGGAAACCGATTACCAGCGCATCGCGCGCGCCCTGGTGAATGCCGGGGACGGCAAGGTCGAACTGCCGGAGCACGCCCATGGCTGGCTGCAAGAGCGCATCCGGCTGGTCCAGCGGGACGTGCTCGCCCCGCACGACCTGACCACAGCCGGGCTCTACACCCGTGAGGTCGAGGTGCTCCGGCTCATCGCCGACGGCATGGACACCGTCGAGATCGCCCAGCGCCTCAGCTACTCCGAACGGACAGTCCGTAACATCATCCACGCCCTGCTGACCAGGATGAAGCTCCGCAACCGGACCCACGCGGTGGCCTATGCGCTGCGCAACGGAGCGATCTAAACCTGCCTCCACTTTTCCGCCACTTTGCGCGCCTAACGTCGTTCACGTGGAGACCGCGGTTCTCACGGGGAGTCGAGGCGGGCGAGTGCCTCGGCGGCGGCGCGGGATCGGTCATGTCGCAGCTCGCCGAAGATCCGCAGTGCCGTTTCGAGGAACTGGCGTGCGCGGGCCGGATCTCCGGCCTTCGTGAGGATGAGGCCGAGCTCGAGGGAGCTATCCGCTTCTCCGAAGCGTGCTCCGATGGAGCGGTACAACTCGACCGCGCGCTCGTAAGCGTGGGCGGCCAGCCGGAGATGGCCGGCCCGCACGTGGATGAACCCAAGGCTGTCCCACGTGTCGGCCTGGCCATAGTGGTGCGTCGTGTGCTCAAGCAGCCGCATGGCGGCGGTGCAGTGCGCCAGCGCCTCCTCATGCATCCCCAGGTGCGCCTCGTAGTACCCGACGGCGTTCAGCGCGAAGGCACGGACGGGCTCGCGGCTGTCGCCGGGATGCGTAGCCAGGGCGTGCCGGGCCTCGCTCAGGGCACCCTGGAGATCGCCTTGCTGTTCAAGGATCCAGCTCAGCTGCCGGTGCGCTTCTGATACAAGCCTGGGATCCGCGTTCGGCAGCGTGGCTAGCGCACGGAGCGCCGAGCGCACCTCCTCAGCGGCCGAGGCGAACCGTCCCAGGTGAGATTCGGCCCGCGTGATACCCAGGCGCATGGCCGCCTGGACGGGAACGTCGCCGGATCGCTTGGCTGCTTCCAGCCCGGCCTTGTGCACGGCCAGCGACTCCTGCCACAAGCCACAGCGGTCGAGGTAGTGTTCCAGCGCCCACGCCAGCCTGCAGGCATACGTGTCGTAGCGCCCGGACGGCGGCGCCTGGACGACGAGCGACATGATCATGTCGTACTCGTCAGCGAACCATGCCGCCGCCTCGGACTCGGTCGATGGCCCCGGGGCGCCTGACAGCTGGATTTCCGGCAGGCCGTGCAGCGGGACCCGGCCCGGCGAGAGGACGGATGCCGCGGTAACGGCGCGGGGCGTGACGTACTCGTACAGACGCTGCTCGGCCCGGTCGCGGGCCGATGGCCCCGCCGACGCGAGAAGCTCAGAGGAATACTGACGTAGCAGGTCATGGCGCCAGATCCGACCACCCGCGCGTTCGGCGGCGATGTTCGCTTCGACCAGTTCGTCCATCAAGGCGTAGGTCGCTGGGATATCCAGGCCTGCCAGCGCGGCGGCCTCATCGACCGGCACGCTCGGCGAGGGGTGGACGGCCAACAGGGTGAATAGGCGCGCGGCGTTGGCGGACAGCGCGGCATAGGACCATGACAAGACGGACCGTGTGCTGGTGCCGGGGACAGCGCGGTCGACGAACGCGTCCAGCGCTGTGCGCGAACGCCGGACCGCCGCCGGGATTTCCGACAGCGGCATGCTCGGTGATTGAGCCGCCCGCGCCGCCAGAAGAGACAAGGCGAGCGGAAGCCCGCCGGAGATCTCGACCAGGTCGCCGAGGGCGGCGGGTTCGGCATCCACCCGCCGGTCGGAGAGTCGGCTGCGCAGGAAGCGCTCGGACTCGTCCTGGTCGAACAGGTCCAGCGGCACAGCGTGGACGCCGCCTGCGATCAGGCCGCGCAGCTGCTGCCGACTCGTGACGATAGCGCGACTTGGGCCGGTCCCAGGCAGTAGCGGAAGAATCTGCCCGCTGTCGCGGGCATTGTCCAGCACCACCAGGACGCGTCGTTCGGCCAGCGCACTCCGGTACAGCGCCGCGCGCTCGTCGAGTCCGTCAGGTATGCGGTCCGGGAGTATGTCGAGGGCGGCGAGGAAGCGTCCGAGGACGTCGTGCGGTGACAAGGCCGGGCTCGCGTCGAATCCCCGCAGGTCGATATAGAGCTGCCCGTCAGCGAAGTCATCGGCCAGGGCGTGCGCGACACGCACCGCAACGGCGGTCTTGCCTACGCCGGCGGTGCCGGTTAGGGCACTGGCCCACGCGGCATCCGGTCCGGCCCTCAGGACCGACATGAGCTTTCGTATCTCGTCCTCGCGCCCGACGAAGCCCACGGGATCGACGGGAAGCTGTCTCGGCACCGGCAGGCCTCGTGGCCTGGCTGCGGCCTCCACCGTGTTCCTCAGCACGTCAAGGTGCGCGCCGGCCAGAACGGGTCCGGGTGAGACACCCAGTTGATCGGCCAGCAGGACGCGCAGCGACTCGAAAGCCTCTAGCGCGGCAGCGCGCTCCCCAGTGCTGGCCAGGCACCGCATCAGCAGTGCGCACAAGTCCTCGTTAGTGGGGTACATGCCAACGGCAAGGCTCAACGCGGGCAGGATCCGGCCCGCCTGGCCAAGCGACAGCGCGTCCTCGGCCGCCGCGATCGCGGCGTCGACATGCTCCCTGTTCACCGCTTCGATGACCGGGTCCGCGCCGAACTCCGCGACGAAATCCTCGCCAACGGGCCCGCGCCACAGCGCCAGCGCCGCCCCGAACAGATCCAGGCGCTCCGCCGGATCGCGCCGGTGCCGGGCCCGGGCCGCAAGCGCCCGGAAGCGAAGCAGGTCCAGGGTGTGCTCGTCCGCGGTGATCCGGTAACCCCGGGCGTCAGACCGCAGCCAGTGGCCCTGGGCCCGGCGCGGCAGCCCGGGCTCCACGACACGCCGCAGCGCCCCGACGTGTTTGTGCACGCTGTTGACCGCATAACGCGGCGGATCCAGCCCCCAGACCGCTTCGACGATCCGGGACAGCGGCACCGTATCCCCGGCCCTGGACAGCAGCAGCGTCAGGACGGCACGCTGGCGCGGAGCACCCAGGTCCAGCGCCGCGCCTTGGCGCGTCGCCGCGACGGGTCCGAGGATCTGCCACCGGACGTCTCCGGCCTCGGGATCGAGGTCGCGGAGGTGGCCGGCGCCGACGGTCTCGAAGGCCAATGTCACCTGCTCCTCCGACGATCGCAGCATCCGTGACAATCAACTGTGCGCAGGTCGCGTAGGGTGACAGCGTTATCGGCACCCACAGGCACTACTATGCAGGTTCAGTCCGGGACGCGGGCGGTATCCGGCTGTTCCGGGCCGTGCGGAATGTCGGCGTAAGCGCCGTCTCCGGGCTCACCCGAGCACGCGGCTAATCGCGGGCAGCGCGTCACCGGGGTTGCGGACCAAGATGATCCTGGCGGCCGGCGCGTGGGCGTGGATGACGTTGAGGACCCGGTTGAACCAGTGGGTTGTCTCCTCGGTCGGCGGAAGCTCAGGGTCCTGGCCGCTGATGAAGCTGCCGATCACCACGCCGTCGTACTCGGTCTCGCTCAGCTCCTGGGCCAGCTGGGCGTCACCGGCCTCGTCGTCAGTGATGACCACGACGGTGGCCGCCAGGCCGGCCTCCCGCAGGCGGGCCTGGACTGCCGCACCGATCTCCGGGTGCTTGCCGAAGCCCAGCACCCGCCACGCCTTGAGAACCTCCGATGTCGACAAGTCCGACTCCTGCTCCTAGAATTAGATTGACTGTTAACTAAATGACTTGATTGCGAGTATAACCAAACTAGATGGCAAGCGCCAAAGGAACCCAGCGCACGTACCGCTCGCCGCTGCGCGAGGAGGCCGCGCGCCGCACCCGCGAGGCCGTATTGGAGGCCGCCGCGGAGGTGTTCGTCGACGAGGGCTACGCAGGCGCCACGATCGAGCAGATAGCCGCCCGCGCCGACGTCTCACGCCCGACCGTCTTCGGAGTCGGCAGCAAGGCCCAGCTGTTCGCGCTCGCCCGCCAGCGGGCCGCCACGGGCGGTCGCCTCACCGGCAACGACGAGGGCTTCCAGCGGCTCCTGGCGATCCCTGACGCGCGCCGGCTGCTCGAGGAGTTCGCCGCCTTCACCGCCGCCATATCGCAGCGACTCGGGCCGCTGCAGCTTGTGCTCGAGCAAGCCGCCGGGACCGACCCCGAGCTGGCGGAACTGCTGGAGTCAAGTCAGCAGGAGCTGCTGGAGTGCGCCCGCGGCATAGTCGCGGCGGCGGCCGCGACAGGATCGCTGCGGCGTGACATCCCATGTGAGGCTGCCGCCGACATGCTATGGCTGCAAATCCAGCCCACGAACTACCGGCGCCTGGTGAAGGAGCGCGGCTGGAGCAACCACGCGTTCGAGCGCTGGCACGCCGCGGCCATGATCGCCGCCTTGCTAGAACCCAGCGGGCCCGACTGACGCCAAGCACCGCGCCGAGAAGACTGTCCTGTCGTGTCCTTTGACATGTCCCGCCATCCTTTGGTAGTCGTGTCGGAAGTCGTGGGCCTGGGCACTAGGGCAAACCGGCAAACTGGCATGTGCGAACCGGCAAAGATCCCGCCCTGCCGCTTTTCCGGGAAAACGCTGCCGAGTGCCTTGCTAGGGTGATCGGCAGCGGGGAAGACGCGGCTGCGATGCGGCTCCTGTAGCTGGAGAATCGGGAAATTCACGCCGGAGCTAAGTTCTTAGGGCTCAGCGTGACTGGCGGCATCGAACGGGAGCTAGCCGAGTTCGACGAGCTCTCAACCGCCCCCGGGACGAGCTCTCAACCGCCTCCGGATGGCGTCGCGGCAAGACCTATCCTGTCGGCGGCGGCTACTTCGCCCTGGAACTCGACGCGGTCTGACCTGGCCGATACTCAGGAGGAAAAGAATCGTGCTGCATGACACCAAGATATTGATGACCGGCGCCACGGGAATGGTGGGACGGCCGATCGCGGTGGAGCTGGCGCGAACGAATGAAGTGTGGGCGGTCGGGCGATTCGGCGATTCGCAGACTCAAGCGGCCATGGAAGATGCCGGCGTGCGCACCTTGCGGGTCGATCTGGCCGACACGGACCTGCCCGCGCTGCCCGATGTCGACTACGTACTCAATTTCGCGGTGTCGCGGACCAATGACTGGGGTGTCGACCTCGACGTTAACGTCGACGGCCTCGGGGCGTTGATGTACGCCTACCGCAGCGCCAAGGCCGTGCTGCACTGCTCGACAACCGCGGTCTACCAGCCAGACGGCCACCGCCGATTCGCCGAAGGCGATCCGCTGGGCGACAACCACCGCGGCGGAGGTGACATGTTTCAGACCTACAGCATCTCGAAGATCGCGGCCGAGGCCATGGCCCGCTCGTGTGCGCGCAGGCTGAAACTGCCGACCACCATCGCGCGGCTGAACGTTCCCTACGGCGATCGCAGCGGATGGCCTGTCTTCTTGCTGGAGGCGATGGTGGCCGGCCATCCGGTTCCCGTGCATGAGGACAGCCCGAGCGAATATCAGCCCATCCACCACGACGACATGATGGCGATGATCCCCGCGTTGCTTGACGCCGCCCGGACGCCGGCCACGATCGTCAACTGGGCAGGCGATGAGGTCTCAAGCATCGAGGAGTGGTGCGCGTACCTGGCCAAGCTCACTGGCCTGGACCTTAGGTTCGTGTCGACCGCCCACACCCTGAGCAGTGTGACCTGTGACCTCACCAGAATGCACGAACTCGTCGGCCACACCCAGGTGAAGTGGCAGGACGGACTCGCGAGGATGGTCCAGGCCTGCCATCCCGAGCTGCTGAACGGATGATCGGCACCGGGCCGGCCGTGTCGGCAACGCACCCCGGGCTGCCCGCGCTCCCTGAGATCGCCGAGGACTGCCCTACTCGCGAAGTACTCGACCGGGTGGGAGACAAGTGGAGCGTGCTGGTCATCGTCCTCCTCGGCCAGCGCACCCACCGCTTCAACGAGTTGCACCGCGCCATCGAAGGCATCAGCCAGCGAATGCTCACCCTTACCGTGCGCGCCCTGGAGCGCGACGGGCTGGTGACCAGGACCGTGCACGCCAGCGTGCCGCCCCGGGTCGACTACGAGCTGACCGGGCTAGGCCGGACGCTGCTCGTCCCGCTCCGAGCCCTCGCTGACTGGGCCGACGCGCACCGTGGCGACATCCAAGCGGCACGCGACCGGCACGACCGCCAGGCCGGATGACCAAACCGGCCGCTCCGCCGCTAGCGGGGCGTCTTCGCTGATGGTGGCAGTGGCCGGTGGCTCGGTCACTGGCCAGCCTCCTGCCACAGGGCGACCGTGGCGCCACCCGGATCGATGATCACCATGAGCGATCCCGGCGGCAGGTCCACCCGGTCACGGATCACGGTGGCGCCCAGCTCGACCGCGCGGCGAGCGGCCTGATCGAGATCATCGACCGGCAGGTAGGGCACCCACTGCGGCGGCCGCGGATCACCCTGCGGCAGCACAGTGAACCCGCCCCATGGGGCGCCGTCGTCGCCGGTGAACATGGGCACGGTCCCCGTCCCGGCCGGTACGTCGGTGACGGTGAGGCCGGCGAACTCGGTGTAGAAGGCACGGGATGCCGCCACGTCAGGGGTACGGAGGTCGAAGAACACGAACGGCACGGCCATAAGGCATCTCCTCTAGCTCGGATCACCAGCCGCCCTGTTAGCAGGACGATCGACCCATAGTTTAGGTCATACGTCCTGAAACGTTAGTCACTTGTCCTGAAAACGTCGGGGCGGAACTAGACTCGCGGCATGAGCGAGCGCCCTCCGGCGGTCCGCGAGCAGCTGACCCCCAACCAGTTGGACAAGCAGCGCCAGATCATCGAGGCGGCCATGCGCGTGCTCGCCGTCCAGGGTCTGGCCGCCTGCACCGTGCGCGAAGTCGCCGCCGCCGGGCCGCTGACCAAGAGCGCCATCCACTACTACTTCGCCGACATGGACGTCCTCATCGACCGGGCCATGGCCGCCCACGTCGCCAACTTCGAGGCCGCCCTGCGTGACGCCGCCGCGGCAGCCCCGGATCCGCCCGCCGGCTTCTGGAACATCATCGAGGCCTACGTCACCACGTTTCGCGACCGGCCGCACGTCACCCGCCTGTGGCTGGAGTACTGGGCCGACGCCTCCCGTAAGGGCCGCGTCAACGTCATCGCCGAGTTGAACGACCGCATCACCGCGCTCCTGGCCGGCCACCTCAGGGCGGCCGGCGTGCCCAGGCCCGCCGACACCGCGCACGGCGTGTTCCTCATCCTCGCCGGCACCATCCTCGCCCAGCCCGCCCCCGTCACCGACGGCCAGGCCCGCAAGCTCATAGCCGCACTCACCGGACTACGGCCACCTCGCCACACGCGCAAGGCCGCCGCCGCACCAGCATCCCTCACCGCTGACCCGCATTAGCGCGCCGTGGCGGCGACCGCTAGCGGCAGGCCTTGGCGATCGCTGCCGCGAGGGCGGCCGGCTGGGACAGGAAGGACGAATGCGAGGTGCCGAGCTCGATGACTGTCGTCGGCGTTTGCGAGATGGCGTCGATCTCGGTGATGAACCGCCGCTGCAGGGCTATCGGGATGGTGTTGTCCTTCGTGCAGGCCACGTAGCTGTGCGGGATGGCGCCGTACCGGCCGCGCGTCACCGTGAAGGCCTCCGCGGGAACGCCAACCGGGGCGTCGGGGCTGAGCAAGGTAATCGCCGCAGTCGCGGTGACCTCATCGACGTCGCCGTAGAAGGCCTCGCGGATCGCCGCGTGACGGCCCCGGTCGCTGGTGTCGATGCGCAGCCCGCCGATGACCGCCGGGTCGGCCGCGAGCAGGCCGGCCACCATCGAGCCCTCGTCTTCGGGAGAACCGATGTACGCTGCCGCGGGCAGTCCGCTGACGGGGGCGTAAGCGGTCACGTACACAAGATGGGCGAACAGCTCTGGCGCCAGTTCGGCGGCGGCGGTGGCGACAACGCCGCCCATGCTGTGCGCTGCCACGACGCACGGCTCCCCGCCGCCGGCCACCTTCAGCTGCCCCACGAGCGTTTCTGCCGCGGAGCTCGCCGTGACACCGGCCACGGGCGATGGCTCCGTAGCGAATGCGGCCGGGTCGAACGGGCGGTCCCAGCGCGAGAGGGGGGTCCCGCTCTTCAGGCCGTGGCCGTCCATGTCGACCGCGACCGACGCGATGCCCTGCCCGGCGAGCTGCTCGGTGACGAGGCTCCAGCACCAGCTCCCGTGCCAGAAACCGTGAACAAGGGTGACTTTCCGCATGGCCACAAGGCTAGGGAGCGGCCACGCGGGCAGCCACGCATCATTGATACGTGGCTAGCCGGTACCTGGCCAGCCGCTCGAGCCGCTCCTTGGCGGGAGTGCCAGGCACGGGCCGCAGGAGCAGCAACCGCTGCTGTGACAGCGGGCTGGTGACCACGGCGCAGTCGAGGTCGAGCTGGCCGACCCGGGCTTCATGCACTGTCTTGGTGGTGCAGTAGAGCGCGGAGACGTTGTGCTGGTCCCATATCCGCGCGAACTCCGGGCTCACCTGCCGCAGCCCGTCGGCCAGCGCGATCGCCTCGCTGTCGTGCCCGCGCCGCGCGATGGCCGCGCGGAGGTCGGCCACGTAGAACTGGCCTGTCCCCTCGTGCTGGTCGGCCGGCTCAAGGTAGTGCCGCCACTCCCCCGAGGTGAACCAGCGCCAGATCAAGTTCGAACCATGTCCCGGGAGTCCGGTGAACTCGCCGAACAGCTCGAGGTTGAGCCAGTTCTGCGCCACTACGTTGCTGAGGTCATCGGTGATGGACGCGGGCGTCGTCTCCTCCACTGCCCGCAGGACGTACTCCAGCCCTGGATCGATGTCACCGCCCCCGCCGGAGGCCACCGGAGGTGCCTGGCCGGTCAGCGTATAGATGTGATTGCGTTCGTCGGCGGTCAGCCGCAGGGCATCCGTGATGCCGGCCAGCACGGTGGCCGAAGGCACCGGCCCGCGGCCCTGCTCAAGGCGCTCATAGTAGACAGCGGACATATGCGCGAGGGCCGCCACCTCATCGCGGCGCAGTCCCGGCGTGCGACGCCGGCCGCCGGCTGGCAGCCCGACGTCTGCCGGTGACAGCTCCTCGCGGCGGCGGCGCAGGAAGTCACCAAGCTGCAAGCGGTTATCCACCGTAGGGAGCATAGTCGCCATACATATCCGCCGACCTGGCATTTCACGCCGACCGCCTCCGCGGTCGGCACATCGCCAGACCCCGAACTTGTCCCGCCCGCACTCTGGAGGAGACAGCACGTCAACGGCAGTGACCAGTTACCGGCACCCACAGCGTTCAGGCATCGTGTGGTGCAAGGACAGGTATCCCGGCGTCCGCGGCGGCTTTGGCTAGCCGGTCGTCATAGGTGAGCAGGGCGGTGAGTTCCGGGCCGAGCAGCCTTGCTGTTGCCAGGTGGATCGCGTCCAGGGAGCGCAGGAGGCGGTCGGGCTCGACCATAGCGGAGCGGACGACGTCCTCGTCGATCTGGACGTACTCGAAAGCATCGAGCAGCCGCTGGGCGTCAGGGATCAGCGCGGGCCAGTTTCGTGCCACGGCCCGGCTGACCTCGATCCGCAGCAGGTCCGAGCTGATCCAGTTGTCACCGCGGTGCTCGCGGTAGAAGGCGAGGAACGGCTCCGCGTGCTCCTCGGCGGCCAAGAGCTTGAATGCGGCGCTGGTGTCGAGGTAGTACAGAGCCATAGGTCGTCAGCCCTCGCTCTCGCGATCCTCCAACAGTGCCCGCGTGAGCGGGTTCGGGTCGGCACCGGTAACCGCGTGCAGCCGCTGGGGCAGGTAGCCAGGGTTCTTGGCGGGACGCAGCCGTCCTTCAGCCTCCAGCCGGGCAAGGATCGCGGGACGTTCAGGCCGCTCGAACGGGACCAGCCGGGCCACAGGCGTTCCGTGCTCGGTGACCTCGATCGTCTCACCCCGGCGCACGCGGGCGATCACCTCACTGGTGTGGTGACGCAGTTCCCGCAGGCCCACTGATGGCTCTCCGAGGGTCGTCATACCGTCAATGTATCACAGAAATGTGTAACAGTCGGCCGTAAGCCACGACACCCCCCGGGCTTGACGGCCGGGGACGAAGATGTCGATGTCGATCGTGTCCACGGCTACCGCTGGCCCGCCAGCCCGGCCTGGTAGGCCAAGACCACGAGCTGGGCGCGATCGCGGGCACCGAGCTTGGTCATCGCGTGGTTGGCGTGCGTCTTGACGGTCAGCGGGCTGAGTGTGAGGTGGTCGGCTATCTCGGCGTTGGACATGCCCGTCGCCACGAGGGCGACGATCTCGCGCTCCCGTTCGGTCAGCGCGTCGAACAGTCCAGTGGGTGCCTGCGGCGCGCGGTCGTCCAGGGTGAGGTACCGCGCGATGAGGCCACGGGTTGCCGCCGGGGAGAGCAGGGAGTCGCCGCGGGCCACCGTCCGGATCGCCTCGATCAGCGCGTCGGGCCGTGCTCCTTTGCCGAGGAACCCGCTGGCGCCCGCGCGGAGCGCCTCGAAGACGTACTCGTCGACCTCGAACGTGGTCAGGATCAAGATCTTGACGCCGGCCAGGCTCTCGTCGGCCGTGATCTGCCGGGTCGCGGCCAGGCCGTCGAGTTCGGGCATCCGGATGTCCATCAGCACCACGTCAGCGCGCTCCTGCTTGGCCAGCCAGATCGCCTGCCTGCCGGTCGCCGCCTCGCCGACCACGGTCAGGTCGGGCGCCCTGTCGACCATCATCCGCAGTCCGGCCCGCACCAGTTCCTGGTCGTCGGCGAGCAGCACCCGGGTCGGAGGCGTGCCGGTTGGGGGCACGCCGGCCGCGCCGCCGGTCATGCCGCCGTGCCGATCGGAAGCGGCAGCTCCGCCAGGACCAGGAAGCCGCCGTCGTGCGGGCCGGCGGATACCCACCCGCCCACCACCGCGGCCCGTTCCCGCATGCCGATCAGGCCGTGGCCCGCGCCATCGTCGCGGCATGGCGGCGGCCCATCGTCATCGTCTCGGGCATGCGGGCCGTCGTCCTTGACGGCCAAGGCCAGCACGCCCGGCCGGTACGTGAGCCGGACCGACGCGCAGGCCCCGGCCGCGTGCTTCGTGGTGTTGGTCAGCGACTCCTGGATCAGCCGGTAAGCGGTGAGGTCGACCGCCTCGGGCAGCGGCCGGGCCTGGCCGATGACCTCGCAGGTCACCTTCAGGCCGGTGGCGGCGAAGGAGCCGATCAGCTCCTCCAGCCGGGCGAGCCCGGCGGCCGGCTCGGTGGGCTCGCGTTCGCCCAGCTGGCGCAGCAGCCCCACGGTCAGCCGCAGTTCCTCCAGCGCGGCCTCGCTGGCCCGCTGGATGTGCCCAAGCGACTCCCGCACCCTTGCCAGGTCGGTGCTGGCCAGGTCGGTGCTGGCCGGGCCCG
>Ga0102924_1005568_pt1 | contig 12149 bp, 12 predicted proteins | sample PaiPotPPM11metaG_FD_80116 | JGI IMG/M metagenome (GOLD analysis project Ga0102924, IMG submission 80116) | Iron sulfur acid spring bacterial and archeal communities from Banff, Canada, to study Microbial Dark Matter (Phase II) - Paint Pots PPM... ... | reverse complement strand
TCGAGACGCTGTGGACCGAAGGACACGCCATGTCGCCGGACGAGGCGCTGACTGCGCGCTGGTTGCCCTCGCCCGTAGGGGCCGATTTATCGCGCCCGCCCGCGTCAAAGAAGAAAGCGCTCTCTTATCCCGCCGGGCTTTCCGTGCGTGAAGTCGAAGTGCTGCGCCTCGTCGCGCAAGGCTTGAGCGACGCGGAGGTAGCCGAGCAGCTTATCGTCAGCCCGCGCACCGTGACCACACACCTCACTTCTATTTACAACAAGCTGGGCGTCAATTCACGCGCCGCCGCCACGCGCTTCGCCGTCGAACACCACCTGATTTGATAGAAAGTAAAAATATAGGTCATGCCATATACGAAAATTGATATTCCAACGCAGGAAGCCCTCCGTAAGCTTATCCAAGACTTGAAAGATTGGCTGGCCCCGTAAACGGCCTTTTCAAGGCTACGTGCGGCGATTTGTGGGCCGTTCGTGGCGCTTTTATATAAATATACCATCTTGGGAAATGGGCAGTTGTAGCCGGTTTTCTCGGCAGACATGAGCGCCACCCCATACTCCTGTAGAAGTGATATGATAGAGGCGACAATCATCTACGCACATTGACATGCCGTACTCAGTTCAGATACTGGAAGGAGTAGATTTATGGTTACCTCTCAGTCCCCGAATATGACTGACTACGAAGCCGAGCGTCGTAACTTTGAGCTTGAAGTTCCCGAATATTTTAACTTCGCCACAGATGTGATCGGCCAGTGGGCCAGCGATCCCAACAAACTGGCGATGCTGTGGGTAGGCCAGCATGGCGAGGAAGCCCTGCTCACCTTCGCCTACTTCGCCGAACGATCCAGCCGCGCCGCCAACGCTTTCGCCGACCTGGGCATCACGAAGGGCGATACGGTGCTGGTGATGCTGCCGCGCGTTCCGGAGTGGTGGGAGAGTATACTGGGCTTGATGAAGCTGGGAGCGATCCCCATTCCTTGCACGACGCTGCTCACGCCCAAAGATATCCAGTTCCGCGCCGAAGTCGCCGAAGCTTGTGCCTTTATCACCGACCGTGAGGGCGCGCCCAAGTTTGACCAGGTGCGCGCCCAGTGTCCCACCGTCAAGTTTACCATCCTGGCCGACCGCCCAGGCGTTGACACGGCATCGTTGCCGGGCTGGATCAGCTACCAACAGATCACGGTGGCTGCCTCGCCGGAGTTCACCGGTCCGAAGACGCGCAGTGATGATCCCTGCCTCGTCTACTTCACTTCGGGTACGGTCGGCTATCCCAAGATGGTGCTGCACACGCAAGCCAGCTATCCCATCGGCCATACCATCACCGGCAAATACTGGCTTGATCTGCACGAGGGTGACCTTCTCTGGAACCTCTCTGAGACCGGATGGGCAAAATTCGCGTGGAGCAATCTTTTTGGCCCGTGGAGTCAGGGTGCGGCCATGTTCATCCAGGACGCACGCGGCAAGTTCAATCCGATTGAAACATTAGAGATGCTCAACAAGTACCCCATTTCCACGCTCTGCGCTCCGCCCACCGCCTATCGCATGATGGTGCTGGACGAGCCGATGGCCTACATGAAGGCCCATCCACCCAAAGCGCTGCGCCACTGCGTCGGCGCGGGCGAACCGCTCAACCCCGAAGTGATCAAAGTCTGGGAAGAGGCCACCGGCATGACTATTCGTGATGGCTACGGCCAGACAGAGACAGTACTGCTGTGCGCCAATTTCCCGCCGCTGGCCGTCAAACCCGGCTCGATGGGCAAGCCCTCGCCCGGCTTCGAGGTGAGCGTGATCGATCACGATGGCAGCGAATTGCCGCCCAACAAAGAGGGCGATATCGCCGTGCGTGTCAAACCCAATCGCCCGACCTGGATGTTCAAAGAATACTGGCGCAACCCTGAAGCGACGCAAGCCTGCCTGCGCGGCGACTGGTACATCACCGGCGACCGCGCCTACAAGGACGAGGACGGCTATTTCTGGTTCGTGGGCCGCGCCGACGACGTGATCATCAGCGCGGGCTATCGCATCGGGCCGTTCGAGGTGGAGAGCGCGCTCAAAGAGCATCCCGCCGTCGCGGAGTCGGCGGTCATCGCCAGCCCGGACGAGATGCGCGGCGAGATCGTCAAAGCCTATGTCATTCTCGCCCCCGGATACAGCGCCTCGCCGCAACTGGCCTCCGAACTCCAGGATCACGTCAAGAAGGTGACCGCTCCCTACAAATACCCGCGCGAGATCGAGTTCGTGACGACCTTGCCCAAAACCATCTCCGGCAAGATCCGCCGCATCGAACTGCGTGACATGGAGCGGCAGAAAAAACAAGGTCGGTAGACAAGTTTCTAACGGTAACAATAAATAAGCCACCCTTGTCAAAAGCGGGTGGCTTATTTATTGGAGTAGGCTACCTATTCCATTCTCTTCAGGTTTGCTACTTGGCATGCCTATCAGTGTTTTCGTCTCTTGCTTCACCTCCTTTTCAAGCACTTTTATGAGGTAGTCGATGATCAACCGCTGTTCTTCTGGTGTGAGCAAGCGCCATGCGAGCGCAGGCGACAGCGAGGCGAGCGACTCACTCTTACACCGCTGTTCAGTTGTCTCCACCACCTATAAGATGACCTCCTTATTTTCTATCACTCTCCTGAAGTCGATACTCGTTTCATGCTGACCAACAATGTTCCGAACCAACAAACGGTGGGGCTTGCGCATCAGCCGATCCAATCGACGCAGATCGAGAGTACACATGAGACTAACAGTATGGAGCGTGCCGATGGCAACAAGCGTGCAGGAGGACAAACGCATCGCTCGCATTCCTCTCAAGCGACGGCACAGGGACGAGCCGATAGACCCCGAAGTTTGTGGTCGATCTGCTCGCGCAAGTCCGCCGCGACTAACTGCTGGATAATGGCTTCGAGCGGGGGTCAATGCCCCGAAGGTTTCTTGCAAAGCAGCCGTCACGGCCTCGACATCGGCCAGCGTCACAACGGCAGCCTGCTCATGGCGCGGCGATAATAACACCTGCCACTGTTGCAGGACGCCGATCATGCGCCGTGTCTTGGTCTGGTAGGTTGCAAGATACGGCATACGGATTCTCCCTCCATCGTCAAAGGAGAGCCTGGAGCGGCCAAGCGGTCTGACTCTCCGCGAGCAGAGTGATCAGAAAGGTCTCTGGATCATCCTCGTTGTCAGAATAGTATTGGTTCGTCGGAACGTAGATCGCCGCCACAGGCAAAGAGGCGTGCGGATCGTCTTTACCCTCTCCTGCTTCCTCTCTCGTCAAAGCGGTTTGTGTCAGTTGGGCATCGAAGAGGATGAGTCCCTGGCGGGTGAGCCATGCGACTTGCTCCGCCGTCAGATCGTAATCGTCGTGGAGACCGCCGGGATCGATGAGAACTCGCCGCAGTCCCTGCACCTCAGCCTCCGTTGGCTCTCGTTCTTTGGCAATGGCGAGCAGTTCTCGCGACGGGGAACGTTCCGGCTGTGGAGGAAAGAGGCGTGCCAGGCAGGACAGGCGCTCACCCGCCAGGGTGCGATACGTTCCATCGATATGCAGAAGATATCTCCTGCCGAGCAGCCTCTGCTGAACCGTGACGGCGCGAAGCTTCTGACACCGCGTGCAGCAAAGATGAATCGTGACGAACCTGGACATGAAAACCATCACCTCCTCAGAAGCGGAGAGGCCACGATCACCACTGTGATCCAGACATCTCCAGTAGCAGAACGAACCGGACCCGGCACAAGGCGGCATGGAAGCGACCCGCGAAGGCGCAAAACGCCGCCCTATGTTGGCTCGGATAACAAACATCCAACGAAAAGGTGGAGAAAACCACCAAGACTCCTCGCCGTTTTCACCGGCGGTACCCCGCCAGTGCCGCGTTCACCACAGCGAGCGGCGGACACGTCAACACCGCTCGCGGCCGCCTCTCCTTCTGACGATATGACCCGTCGTCATCTTGAGAGTCACGAACCAGCGCCAGCGGTACGCTGAGCCTTGTCCCCTGACCGAGCAGGGTGATCGGCAGCTCCTCTTTGACGACCTGTCCGGCGGCATGTGGCACGCGGGAGCAGGCCGTGCGCCGAAGGGAGCGACTCGCGCGTGGGCCAGCCCGGGTTGGGAGAACCACGGGGATGAAGGCCGATGGAACGGTCCCACCGGATGAGTTCCTTGTTTGTTCAGGTCCATCATCGAGTGCGCTATCGCCGAGCCCGCTCGTTCCCAGAGAAGCTAGAAAATTGGCAGTATATGCAGGACATCCGCTCATCAGTTCGTGATTAATACTGATCATCAGTAAAACACACATAGCATCAGTCTCTGCGCAGTTTGTTCGGTTTTCCCTGAGACTTGATGGATGGTCGGCGCTTTCCCTTCGCCTCCTCCATCCACACAAGAAGTGTACCTGGAGACCAGACCAAAAATCCAGAGGTTTTGGGCCAATTTTGGCGTGAAAGTGACGAGTTTTTTCCGTGACTGTGACGCCAAAAAGAGCGTCACTGTGACGTCTTTTTGGCGTCACTTTTCTCTTCATCTGGCTTCTCAGGCTAGAACAGTATGCTTGACATATCGCAAAATCGCTTGTTTGCGCAAGAAATATTGTTGAGATTAATAAAGACGGAGCAGTGTGAGTCGTCAGGTACGAACACTGATCACATAGCCTTTGGCATACTGGATGGCGATACTGAGGCCAAATGGCTCTAATCTGCGTCGCAGATTCGTCACCGTCTCACGCAGTGGGCGGAGCAATTCGCGGAGTTGTTTGTCCTGCCGCGCGACGGTGAGTTGCTCCCGACCGTATGTCGGCGAATGGTTGTGGAGCGCGGCGAGCAGTTGGGCGTGCGCGACTCCCTGGGGATAAGCCTCAAGAAGCAGCAACAGCACGCGCCACTCCGGGGTCTTGAAAGCGTCAAGGGCGATGATTGTTTCGGGAAAGTCTTTCTTCGTGTCCACGAGCATCAGGGTGCGCGCGGCGTGATCGGCAAGCAGCATCCGGTTCGCTGGTAATACCGTTTGCAACATCGGGAAACAGTCAGGGTGATGGTGTCGGGGAAAACGCATAGGGAACTCCATGTTCATCAAACGACACTGATCCTTCGACTGGAATGGTCGAAGCGCAGCAAACGGCTCCGCACTCTGCTGCTGTCCGGGGTTTTCCATATCTCTTCCTTTCTCTGGCTCTGTTGGCGAAGGTGGCACACTGGCTTGGTTGGCATCGCATCTTGTCTTGTGAAAAGGATGCGTGAACGAATGCCCGTTCTCACTGTAGCAGATGATTTCCCCTTTTTGCACGAATGATCAAGACAAAATCGTCCCTGGGATCGGTTCTTCTTCGAGTCAGGACTGACACAAAACTGGTACAACGCGCGGGTGTGACGGGAAACCTGTGCTGTCTGTTTCACCGACAGTATGCGCGAATGGCTTGCCAGGCGCATGCAGTGCGCATCTCTCACCTTGTCCTGTTCTTTGGTCTCAAGGGAACTCTCTTGCCTTCCCGTTCTCGCCCGTTGTATAGTCTATGTTGGTGTTCGTCTCAGATACCGTTTGCTGTTGTTGATGAGTATAAGGAGTCTACCATGCCAGTCTCTCTCATGTGTCATCGACTATCTCTCGTCGCTCTTTGCTCTTCTTTTCGATCTGATCCTGTTCAGAGTGCCGGGAAACGATGGATAAAGCCCCTCCTTGCTGAAACTCGCTTGCTGCACGCGCTATCCCGACATAGTTCCATACTCGGACCATTCCGGAGAAAGCAGGGATCGCGATGACGACCGATCCAGTTCCGTTTGGTCTCTTGCTCAAGCGGCTCCGCCGGGAAACCGGGCTGACTCAAGAAATCCTTGCCAGCCGAGCGGGCTACAGCGTTGGCTACATCAGCAAGCTGGAACGAGGGGAACGCCCGCCCACTCCGGCAACGGCGGAATTGCTGGCACAGGCCCTGACCCTCTCCGAAGAACACCGCTCCCTGCTCCAAGCGTCGGCCCTCCCCACGCCGATTCTGGCCCGCAGAGCGACAGATCGACGCCGCGACGATTGGGGCGAAGCTCCGGCTCCCGGTCATTTTTATGGACGCGAGCAAGAACTGGCCTCCCTCTCGCAGGTCGTCCTATCGGAGCAGAAACGAGTCATCGCCATTCTGGGCTTGGGAGGCATGGGCAAGACGGCGCTTGTTGCTCGCTTTGCTGAGCAGATTCGAGAGGAGTTCATGTTTCTGTTTTGGCGCTCGCTCTACAATGCGCCTCCGCTCTCCCGGCTGCTCTCGCAGTGTCTCGAACTGCTCGCCCAGCAGACGGTGCCAGATTTGCCTGCCAGCGAAGACGAGCAACTGCTGCTCTTCCTCTCGTGCCTGCGCGAGCAGCGGTGTCTGCTCATCTTCGACAATGTGGATGCTCTCTTACTCGACAACGCACGCGCTGGCTGGCGGGAAGGATACAACGGCTATGGGCGGCTGATTCGGGGGTCGCCGAAACGAGCCACCAGAGCTGCCTGCTGTTGACCAGCCGTATCAAACCGAAAGAAGTGGCCGTGCTGGGCGGAACGCAGGCGCCGCTCTCGGCGATGCATCTCTCGGGATTGGGCCTGGCTGCCGGGCGCAATGTGCTGGAAGATGCCGGCCTCTTTGGCTCGGACGCCTCCTATGCCGCCCTTATTTCCCGCTACGCGGGCAATCCCCTGGCCTTACACCTGGTGGCTGATCCCATTCGCGAGGTCTTTGGCGGCGAGATCGATCCCGTCCTTCGCGCGGCCCCGACCATCTTCGGCGATATCCGCGAGTTGTTGCGCGAGCAAATCGCGCCGCTGTCTGTCGTGGAACAGGATCTGCTCTTCTGGCTCACCATCGCACGTGAGCCGCTGACCTTCGAGGCGCTCTGCCGTGTGGTGGTGCGCCCGGTAGCGCACGGGACCTTGCTCGAAGCACTGGATACCCTGCTGCGGCGCTCGCTGGTCGAGCGGAACGACTCTGGACAGTTCGCCTTGCAGCCGGTCGTCATGGACTATCTCACCAACCACCTGGTGCAGCGGGCCTGTCAAGAACTGATCGAGGAGCGGGGCGAGTTGCTGATGAGTCACGCGCTACTGGAGGCGCAGGCCCATGACTTCGTGCGCGACAGCCAGCGCCGCCTCATCCTGCGCCCGGTCGTCGAATGCCTGCTCACCGCCGTGGGGAAAGCAGGATTCGAGGAGAAGTGTCGGCGGCTCCTCGTGGCTCTGCACACAATCGGGCCACAGCAGCCCGGCTACGCGGCTGGCAACATCCTGAACCTGCTGCTGGAAGCTGGCTGCGATCTGCGGGGCTTTGACTTTTCGCAGTTGTCGGTCTGGCAAGCAGTCTTACAGGGAGAGCGGCTTCAGGACGTTAATTTTGCCCACGCGGATCTCTCTACCTCGGTCTTCACCGACACTTTTACCGGCATCCTGTGGATGGCGCTCAGCCGCAGTGGCAAGCGCGTGGCGGCGGTGACGACCAGCAACGAGATTCGCGTCTGGCAGGTGCAGGATGGCGTGCCACTGCTCTCGTGCCTGGGACACAACGATTGGGTCTATACCGTGGCCTGGAGTCCCGATGAGCGGCAGCTTGCCAGTGGCAGCAACGACCAGACCATCCGGCTTTGGGATGCCAACAGTGGCGCGCTGCTCGCGACCCTTCACGGACACACTGGTCCGGTCTGGTCGGTAGCGTTCAGCCCGGATGGGAGCTGGCTCGCCAGCGGCAGCAGTGATCAGACGGTACGCCTGTGGAATGTGGCAAGTGGCGCGTCAGTCATTACGCTGGTCGGAGAAGGCGGCCCGGTCTGGTCGGTGGCGTTCAGCCCGGATGGAAGCCGGATCGCAGTCAGCCATCAGAATGGCACGATCTCGATCTGGGAGGTGGCCGTAGGCGTGCGTCTCCTGACTCTGCACGGCCATCAGGACCGGGTGCGTTCGCTGGCCTTTCACCCCAATGGCCGACGCCTGATCAGCGGCAGCGACGATGAGATGGTGCGCCTGTGGGATACAGTGACAGGCGAATGCCTCCTGACACTCGCCGGACACAGCGGCTGGGTGCGCTCGGTGGCCTGGAGCCCGACCGGCGAGTGTATCGCCAGCGGCGGGATCGATCAGACGATCCGGCTGTGGGATGCTGGGAGCGGCGTCCTGCTCCGGGTGATGCGGGAACATAGCGGCTATGTCACCGCGCTGGCTTTTGGCCCGGACGGGGACTGGTTGGTCAGCAGCAGCGATGATCAAACGGTACGCCTGTGGGACGCGGCAACAGGCGAATGTCTCATGACACTGCGGGGCTATAGCGGGTGGGTGCGTTCGGTGGCCTGGAGTCCCGACGAGCGACTGCTTGCCAGCAGCAGTGATGATCAAACCGTGCGTCTGTGGAATGTGGCGAGCGGAAGGTTGCGCGCGGCCTTGCGCGATCAGAGCGGCTATGTCACCACGGTGGCCTTCAGCCCTGATGGGCGGCTGCTCGCCAGCGGCAGTATCGATCCGCGCGTGCGCCTGTGGGAGACAGAGAGCGGCGTTCTGCTCACCACGCTGCACGGACACAGTGGACGGGTCTGGACGGTGACCTTTAGTCCTGACGGGCGACTGCTGGCAAGCGGAGGGGACGATCGCACGATCAGGCTCTGGGATTTCCAGAGCGGGGAGTGCCAGGCGACGCTGCCTGGACACAGCCATTGCGTCATCGCGCTCGCATTTGGTCCCGATGGGCGGCTCCTTGCCAGTTGTAGCGATGACGCGAGTGTGCCGGTGTGGGACGTCGAGCGCGGCGCGTTGCTCATGACGCTTTCAGGGCATCGCGGATGGGTGCGCAGCGTGACCTTCAGCCCTGATGGGAAACTCCTCGCCAGCGGCAGTATCGACCAGACGGTACGCCTGTGGGATGTGGCGAGCGGAGAATGCCTGATGACGCTCTCCGGGCATACAGGATGGATTCGCTCCGTGGCGTTCAGTCCTGATGGAAGGCTGCTTGCCACCGGCAGCACCGATGAGACAGTGCGCCTGTGGGATGTAGCGAGCGGAGAGAGCCTGATGACCCTGCGTGGACATCGCGGGCGAATCTGGTCGGTGGCGTTCAGTCCCAGTGGCCGTCTGCTCGCCAGTGGCGGGCATGATGGCACAATTCGGCTGTGGGATGTCGAGAGCGGCGTGTGCGTGCAAGCGATGAGCAATGACCGACCCTATGAAGGCATGAAGATCACCGGGGCGACCGGCCTGACCGGTCAGCAGCGAGCGACGCTCAAAGCCCTGGGCGCGATTGACGAGGAAAGACGTATCTAAGGAGCAAGGATAATGGCACAACACACACTGACCATGCCGACAAAGCCGATCACGTACCTGCCGGGGCTGCCGCTCGTCGGCAATCTGCTCGCGTTCAATAGCGACCGCCTCGCCTTCTTGCAGCGGATCGCGCGGGAGTGTGGCGACGTGGGCGGCTTTCATTTTGGGCCGTTTCCAGTTTTGATGTTCAGCACATCAGAACATGTTCAAAGCATCCTGGTGGAACACGCCTATGATTTTCAGAAGGGAGAGGCGCTGCGGCAGGCGTTTCGCCCGGTGATCGGCAACGGTCTGTTCATCAGCGAAGGCGAGCTGCACCGGCGGCAGCGCAAATGCATGGCGCCCATCTTTCAACCGCGGCAGATGAAGAACTACGCGAACGCGATGGTAAGCTATGGAGAACGCCTTCAGGAGACATGGCAGGACGGGGCGGTGGTGGATGTCGAACAAGCGATGACGCAGCTGACGATGAGCATTATTGGCAAGGTCCTCTTTGATGAAGATGTCTTCTCAGAGGCCGATGAACTGGGGGCGGCCATGAAGACCGCGCTCGAGTATGTCAATGTCGCGGCTTCCACGCCGCTCTCGCTCCCGTTCAGTTGGCCGTTGCCGCGGAACCTTCGCACGCGAGCCGCGCTCACAGTCCTGAATGCACGCATCCAGGCGATGATCGAGACCCGGCGCGCCTATCCTGGTGCGAAAGAAGATTGCCTGTCCTTGCTTCTCCAGGCGAAAGATGAGGATGGCAATCCCATGAGCGATCAGCAACTGTTTGACGAGGCGGTCACGCTCTTTGGCGCAGGCCACGAAACCACGGCGACGGCGCTCACCTGGGCCTGGTATCTGCTCGCCACCCATGCTGAGGTCTATGCGGCCGTCAGGCGTGAGGTGGATCACGTTCTGGGTGGTCGCTCCCCCTCGTATGATGATCTGGCATCTCTACCCTACACCTTGCAGGTTCTCAAAGAGACCTTGCGCCTCTATCCGTCGGCATATGGCACGTCGCGCGTGGCCCTGCGCGAGGTGGTAGTGGATGGCTACCCCATACGCAAAGGACAGACGGTGGTAATCGCGCCTTATGTGATCCACCGCCGACCGGACTATTTCCCCGACCAGGAACGCTTCGACCCGGAGCGGTTTGCGCCAGAGCGGGAACGAAACTTGCCGCGCTACGCCTTTCTCCCCTTCGGGGCCGGCCCGCGTATCTGCATCGGGAATCATTTCGCGCTCATGGAAGGCCATTTGCTGCTGGCAACGCTCTCGCAACAAGTCGTTTTTGAACTCGTTCCTGGACAGCAAGTGGAGCCTGATCCGAAGGTGACGATCCGTCCCCGAGCTGGCATCAAGATGGTCGTTCATCGCAGAGAAAACCGGTGAACTTGCAGGAGTGCCTTTGCTTCCCAAAGGCTCCCCTGCCGCGAACATCCGTTACTTGGCCTCAGTCGCGGAAATCCTGCGGGTTGATGAAGAGTTGAACGTAGCCGCAAACCGTACACACCAGGGGTATCGGCTCTGATCCGACAACCTTGTGCTTCGGCGAGCGAATATTCACTGCTCCCTCGCCGACGGCGTTGCGGTAAGTAAACTGACTCCAGATCCGATACGGTGGCTCCGCTCCACACACGGGGCAGGGGACTCCTGGATGGATGGGTTGTGATGACATCGCTTTCCTTCCTTCAGACTGGGATTGACTGCTGGCCTATGGTGCTGAACGTATATTCTGGTATCACATCAAATGTTCTTCCTGAGTTATGGCATCCCATCCCTCAGTCACGGGGGCTAACCGCCTTCATGGTAAGTGAGCAAGCTGTGCGTTTTTCAACCGCTCAGCAAGCAGGATATGCTGCTCTTGATCCAGTTTGCCCTTGAGCATTTCGCGACAGAAAGAAGAAGAGGTCTGCTTTCACGGAACTGACGTGTATCTGGGAGATGATGCCGCGGAGATGTGGAATGGCTTATATCCGGAGCTAAGGGCGGTGAAAGCGATGAGGTTGGGACCCTGCCGTCGTCGTCCTTAACCGCCCGGTGGGCGCGAACTAAGTATATCACGCCCATTAAAATACAAAGAGAGAGAAAGCAAGGTAACTGATGAGATATGAACATAAAATGATTATATATTACTCGTTATCATCTGGCTCGTAGTTCTCATAGATTTCATCTAGCTCATCATCATCCGGTTCATCCCAGTTAAATTCATAGCTTTCGTAATCATCAAATTGTTCATAGTTATATCCTATGGTTTCATGCTTACCTAGTCTTTCCCAATTATAGTCAATTTCTTCTTCTCTTCTTGCTTGTTCGTAGTCGTATGTATCATTATCCTCCTCCTCCTCTTCATCATAACTGGAGGTATATTGATAATCACGTTCTTTTTGGATCTGACGTATCCACTCACTATATCCTTTCCAGCCAGTAGCATATGGAGTAACATCTTCAAAAAAGCCTTTTTGCTTTGCAAAGATAAAAAGGTCTGATAGATTACGAAAATTGCCTATTTGCTCTTCTATAACATGCTGGGTTCCTATGAGGTCTTTAGTTAGTGCAATTGTCACTGTGCGAATGAGTCGGTATCCAGTTGGGATGCCAATGATAGTAATTATATGGAGACGAAAGCCGTTTTCTTTTATGTGTTGCGCTCGTCGTAAACCATTTCTCTGAGGCTGGAGTTCTATCAAAAGCGGGCATAACTTCACGATGATTTCTCTCCTCTCCTGCTTCTTTTAACATGTTTTCGAGCGAGTTGCTTAATTCACCCTACCAATAGAAACCGCCAATTTCTAAATAACGCGATGTGCAAGTTTTGCTAAGCCACCAGCCGATCAAATTGAAGATACGGAGCCGCTTCTTGCTGATTCAAGAAAAAGCAGACCGTATGCATCAAAATGTAGCGCAACAAGCGG
>Ga0102924_1005567_pt1 | contig 12156 bp, 8 predicted proteins | sample PaiPotPPM11metaG_FD_80116 | JGI IMG/M metagenome (GOLD analysis project Ga0102924, IMG submission 80116) | Iron sulfur acid spring bacterial and archeal communities from Banff, Canada, to study Microbial Dark Matter (Phase II) - Paint Pots PPM... ... | reverse complement strand
GTTCCGGCGTCGAAGCGGAGCCTGGCGTCCAAACCGAAGCGGAAGAATGTTTCCGGAAAGCCATCGAGATTGCGCGTCAACAAGAAGCCAGGTCCTTCGAGTTAAGGGCGGTGATGAGCTTGAGCCGGTTGTGGGAGCAGCAAGGCAAGAAGGCCGAGGCCCGGCAGATGCTCGCGGAGATCTACGGATGGTTCAGCGAAGGCTTTGTGACGGAAGACCTGAAAGCTGCCAAATCGCTGCTCGACAAGCTTTCCAGTACGGCTGGTTCACCGAGGGCTTCGACATCCCGGACCTGAAGGACGCCAAGGCGCCACTCGAAGAGTTGGCGGGATAGACGGCGACGGAGGGCGGAAGTGCGCTGCTCGAACTGCGGGAGTGAGAACGCGGACGGAAAGAAGTTCTGCGGTGATTGCGGTACGCCGCTCGCGAACCGTTGCGCGAAGTGCGGTGTCGTCAATCCTTCCGGCAAAAGCTTCTGTGGAGATTGTGGAGCCGCGCTCGCGCCGACCAACACCGCCACAGAGCCACCGGCGCCCGTCCGCAGTGCACTCGCGATCCGGATCTCAGCCGGGGGGAGGGATGCTTCTGCGGCCGCCGACGGCGAGCGCAAGACTGTGACCGCGTTGTTCGCGGATATCAAGGGCTCGATGGAGTTGATCGAGGACCTCGACCCCGAGCAGGCGCGCACGCTCGTCGATCCGGCGCTGAAGCTGATGATGGATGCAGTCCATCGGTACGGCGGCTATGTAGCGCAATCCACCGGCGACGGCATCTTCGCGCTGTTCGGAGCGCCGGTCGCGCACGAAGACCATCCGCAACGCGCGCTGTTCGCGGCGCTGAAAATGCAAGAAGCGATGCGCCGATATTCGACGAAACTGCGCGAGGCCGGCAATCTGCCAATCGAAGCCCGCGTGGGGGCTAACACCGGCGAGGTAGTGGTTCGTTCGATCGCGACCGGCGAGGGCCATGCCGAATATACACCGATCGGGCATTCGACCAGCCTCGCGGCACGGATGCAGGCGCTCGCACCAACCGGTTCGATTGCGGTAACCGACGCTACGCGCAAACTTTGCGAAGGATACTTCACTTTTGAGCCACTCGGTCCGACCAGGGTCAAGGGGGTCAGCGAGCCGGTCAATGTATATGAGGTGACCGGGCTGGGACCGCTGCGAACCAGGCTTCAGCGTGCGGCGGGACGCGGGTTTACGAAGTTCGTCGGCCGCGTGCGTGAACTGGCGCAACTGGGACAAGCGTTGGAACAATCCAGGGCGGGGCATGGACAGATTGTCGCCGCGATGGGCGAGGCAGGAGTGGGCAAGTCGCGCCTGTTCTACGAATTCAAGGCGGTTGATGGGGATGGATGTCTGGTGCTCGAAGCGTTCTCGGTTTCGCACGGCAAGGCGTCGGCCTATCTGCCGGTGATCGAGCTTTTGAAAGACTATTTCGAGGTCACAGCAGAAGACGACGAGCGCCGCCGGCAGGAGAAGATTACCGGCAAAATCCTGACTCTGGATCGGGCGCTGGAGGACACGCTGCCCTACATATTCGTGCTGCTCGGGGCGGAGGAACCAACCGAGGCGATCCGGCAGATGGACCCACAGTCGCGGCGACGGGGTACGCTGGATGCTATTAAGCGGATTCTGCTGCGCGAAAGCCTGAAACAACCGTTGATAGTGGTGTTCGAGGACCTACATTGGGTCGACGACGAAACCCAGGCGCTCTTGAAACTATTCGCCGAAAGCGTCGCCAACGCGCGGATACTCCTGCTGATCAATTATCGGCCTGAGTATCATCACGACTGGGGCAGCAAAACCTACTATACCCAGTTGCGCCTCGATCCGTTGGGGCGCGAGAGCGCCGAGGAGTTGCTAGACGCATTGATGAGCGAGGCGGTCGAGCTGAAGCCAATAAAGCGGCTGATCATGCAGAAAACGGAGGGCAATCCGTTCTTCATCGAGGAGATCGTCCAGGCGCTGTTCGATCAGGGAACTCTGGTCCGCAATGGTGCGGTCAAGATCACGCGTTCGATGTCCGAGATTCACATCCCGCCTACAGTTCAGGGAATCCTTGCCTCGCGAATCGACCGGTTGCCAGCAGACGAGAAAGGGCTTTTACAAACGCTTGCGGTGATGGGCAAGGAGTTCCCACTGGGGCTCGTCAAGCGAGTGATGCAAAAGCCGGAGGATGAACTGGAACGCATGCTGGCGGCCCTTCAACTCAGCGAATTCATCTATGAGCAGCCTGCCTTTCCTGAATCTGCGTACACCTTCAAACATGCGCTCACCCAGGAGGTAGCATACGGTTCGCTACTGATAGAACGACGCAAGAACCTGCATGAGAGCACGGCACGACAGATCGAAGTTCTGTTCAATTCGCGACTGGAAGACCACTACGGAGATCTGGCTCATCACTACAGTTGCAGCGGAAACAGACTGAAGACCCTGGAATACCTGCAACTTGCCGCGCAACAAGCTATCGAACGATCCGCAAACACAGAAGCGATAAATCACCTCACTGCCGCTGTGCGCTTGTTGAATACGTTGCCGGGCAGTCCGCAGCGGGATCGGCAGGAATTGGACCTACAGACGATGCTAGGCCCGGTGCTGATCGCGAAGAAGGGCAACGGAGCTCCCGAAGTCGGAGCCGCATACCAGCGAGCGCTGGAATTGGGCCGACAATCAGGTGAGGACGCTCGGCTCTTTCCGGTGTTGTTTGGACTGCGATCCTTTCATCTCATACGAGCGGAGTTGCAACCGGCATTTGAGCTGGCACAGCAACTCGTGAGCTTGGCCGAGAACATGCAAGACTCGGCTCTTCTGGTGGAAGCTCATCTGGCGCAAGGAAATTCGCTGTTCCTTTTCGGGAAGTTGAGGCCTGCCTTGGAGCACTTCGAGCGGGCCATCAACCTTTACGACCCTCAGACACACCACGCTCATGCATTGATCTATGGGCTAGATCCAGGAGTCTTTTGTCTCGCCAGGTCAGCGTGGCTCCTGGAGCTTCTCGGCCATTCGGATCAGGCTTCGAAGAAGATAGAAGACGCTCTGGCCCTGGCCCACAGGCAGTCTCATGCGTTTAGCTTGGCAGTTGCCCTGGTACACGCGATTGTAATCTCTTACCTTCGAAGGGAATGGCTAACGCTCCAGCAACAAGCGGAGACGGCGATCGCGGTCTGCACGGAGCAAGGATTCGGAAGCATTCTGGCCCAGGCGACTACATATCGAGGGTACGCACTTGCTCAGCAGGGACAAACGGACGAAGGAATTGCGGTGATGCGTGCAGGTTTGGACGCCCAATTGGCCACCGGGGCTGGTCTGTTCCGGCCTTGGTACTTTTGTTATCTGGCGGAGGCCTGCGCGACAGCAGGACGCTTCGAGGAAGCATCGGCTGCTGTGGCAGAAGCGATCGCAATAGCGGAAAGAACGGGTGAGCGCCACAACGAGGCGGAACTGCATCGATTGAAGGGAGAGTTGATCCTCCGGGGTTCCGGCGAAGTGTCGCCTGCCGTTCAGGCGCAAGCGGAAGAGTGCGTCCGGAGATCTATCGAGATTGCGCGTCAGCAAGAAGCCAGGTCGTTCGAGTTAAAGGCGGTGACAAGTTTGAGCCGGCTGTGGAAACAACAGGGCAAGACTGCTGAAGCTCGGCAGATGCTCGTGGAGATCTACGGATGGTTCAGCGAAGGCTTTGAGACGCAAGATTTAATAGACGCTAAAGAACTTATCGAACAACTGTCCTAAATATTCAGGAGGGGTATTCAAAATGAGTGCTACAAAGCTGATTCAGATGTATGCGTCGCCCTGGGCGGAACGCGTTCGATGGGCGCTCAACTTCAAAGGCGTGCCATATGAAAAACAGGACTACCAGCCCGGGGTGGACGAAGAAGCAGTAAAAAAACTGACCGGGCAGGCACAGGTTCCAGTGTTGCTGGTTAACGGCTCGGTGATTCCCGACTCGACCGCGATCCTGAATTGGCTTGAGCAGCACCATCCGCAACCGGCGCTCATGCCAGCGTCCGAGAAAGATCGGGCGCAAGTGATGATGTGGGAGGAGCTGATGGACGGGGTCCTGGGCCCTCAGGCGCGGATGCTCATCATTGGGCATTTTCTGCGGTCGAGCGCGCCGGAATTGCAGCAAGGCGGACAATATTTTGCGCAGAAGTACCAACACACGCAGTATGCGGAGGAGCATGCCAAGGCCACGGTCGAGCGGATTTTGACGGTACTCAAACATGCTCTCGATGGACATGAGTATTTAGTCGGCGACGCTTTCACCCGGGCTGATCTCACCACGGCGAGCATGTTTCTGCTCGTGAACCCTCCTCCTGATGATCTCTTCGTCTTTCCCGCGTCGATGCGCCCGATGTATACCGCGTCGCTGACCTCGAAATCAGCGTTTGCTCCGATATTCGCGTGGAGAGACAAGATGTATCAAAAGCACCGGGGCGAGACAGTGAAGCCGTAAGACGCCAAGATATTGCTGAACGCTTGGCAGCATGCGGCAATATAGGGGCGACACAGGGATGAGATAGGGATTAGTCAGCCGGGTCAGTAGGACATGCACTGTTCAGCTTGCGGGGCGGAAAATCCGGAAGGGCTCAAGTTCTGCGAGCAGTGCGCCGCTCCGTTCAAGCGGCGCTGCTCACAGTGCGGATTTTGAGAACTCGCCTAAAGCGCGATTTTGCGGGGAGTGCGCTGCACCCCTGCCGGGAGCCGCGGGCGCTGCACCGGCCGCTCAGTCCGCCCCAGTCAAGGCCACGGCGTCGACTAGCGTAGGCGCGGCGGACTTACCGGCTTCGGAGTTGGAAGGCGAACGCAAGACCGTCACCGCGCTGTTCGCCGATATCAAGGGCTCGACCGAGCTTATGGAGGACCTTGATCCCGAAGACGCTCGCCGCGTGATCGATCCGGCGTTGAAGCTGATGATCGACGCCGCGCATCGCTACGACGGCTACGTCGTGCAATCCACCGGCGACGGCATCTTCGCGTTGTTCGGTGCTCCCGTTGCCCACGAAGACCATCCGCAGCGCGCACTGCTGGCGGCGCTCCGGATGCAGCAGGAGATCAAAAAGCTCGCCGGGTATTTGCGCGCCGAGGGCCGAGCGCCGATCCAGATTCGCATCGGACTCAACACCGGCGAAGTGGTGGTGCGCCCGATTCAGACCGGCGAGCAGCACGTCGAGTACACGCCTATCGGCCATACGGCGAACCTGGCCTCGCGGATGCAAACGCTGGCCGAGCCCGGCTCTGTGGTGGCGAGTGAGGCGACGTTTCGGCTATGCGACGGCTACTTTCTCTTCCGCGCCCTGGGGCCGTCACGCATCAAGGGCGTCAACGAGCCGGTCAACGTCTACGAAGTGACCGGGCTTGGATCGCTGCGCACACGGCTGCAGCGCTCGGCCGGCCGGGGGCTTTCGAAATTCGTCGGCCGCGAACGCGAGATGGCCGCGATGCGCCACGCGCTGGAACTGGTGAAGAAGGGTCACGGACAGGTCGTCGCCGCGATGGGCGAGGCCGGGCTGGGCAAGTCGCGGCTGCTCTACGAATTCAAGATGACCTCGCAGAGCGGATGCCTGACTTTGGAAACGTTCTCGGTCTCGCACGGCAAAGCCTCCGCCTACCTTCCGGTGATCGAATTGCTGAACAACTACTTCGAGATCGAGACCGACGACGATGCGCGCAAACGGCGCGAGAAGATGGCCGGCAAGGTGGTGATGCTCGACCGCGCGCTGGAAGACTCCCTGCCGTACCTGTTTGCGCTGCTGGGCGTGGAAGAAACGGCCGGCGCGCTGGCGCAGATGGATGGACAAGTACGCCAGCGGCGGACGCTGGAGGCGATCAAGCGGATTTTGCTGCGCGAGAGCCTCAATGGGCCGCTGATCGTCGTGTTCGAGGACTTGCACTGGGTCGACAACGAGACTCAGGCGCTGCTCGACCTGTTGGTCGACGCGATTGCCAATACGCGCGTGCTGTTGCTGGTGAATTATCGGCCCCAGTACCGGCACGACTGGAGCAACAAAAGCCACTACGCGCAGCTTCGGTTGGATCCGCTGGGGCGTGAGAGCGCCGGGGAAATGCTGACGGCGTTGCTGGGCGGCGACACCGCGCTGCAACCCCTTTGCCGAGTGATTATCGACAAGACCGAGGGCAACCCGTTCTACATGGAAGAGACCGTGCAGGTGCTGCTCGACGAGGGGGCGCTGGTGCGCAATGGGACGCTCAAGCTGACCAGGCCGCTCGACGAGCTGAAGATCCCTCCGACGGTGCAGGCAATTCTGGCCTCGCGTATCGACCGTCTGCCCGCCGACGAGAAAGACCTGCTGCAGACGCTGGCGGTGATGGGCAAGGAGTTTCCGCTGGGCTTGGTCAGACGGGTCACAGGCAAGCCGGATGACGAACTGGAGCGGATGCTCGGCGATTTGCAGCTCGGCGAATTCATCTACGAGCAGCCGGCACTGCCTGACGTGGAATACAGCTTCAAGCACGCGCTCACGCATGAGGTGGCGTATGGCTCGGTGCTGAACGAGCGCCGCAAGCCGCTCCACGAGCGCACGGCACAGGCGATCGAGGCGCTGTTTGCCGATCAGCTCGACGATCATTTGCAGGAGCTCGCGCGCCATTACAGCCGCAGTGGAAATGCCGGCAAGGCGATCCATTATCTGCGGATCGCCGGCGAGCAGGCGGAACGGCGCAGCGCTCATGAAGAGGCAGCAAGCCTGTTTAACTCCGCGCTCGAAATGCTCGCGCACGAGCCCGAAAGTCAGGAGCGGATGCGGCGGGAAGTCGAGCTGCGTCTTGCTCTCATCGGATCGCTGGTTGCGAACAAGGGCTATGCAGCGGCCGAAGTCGAGGAGTCCGCGCGGCGCGCGCTCGAACTGAGCGGCGCGCTCGGCGACCCCGGGCTCCACTTTCCGGCATTGATGTTCGCCTGGGCGTTCCATCAGGTACGGCGCGATCTCGGGCGCGCGGACCAGACCAGCATGGAGCTGATCGAACTTGCCGAGCGTGCGCGTGAGCCGGGCATGCTAGCGAACGCATTTTTCGCGAGCGGCGCCGTGTCGCTCTTTAGCGGAAAATTCCGCGCCGCTCGTGCAAGACTGGAACAGGCGGCGGCCATAGACGATCCTGCGCCGTTGAATGGGATGCCACAGGACCCGCGGGTCGCCTCGCTGTCCCTTTTGTCGGTGGCGTTGTGGCTGCTTGGCTATCCGGACGCCGCGCTCGAGATGAGCGGCGAAGCGCTCGGGCGGGCGCGAGGCCTCGGCCATCCGATGAGCGTGGCTTTTGCGCTCAGCTACGGAGCGATGCTTAAACTCTGCCGCCGCGATCCCGAAGCCGCGCACGAACTGGCGGACGAGGCCCGCAGGGTGGGGATGGAGCACGGATTTCGTTATTGGAGCGCGCTCGGATCGACCTACCGCGGTATCGCTCAGGCCGTGCTCGGACGCACCGCCGAGGGTATCGCGGAAACTCTGGCCGGCATCGAATCGTACCGCGCGACGGGGTCCGCACTGGGCGCCGCCGCCGTCGTCGTGGGCCTGGTTTCGTCTTATCTCAAAGCGGGCCTTGCGGATGAGGCGCTGAGCGCGGCGGAACGGGGGCTCAGCGTCATCGAGCAAACCGGAGCGCGCATGAGCGCGGCCGAGTTGTACCGCCTGAAGGGCGAGGCGTTGCTGAGCCGCGGAGCGCCATTCGAGGCGCAGGCACAAGCCTCCTTCGAACAGGCGATCGCGATAGCTCGCCAACAGGAAGCCAAATCGTGGGAACTCCGCGCCGTGACAAGTCTCGCGCGGTTGCTCGCGCAACGGGGCCGTCGCGACGACGCGCGCGCGATGCTCGCGGAAATCTACGGCTGGTTTACCGAGGGCTTCGACACCCCCGACCTCAAAGACACCAAAGCGTTGCTCGAGGAGTTAAACGATTAGCCGCGTCTGTCCTAGGCGCCCAGCTCGAGCATCCGCTCCAGCGCGCGCCGCGCCCCTTCGCGCACCTCTTCGGGCAGTTCAATCTCGAAGCGCAGGTTGCGCAGCGAATCGAGCGTGCCGCCCAGCGTGATCATCTTCATGTAACGGCAGAGCTTGCACGCCTTGTAGAAGTGCTTGTTCGGAATTTCCATCAGCAACCGGTCCGAAAGCCCGCACTCGGTCACGATCAGGAACTTGTCGGCGTCGCTGCTCTCCGCATAACGCACCATCGCGCTGGTCGAGAGCACCGCGTCGGCCAGGCGCAGCACGTCGGTGCGGCACTCGGGATGGGCCAGCACCTTGATTCCGGGAATCGCGCGCTTGACCCGGTCGACCTCCTCGGCGGTTATCTGGTGATGCACGTAGCAGTTGCCGTCCCACGAGATGATCTTCTTGCTGGTCTGGCTCTGCACGTAGTTGGCGAGATTCTGATCGGGAACGAACAGCACGTGGCGGGAGTCGATTGCCTCGACCACCTTGAGCGCGTTGGCCGACGTGCAGCAGGCGTCCGACTCGGCCTTAACGTCGGCCGTGCAGTTGACGTAGGAGACCACTTTGAGGTCGGGATAAATCTCGCGCAACTCGGCCTTGCGCTCGGCCAGCGCCTCGGCAGTGACGCTCTCTGCCAGCGAGCATCCGGCCCGCAGGTCCGGCAGCAGCACCATCCGCTCGGGGTTGAAGACCTTGGCGGTTTCGGCCATGAAGTGGACGCCGCAGAACACGATGATTCCGGCGTCGCGGACCTCGCGCGCCTTGTACGCGAGTTCCAGCGAGTCGCCGATGAAATCGGCGACCTCGAATATTTCGGGACGCTGGTAGTTGTGCGCGAGCACCACCGCGCCGCGCTCGGCCTTAAGCCGGTTGATTTCGTCGATTTGGGCAGCGTAGCGCTCACAGGCCGCCAGATCGTAGGCGTCCTGCCCAAGGGCGGCGAGCTTGCGATAGAGCCGCGCGCCGGCGGTATTAGTGATGGTCGAGGATTGCATTTCAAGCATCATCGGTTAGGACCTCATGTGGACGCGCGATGCGGGTGGTTTCGAATACGGCCGCTTTACGGCCGTATGAAGATTGTCTGAATTCCCCTAGTTTGCGTCAATATGACACTTAGTCTATCAACAGGCCGACCGCGCTTGCAAGGGCAGTGAACGCCCGGGCGCCCGCGCACACCGAGCCCGGTTTTGAAGGCCGGGGAGATTCAGTTCAGGCCGAGTTGGGTCTTGATCGCGCGTTCGACGCCCGCCAGATCGGCGGGATCGATCGTGCCGGCCTTTTCGAGCAGGCGCTGCTTGCTGGCGGTAGTTATCTGATCGGCCATCGCCTTGTTGCGCACGCCATTGACTCTTACGTACGCCTCAGCCGGATAGAGACGTTTCACGTTGCTGCTGAGTGGAACGACCTGGACGCGGTTGAGATAGCGGTTGGCGCTGTCATTGCTGACGACGACCGCCGGCCGCGTCTTCCTGATTTCGCCGCCCGTTGTGCGATCGAAGGCTATCCACCATACTTCGCCGCGCCGCGGGGCAGTGTGCTCATCGCGGCTCATCCGCGACGTCTCCCACCAACTCTTCGCTCCACTCGGCGGCCTCGGCCTCGCGATTTTCGTCCTCGGCCATCGCGCGATAGCCCTCATCGAGCCGCTCGCGCACGACATGCGGCCGCGCCAGGTCGTTCAGGAAGCGGCTGATGTTGCGTGGGCCGACGATCTTGCGCAGTCCCCGGTAGACGGCGTCTTCGACGGTTATGGTCAGCTTTCTTCGAGCCTTTGCACCCATATACGTATAGTACACGTATACGCACCCGCCTGCCAGAAACGTTCAGTCGCAATTGTCGCCGCGCTCACCCGTCCATGCTCCACCGGACGGTATGCGATTTGCTCATACGATCCCTCATGAGACCGCCAAAGGATCAATCGCCGATAGCCGCCGTCGCGCGACAGATGCGCGAGCGCGAACTCGAAACCTGTTCGATCGTGCTTTTCCTCCTGCTCTTGTCGGCGTTTCTCGCGATCCTGACCCTGCGCGCGCATCTGCTTGCCCCGGTCGATTCGAGTCCCGCTGTCGGCGCTGCGGCGACGCTTCCTTCCGCGCTCGCCGCCAAATCTTTGCCGCTCCGGCCGGGTTTCTGACACCTCACGAATCTGCTCCCTCGCATTTCTGACGTTTCGCTCTCACGAGCGCGTCTGATGTCATTGAAGTCCCGTAATCAGCTCGCGAACTTCACGCTAATCAGTCCACCGGCTTGCGGTACTACGTCCAGCGCGTTGGCGGCCCGCCGATTCGTTCTGTTAATCTCGCCGCATGGGCGCCCGGCGCCCCCGGATTCCCATTTCTCTGACTGGCTAAAGGAACTGCGAGATGGCAGAGATGCTTGACCACGATGTAATCGACGCGGTGCGCCGCTTCGTCGACCGCGACGTTATTCCCGTCGCTTCCGAGCTGGAGCATGCCGACGAATACCCGCACGCGCTGGTTGCCACGATGCGCGAGCTCGGGCTTTTCGGCGCAACCATCCCGGTCGAGCATGGCGGCCTGGGATTGAGCTTCGTCAGCTACGCGCGTCTGATGGCGGAGCTGTCGCGCGGCTGGATGAGCCTGGCGGGCGTAATCAACAGCCATCTCATCATGGCCTACATCATCACGCATCACGGCACCGACGAGCAGCGCAAGCGCTTTTTGCCCGCGATGGCGGCCGGCGAGAAACGCGGCGGCCTGGCGCTGACTGAGCCGCACGCCGGCAGCGACGTACAATCGATCCGCACCAGCGCGGTCCGCCACGGCGACAACTACGTGCTCAAGGGCAGCAAGATGTTCATCACCAACGCCCGCCACGGCACGATGCTGGCCGTCGCGGCCAAGACCGATCCCAAGGCCAAGCCGGCCTACGCCGGAATCAGCATGTTCGCGGTCGAAAAGAACGAGCGTGGGCCGACCGTCAGCCGTAACATCAAAAAGCTCGGCTACAAGGGAGTCGACACCTGCGAGGTGTTGTTCGAGGATCTCGAGGTTCCAGCCGGCAATCTTATCGGCGGCCAGGAGGGGCAGGGCTTCAAGCAGGTGATGAGCGCGCTCGAAGTCGGCCGGATCAACGTCGCGGCGCGCGCGGTCGGAGTCGGGCAGGCGGCGTTCGAGAACGCGCTCCGCTACTCACAGCAGCGCACCACCTTCGGCAAACCGATCTGCGAGCATCAGGCGGTGCAGTTGCTGCTGGCCGACATGGGAACGCGAGTCGAGGCGGCGCGCCTGATGGTGCAGAGCGCGGCGGAGAAGAAAGACGCCGGCGAGCGCTGCGACGTCGAGGCAGGGATGGCCAAGCTGTTCGCCTCGGAGGCGTGCGTGAAGGTGACGCTGGACGCGATGCGCGTGCTGGGAGGCTACGGATACACGGCCGAGTTTCCGGTCGAGCGTTTCTATCGCGACGCGCCGCTGATGATCATCGGAGAGGGTACCAGCGAAATTCAGGCGCTGGTGATCGCGCGCGGCCTGCTCAATCGCAATCGCATCTGAAGGCTCAGCCGTCGAGAACCAGCTTCAAGGTCATCACCAGCAAGACTACGAAGCCGATTCCATTGATCCAGGGCTCGAACGCGCGCGCATCCCTGCGCGTGCCGATCCATGCAAAAAAATGAACAGCACAAGAAAAGCGAGGACGCCTACGTAGCTCCGGACGAACATCGACGCTCGTTGCCTCCGTCTCATGAAAATTTACGCCTGCGGCCGGGTATTTACGAGCGTCAGTGTCGATGTGAAAGTCCGGCGCTCGCGCGTTGAAGACAGGCTTGGAAGCGACGCGGCGAAGCGATGCCGAAACGCAACGCCGCATGTCGCGCGACCGCCATTTTTTTGGCGGTTGAGGTGCGAAAACCGTTGTTTTTGTTGAGTGTTTCAGCGGCTCGCCTTTTGCTCGGTAGATCCTGCGGAAGGATTCTTCGATACGCGCCCGAGGCCGCGTGCGACCTCGCAGTGAGGTATGGGGGGGCAGGCGGAACCGCTTTGGTTTCGCTTGGCCGGGGGCCGCATGGACCGCAAGGGGGATACGGGCGGTCGAAGAACTCCGACCCTGTTGAGCCAAGGCGGCAACGAGAGCCGTCCATCCCGCAATCAGCACCACCGTCAGCCGCGCAGCGGTCGCCAACCGCTTGCGGATGAGGTTTGACAAACGCCCCCGTCCCCTTTTGGCTCTCGTTGCCGCCTTGGCTC
>Ga0102924_1005565_pt1 | contig 12159 bp, 8 predicted proteins | sample PaiPotPPM11metaG_FD_80116 | JGI IMG/M metagenome (GOLD analysis project Ga0102924, IMG submission 80116) | Iron sulfur acid spring bacterial and archeal communities from Banff, Canada, to study Microbial Dark Matter (Phase II) - Paint Pots PPM... ... | reverse complement strand
TCGGTGGGCCAATCAAGAAAAACCGGCTCTTCTTTTTCGCCAACTATGAAGGGAAGCGGCAAGCACAGGGCACAAGCGAATTGCGCACCGTTCCCAGCCCCAGTCTACGTGCCGGCGATCTCGTGTACTTATGCGCAACTCCTGCGAGCTGTCCCGGAGGTACCGTCAACGGAGTGACCGGTGTCCAACCTGGTTACTATGCGCTGGGTCCGGCTCAGATTAAAGGGATGGACCCTCTGGGAATCGGCGTGAATCAGGCGGTCCTGAATGTCCTGCAGCAATACCCGGCGTCCAACGAAAATGCAGGAGACGGTTCCAATACACTCGGGTATCGCTTTGCATCGAATGCTGACTCTCCATGGAACACATACATTCTGAAGGGCGACTGGCACATCAATTCCAGCGGTTCAGAAACACTTTTCCTGCGCGGACAGACACAGAATGAAAAGAATCCCGGAGCGCAACAGTTTCCTGGGCAGTCCGCCGCCACTGCCTTGCTCGATGACAGTAAGGGTATAACTGTTGGACTCACCTCACTCATCAATCCCAGACTAATCAATGATTTTCGTTGGGGTTATGTCCGGCAGGGAGGGCAGAACGCTGGTGTGTCTCAACAGCCGGCCGTTCTTCTGAACGGCCTCGACAATCTCACACCTTTCACTCGCTCCACGATCTTCTTTGTGCCCGTGAACCAGTTCACCGAAAGTGTCAACTGGACGCGCAAGAATCACACATTACAGTTTGGCGGCGACCTGTTCATCATTCGAAATAACCACACCAGCTACGCCAACTCGTTCTCCGATGTGCAGACCAACGCGGTTTACCTGAACACTGGCGGAATTGCCGGCACATCGAGCCCGCTTGACCCGGGCAACAACGGCTATCCGGCGGTCGACAGCAATTTCGGCCCAAATTACGACAGCGCCGCTACCATCGTCATGGGCATCTTCCCCGAAGGCGACGGGATTTATAACTTTTCGCGCAGTGGCAGCGCGCTGGCGCAAGGCACGCCGATCAATCGCCGGTATGCCATCAACGATTACGAGTTTTACGGGCAGGATGCGTGGCGGATGACGCCACGGTTGACCGTCACGTATGGCCTCCGGTGGGTGCTGGAAGCTCCGCCTTATGAGACGAATGGATATCAGGTCGCGCCATGCATCGAAGCTGCGGGTGGTGGCTGCACCAATCAAAACGCTGCCGACTGGTTCAACAAGTCCGCTTCACTCGCCGCTTCGGGACAACCAGCCAATGATGCCGGAGAGATTTCGTTTGTTCTGGGCGGACCCAAGAATCATGGTCCCGGACTGTGGAATTGGGATCACAAGGACTTTTCCCCGCGCATCGCCGTGGCCTGGGCGCCCGACACGGGGGATGGATGGGTATCAAAGGTTCTGGGAAAGAAAGACCAGTTTTCGCTACGCGGTGGCTACAGCATCATGTATGACCATTTCGGTATTCCGATCGTGAACAGTTTTGATCAGCACGGCTCCTTCGGATTATCCACTGATCTTGGAAATCCCGCGGGCGTCGTGTCACCTGCGAATGCTCCGCGCTTTACGTGCCTCACTCCGGGAACAACGGGCCAGTCGTGCCTGCCTCCGCCTTGCCCGTCTTTGAACGATCCCGGTTGCTTGTTTGGCCCACCGCCAACGGGTGGTTTTCCCTACACGCCCGGTAATACATCCTTCGCCATTAATTGGGGACTCGATCAAAGCGTGAAGACGCCTTACTCGCACGTCTTCAATCTGTCGCTGCAGCGGCAGCTCAATTCCCGTTCATCGCTGCAAGTCGCGTATGTGGGGAGCATCGGCCGGCGTCTGCCGCTGCAGGTGGATCTTGCCATGCCTACGAATTTGAGGGATGCGACTAGTGGCTCGAAGTATTTTCCATCGGCCACAATACTGTCGAAGGCCGCTGCCGCGGGCACCGATGTTAATTCGATTCAGCCCGTCCCGTTCTTCGAAAATCTTTTTCCTGCCTGGGCAGGGGTCGCCACCCAAGCTGCTTTAGGTTTGAACAACCAAACCGCAAGCAACCCTAGTGGCGACAATTGCGCTCCTGGCAAATTACCGGCAAAGCCCACAGCCACGCAAAATATCTACGAACTCTGGAACTGTTTCCCCCATAACGAAACGTTCTCGCTGTTTGAAATGGATTTGCCTGACGCGATTACCGGCTTGAGTCCCGCTCTGCCGAATAGCAAGTTAGGCCCGTACGCTTTTTACCACGACCAGTTCAGCTCGCTCTACGCCTGGCGCAACATTGGCACGTCCGCCTACAACGCGTTGCAGGTGACGTACAACGTTCGCTGGGGCGCAAACCTGCAGGGACAGTTTAACTACACCTTCTCGAAGTCGTTCGACGAAGCATCAGCGGCGGAAAGAGTCGGTCCTTACGAGGGAACTGGCGGGACTGGCAACGACTTGAACGGCGGCGGCATTGTGATCAATTCCTATGATCCACTGTCGTTGCGCGGCCTGTCGGACTTCAACGCCACCCATCAGATCAACGCGAACCTGGTATATCTCCTGCCATTTGGCAAAGGTCAGAGGTTCGTCGGCGGTGCAGGCACGGTGCTGAATGAGCTAATCGGCGGGTGGCATGTCTCCGGAATCTTCCGCTGGACCAGCGGTTTCCCTATCACAATCGATAATGGCTTTACCTGGGCCACAAACTGGAACATCGAGGGCGACGCTGAGCCGAACGGGCCGGCGCCGGTCGCGTCCAATCCTAAGAATGCGATCGTGAACGGCGTGGGCATTGGGCCGGACATTTTCGCCGATCCGAAAGCGGCGGAAGCGGCGTTCCGGCCTGAGTGGCCGGGAGAATCCGGAGTCCGCAACAATGTCATCGGCGACGGCATGTTCAATATCGACACCGGCGTCAGCAAGGATTTCTCTCTGGGTGAACAGCGGCGCCTGGAATTCAGTTGGCAAGCCTTCAACATGACCAACTCGGTTCGTTACGATGTGCGCGGGGCTCAACCTTCGCTCTCCTACGATCCAACCCAGTTCGGCAAGTACCTCGGAACGCTAACTCAGCCAAGGTTCATGCAGTTCGCATTGCGCTTCGTCTTCTAAGTGCTTCGGCAAGGGGCTATTCTGCGACAAGCGGAATGGCCCTTCTTCTATTTGATTCGACTCCAAGCAGCCACGTCCGTGAAGGCCAGCACTGCTGCATTTCCCAAGGACCATTCTCACCTGCTTTGATCAGAGCGATCCCCGAACCCACGCGCAAAACAATCCTTCCGACAGACAGATAAACTTACAACCTAAGTTGTTAGGTGCGGATGGGTCTTAAGGAGCATCAATTACCCAGCATGAAACCTCCGTGTGACGAAGCCGTGATGCAATTGGGCTCCGGCAGTGCTCCACGTAGATCGTCAGCCAGAACCTGGATACTTGCCGCAACCATTCTCGGCTCCAGCCTGGCGTTCATCGATAGCACGGTCGTCAACGTTGCTCTGCCTGCGCTCCAAGCCACGTTTCGTGCAACGGTTGTGGATTTGCAATGGGTCGTTGAGTCCTATGGGCTCTTTCTCGCCGCATTGATTCTGGTCGGCGGATCTTTTGGGGATCGTTTCGGCCGACGACGAATCTTTGTCACGGGTGTTTCGATTTTCGCAACTGCCTCCGCTGTCTGCGGCCTTGCCTCGAACATGGATCAGTTAATCATCGCAAGGAGCATTCAAGGCATAGGAGCTGCATTGCTTGTGCCCGGAAGCTTGGCAATCATCAGCACATCTTTCGACGAGAAAAGTCGCGGTGCGGCAATCGGTACATGGTCGGGCTTCACCGCCATCACCACAGCTGTTGGTCCCGTCCTTGGAGGATGGTTGGTACAACATGCTTCCTGGCGGTGGGTATTCTTCATGAATCTGCCGATTGCCATGGCTGTGATCGCGATATCACTTTGGCAGATTCCGGAGACTCACGGCGAAAGAGAAGGCCGCCTCGATTGGCTTGGTGCGATGCTTGCAACTATGGGACTGGCGGGCATGGTGACAGGTTTCGTCGAAACGCCCAATCGTGGCTGGAGCAACCCTCTGGTGTTTGGCAGCTTAATCTTCGGCGCGTGCTGTTCGATCGCTTTCGTATGGGTCGAGGCGCAGGCAGAGGCGCCGACACTTCCACTGGCGCTTTTCAAATCCCGCAATTTCAGCGGCGCAAACCTGCTTACCCTGCTTCTATATTCCGCCATAGGGATCTTTTTTTTTGTTTTCCCCCTGAACTTGATCCAAGTGCAGGGATACTCCACAACGGCGACTGGTGCTGCACTCCTTCCGTTTATTCTGCTGATGTTTGCCCTTTCGCGCTGGTCGGGTGGCCTCGTGGCCCGCTATGGTTCGCGACCTCCTCTAATCCTCGGGCCCCTGCTTGTTGGCTCAGGGTTTTTTCTCTTCGCGATTCCGTCGACTGGAGGTAGTTATTGGAGAATGTTTCTGCCGGCGGTGATTGTTCTCGGGTTCGGAATGGCGGTCACGGTGGCTCCTCTCACCACCGTCATTATGAAATCAGCACAGGAAGATCGGGCTGGGACTGCGTCGGGAGTCAATAATGCCGTTGCGCGGGTGGCGGGGGTGCTCGCAATAGCAATCCTTGGGCTGCTGATGGTCAAGGCGTTTGGTTTTCGCCTGAACTCTAGCTTCGTCCATCTCTCTCTGCCGCCGAATGTCTTAAAGCAGCTTCACGCGAATGAGGTCAAACTCGCAGGCTTGGACGTGTCTGCTGAGCTTGATCCGAGCGTGCAGAGTGCCGTCAGGGCCTCCATTCGGGACGCTTTCGTGTTTGGATTTCGAATCGTCATGCTGATTTGTGCCGTACTTTCGCTGGCGAGTAGTGGAGTAGCTGGGTTGATGATCTCCAACGATGCTTCTCAGCAGCAGAGCGATGGCAGTGCCTGAAAACTAGCTAGATCGCGAGAGATATTAGGGGTCTCCCGTTGCAGAATTCGAAGTGCCGCTAAGGCATCCACGATCGCGTCACGTTCCTTGTTGCTACCCGGTTCGTCGCGAAGTTGCTCCACGCGAGCGTCCAGCGAGGCCTGTGCGGCGTGAGCAAACCGAGGCAGGATCGGTAGCGCTTCCTGCACTTCGCTGATTTGTGATCACTGATGGCTTGCACTAGAATTGACGGTCTTAATCACCGATTTTTTAGCTGTCAGTGACTTTCGGAGTGCATTCATGGCAAATGCACCAAAGAAGAAAGCGCAACCTCGGAAGACGAAACGCGCGAGTCAAGGGTCCGTTGTTCCGGTAACTCCGGCGACTTTCCCGATCGTGGCGATTGGAGCGTCTGCCGGCGGACTGGAAGCCTTCAGCAATCTGCTGCGCGCTCTTCCGCCCGACCCCGGCTTCGCTCTCGTATTTATTCCTCACCTGGATCCGACGCACGAGAGCGCAATGGTCGAACTGCTCGCCCGCACCACTCGCATGCCGGTTTTCCAGGCCAGCGAGGGCAAGCGCGTCGCGGAGAATGCGGTTTACGTGTTGCCCCCGAATTGCGATATGACCCTCGACGATGGCGTCTTGCACCTTGTGAAGCGCAAAGCGGAGAGGGGACATCACATGCCAGTCGACATCTTTTTCCGGTCGCTGGCTGCCGATCAAGCTTCGAATGCTATCGGTGTGATTTTGTCGGGAACCGCGAACGACGGAACGTGGGGTCTTGCCGCCATCAAAGACAGTGGTGGAGTGACCTTTGCGCAAGAACCGGATTCGGCGAAATATGACGGCATGCCGAACAGTGCGATAGCAGCCGGAGTAGCGGATTACGTGCTTACCCCTGACCGCATTGCGCAGGAACTTGTCCGCGTTCAGAAGCACTCGATCGAGCCGGAACTCGGTGCCGACACGCTCGATCGAGACGGAAATGAACGTTCGATGAAAGACATCTTCCGTCTGCTCAAGCGGTTCAGCAACGTCGATTTCGTCGACTACAAGACGGCAACGATACGGCGACGCATTCAGCGGCGCATGAATATCAACCGGACCAGTGACCTCCGGGAATACGTGAATCTGCTAAATCGCAACCCGCAGGAAGTCGAAGCTCTTTATCGCGACGTACTGATTAATGTGACCAGCTTTTTTCGCAATCCTGAGATTTTCGAAAGTCTTCGCGAAGTTGTGTATCCCAAACTTCTCGCCGACCGCTCGCTCGCAGAACCAGTGCGGGTCTGGGTGCCAGGATGCTCAACGGGCGAAGAGACATATTCCCACGCCATCTCAATGGTGGAAATGCTCTCGGATCTCCGCATCCAGGTACCGATCCAGATTTTCGGCACGGATCTGAGTGACAACGCCATCCAGCGGGCGCGGACAGGAATCTATAAACAAAACATCGCAGCGGAGGTTTCCGAGGTCCGCTTGCGCCGTTTCTTCCACAAAGTGCCGGGCGGCTATCAGATTTCAAAATCGATTCGCGACATGTGTGTTTTCGCGCGACAGAATGTTTTCAGCGATCCCCCATTTTCCCGCATGGACCTGATCAGTTGCCGCAACGTCTTGATCTACCTGGGAGCTGTTCTACAAAAGAAAGTCATTCCAATTTTTCATTACGCGCTGAAGCCCGCCGGTTATTTGCTGGTTGGAAGCACGGAGGGGCTGCTCGGTTCAGGGGCGGAGATCTTCGATCTGGTGGATCGCAAGAGCAAGATCTACCAGAAGAAAGCCGTGTCCTCTCCGGTAACGTTCGGTTTGAGCGTCGGCACGCAGGAGATCGTGGAAGGCCGCCAGGAGAGGCCTCACCGGGCCTCCAAAGAAGACGAACAGGCCAAGCCCCCGGCCGACGTGCAGCGCGAAGCCGATCGTCTGTTGCTTTCCAAATACGTTCCTTCAGCTGTGGTGGTCAATGATGGACTGGAGATCCTGCAGAGCCGCGGGAGGACGAGTCGATATCTGGAGCTCCCTACGGGCAGGGCGAGTCTCAACTTACTCAAGATGGCTCGTCCTGGTTTGCTCTATGAGCTGCGCACCTTGATTGAAAAGTCGCGCAAGAACGGGCTGCCAACGGTCAAAGATGGAGTGGCTTTTGAGGACGGGAATGTGACCATCACTGTCAAATTGGAAGTCATCCCGTTTCGTACGCCGGCCCGCGACCAACGACACTTCCTGGTTTTGTTCGAAGAGAGAGAGCCGCAAAAACCAAGTTCGGAGCCGAAGCCCGCCTCGGGCCAGTATTCAGGGCAGATTGCCGATTCCAGGGATCTGCAGATTGCCCAGTTGAAGCAGGAGCTATCCAGCACTAAGGAATATTTGCAATCGATTATCGAGTCGCAAGAGGCGACCAACGAGGAACTGCAATCGGCCAATGAAGAAATACAGTCTGGAAACGAGGAACTGCAAAGCACAAATGAAGAGCTGCAAACTTCCAAAGAGGAACTTGAGTCGGCCAATGAAGAACTGAATACGGTGAACGAAGAAATCCAGCATCGGAATCAGCAACTGGCGCAGCTCAGCAGCGACCTGATTAATCTTCTCAACAGTGCAACCATTCCCATGGTCATGTTGGGCGAGAACCTGCACATCCGACGCTTCACCCCGGAGGCGGAACGCGTCTTCGGTTTCTCCTCTCATGATGTGGGTAAGGCGCTGTCGCGTCTGGCACTGAACCTGGATCTTCCGCAGCTGGAAAAGTGGATGCTCGATGTGATGCGGGATATGGCGATGCGCAATGAGCAGGTCAAAGCGCGAGATGGAAAAATCTACAAGCTCCGCATCACGCCGTATCGCACACTCGAGAACAAAATCGACGGAGTAGTGATGGCGCTGCTTGATATCAGCGACATCGTGGGCGATCAAAAAAAATAGGCCGGTCAGTTGGAACGCAGCAGTCGCATACCGGAAAGCGGTTCAAAGGATCTCGCCGAGGTTCTCGAGATCAGACTTCAGGCGGCCCAAGCTTTGAGCGAAGACCCGTGCCTCAGCGTCCGTCAGAGTTACTTTCTTGATCAGTCTTAGCACGGTGTCGTACGCCCTACGAGCTGCTCGTTGATTGCGATGCTTCTTGGACATATCATCTGTTTGAAGGGCCACCGATGAAAACGTCAGTGCCGTGTCGAGATCGATTCTCAAGAAATCCATGCTCGTCCGATTCATCCGGTCCCGGGACGCGAGAATTTCATCGAACGTTATCTTAGCGGCAGCACATCCCCACGCGTCTTTGGGTCGGTGTGAGGGCACGGATAAGGCCACTCCAAGGGATTGATTTGCTCAATAGGAACGGTGTTGGCGTTTTTGCGCAGGCTAACGAGCCTGACTCGCAGCGGTTGCGGTCAGCTGACTTTCAGTGTCTGAAGCGATCTTCCGGTAATTTCCAAAGCACGCTTGCTGCGCGCCTGTGGGGCAAAGACGACAGGCGATGGTAGGCCCTCTCTCCACTCAGAAGCCTGCAGTCCCCCTTGCAAATCGTAAACGCTCTCACTGAGCAGTTGCACCGACACTTTCAAGTCGCTATGCAGAGTTGCCATCTGTTGTCGAAGCCGGCTCATCTGAGCCAGGCCTTCCCGGAGGGCCTTGGTTGTATCGGAGAATTCCGAAGCGGGGTTTTGTCTTGTAAGGTGGAAAGCTTCCCGAATCGGCCTCGCACTGATCCAGGCATCGAGTTCAGCCTTGGTCGCAACGACAGACGCGCGCAGCTTCCCCGCAGGGCGCCGGACGGGCAGACCCAACTCCCGCTCATAGCGTTGCACCGTGCGAACGCCTCTGCCGAGGTAATTCGCGACTTCTTTCCAGCCACTCAAGAATTGAGGAATCGAGCGCGATTTACTGCTACGCTTCTTCACGGTAAGACCTGCCGGGGAGACGATGTTTAACCCCAAGAATACCTTTCTCCGAATTCTAGCACCGAACGACTGAGGCAGCGAAGAAACTGTGAAGCAGCGGTCCTGGGTGGCCTCTCATGCCCGATAAATACAATCTTTAATAGTGCCCGAAGCCGAGTGGGGCGATGGCGCATGTTGGCGCACCACGATTCCCAGATCGCCTGCTAGCCTCAACTTAGAGGACCAGCATGAGCCATTCTGCCCCGGGACAATCGGAAGAATCCTCGTCGCAAGTTATATTGCCAACTCTCGGGTCTGAAGTCGCCGAAGAGGTCAAGCGCCTTCTCGATCAGGCGTCGCAGCCTACCCAAACGCGCGTATGCCCCCGGTGTGGCGACGAGATGCAATACCTGGATACGATCTTCGTTCTGTGCGGCACGGAATTGTCGTGGAACGTGAAGCTTCCGGTCTGCCTGTGCGAACCCAAATTCCAAGCTTAGCCTTTGTTATGTAATCGAAACGATTTGAGCGGTCAAAGCCAAAGGGGAACACTGTGCGGGACTTGATCCAAGCCAAGGTTCAACGTTGTCCTTACTGTATCGACGGTGCGGAATTCAAGGCGATGACTCCTTGCGAAGGTGAGCTGAACTGGTATACGTGTTCGGTATGCGGCCACATGGTAATGGGAACGAATCCATCCTTCAAATGTCCTTGTGCCAAATGTTCCGAACTCAGTGTGAGCCGTCATCGGGTGATCTGATCTTCATCGGCCGTCCGTAAAGGAGTCTGCAGTGAGCCCGTCTAACACGATCTCGCCGAGTTCTGAAACGTGGGAGGAATATTACGAGTCTGCTGTGGCAGAGTCGGAGTCGAGCCGTATGTATGATCGAATTGATGAGGCCCGCACCGCGATTTTCGATCGAGCCGAGGAGATCCTCACGCGTTCGTCCAATGACGAACGCATCTCGATGAACAATGCGCTGCGAACCCTCCGTTTGCTTGAGGAATCAGCGCATCGGAGAAGAAACGCAGCATAAACCAGGACTCCGCGCCGAGGTTCAGATCGATCAGGCTGCCTGCCGGGAAGCAGGGTGCGCATGAATGATCTCGGGCTTGCCGTGAGCTGGACGGCGAATGGCTTGATGTTTGCCCGGTCTTCTCGTCTGCGACGCACCGCGAACAGGTACCGTCCTTCTTGTGCGGATTGACTCATAGATCGCCTCAACTACCCGGACATCGGCGAGTCCCTCCAGTCCGGACGGCTCCGGTTTTTTATTCTTCAGGATGCAATCGGAGAAATACTTCAACTCTGCAGCGAATTGATCGCGCTTGGGAAAGCTCCTGATTTTCTTCCTCCCGGCGACAGTGATTTCAAGTTTGATGCCTTCGGCATACTCATATGCGGGATCGGCTCGGAGCATTCCCCTGGTTCCAACCAGCGAGTATCGGCTTGCGTCGGCGCCCCCGAAGCTGCACGTGAACGTCGCAAGACGTTCTTCCGGAAAGCGCATTGAGACTGAGATCATCTCTTCAACTTTCGTGAATCTCTTTTCCCGTTTGCATTCCGACAACGCAGTCACTTCAACGGGTTCGGCGCCGAATAGATAACGAGCCGCGTTGATGCAGTAGACACCCATGTCGTAGAGAGGTCCGCCCCCGCGACTTACTGGTTCCGTTACGCGGACGTTGCCTTCGGCCACTTGCTGGGAAAACTCGGAGGTGAAAAATCGCGGCTCGCCGATTCGGCCGCTACTCGCAAGCTTGATGGCTTCGAGATTGCCCGCCTCGAAATGAAGACGATAGGCGATCATCAGCTTGGAGCGGTTCTGGTGACAGGCATTGATCATTGCCTGGCAGTCTTCAGGACTTGGTGCCATCGGTTTCTCGCAAAGCACGTGCACGCCTGAGGCCGCTGCGCGAACCGTATATTCACGATGCAGATGATTGGGCAGTGTGATGAAGACCGCATCCACATTGGGTAGCACGCGACTATAGTCGTCGTAGGAATAAAGATGTTCCAGCCCGTACTTTTTGCCTAATTTACGCAGCTTCTCCGGGTCGTCGGACACCAAGGCAAAGAGCTCCGAATTTCGTGCTGTCTTGAAGGCGGGTAACACCGCAACCTGGGCGATATGCCCTAATCCTACGACGGCGTAGCGAATTCGATGTTTCGGTGGACGTCGATTCATGGGCTTCCTTTGGCGGAGCGCGATCCGTCGGTGCGATCCGCTTAAGCTTAGGTGCTCTTCACCGGGAGAGAGTTGCAAGGGTCGCATTGAGATGTACCGGCCCTCAAAGCAGTCCTAGGGCTGAGCGATTCTCCCGCTTCACCTGATCGATCGTGCAATCACTAGGATCCTTCTCAGGACGCCATCGCAGGAATTTTGTTCCGTGACGGAAACGCCCCCCGGTGAAGTGATCAAACTGAACCTCGACAACCAACTTGGGTTGCAGAGGCTGCCACTCTGCGGAATGCTTCGTGCTCCAACGGCTTAAGCCACCAGGCGCTTTCCCAGTGAAACCGGGAGGTTTGACAAGCTTGGTCAGCCTCTTGGTCAGCGCCGTACGATCTTTGTCTTGAATGGAAGATGTGAATCCGACATGGTCCAGCTTTCCTTCATCATCGTAGAGGCCAAGCAGAAGCGACCCCACCAGCGGCTTCTTTTCCAGATAACGGAAGCCGCCAACCACACAATCCGCCGTTCGCTGCTTCTTGATCTTTTGCATCCCGGTCCGTTTTCCGGATTGATAACTCATGTCGGTGCGTTTGGCGACGACTCCGTCGAGCGCAACTCCCATATGAAACCACTTACGCGCAACAGCGAGATCGACGGTGGAGGGCGATAAACGAACCATCCCGTTCTTCTTCAGATTGTGTTTCGCGAAGCGCTCGAGTTCTGCGCGGCGTTCGCGAAGAGGCAAGTTGACGAGAGATTCGCCTTCTTCACTTACCAGCAAATCAAAAATGATAAAAATGCACGGCGAAGACTGGCTTAGCTTTTGAATGCGGCTCGCAGCGGGGTGAATGCGCATGAGCAACTGATCAAAGGAAAGAGCGCCTTTCACGGGAATCACAATTTCCCCGTCGAGAACAAATCGGCTAGCCTTCAGCTCCGCCAGCGATCTCAAGAGCTCGGGAAAATAACGGCCCAAAGGCTTTTGTGACTTCGACATCAGGTCGATTCGGGCTTTGTCACGGAACGCTAGACAGCGGAAACCATCCCACTTCGGCTCATATTGCCACTCAGGGCCAGTCGGAAGTGCACTGGCGGGTAGTGCTTCCATCGGTTTGTAGCGAGTGCTAACCGGCAAAGACATCGCGAGGTCTCGTCAATCCGCCATAAGATGCGGCAATTGCAGAGGGCGGATGGCTAAGTCTGCATGATCGTTCAATTC
>Ga0102924_1005564_pt1 | contig 12160 bp, 11 predicted proteins | sample PaiPotPPM11metaG_FD_80116 | JGI IMG/M metagenome (GOLD analysis project Ga0102924, IMG submission 80116) | Iron sulfur acid spring bacterial and archeal communities from Banff, Canada, to study Microbial Dark Matter (Phase II) - Paint Pots PPM... ... | reverse complement strand
TGTCTCCTGCTCCAATTACGAGCACGGCTATTTTTCCGCTTATCGGCATCTGACCGACGAGAATCCGGACTTCGTCATCTTTCTCGGCGACTACATTTACGAATATGTCGACGAGGTTCGTCGGACGGTGCGCCGGCATTCCGACGGCATCGAAGCTGCGACGCTGCCGACCTACCGCAACCGCTATGCGCAATATCGGCTCGATGCCGACCTGGCACGGCTGCATGCGGAGGTACCTTCGCTCGTCACCTGGGACGATCACGAGGTGCAGAACGACTACGCCGACAGATATTCGCAATATTTCGACGATCCGGCGCAATTCCTGATCCGCCGCGCCGCGGCCTATCAGGCATTCTACGAGCACATGCCGGTGCGGCCGATCCTGTCGCACCCTGAAGGACCGCTGATGCGGGTCTATGACCGTTTCACGTTCGGCGATCTGATCGAAATTTCGGTCATCGACGGGCGGCAATACCGCTCGCGCGAGGCCTGTTACCGGCCGCCCGACAAAGGCGGCGGACATCTGGAAAGCAATGCCGGCTGTCCGGAGCGGCTCGATCCGGGCCGCACCATGATCGGCTTCGGTCAGGAGGCGTGGCTCTATACGGCGCTGGCGCGCAGCAAGGCCAAGTGGAATCTCATCGCTCAGGATGTGCTGATGGCGCAGCTGATCGAAAAGGAGAATGGCGTCGATGAATTCTGGACCGACGATTGGGACGGCTATCCCGCCAATCGTGCGCGGCTATTGAAGCACATGCGCGACAGCAAGGTGTCTAATCCCATCGTGGCATCGGGCGACATCCACTCGTTCTTCGCCAACGATCTGCGACTGGATTTCAACGACCAGGCTTCGCCGATTGTGGCGACCGAATTCGTCGGCACCTCGATCTCGTCCTATGGGCCGCCCTACGACCTGCTGGCCAAGACGCTGCCCGACAATCCGCACGTGCATTATTTCGAGAGCCGGCGACGCGGCTATGTCGTTGCCGATCTCAAGCCGGAGCAGATGCAGGTGCGCATGCGCGCCGTGTCCGACGCGCATGATCCCAAGGCAGGCATCGAGACGCTGAAGAGCTATGTCGTCGAAAGCGGTCGCGCCGGCGTGGTCGAGGCCTAGGACGAGCGCAGGCTATGATTTCATTCCGCCAGTCTGCCGCAGCGCCTCGCCCGCCGCCATGGCGGCGGTGATCGCAACATTGAGCGAGCGCAAGCCGGGCTTCAGCGGAATGACGAGGCGGACGTCGGCTGCGTCATGAACCTCGTCCGGCACGCCTGCCGATTCGCGGCCGAACAAGAGGATATCGTCCGCCTCGAACTGGTAATCGAGATAGGACAGGCTCGTTTTGGTGGTGAACAAGGCGAGGCGATAGCGTGCGTTGCGCCGCCACGCCTCGAATTCGCCCCACGCCGCGTGGCGCACAATGGTGACGGCGTCGAGATAGTCCATGCCGGCACGGCGGAAGGCGCGGTCGGAGGTCGGAAAGCCGGCGGGCTCGATGATATGGGCCTCGATGCCGAGGCAGGCGCAGAGGCGCAGCACGGTTCCAGTATTCTGGGGGATATCCGGCTGAAAGAGGGCGATACGAAGGGGCATGCGAGGGGGCGTATCCTGGGCGTTACGTGCTGATTCGCATGCTGTCAGACCATCCGCGGGGACGTCGACGCCGGCATTGTGGGAGCCAGCGAGCCTACCCTTGCACTCTCCCGGCAAGGGTGCCAATAAACCCCCATCAGAACTCATCGCTTCTGACCTTCCCCAGGCCGGACGCGAACCCGTCTGCGGCAACGTGAGGCCAGTCCTGGCCGGAACGCGGATCGGGCCGGAATGAACGCAAGACGGGCAAGGTGGGATGAAGGTGACAGGGACAACCTCGGGGCCGGCGCCGCTTGATCTGCCGTTGCCGCCCCATTCATTCATATCCGCATCTCAATTCCGGATCGGCGAAACCAGTCAGGCATAAGGTTCGACTATGAGCGGACACTCCACCTATCAGCCGCAGAGCCCATTCATGCAGTGGCTCGAAAAGCGGCTGCCTATCGCGAGCCTCGTCTATTCCTCCTTCATCGCTTATCCGACGCCGCGCAATCTGAACTATTGGTGGACGTTCGGCGGCATCCTGACTTTCATGCTGGGCGTGCAAATCGTCACCGGCGTCGTGCTGGCGATGCATTACACGCCGAATGTCGATCTCGCCTTCAATTCCGTCGAAAGCATCATGCGCGACGTGAATTACGGCTGGCTGCTGCGCTACATCCACGCCAGCGGCGCATCGTTCTTCTTCCTCGCCGTCTACATCCACATGGCGCGCGGCATGTATTACGGCTCCTACAAGGAACCGCGCGAGGTATTGTGGATCCTCGGCGTGATCCTGTTCCTGTTGATGATCGCCACCGGCTTCATGGGTTACGTGCTGCCGTGGGGCCAGATGAGCTTCTGGGCGGCGACCGTGATCACCAATCTGTTCTCGGCGATTCCCGGCGTTGGCAATCCGGTCGTGACCTGGCTGTGGGGCGGCTTTGCGGTCGGCAATCCGACGCTCAACCGCTTCTTCTCGCTGCATTACCTGTTGCCGTTTGTCATCGCCGGTGTGGTGGTGCTGCATATCTGGGCGCTGCATGTGGTCGGACAGAACAATCCGACCGGCGTCGAGCCGAAGACCGAGAAGGACACCGTGGCGTTCACGCCCTATGCCACGATCAAAGATTCCTTCTGCACCGGCCTGTACTGCATCCTGTTCGCCTTCGTCATCTTCTATGTTCCGAACTATCTGATGGCGACGGACAACTACATTCCGGCCAATCCCGGCCAGACCCCGACGCATATCGTGCCGGAATGGTACTATCTGCCGTTCTACGCGATCCTGCGCGCGATCCCGGACAAGCTGGCCGGCGTCTGCGCCTTGGGCCTGTCGATTGTCGTTCTGGCCTTCTTGCCCTGGCTCGATACGTCGCGCGTACGCTCGGCGAACTATCGGCCGTGGTACCGGCAGTTCCTGTTCCTGTTCTTCGCCGCCGTGATCGGGCTTGGCTATCTCGGTTCGCAGGAGCCGTCCGGCGGCTACGTGATCGCGGCACGTATCCTCTCGGTCTATTACTTCGCCTTCTTCTTCATCATCTTGCCAATCCTCGGATTGGTCGAAACCACCAAGCCGCTGCCGGCGCTTTCGCGCCCTTGGCCAGCACCGATTCCGAGATCGACTTCGGCAGCGGGCGCGTAGGGGAGGCCGACCATGAAATTTCATCGCAGCATTTTGACGCTGGCGGTCGGCGCCGCGCTGTGCGGCCTCGGCGCCTGGCCGGCCTCGGCCCAGGAAGCGGATGCACCGCCGAAGCAGTCGTGGTCGTTCCACGGGCCGTTCGGCACCTACGATCCGGGGCAATTGCAGCGCGGCTTCGAGATCTATCGCGAAGTCTGTTCAACCTGTCATAGCATCAAATTGCTGTCGTTCCGTAACCTCGCCGAACCGGGCGGTCCGGGCTTCACCGAGGCACAAGCGGGCGCCGTCGCGGCGACCTTCCAGGTCACCGCCGGGCCCAACGACGAGGGCCAGATGTTCCAACGGCCCGGAACGATCGCGGACTATTTCCCGCCGCCCTTCGCTAACGACCAGGCCGCGCGCGCCGCACTCGGCGGCAAGCTGCCGCCGGATATGTCGACGCTCGCCAAGGCGCGCGGCTTCGAGGCCGGTTTCCCTTATTTCATCTTTGACTTCTTTACGCTGTACCAGGAGGCCGGGCCCGACTACATCCACGCGATCATTACCGGCTACGAGGATCCGCCCGCGGGCTTCACGCTGCCGCCAGGCGGCCAGTACAACAAATATTTCCCGAACCATGCCATCGGCATGCCCAAGCCGTTGAGCGACGGCCAAGTCCAATATACCGACGGCACGCCGATGACGGTCGACCAATATGGCAAGGACGTCGCCGCCTTCCTGATGTGGGCGGCCGAGCCGACGCTCAACGAGCGCCATCGCCTCGGCTTCCAGGTGATGATCTTCCTGATCGTCTTCTCGGCGCTGCTCTACCTGGCGAAGAAGAAGGTCTGGCACGACGTGCTGCACGATCCGGAGCTGGAAAAGTCGAGCACCTCTGCCTAAGACTGAGGCTCTTTCAACAGATGGCGAACTGAGCGCGGAAGCGGCCTTCTGACCGCCGCTGCGCTCCTGTTGCTTTGGGCGCTGCGCTTCGCCACAGTGGCGACACCGGGCGTCGGATGAGGCATTTTGTGGACGATTGGGGCTTGCGCCTATGATCAGTGTGGCTCTCGAGAACGATCTGAAGGCGGCGATCAGGGCCATTCCCGACTATCCCAAGCCGGGGATCATGTTCCGCGACATCACGACGCTTTTGGGCAACGCGCGCGCATTCCGCCGCGCGGTCGACGAACTGGTACAGCCCTGGGCCGGTGCCAAGATCGACAAGGTCGCCGGCATCGAGGCGCGCGGCTTCATCCTCGGCGGCGCAATGGCGCATCAGGTCTCCTGCGGCTTCATCCCGATCCGCAAGAAGGGCAAGCTGCCATTCAAGCGCGTAAGCATCGGCTATTCGCTCGAATACGGCATCGATGAAATGGAAATGCACGAGGATGCGCTGGTGGCCGGCGAACGCGTGATCCTGGTCGACGACCTGATCGCCACCGGCGGCACGGCGGAGGCTGCAGTGAAGCTTTTGCAGCAGGTCGGAGCCGAAGTCGTGGCCGCCTGCTTCATCATCGATCTGCCGGAACTCGGCGGCGCCGACAAGATCAGGAAGCTCAACGTGCCGGTGCGCACCCTGGTCAGCTTCGAGGGACACTAAAGCTTGGTCTATCTCGCCTGGTAGGCGGACTGCCTGGCATAGCCGCGCAGCGAGGATTCCAGCTCGCCGATCAACAGCCGCAATTCCAGCTCGCGGAATTCCGAAAAGATGGTGTCGATCCAGGTATGGACCTCGGTCGGGCCGCCCGGGCGTTTGCCGAGATAGGCGGCAAACGAGAAGCCCGGCCGGTCGATCACGCCGCGCACCACCGGCGACAGCCGCGGAATGCGGATCATCCCGCAATCTGCCCGCGTCGGCGGAAAGTCCTGGGGGATGAACATGAACGCGGTCGCTTCATTGTGCACCGGCACGAACAGGGTGCGCGGCAGGCGCCGGCGCAATTCGGCATAGCGGCGCGCGGTCATCGGCGCCGAATCGGTGATGAACAGAACGATCGGCACGATGCCCCGGCGCGCCGCTTCCTGCTCGAAGCCGATTTCCGGCATCACCTTGAAGAACTGCTCGGACTGGCCGTAGCCGACGTCGAGCACCGTGGTGCGCCAGTCGTCGGCGACGAGCCGGTCGAACAGCGCCATTTGGCCGCGGGTTTCCTCGATGTCGACCGGCCAGACGAAGCTCGGAAAATAGGAGGCGAGCGCCGGCTCGCGCGGATCCAGGTCGTAGCCGACGATCGGCCGGCCGCTGGCACGGAAATATTCGATCAAAAGGCGCGCGACCAGCGTCTTGCCGACACGCGGGTGTTGCGAAGCAACGATATAGAGGGGTGTGTTCTGCGCCATCCCCGCCTTGAGCCCAATTCGATCCAGGAGTCTACTTCCGTCAATTCGGTAGTGCCGCAAAGGGCTCCCGGACGAAATTGGGAATCAGTGCGACACCGGCATTTCGACGGCTCCCGCGCGGTTTTTCCATCGCCGGACAGGACAACGTCAGGTTATGACGAAATTCCCCGCGGCCCTAGCGATTTGCGCAAACTCTCTCATTTCCACAGGCCATAGGGACTGTGGATATCTTCGCTGACACAGAACGGCGTGATTATGAGCGGTTGGCGCCGCCACCGCCGCCGGCCGCGGCCGCCGGTCGGGACGACACGTTCGTCGACGCATCGAAGATGTCCAGGAGCTTGACCCGGTCATATTCGGCCCAGACATTGCCCAGCCAGTGCCGCACATAGCCGCGCAGCACGAAGGAGTAGTTGGCCGCCTCGCCCTTCTGGTTCTTGTTGGCGACGAAGGTGAGGAAAGGCACCGAGGCCAGCTCCACCTGCTCGTAGGCCATCTCATTGAGCTTCGGAATGGTGATGGCGACGGCATCCTTCAGCTTCTTGAAATACGAAGAATGGGTCGCCTGATCCCACTCGAAGAAGCTGGTATTGTTGATGAAATTCTTGACCAGGAAATATTTCGCGTCGGTGACAAACGGCGCGGTTTCTTCGATTTCATTCAGGGAGGCGATCGAGGAGCCGAGGATGTGGAAAACCACGAAGGTGATCTGACCCTTCTTCACCGCGTCCAGGAAGCCGATGTCGCGCAGCGAGCGCAGTGTCGGCGACAACAGGCCGGCGCGGACGTCGACGACCGTCACGGTCGAGTCGGTGGTCGAGAGCGTATCGATGATCCGCATTTGATCGGACACGGACGTGGCGTCGACGATATCCGCCACGTCGCCGTGAAAGCGCTTCAAGGTGCCGCGCGGCGATTCGGAATCGAAAGCGCGCGTCGGCACGTGGTGCGCCGTAAAATAATCGAGCAGGGTGCGGGCGACCGTGGTCTTGCCTACGCCGCCCTTGTCTGCGCCGACCAATATCAATGCAGGCTTAGCCATATCGAACCCTCACTGACGATTTAACGTCACTGGACCGATTCCGACCGGCTTCGCAATCTCACAAGAAGACCGCTGCCAAGTCGAGCGAGTCGCGTCCTCCATCCACCTAATTTTGCTTCTACACATCCGTGGCGAGCATTGGAAGCCTGATCGGGCGTTGCACACCGCAGAACGCGGTCCGCAAGCCTGTTTGTAACTTGTTATGGTTAATCGCAGCGGGTGTAAATCAATTGCTGCGGTGCGGTCCCCAAGGTCCTTGAACTGGGCCCGTGATGGGGCCGGCGCCGGGTCCATCGCCTGGGCTCGTGGGTGCGCCGGAGGGGCTCCCGGCCGCCGGAGGAGCCGACCAGGGGCCAGACGCCGGAAGATCGGCCGGCGCATTGCCGCCTGTCCCGGAAGGGGACAGATCGGGCGCCGTGCCGCCGCCCGCCTGGGCGGGACCCCATGGCCCAGGCGTCTGATCGCCCGTCGCGTTGTCTTGCTCGCTTCCTTGCTCGTTTTCTTGGTCACTTCCTTGCGCCTCGTCCCCGGGCGGCAGCGCCAGCGGGCCGGGCAAGGGGCCCGGATCACGGCCGCCGGCGAATTTGACCAAGGCGGCGACGCGGCTGTCGACGCTGGGATGGGTATCGAACAATTCGCCAAAACCCTCGCGCGGATTGTCCATGCACATTTCCATCACCGAGGAAGTGGCGCCGGGCAATTCGCCGCGGCCCTCGATCTTGCGCAGCGCCGAGATCATGGCGTCGGGATTCTTGGTGAGCTCGACCGAACCGGCGTCAGCCAGGAATTCGCGCGACCGCGACAAAGCGAGCCGGATGATGAAGGAGAGGATGTAGGCAACGACGATGAGTGCCACCGCGATCAGGATCGCGGCGCCGGCGCCGCCGCCACGGCGGTCGTCGCGGGAGGAGCGGAAGCTGAAGCCGTTGTAGAACCACAGCCGGAAGACCAGCTCGACGAAGAACGACACCACGCCGGCAATGATGACGGCGATCACCATCATGCGCACGTCGCCGTTGCGGATATGGGTAAGCTCGTGGCCGAGCACCGCCTCGATCTCGTCGTCGTTGAGCCGTTTCAGGAGGCCGGTGGTCACAGTAATCGAATACTGCTTGTCGTTCATGCCGGTGGCAAAGGCATTGAGCGCGTCGGTATCGATGATCTTCAGCTTCGGCGTGGTAATGCCGCGCGAGATGCAGAGGTTTTCCAGAATAGTGTAGAGCCGCGGCTGTTCCGCGCGCGTCACCTCGCGGCCGCCGGTGATCGCATCGATCATGCTCTGGTGGAAGTGATAGGCGATGAAGATCCAGATCAGCGTGCCGATGGTGGCGAACGGCGCCGCCTTGAGCAGATCGATCCAGGCGATCTGCATCAGCGTCGGCAGATCGGCATTGAACGACAGGCCGACCGCCACCAGCGCGCCGGCATAGACCAGCACATAGACCAGAAAGAATAGGCCGATCAGCAGCGCTATCGAGCGGTGCCGGTTCGACTGGATGTGCGTATAGAGACCGTAAGCGGCCATCGCGCGATATCCCGCCTAGAGCATGATCCGGAAAAGTGGAAACCGGTTTTCCGAAAAGATCATGCTCAATCAAAATGCTAGAGCGACCGTTGATTCCACCTAAAGAAAATTCGCTCTGGGGCAGCCCGCCGGCCGGCGCTTAGAACTTCACCGCCGGCGCTTCGCTGACAGTTGCCCGCTGGTCGCCGAGATCGAAGAAGTCCTTCGGCGCGAAGCCGAACGAGGAGGCGAACAAGGCGGCGGGGAAGCGCTGGATGCCGGAATTGTATTCCTGCACCGCGTTGTTGAAGAAGCGCCGGGCGGCGGCGATCTTGTTTTCGAGATCGGTGAGCTGCGCCTGCAATTGCTGGAAATTGGCGTTGGCCTTGAGGTCCGGATAGGCCTCCGACAGTGCGAAAAGTTGCCGCAGCGCGCCCGACAGCATGTTTTCGGCGGCCGCCTGCTGGGCCGGGCCCTGCGCCGTCACGGCCGCGTTGCGCGCCTTGACGACCTCTTCCAGCGTGCCGCGCTCATGCGCGGCGTAGCCCTTTACCGTTTCGACCAGGTTGGGAACGAGGTCGTGGCGTTGCTTGAGCTGCACGTCGATATCGGCGAAGGCCTGATTGACCCGTTGCCGCATCGAAACCAGGCCGTTGTAGACCGAGATCGCCCAGACAATCACGACGACGATCACGGCAAGAACGATCAGGGTCGAAGACATTGGGCTAGCTCCTCTGGCGGGCGTCCGCGCGACCTTTGGCGGCACTCCCGTAAAGATATAGGGGCAATATATGACGCCCGCGAGCCGCGTCAGGTTCAAGGCGAAGGAAACCCGGCCGCATTAAGGTTAGCCGCCGAACGTCATCGCACGGCCACACGGTGTCGGTTAGGACTCGCCTGTAACAAAAACAGGTGCCTCAATGTCCGAGCAAGAACTCGGCGCCCGGCCATTCTATCATACCGACAAAGCCATTGTGATCGAGCCGCGCGATCTTGAATCGGCGCGGCAGGCGCTGATCCACAACGATACCGCGGGCACGCTGGCGCAGTTCGAGCGCGATCAATTGGCGCGCGACCTTGCCGATATCGAAAATGCCGCCGCCGCGTTGCGGCGAGCCGAGCCGGCGCTGCAGTCTTGGACCAAGCCGGCGGTGCCGGTGGTGCCGACGTCGCGGCCGCTGTGGCTTTTGATCGGCCTGTTGTGGCTGTCGACGGCGATCGTCACCGTCGGCGCCGCCTGCGCCATTGCGGTGCTGTACGGCTGACCGCCGGCGATCTCATTAATATGCGTTGCGATAGGCGGTGGGCGACAGCACCGTACGCGCGATGATTTTCAGGTCGAGCCAGAGCGACCAATTGTCGATGTAGAACAGGTCGTATTCGACGCGCTTCCTCAGCTTTTCCTCGTTGTCGATTTCGCCGCGGAAGCCGTTGATCTGCGCCCAGCCGGTGATACCGGGCTTCACATTGTGGCGGCGCGCATAGAGCGAGATGCGGCGCTCGAATTCGTGATCGTGCGACAGCGCATGCGGCCGCGGTCCGACCAGCGACATGTCGCCAGTCAACACGTTGAACAACTGCGGAATTTCGTCGATGTTCCAGCGCCGCAACCAGCGCCCGATACGGGTCAGGCGCGGATCGCCGCGGGTCGCTTGGGTGATGACGGCGCCGTCGTCAAGCGCGCGCATGGTGCGGAATTTGATGATGCGGAACGGCTTCTGGTTGAAGCCATAGCGGCGCTGCACGAAGAAGATTGGACCCGCGCTGTCGAGCTTGATGAGGATGGCGACGATGATGAACAGCGGCGTCAGCGCCAGGAGAGCGAAGGCGGCGCAGACCAGATCGAACAGGCGCTTCTCTACCACTTCGGCGCGGCTCAGCGGCAGCCGGGTCAATTGCAGGCTCGCCAGCGGGCCGACCTTGGCCAACTCCACCTCGTCGAATTTGTGCAGGATCTGTTCGGGGCCGAGCTGGATTTCCACCGGCAGCGTCACGAAAGTCTCGGCGCAGCGCTGGATGATCTCCGTCGCCGACCAGGGCAGCAGCAGGTAAATGGCATCGGGCTCGAGGGCGCGGACGCTCGCCACCGCTTCGGCAAGATCGCGGTCGAGCACGGTGCGCTTGGTCTCGGCGGAGGCGGTCAATGGCACGGGCGTGAGGAAACGGCAGCCGACAACATTGAGCCCGAGCGTCCACGGTTCATAGTGCTGCACGAAGGCGCCGATATGGGCGCCGGTGCCGATCAGGCAAATGCGCTGCGCCGAAATCAGCCCGGCGGCACGCGCCAGCGCCGTGATGCGCACGATGGCAAAGCGCAGCACGATCAGCGCGACGAGCGTCGCCCCATAGAACGCAACGATCCAGCCGCGCGAATAGTAGACCGTGGTCTGCGCCATGAAGCCGGCCATCAGCAGGCAGATCAGCGTGACGTTCCACAATTGGATGGTGCGGCGGCCGTGCGGCTTGAAGGCGAAGAAATTCGGCAGGCGATATTCGCCGCGAAACACGTTGGAGACGGCGAAAATGCAGGCCGCCAGGATGCCGACCTGCACGCAGGACGACACATTGTCGAGGTCGCCATAGACGGCGAGATAGTAAAGGATGCCGGTCACGAAAGACGTCGCGACGATGACCGCGACGTCGATCAGGAAGATCGCAAGCGAGAAGGTGCCCCGCGACAGCCGCGCCCAGGTCCGCAAGAACCGGCCGGTCGGCGCTGGAGAGGCCAGCGTATAGCTCGGTTGAATGTTCATCGGCGCGTTACCGCTCAATCTCGAAGGCGCCGCCCCGAAATGGGACAGCGCGGAGACTCAGGGCAGTTGCGTCGCCAGAAGCATGCCAGTGGCGCAGAGCGGGCAGGTGGAGTTGGCCGTTGCATCGCCGCCGGCCGTGTTAAGATTAATCGGCGTGTGGCCGCCTGTTTATGATCATTGGCGGCCGCGACAGGCCGAGGGGACACGATGCAGGGCAAGATTGCGCTCGAAGAGCATTTCGCCATTCCGGAAACATTGATGGATTCGCGCGGCTATTTTCCGGACCGGGTCTGGGAAGAGGTGAAGAGCCGCGTCATGGATATTCAGGACCGGCGGCTGCGCGAGATGGATGCCCACGGCATCGAGATGATGCTGTTGTCACTGAACGCGCCCGCGGTGCAGGCCATTCCCGACACGGCAAAAGCGGCCGAAATCGCGCGCAAGTCGAACGATTACCTTGCCGAACAGGTCGCCAAGCGCCCGGACCGCTACCAGGGTCTGGCGGCGCTCGCCATGCAGGATCCGGACGGCGCGGCGCGCGAGCTCGAACGCTGCGTCAAGGAGTTCGGCTTTCGCGGCGCGCTGGTCAACGGCTTCTCCCAGGTCGGCAATGCCGACACGTCGGTCTATTACGACATGCCGCAGTTCCGGCCGTTCTGGGCCGTCGCCGAACGCCTCGACGTGCCGTTCTATCTGCATCCGCGCAATCCGCTGCCGCGCGACGCCAAAATCTATGACGGCCATCCCTGGCTGATGGGTCCGGTCTGGGCCTTCGGCCAGGAGACCGCGGTGCATGCGCTCCGCCTGATGGGATCGGGGCTATTCGACGCTCATCCGCGGCTGCAGATCATCCTCGGCCATATGGGTGAGAACCTGCCGTTCGCGATGTGGCGCATAGACAACGCCAATGCCTGGATCCCAAACCGGCACAATTATCCGGCCAAGAAGCGCATGCGCGAATATTTCAGCGCCAATTTCCATGTCACGACCTCGGGCAACTTTCACACGCCGGCGCTGTTGAACGCCATATCCGAGATCGGCAGCGATCGGGTCATGTTCTCGACCGACTGGCCGTTCGAGAATGTCGATCACGCCGCGATCTGGTTCGATGCCTGTTCGATCAGCGAGAACGACCGGATCAAGATCGGCCGCACCAATGCGCGGCGGCTGTTCAAGCTCGGCAATGATTAAGCGCCTGCACGCGTTTCGCCGCACCAAGCTCTACGACTTTCTGACCGCGTTGCCGGTGATCGCCTGGTTCGGGTTTTGCGTGAAGCAGGGGCTTCCGCCATTGGTGCAGCAGGCAGCGCTCGCCAAATTG
>Ga0102924_1005563_pt1 | contig 12160 bp, 10 predicted proteins | sample PaiPotPPM11metaG_FD_80116 | JGI IMG/M metagenome (GOLD analysis project Ga0102924, IMG submission 80116) | Iron sulfur acid spring bacterial and archeal communities from Banff, Canada, to study Microbial Dark Matter (Phase II) - Paint Pots PPM... ... | reverse complement strand
GTCTGAAGCACCACCGCGGTGCGCAGCCTCGCGATTCAGTACGAGACGGATCTTCAGCACGTGGAGCACGTCGCGCGGCTCGCGCTCGAGATGTTCGACTCGCTCGTCGAGCAGGGGCTCTTCGAGCCGCGCGAGGGAGAGCGCGAGCTGCTGTGGGCCGCTTCGATGCTCCACGACGTCGGGATGGCGATCGCGTACGACGACCACCACAAGCATTCGCGCTCCCTGATCGTGTCCGCCGAGCTGCCCGGCTTCGACCCGCGCGAGCGGGCGCTGATCGCGCAGATCAGCCGTTATCACCGCAAGGGCACGCCGAAGCTCGGCGAGCTCGAGCCGCTCGGCCGGCCCGGCGACGACGAGCTGCTCGAGCGCTGCGCGGTGATCCTACGGCTGGCCGAGCACCTGGAGCGGGGTCGCGACCAGTCCGTCTCGAGCGTCCGCTTGCGCGCGAACGGCAAGGGCGTCGACCTCCACCTCGAGGCTGGCGGCGACAGCCTGGTGCTGCCTCGCTGGAGCGTCGAGCGCTACGGCGACGGCGAGGCGTTCGAGCGCGTGTTCGGAAGGCGGCTGGTGATCTAAGGGCCTAAAGTGGGGCCCCGATGCCCGACGCCACGCGCACAACGGCCAGAGCGGCGCGCAACGGACGCGAGCCGGTCCAGCCCAAGGCTCCTCGTAAGCCGCGCAAGACAACGGCGGCCCCCCGCCGCCGGGCCGACTACCGCGACCCGTCACTCTTTGCAAACCGCGAGCTCTCATGGCTCGATTTCAACGATCGCGTCTTGCAGCTTGCCCAGGACGACACGCTGCCGTTGCTCGACCGCGCCAGGTTCCTGGCGATCTTCGTCAACAACCTCGACGACTTCTTCATGATCCGGGTCGCGGGTGTCCACGATCTGATCGATGCCCGGATCGATGCCCGCGGGCCCGACGGATGCTCGCCGAACGAAACGCTCCAGGGGATCGCCGATCGGGTCCGCAAGCTCGACCGCCGCCATTCGCGCGAATTCATGCAGCGCATCCTCCCCGCGCTCGCCGAGAACGGCGTCAAGATCGTCGCGCCCGAAGACTCGGGGGCATCGCGCAAACGCCTCCAGCGTCACTTTCAGGAGCAGATCTTCCCGGCGCTGACGCCGCTGGCGATCGGACCGGGACGACCGTTTCCGTACATCTCGAACCTGTCTCTGAGTCTGATCGTCCGGCTGAGAGACCCCGAGCTGGACTCCGACGTGTTCGCGCGGGTCAAGGTGCCGAAAGAGGTCGTTCCACGGTTCATCTCGATTTCCCGCGACACGTTCGTCCCGCTCGAGGACCTGATTGCGCGTCACCTCGATGCGCTCTTCCCCGGCATGGAGATCGTCAGCCACGGCCTGTTCCGCGTGACCCGCGACGCCGACTTCACGGTCTCCGACGAGGCCGACGATCTCCTCCAGGCCGTCGAGGAGGAACTCAGACAGCGGCGGTTCGGCGAGGTCGTGCGGCTCGAGGTTTCGGCCGGCATCGACCGCGTGCTGCGCCGCCGGCTGGTCGAATGGCTGCGGGTCGACGAGCTCCAGGTGTACGACGTCGACGGCCTGCTCGATCTCTCCGACCTGCAGGAGATAGTCGACCTCGAGGGCCACGCGGAGCTGCGCCTTCCGCCTTGGACGCCGATCAGCCACCCCGGCTTCGGCGCCGCCGACGCCGACGAGGAGCAGGATCTGTTTGCCGCGATACGCGATAGCGACCAGCTGGTCCACTTCCCCTATCAGTCGTTCGGGACGAGCGTTGAGCGGTTCGTCAGGCAGGCGGCCGAGGATCCGAACGTCTTGGCGATCAAGATGACGGTCTACCGGACGTCCGACGACTCGGCGCTGGTTCCGTCGCTGATCGAGGCCGCCGAGCGAGGCAAGCAGGCCGTCTGTCTGGTCGAGCTCAAGGCCCGCTTCGACGAGCGCCGGAACATCCGCTGGGCGCGAGAGCTCGAGAAGGTTGGCGCCCACGTCGTCTACGGCATTCCGTCGCTCAAGATGCACGCCAAGGCAATCCTGGTCGTCCGGCGCGAGGGCCGCAGCGTGCGCGACTACGTGATGATCGGGACCGGGAACTTCCACGCGCGAACGGCGCGCCTTTACGACGACTTTGGACTCTTCTCCGCCGACCCGGCACTCGGTAGCGAGGTTGCGAGCCTGTTCAACACCCTCACGGGCTACGGCCATCCTCTTCGACAGCGCAAGGTGCTCGTCGCGCCGGACGCGATGCGCCAGCCGCTGATCGAGGAGATCGAGCGCACGATCAAGGCCCACAAGGCCGGCAAGCCAGCGCGCATCGCGATGAAGATGAATTCGCTCGTCGATCGCCGCTGCATCGAGGCCCTCTATCGAGCCTCGCGCGCAGGCGTACCGATTGACCTTAACGTCCGCGGGATCTGCTGCTTACGGCCTGGCATACCCGATGTGTCGGAGACGATCAACGTCGTGTCGGTCGTAGGGCGCTTCCTCGAGCACTCGCGCATCTACGCGTTTCATCGTGGTGATGAGCATCGCTATTACATTGGCTCAGCTGACCTGATGCCTCGCAACCTCGACACTCGCGTCGAACTGCTCGCGCCTGTTGAGAGCCCTGAGCTCCAAGCCGAGCTCGAAGACACGTTCCAGCGCTGCCTTGCCGACGACAGCTTCGGATGGGTGCTTCAGGGGGACGGCAGCTGGCGCCGGCGTTCGCACCGGACCCGTAGCGTCCACCGCGAGTTGATGGAGCGCACGCTCGCGCTCGCCAGCGCGCCGACCGCTTAGGAAGCGTGCACTCGGACTTCTTACTCGTGATCGTGGTCGGCGCTGCGCTGGCGTTCGATTTCACCAACGGCTTTCACGACACGGCCAACGTGGTGGCAGCGTCGATCTCGACACGCGCGCTGTCACCCCGGACCGCTGTGACGCTCGCGGCGCTCGCAAACTTCGCCGGTGCCTTCATCTCGCTCAAGGTGGCCGCCACGGTCGCGACCGGGATCATCGACGCTCATCAGATCACTGAGACGATCGCGTTTGCCGGGCTGATCGGTGCGATCGCGTGGAACCTGATCACGTGGATGTACGGGCTGCCGTCGAGCTCGTCGCACGCGCTGATCGGGGGCGTTGTGGGCGCGATGCTCGCGGCGGTCGGCAGCGGAGGCGTCAAGGCGGCCGGACTCGTCGGCAAGGTGGTGGTGCCGGCGCTGATCGCCCCGACGGTGGCGTTCGTCGTGGCCGCGATCGCAATCGTGATCACGTACCGGCTCGTGGCCCGCAGGCGCCCGGGCGTCGTGACGCGTGGCTTCCGGTTCGGCCAGATCGTCTCGAGCGGACTGCTGTCGCTCGCCCACGGGACCAACGACGCCCAGAAGACGATGGGCGTCATCAGCCTCGCGCTGATCGCGCACGGAAGCCTGAGCGGCAAGCATTTTCACGTCCCCACCTGGGTTGTCATCACTGCTGCCTCCGCAATCGCGCTCGGCACGTACGTCGGCGGGTGGCGAATCATTCGCACGCTCGGCAGTCGCATCATCAAGATGGATACGGCGCAGGGCTTCGCAGCTCAGGGAGCGGGCGCCGCGGTCATCCTCGCGTCGTCCCACTTCGGCTACCCGTTGTCCTCCACACATGTGATCTCTGGCGGGATCATGGGCGCCGGGGCGGCTAAGCGACTGTCCGCGGTGCGCTGGGGGGTCGCGGGCACGATCGTGACCGCCTGGATGCTCACGCTGCCGGCAGCGGGACTGGTCGGAGCCGCGGCGTGGTGGCTCGCGCACGCATTTGGCTCGGGCGCGCTTGGCCCGGCGCTAATCACGCTCGTCGCCCTGGGCGGACTCGCAATGGTCGGCGCGACTCGCCGTGCGCAGCTCGCGGAGCCGGCGGAGGCATGATGGCCGCGATCGTCAACACGACCACACTGGCCAAGGCGGTGCTCTACTCGCTCGTGGCAGGGATCGGGATCGTGGTCGTGTTTGCGGTCGGCGTCTCGAGTGCCGCGGGCCTGCTCGACGCCCTGCGCGAGCGGCGAACTGTCGCCGGCGTCGCGTGGGGCGCGCTGGCGTTGGTGTGCGTGGCCGGCGCGGCGACGGCGATCGTGATCGGAGTCGTCGTGATGACCCAGAAGGGCTAACGGCTCACGGGCCGGTCGACGATGGCGCGTTTGCCGGCTGGGAGCCGAGCGTCAGCTTGATCGTCTTCGTGTTTCCGCTATGCCGGACGGTTAGCGTCACTGTGTCGCCGGGTGCATAGTTGGCGATCGTCGCGACGAACTGGTTCACGGACGAGATGTGCTGGCCGTTGACCGCGGTGATCACATCGCCTGGCTGGAGTCCTGCCTTGGCCGCGGGCCCGCCGGCAACCACAGCCTGAGAGTTGGTCGAGATCGCCGCGCCGCCGCCGACCTGCGGATTGAGACTCACGCCCACGTAGGCGTTCTGTGCCTTGCCGGTCTTGATGATCTGATTCGCGAGCCGGCCGTCGGTGCTCGAAGGTGTCGCGAAGCCGACGCCGGAGTTCGAGCCCTGGCCCTGCGAGTTCTGGTTGCTGGTGTCGATCTGGTCGGCCAGGCCGATCACCTGACCCGATGCGTTGAGCAGCGGGCCGCCCGAGTTACCCGGGTTGATCGCAGCATCAGTCTGGATCGCGTTCGGGATCGTGAATCGATTGGGGGCAGAGATGGTGCGCCCGACCGCCGAGACGATCCCGGACGTGATCGTGTTCGGGAGGCTGAACGGGCTGCCGATCGCCACGACGCCGTCGCCAACCTGGACCTTGCTCGAGTCGGCGAACGCAAGTGGGTGGAGCTCAGAAGACGGGACATTCACGTGGATCACCGCGACGTCCGCGCCGGTGTCCGACCCGACGAGCGAAGCCGATGCCTTGCGGCCGTCGGAGAACGTGACCGTGATCTGGCTCGCGCCGGAGACCACGTGCTCGTCGGTGGCGATGTTGCCCTTGTTGTCGTACACGACCCCGGCGCCTTCGCCCTGGGTCTGCTGCTGGCCGAAGCCGAAGACGCCCTGGGTGTTCTGGTTCGAGGTCGTGGTGATGTCGACAACGCCCTGGTCAGCCAGCTTGTAGATCTCGTTGATTGTCAGTCCGCGCCCGCTGTTGAAAGCCGTGGGCTCGGCCGAGTGCGACGGGGCGAGCACGGTCGTGGTCGTCGAGGTGTTGCTGCCGCCGCCAGCGAGGATCACGGCGACGACTGCGCCGACGACCGCAGCGACGGCGATCGGGAGGAACGACTTCATGGGCCTTAGGTAAGCAGCCACAAATGAGAGCTACGTAAGACTTACGGCGCGAACGGCGGAGGCCCGGCGGGCGCGGGCATCAGCGCACCGGGCGGAGGCGGCAGAAGTCGCGCGCCGAACCGCGGCCGCAGCCCCGCGCGGTTGACCAGTTCCGTGATACGCGCCTGAAGCCGGCTGAGCGCCCGCTGCTCCTGCGTGCCCGTGATGAAGCCGTTTGCTCGCAGCCGATTGAGTTTTGACCTCGCGGCGCCGACAAGTGCGTTCTCGAGCCCGGCGGCCGTCTTGCCATGGGCCGTGGCAAGCTGCGCCAGCGATTTGCCCGACGCGAGCTGGTCGAGCAGCTGGATCTCGGTAATCCCGAGGTAGCGCGCCGCCGGCGTGAGCGGACCTCCGTCGAGGTGGCGGAGACGCCGGAACCCGAAGAAGGGAACGGCAAGTCCGCCGTGATCGCGCATCCGTCGCTCGATCGCGTTCGCCTGCGCCTGGGTCAGCCTTCCGGCCTTGACAGCAGCCTGGAGCTGATCGAGGGCGGCACCGCGCAGAGCGGACTTGAGCTGCGCGGGGCTGATGTGGAGGCGGCTCGCGACGTCGTTTAGGAACGCCTGCTTGGGACTCGTGTCGTTCGTTGCGGCGTAGGCGCCGCCAGCGAAAGAGCAGCCCGCCAGCACGACCGCGCCGGTTGCCAGTTTGCTTCGCGTGGTCATCGGCGCGCCACTATTGCAGACCTCTTTTAGAGCAGCGTAAGAATCACGATCCGCTGAGCTGCCACTCCTCGAGCGTCCGGACGAAGCGCTCACGGACCTCTTCGACCCGCTCGGCCAAGCCTTTTACGGTCCACCCGTCGGTCGTGATCGGCTTAAGCACCGCGACGTCCACGGTCCCGGGCCGGATCACGAGCGAGCGCCGCCACATCAGATCGCCGGCGTTGCGGATCACGACCGGCACCAGAGGAACACCGGCCTGCATCGCGAGGTGGAATGCGCCCTTCTTGAAGGGTCCGAGGCGTGGAGTCGGGCTGCGCGTGCCCTCCGGCGCAATCGCGATTGACATACCGCTCTTGATCCGGTCGACCACCGGCTTCAGCGCGGCCCGCGCTTGGCGGCTGTCCGAGCGATCGACGTAGACAACGTCGACGACGTAGCCGATCGGCGCGAAGCGAGGGTCGTTTGCCGCCTCCTTCTTCGCGACGCCGGTCAGGTCGCGGCGTACGAGGGCGCCGATGATCGCGACGTCGAGCGAGCTCTGATGGTTGAAGATGAAGACCGCGGGACGGTCGGACCACAGGTGTTCCTCGCCGGTGACATTGATCTTTACGCCGGCGAGGGCAAGCGCCAGATCAGGCCCGATGGCCGACGCGACGTTCGCCCCCTGGCGGCGGTCGCCGGTCAATACCCCGACCGCCACTCCGAGTGCACCCGCCGCACCGAGCCCGGCGAGCGCCGCCCCGGTCCTGACGACATCGGCGATCCCAGGGCGTCCTCTCCCCTCCAGGTCGCTGGCCGGCCAGCCGAGTTCTCGCGCGGTGCGCGCCAGGCCCTCCTGCGGGTTGAGCGCCCGAGGATTACCGACCGTCTTTAGAAACGGCACATCCTCGTCGCCGTTGGCGTAGGCGAAGCTTCGCTCCAGATCGACGCGGCGCTCATTCGCGAATCCCTCCACCGCCCGCGCCTTGGCGTCGCCCCACAGCACCTCACCGGTAACGAACCCCGTGAAGTAGCCCTTGACGATTTCGACCTCCGAGCAGAGGACGTTCTCGACCTTCAGGTCCTCCGCGAGCGCGTCGAGCTGATACCGCGTCGCACTCGAGGCGAGCACGACGGTGTGCCCGGCCTTGCGGTGCGCCCTGACGAGCTCGCGCGCCTCGGGGTACACCATGCCCGCGATCCGCTCTTTGAAGAGCCGCGTGAACAGCTCGCGCACCTCTTGCTCGCGGTGGCCCGCCCAATTGCCGACCGCGACCTTCACAAGCTGGGAAACGTCGGCGCCCCGGACGGCCATGTCGAGACCCGCGATCGCCGAGCGTGCCAGCTGTCCCGGCGAGAGCTCAAAGCGACGGATCTGATCCTCATAGAACACGCGCGCGGAGTACCCATCAATGAGCGTTCCGTCGAAGTCGAAGAACGCGCCGACCCGCGGACCGCGAGGGCCGCGCTCGACCTCCTCGAGCAGGTCGCTCGAGCTCATCCCGCGGCGAGCGTTTGCAGTCGGTGGAGCCGTTCCACGAGCGTCCTGAGCTCGGCGGCGAGCGCAGCGCTGTGCTCCAAGCCGCGGTTGTTCGCGAGCTTCAGGGCGTTCGAGAACAGCTCGCGTGAGATCGACTCGGTGCTCATCAGCCGGCGTTGCAGGCGCTGCTGGTGGGCGATCCCGAGGCACTGGCCGAGGAAAGCGTCCTGATCGGCCGGATCGTCGCCGGCGGCCAGCCGCTCCGCGACCACCAGGTAGGCCTCGAGGAACGACGCGAGCACCCGCGGGGCGATCAGCAACTTGGCGCGCTCGAGCGCGTCCCAGGCGGCACCCTCCTCGCCCGCGCGTCGCTCCCAGCCCGTGTCGATCAGCTCGAGCTCCTCGCGGAGCTCCTGCCCGAAAACGCGCTTGTGGGCGAAGAAGAACTCGAACTTGAGCAGGTCGCGTATCCGCAGCGCCTCCTCCCAGCCGTCGACCACCGCGTCGGGGACGGCCTCCTCGGCGACGCGCGCGAGCACGAGCTCGGCGATCGCCCGCCCAAGGAAGAAATGTACGACCGAATTGCGGTAGAAGGCTGCCTCGAGATAGCGCCCGGAGCCGATCGACCACACTGGCTCGAGCCCGCCGTCGAAGCGCCGCACCACCCCGTGGCGGCTCAGCGCGGCGAGGGCCTGCGTGATGCCGTCGGGCGTGCGCAGATCCAGGCGGTTCGTCATCGGCAGACTCCGGATGCGCACATACTCGAGCAGCGGCCTCAGCGTGCAGCGGATCTCCTCGAGCGTCAACGCACGGTCTTCGGCCCCCAGCAACGCGAGCGTCACCAGCGCTGTCTCGGTGATCGGGGTGGCTCGGTTTACTCGATGGCAGACCTCGAACGCGACACGCTCTACGGGGTGCTCATGGCTGTCGTCGAGCGCCTCGCTCAGGGCCAGCGGCTCGCCGAACTCCACGCGGACCTTGCCGAATCCGCGCCCCTGGGCCCGCGCATACCCGACGAGCCACGACAGGCTCTCGGGCGTCTTGGGGGCTCCGTGCTCCTCGGCCGCCATCGCCTCGACCTCGTAAAGCTGGTCGTAGACGATCGAGGTCGGGATCAGCACCACGTCCTCGCTGGCCCCGTCTCGGTACGCATCGACCAGGTAGTTGAGCAATCCGTACCGGGGCGGCCGAAGCTTGCCGGTACGCGTCCGGCCGCCCTCGATGTACCACTCGACGTTGAAGCGCTTGCGGACCAGGTACGCGATGTACTCGCGCAGCACGAGCTTGTAGACCGGCTCACCGCGGACGCTCCGGCGGATGAACACCACGCCGCTGCGGCGCGCGACGGGTCCGATCGGCCAGAACGACACGTTGAGACCGCCGAGCACGTGGTTGGGCGCGAAGCCCTGCCGATGGAGGACCGTGCGCAGCACGAGCGGGTCGAGGTAAGAGCGGTGGCTCGGCACGAAAGCCAGCGGGTAGCTCTCGCTGAGGCGCTTGACCTCCGCCAGCCGGGCCTCGTCGACCTCGACCCCATAGGCTCGACTGAGCCAGCGGCCGAACTGGCCCCACGCGTCGATCGCCAACCGGCTGTGGGCGGCCACCATTTCCTGGAGGTAGGTCTCGGCTTCGCTTGCGACCTCGGCCTCGGGCCGGCCGAGCTGCTCGGCGAGATGCGCGATTCGGTCGCGGAAGCGCGCGCTCGCCAAGATCTCCTCGACAACCAGCTGGGGGACCTTGTACTGCAGGCCGGCGAGGGTCCGCTCGGCACGAGCGAGCGCCAGGACCGCCTGGCGCCTCACAAACGCGGCGAAGCCGTCCGCCGTCGGCTGGCGCTCAAACCGCGCTCGCAGGTCTGTCAACCGGGCGGGCTCGCCTGTCAAAACGCGGCAGCGGTCGGGGTCCTTGCGCAGGATTTGCGCCTGGGCGCGCCTCCCTGGGCGCCGCGGGTTGGTGAGAGCGAGTAGGTCCTTTAGGCTCGCTGCACGGGTCCCGTTCCGTTCGGGCGGGAGCCAGAGCACACGCACCGGCACGAGCCAGGGGTCGTCCTCCCTGGAGTCGGACAGCGCCTGCTCGAGGTCGGCGGGATCGACACACGGCGCGCCGTTGAGCCACTGGCTGAGTACGTTCCGCTCGGTCGGGGCGTCCGTGAAGGCCAGCACGAGCGCCGGCGCGGGCAAGTCGGCGGTCGTGGTCACCCCGCCTGAAGCTCCGTAGTCGGCCGCATCCGCAACAGCCCCCGGAACGCGTCCTGCGCTGGGCGCCCCTCGTTGACCACGCCGTCCACTTCGCGCGCGATCGGCAGCTCGAGCTCGTAGCGCTCGCCGAGCTCCATTACGACGCGCGAGGTCTTGATCCCCTCGGCGACCATCTGCATCTCCTCGGTGATCTCGTTAAGCGTGCGCCCTTTCGCGAGCTCTTCGCCCACGGAGCGATTGCGGCTCAGCGGGCTGATGCACGTCGCCAGCAGGTCGCCCATCCCGGCGAGTCCGGCGAACGTGTGGCGATCGCCACCCATCGCGACCCCGAGCCGGGTCATCTCAGCCAGACTGCGCGCGATCACGAGCGCGCGCGTGTTGTCGCCGGTCCCGAGCCCGGCCGCCATTCCAGCCGCGATCGCGAACACGTTCTTGAGCGCTCCAGCGACCTCGACGCCGCAGACGTCGGTGCTCGCATAGATCCGGAACACGGTCCGCGTGAAGATCCCCTGGAGGGCGATCGACATGCGCTCCTCCGGCATCGCTAGGACGGCAGCGGCCGCGTAGCCCTCGATTATCTCTCGCGCGAGGTTGGGCCCGGCGAGCACGCCCGCCGGATGCCTCGGCAGCAGTTCCTCGACCACCTCGGTCATGCGCAGGTGCGTGCCGCGTTCCAGCCCCTTCGTCAGGCTGACGATCGGTACCCCCGGTCGGATGTACGGCACCGCCTCGGCGATCACGTCGCGGAACCCGTGCGACGGGACCGCCATCACCAGCACGTCGGCCTGCTCGACGGCGCGTTGAAGATCTGACGTTGCGTGCAGCGCGGGGTCGAGCTGCTCACCGGGCAGATACTCGGAGTTGACGTGGTCGCGCTCGATCTCCTCGGCCACGCCGGGCCGTCGGGACCACAGGATTGTCGCCGCGTTGCGCGCAGTCAGCGACGCGACCGTGGTCCCCCACGATCCTCCACCGATGACAGCAACGCAGGTCTGCCTAGACACACTCTCGCCTCGCGGCCCACCTTAGCTCAGCAGCGACGCGACCGCATTTCGCCTTGCTTCACCCCCTCTTCACAGAAAAAACCTGCAACTCGCGCGGAACGCCCTTGGCGCGGAAGCCCCGGACACGCTTGACCAACAACCCGTCGTCGTCAATCGCCGCGAGCACCGCGTCGGACACCAGCACCTCTCCCGCGCCGGCGGCTTCCCCCACGCGCGCGGCGATGTTGACGTCCGTCCCGAGGAAGTCGCCGGCCAGCGTTCGGGGCTGGCCGATGTGCAGCCCCGCGCGCAGCCGCGGCCGGTGGCCCGCCACCTCCACGGAGGCGAGGCCGTCCTGCATCTGGAGCGCGGCATCGATGCCCGCCCTAGGATCGGCGAACACCGCCATGTGTCCGTCGCCAAGCCGCTTCACCACCCGACCACCGGCACCGCTCACGGAGGGTTCGGCGACCGCCGCGACTGCTCGGAGCAGCTCGAGGGCTGCCTCATCGCCGGCCTCGAGCACCCAGGACGAGAAGCCGACCAGGTCCGTGAACAGGATCGTGGCGCTGACCATGCCCGCCCCCCGACCCATTCGCTGCGAGAGCGCCTGCCAGACCTGAAGTGCGGCGAGGCCCGCCTCGTGCGAGGCCGTCTCCCCGCGCTCACCCCGCTCGGCCAAATAGCGTGCGATCACCTCCGCCGGCCGGTCGCCGGCGATCGACAGCTCATCGCCGAAGTTCTCGTCGCCGGGCAGCAGCTCGCGCGACGCTCGGATCGCGCGCACGAGCCCGGGCCTGCGGTTGGCGCGCCGAAACGCGCTCATGACTCGCGCGCCAGCTCGACGAAGAAGTCAAGCGCCGCGGGGTTGGCGAGCGATTCGCGGCTCGCGGCCCGGTCGGCCGGCGTACCGGTGAGGATCCGCTTGACGGGCACTTCGAGCACCTTGCCTGACAGTGTGCGCGGGACCTCGGAGATCTGGCGCACCTCGTCGGGGACGTGGCGAGGCGAGCAGTCCTCGCGCACCTTGCGCTTGACCTGCGCGACCAGCTCGTCGGTCAGCGCCACGCCGTCGCGCAGGACGACGAACAGCGACAGCCAGCCGTCGGTGCCCGGCTTCGGCAGGTCAACCGCCAGCGCATCCACCACCTCGCCAAGCGCGAGAACGGCCCGGTAGATCTCGCTGGTACCCATCCGCACGCCACCACGGTTGATCGTCGAGTCCGAGCGGCCGTAGATGATCGCCGTTCCGCGCGACGTGATCTCGATCCAATCACCGTGACGCCAGACGCCCGGGAAGGTGTCGAAATACGCCTCCCGGTAACGCTCGCCGTCGCGGTCGCCCCAGAAGCAGATCGGCATCGAGGGCATCGGCTCTGTGATCACGAGCTCCCCGACCTCGTCCATCAGCGGCCGGCCATCCGGGTCCCAGGCCTCGACGGCGCACCCGAGCGCGCGCGCCTGGAGCTCGCCCAGGTACACGGGCAGGGTTGGCACACCTCCGACGAACGCGGTGCACACGTCGGTGCCGCCGGAGGTCGAGTACAGCCACGTGTCCGTGCCGAGCTGCTCGTACACCC
>Ga0102924_1005561_pt1 | contig 12164 bp, 17 predicted proteins | sample PaiPotPPM11metaG_FD_80116 | JGI IMG/M metagenome (GOLD analysis project Ga0102924, IMG submission 80116) | Iron sulfur acid spring bacterial and archeal communities from Banff, Canada, to study Microbial Dark Matter (Phase II) - Paint Pots PPM... ... | reverse complement strand
GTGCAGCAGCAGGACCGCCGGGCCGGCGCCGGCCTCGCGGTAGGCGAGTGTACGCCCGCCGACCTCGATCGTGTCCATCGCCGTCACTGTCACCGCGTCCTCCTCGTGTCGACTGAGCGTATATGAAACCCGACCGTCGGTCTGTAACTTAGCAGACCGACAGTTGGTCTATGATCAGTGGGTGATCGACGGCCGTCGCGAGCGCGGGCAGGCAACCCGCGAGCGCCTGATTGAGGCCGCGCGCGCGCAGTTCGGCGCGTATGGCTACGAGAGCGCGTCACTCGACGCGATCCTTGGCGCGGCTGGCGTCAAGCGCGGCGCCCTCTACCACCACTTCGAGAGCAAGCAGGCACTGTTCGATTCCGTCCTCGACCGCGTCGTCGAGGAGATCGCAGCGCGGGTCGCCCGCGCTGCCCGCGCCGCGCGTGATCCCGTCGAGAGCCTGCGGATCGGCTGCAGGACCTGGCTGCGGATGGCACTCGATCCCGCGGTCCAACAGATCGTCCTCATCGACCCGCCATCGGTCGTCGGCTGGACGCGCTGGCGCGAGATCGACGAGCGCCACACGCTCGGCAGGCTCCAACGCAACCTCGAACAGCTTGCCGAGCATGGCCGACTCGCCAACGGCGACGTTGCCCTGCTCGCACACATGGTGCTCGCTTCCGTCAACGAGGCAGCACTGCTCATCGCACACGCTGACAAACCACGCGCCGCCCTCAGGGTTGGCGAAGCAACAGTCGACACGCTCCTCACGGGGCTCGTGCCCGACGCCACGGCGCACTGACCGAAGCGCTCCCTCCCGCTATCACGAGGGGACGATCTCAAGCGGCTCCGTCGTTCGCCAGGCGCGGACCAGGATCAAGGCGCCCTGGTGGTGGCGGGCGACAGCGACGCCTGCTGGAGGCTAGGTACCGACGAACCAGCCCCCCGCCACACGGCGGCTGAATCACACCGTCATGCGTTACGAGGCGCTGCTCTCGCCCGTCAACCACCTGCCGATCCCCGTTCGTCGCGTAACCGCCGACGCCAGGGTCTTGATGACCGACTTCGGCATCGCTTCCTACGACGCCGTACACGCCGCCAGCGCCGCAGGCGCCGAGGCGATCGTCACGCTCGACACCGGCTTCGCGCTGCTCCCCTCCGCTCAGCTCGCGATCTACACCGACCGCTCGCGGCTCGCGTCGTGCCGCGACAAGCGACCGCGCTAAGCGAGCGCGGATCACTACTCGAGCTCCCGAAGCAGTTTCGATTTCCAGGCCCCGGCACTGTCGATCGGTATGTAGGCGATCCCGTCGGTGTCGGACGGAAGCTCGACGCCATCCTCATACAGCACAGCGACGTGCTCCCGCCCGAGACGCCCATAGAAGAATCCCATCTCAAGGACGACGTTCTGGCGGGCGCGCGGATGAAGTTCGTGCTCGGAAACTCCGCCTACATCGTCCGCCGTGAGCAAGATTACGGCCCAGCCCGCCTCGGACGCATGCCGTTCAAACTTCTCGATCAGCGTCTGGCCCCTGTTCGCCTGTTCGTGGAGAATGACCGCCTTACGTCCGCCCTCCTCGTTGATCGTGCGAGCGACCTGTTCGCGGATTAGTTCGTTGTGACCATGGACTACAAAGACGCCTGCAGGCACCGGCTCCTCCTCGGGCTCGGGATCGGTCGCCAAACCGGACGGCTCCTCGGCGAACTCAAGACGTTCGACTAGCGACTGCATTACATTCAGGCAGGACGCGTGCCGTTCGAGAGCACGTTCCGCATCGACCTGCCGTGGCGTACCGGCGATAGCAACGAAGATGCGGCCTGACTGATCGAACTCCTTCCACTCCGGGGAGCCCCCGCCGTAGATGACGCGCAATGCCTCGAGACTCAGACTCTTCCAGCGTTCTTTGTCGTGTATCCATCCGCGATAACCAGCGTCGGAGCTGACCTGTTGCGCGAGAGTATCCCCGAGAGCCCGACCGCTTTCGATCTGTTTTCCGAGTAGATCCTCGGCTCGAGCTCGGGCTACCAGAATCGCGACCATGGCGCGCCAGCCTACCGGGCCAAGCGGCTGCGACGGCCTACGTTTCTTCTGTCATCTCGTGCTCGATACACCGCCCCCGGAGACTGTCTACCAACTCGCCCATCAGCGGCTGCACGGTCAGCTGCTAAGGCGCCGAACCCTGAATACGGCCCCTCATTTGCGTCCTCTGGCAGCAGGGCTTGAGACCCCAGCGGCGATCTGATCTCATCGCGCAGCCCATGAAGCGTGATCGCGAGCACGAGCGCCGGCCGCCCGAGCCCTGCGTGACCAAGCGACAGCTTGCCGAGCACCTGAGCGTCACGCCACGCTGGATCGAGCTCCAGCAGCCGCTCGGTCTTCCGCGCCTGTCCACCGGCGGCATGAGCCGCTATCGAATCTCAGAGGTCGAGGCTTGGCTGCGCGAGCGTTACGGCTGCCCCTCGGAGCCACCCACGTAGTCGCTGACCGAGGCCCATGGCCGTCGCTGCTTTCGCACCGATTCGCCTCCGTACGCCCTCGTTCGCTTCTACCCGACCCGACTGAAAGTTTTTGTCCCGTAACGGCCCCCGAGACGACCTTTCTATGTCGGGAGACCCATCAAAAAAATATCGGGGCGCCCGGTTAGAGTTGGCTTGCCTATGCGGTTTTTGGGCCGTCTGCGGGGGATTTGCGACGGCCATGCCGCGCCGAAGCCGGGGGTTCCGCGAAATCATGCCCGCCGTATGCCATCGTGAACGGATGTACTGGCGTGAGCTTCGCTAGCTCGTTGCGTATCTTTTCCGGCGATGGCATGCCCACGGTGTGGACAAGCTGGACCACGTAGACATATCGCGCCTGGATTCTGGGAATGTCAGGCTCAGGTAGAGCATATCGGTACGGCCATGAGGCCGATGCCCGGTCGTCCCTGGATGAGTCAACCGTCGCCGATCGTGGACGTCGAGGCGTGCGGTACCCGCTATCAGGAGGAGACCACAGCGGGCGAACGCACCGCCCTTTGCTCATGCGGCACGTTTGCGATCGGCATCTGCTCGGACTGCCATCGGCCGGTTTGCGGCGAATGCAGCAGGATGCACGCTAGCCAGCGCACGTGCACGGCGTGCCTCGAAGCGATCAGGCAGGCGGAGGCGGAGGAGCAGAGGCGCGCTAAAGAGCGAGCGATAGCCGAGCGGGACACGTGGGAGAACGAGCCGTTGACTCTCAGCCGGCCACAAGCGTTTGACATCCTTTTCATCCGGGAGGCCGACCAGCGCGAGATCAATTCCGCGGTCGGTTGCCTAGAGTCAATTGAGGAGCCAGAGTTTCGCGAGCTAGCGATTGCCTGCCTGGAAGCTGCTGGCCGCCCGCTTAAGGAGGAAACGCTCCACGACAGATCACGCGGCTTCCTAGCCCGCCTTCGCTCATACCGCGTCTGGTGGTTCTTCGCTCCACGGACCCGTGGCATCCAGTATGTCGGCATTACGCCCGAGGGACGCTGGATGGAGTGGACAGAATCAAGCGGCGATAGGAATTGGGGTGTTCGTCGCTACACCGATCTCACGACATCTGCGGTGCGCGATTTGATTAGCGACGCGTCTCGCGGTGGCGGCGGGAGGTCGGCTGGCAACTCGTTCTTCCAGCGGCCTTTCTAGTCGCCAGAGCCAGCAGTTGGAAAGCTAACCCGGACGCGACTTTGGGGTTTCCTCGTCGGGACACCCGACCAAGACGCATCCAACACCCGGCGGCCCTGGCACACGGCTCCAGATACGCGCGAGAATACCGTCGATGATCGAACTGCGTGGTCCATCGAGCGAGGTCTTTCTTCTTGATGAGGGGAAGCTAGACGAGAGAGCGTGGTTGGCATTCATCTACGGCCAATGTCACGGCCTCGCACTCGCCCTCCACAACAGAACTGGTTGGCCACTGGTGGCGGTGGTCGATGACAACGGGGCGTGTGGACATGTCTGTGTCCGTCGCCCCGACGGCCAGATCGTCGATGTCACTGGGGCGCACACTAGCGAGGAGATGGCCTCCGCATTAGGACAAATACTGCATATCGATACTCACTACATCCGTGACCTCGAATCTCAACACGGCTGGGCATCTGCAGAACCGGACTCCGCCGGCGCATGGGTAGACGCGGTCATAGCACGCGCCGAAGCACCCACACGAATTTCAGCGATGGCAAAGCCCGCACTTCAAATAACCATGCAGATCGACCGCGATCTGGAACTCAAGATCGAATGGCCCGGTGCCATGCACCTGAACGTGTATGTGCGCCGCATACCGAGCGCAGTCGAGCGATGGACGCTGTACGGCGAGGTCGGGCTTCGTCCCGACGCAAACGGTGTCTACGTCATCGACTACACGCTTGCTCGACTACAGCGACTCGGCAGGCGTCGTGACGCAGGTCGCCTTCAGGGACGTAACCATGACCGCGCATCGTTGGGACACTGCGGCAGTAGCGCGGCGCCCGCGAGGTAGCTCGGCGGGCGATGGGGCCATCCCGTCTCGGCTCGACCGTATCACCCGGCCGACGAGATCGGATCGCCTGGCGTACGTAGATAGGTTCCCCGCCGTCGCTTGCCGACGGGCCAGAGGCACCTGCCATTATGGAGAGCATGGCCGAGCAGGCGCATGTCAAGCTCAGCGGCGATATCAACGGCCGCTACGTCGTGACCGACCGTCGGGCCGGCGGGGAGCTTACGCTCGTGCCGGACACCTCCGCTGAGGCTATACGCGAGCGCGCCGGCTTGCTCGATCCGACGCCAGAGCAAGCGGAGGCATTCTGGCGCGAGAACGAGCCGCACATGCTCCCGCCCGACGACGAGCCGTAGCCCGTGGGCGACACTGAGCGCCGCGCCAGAGCACAGTTCGACGCCGACGCCTGGGAGGAAGACCTCGCTCGCAGCACCCCCGCCGGCCACCAGGCCGCAGAGGCAGCACGCAAGGACTACGAGCAGCGCGGCGTCCCGATCGCGCAGCTGCGCCGCGTCGCCGAGCACGGCCACGACCGCACCATCCTTCCGGACTGCATGAAGGTCTACGTGCCGGCGCCCGATGGTCGGTTCGGGATGATCTTCATGCTCAAGTTCCAACCCGATGGTCGGCCCGTGCTGATGTTCCTCGCCTTCGGCGTGCGCCACCACCCCCAAGGCTCGCAGCGCCCGACCGTCTACCAACTCGCCCACCAGCGCCTGCACGGACAGCTACCAAGACGCTGAGCCTGAACACGGCCATCATCTGCGTCCGCTGACGGTAGAGCTTGAGACCCCAGCGGCGATCTGATCTCATCGCGCAGCCCATGAATCGTGATCTTGAGCACGAGCACCTGCCGCCCGAGCCCTGGGTGACCAAGCGACAGCTCGCCGACCATCTGAGCGTGACGCCACGCTGGATCGAGCTCCAACAGCCGCTCGCCCTTCCGCGTTGGTCCACTGGCGGCATGAGCCGCTATCGGATCTCAGAGGTCGAGGCCTGGCTGCGCGAGCGCTACGGCTCGCCCCCGGAGGCGTCTCAGCAACGCAATCGCTGACCGAGGGCGTCGCTGGTTTCGCGTCGATTCGCCTTCGTTCGCCTCGCGGCGACTCGACGCGACGTATTTGTCCCGTATCGGCCCACGAGACGACCTTTCTAGGCCGAGAGACACGCAAAAAATCGGGGCGAACGGTTCAGGTTGGCTTTCCAATGCGGGTTTTGGGCTCCTCGCAAACGTCCCGCAAACGTCGCACCAGCGCCCGGCCAGGGCTCGCGCCGGCTGCGACCGGGCGTATGCCATCGGCAAACAGCCGTACGTTTGGTCTCACGTGCGCATGCCCGTCGGCGGCGCAGGCGGGTCGCGATGGGTCACCGGCGGACGGATCGGTTCAGCGCCGGTGACCAGCGCACCATCGCGGAACAGGCAGAGCGCCTTGTGGTCGGGGCGCGCGGCGCTCGGGTAGAGCACTCCGCGGTAGCCCTCATGATGCAACTGCTCGCCCGCGGCCTGGAATCGCGCCCACGTCCGCCGACCCGGCCGCGGGGGCGCCAGTTCGATGCCCGCGAGCCTGTCGGGTGTCGAAAGGTCTGCGATGTCGTCGATCGCGATCGTCCAGCGCCAGAGGTCTCGGGGCATCCCGTGGGTGGGTGGCAGCGCGATCTCAGCAAGCGCTCGATACCACTCGGCCCACGCGGTGGCCTCCTCGTCGGCGAGATAGATCGCAGAAACCGTCCCGCCATGCTGCCAACGACCGCTCGACGGCGGAGATGCCAGCCACAGCGGATCGGATCCATGCGGAGCCTGTCGCCACCATGACCCGGCGACGGACACACGCTCGACCGAGAACGCCACGAGCTACGAGAACGGTGCCTCTTCGAGCACTGAAACGAGCTCGGCAACCTGCACATAGTTGCCGCTCGCAATCACATCAATCGGCTTGCGCTCCTGAAGCGCCGGGACCGGCTTACGAAGCCACACCGCGATATATGACGGCTCCATTACCCGCGCCAGCCGCTCAACGAGCGCCGACAGCTCAATGAGCCGCTCGGCGCGTTCGCCCGTGGGCGAACGCGTATGCGCGAGCCACGCCCGCGCGGTGCTACGCGCCACACCAGTCGCCCGAGCGATATCTGCATCCGACAGCCTCGCGATCTCGTGCAAGTAAACCGCCTCGCGGATGAGCGCATGAGAGGTTTCAGCAGTCGCCATCCACTCAGTGTAGCACTTTTGCAGCGCTTTTGTAGGCCCAAACACTTCGGGCGCGCGGGCGACATGCGTGGGATACCCATGATCCACGATCGCCCCATCACCGCGTGCCCGAAAGCTGGGCGGTGCGCTTGTACGTCCCGACCCAGCAGCTGATACGGCCTTGCTGACGTGCGGCGAATGGAGACGTCGGCCGCATGGTGCAAGATTCCGCCATGCTGACTCACCCCCTGGCGTCGTGGACGCTACGCGGTTTCCGGTCGATCCGCGACAAAACGACCTTTGAGCTCGGCGGCCTGACGGTCCTCGCCGGCGCCAACTCAGCGGGCAAGTCGAGTGTTCTGCATTCGCTTTTGATGTGTGCGCAGACGCTTGGCAATCCGCTCGCCGATCGGCCGCTCGTGCTCAACGGTCCACTCGTACGCCTTGGACTTGCTGAAGACACAGTCCACGAGGCCAGCGGTCGGAGTATTGAACTTGGGTTCGGACTTGTGCCAGTAGAGGATCTCCGCGGGAGGGGCCTCTCGCGGGGGGGCTTCGACCGGCTCGATGTGCAAGCGGTCCTAGAAGTCACACCCAGCGGGCAGGATTTTCAGATTCAAGAGACGACCGTGACGGCGGAGTGCAGTGAACCTGTGCCAGAGACACAGCATTTGGTCATGCGCCAGCGCACACGCGCCGCCGCCGAGCGAACATACCGCGAGCAACATCTGAGCCGCGACGCAGCTCGAAGCGCCGCGCGTCGCGGCTCACTCCAAGTCGAAGGTACCCCACTGCCTCCACGGACAGCAGGTGTGCGCAGCCGCCAGTTCCTGCCGCAAGAGCTATCGCTGGTTGCGAATGAGTATGAGAGAGAGGTCGAACAGCTCGTCGACCACTACTTTCGCTGGTGGACACCGCGGCACAATCCGCCTCCGCGTGCCGTCGCGCAGGAGCGCATCAGTTCACCCGTCCATCGACTGCTGCGTGCCTACCTGACCGACGAGCTCGGTCCAGACGCAGCCGATCTCATTTCCCGTAGTGGGACGCTCACTGTCGGCTCGCTCCTTGCCATTGACGACCCCAAGGTCATTCGTCAACTCCGCAACCTAACTCGCAGCCCGTGGTTCCTCGAACACGTTGACCAGATCGGGTTCCGCGGTACCGTCGTATCCGCAGAACTGCCGTTCGCAGTTGACAGTGGCCTAGACTACGCGCGGCGCTGGTTCGCGACCCGCCTTCAGCACTTGGGCCCCCTGCGTGCTGATCCACAGCCACTGTATGGCCTGCCTGAGGCTGCCTCTGGCACCTCAGTGGGTCGCGCTGGAGAGTACACGGCGGCGGTTCTGAGCGCTCACGCAAGCCGGATTGTTCGGAGCCCAAATCCTGGGGGGGGACCCGCCCGGGATATACCGCTCGGTGCAGCCGTCGACGAGTGGATGAAGGCACTCGGTCTACTATCGGGAGTCCGATCGCAGGAGCGAGGCAAGCTTGGCTACGAGTTGCAACTTGAAGTCGAGGGTGTCAGGCGCTCACTCGACCTCACTACCGTCGGCGTCGGTGTATCGCAGGCTCTTCCCATCGTCGTCCTCGGCCTGATCTCGTCCCCTGGTGGGATGCTCCTATTTGAGCAACCCGAGCTACACCTGCATCCCGATGTCCAGGCTACGCTGGGGGACTTCTTCCTTGCATTGGTTCGCTCAGGTCGCCAACTGGTAGTCGAGACACACAGCGAGTATCTCGTGAATCGGTTGCGACGCCGCGCAGCGACCGACCCGGAGCTGGAGGTCCCAGACACTGTTCGCCTGTATTTCTTTGAACGATCAGGTGCAGCTTCCAAGGTTCATGCTGCGCGCATAGATTCGGGAGGCGGCATGACTGATTGGCCTCGAGGCTTTCTCGACACGGCAGCGCGAGAGATTCGGGAACTCGCACGCGGGCCAAAACAACAGAGCAATCGATGACGCACGCCGTCATCGATCCGGCATTGCTCGCACTCCCAGACGACTTCTTTGCCTGGGTCGAGTCGTTTGGGCGATGGCAGACAATTCTAACTGGATCGCCGCTATCCGCAAGTTGTCCCGCTGAATGCCGACAGGAAGCGTATCAACTGTGGAGCGATCATGCCATCGTGACACGCGCGCTCACGACCCAGGCGTGTCTGCTCGACGCTCGGGATGTCCTCCGTGTATTTGATGCAGTGCTAGGTAGAGTGCAGTCTGCCCCACTCCCAGACGGTCATGAGGTTGTACTTGGCGCCACCACATGCACGCCTTCGTATTGCCCGCCCAACGCGAGTCCTCAAAAGATCGCGGCGGTGCTTGAGCACCTTGGAGAGGTAGCTGTGCGACGCCAATACATGCAGGAACCAGTCGGCATCATTACCGAGGATTCGAGCTGGTCACACCCTTCTGCCGATGTCATAGTTGACAGTAACATCCTCCTGAGGCAGATGTCTCCAGATGGCCCGGAGGAGCCCACACCTGACGATGCGACAGTACGGGAGTTGCTACACGCCTGGCGCAGACCAGCCGATGTGATGAAGATTCTCGCCCACGAGCCATGCGGGCTCTTGGCACACATCGAGTTTGGTGTGCGCGTTTACGCAGTCGCAGTCATGGGCGAAAAGGACTGTGATCCGCAGCTAACGTTCGGCCCAAGGTTCGCCGATAGCGTCAAACAGATGAACTACTTTCATGACAAGCGTCGCGCCAAGGCGTTGCTGAGAACCTTGGCGATAATCGCGTCGGGACGCGCTGCCGAGGTGCCGGGACACCGCGAGCGTCGGACGTCCGCTCCGAGTAGTCCCGTCGTTACCGACGTCAACGGCGACGAGGTGGAGCGAAGTTATCTCGCCCGGAAATCGCCGAACGCTCACCGGATGTTTTGGGTGAGGAAGCCGGTGCCTCACATACTCAACGTTGGCGGCCATGATTCGAAACCGGCGCTCTAAGATGGGCAGACAATCTGCTGAGTGATGCGAAGGTTACCAGCCGCGCGCCGTGGCCTCGCGATGGCCGCCTTCGGAGCACCCGTCACCGCTGGCGATCCCAAGGGGTTGTACCCACGTCACCGCGACAGGCTGGTGGAGCTACCCGAGCACGGGCTTGAGATCACGCTGGCGATCTGATCTGATCGCGTCGAGATGACTGGCAGCAGCGACGCCTCCCAGCTACCCGAGCGCTGGATCACCAAGCAGGAACTCGCCGAGCACCTAAACGTGAGCCGGCGCTGGATCGAGCTTCAGCAGCCCCTCGGCCTCCCCCACATCCGCACCACCGGCATGACCCGCTACCGCGTCTCGGAGGTCGATGCGTGGCTACAAAAGCAATACGGCTCCCCATCCGCCCAGGCCAGCGGCCGAAATGGGCCTGTACCCTAAGCCCGCAAAATCGACCTTTCAGCGGAGGGAGAGCTATATCGGGGCGATCGGTTAGAGTTGGCTTTCGTATGCGGGTTTAAGGCGAGGTGCGGGGGGATTGCGGTGGTACAGGCCATGACCATCCCAGGCGTTGCGTCGGCTCAGGCCCGGTGTATGCCATCGCGAACGGGCGTATCCGATCACTGCCCTTCCGGTTCGTCGCGGATCGCGCGCGCGACTGGCCCCGGGTGGCGCCAACCGCACCGGGTCACTTGTCATCGGACACGGACGTCGATTGGACATTGAGGGCCTGCGTTCAGCTCACGAGTGCTTATGGCATTCGGACTTCTTTGACGTTGGACGCCTGCCGAGGACGTCTCATGTAGGCGACTACCCGCCCGTAGCCATCCTCCAATTCTTCAGTAGAGGCGTGGAGAATGTCTATGTCGTAGCCAAGCTTGCTAGTCCATGATCCGCTCGGCAGCTGTCTAGCCGTGTGAGTGACCGAAGCCTCCTTACCGTAGAAGGCGATCTTTTCCGCGCCATCTTCAAGAGTGCCATCTGCGCATCGCTCAAAGCCTCGTGTCTCGAAAGCCGCAACGAAGTTGGCTAGGGAGAGGTCGAAATGACGCAACCCAGGAGGCCAGTAGACCTTCACCCACGGCGGAAAGGGCGCCGATAGGGCAGGCACAGGCTCCCACCACGCATTTGTATCGTCGGCACCCCATGCATGACAGTTATAACTAAACGTTCTCTCACTCGTCTTAATGGCATTGTCGGCTTTCGGAAACACCGACTGTAGCCCCGGCGGCAGTGTCACAGCCAGTAACCGTGCCGGCTCCCCCAGGCACGCCACGCAGCTACTGCCTCATCGGCGGACGCTGCGTTGTCAGCGATGGGCTCTTTTGTGATGATTCGCAGCGCTCCTACCCACCGCTCAGGTTCATCATTCAAACGTTCGAGTAGCAGTGGAAGTGCACTGCGCCCAAGGGTCAGGATTTCAAGGTATGCCTCGTGGGAGAAAAGGCGGATAAAAGACGACTCGGCAGCAGTGGCCGAAATCCAACGCTCGGCGATCTCATCAAAAGCTGCCTCGACGACTTCTCGCTCACGCAGTCGCCATGTGTCGTCGCTCGTCGTTGGACCGATCTCGCTGACAGACAACCACTCCCCCGAGATCGCTGCAGCGACATATCGCGAGAGCGTCGTGACAGCTCGGCCGAATCTCATGTCGAAGTCGCCAGGGAACGAGTAGATGCCGGTCCTCGGGAAGCAGTACTCGGAAGAGGCGACGGGCTTCCGTTCTGCGAGAGTCAGCCCAAGCGCGTTCACGACTCGTCCGGATCTAGCTGGAAGTATGTGAGTTCGTGATCCTCCATCGCCTGCCTCAGCGTGGCCGTCTTTCTAAGCGCTCGGTCAATCACCGACCGGAGCTCCTTCAGGTCGGTCTCATCCATCGCCACGTAAGTAGTATCGCTCGATCCATCGAGGCTCCACGTTCGCAACTGAAGAACCTCAACGATGGTTGCACCTTTTGGAGGCTCAGTAACGTCGCGGGAGAATACATGGCGAACGTCAGTTAGGACCCGAGCCGACCCGTAGTTGCGCGGGTTCTGAGTGAGGACTTCGATCGCGTGCGCGGTGCTTTCAATCGCGGGTATGACGAGCAAGTCCGCCAAACGCCGCTCTAGAACCTCTGCCTCGTTGTCTCCAAGTTCGAGTTCGGGGGCGAGACTGATTGATCTCGCGAGCGTCCGCACGTCCTCGGCTGCACGCGGATGCCCACCAATCGATAGCAAGCATGTCACGAGAGCATCAGCGCCGGGAGCATCCCTCGCTCGAAGCGCATCGGGCACGACCGCCTCAAGCCGTGTGACGGTTTGGAAGGATGGCGCGTCCGTCAGGCGGCCTAGTAGCTCGCCCGCCTCCTGATCCGGCAGTCGCGCGAGTAGACGCAATCCCGCTCTAAACGCGGGCGGAACACCTACGCCAACGACGGCTCCCGCAGGCAAGCGAGCGCTCGTCAACGCCTGCCTCTGAAGACACCCGAGCCCATCGGCTGAACCCTCTCATATCCGGCGGCTGGATGCCCCGCAGTTGGAAGCACGCCTGACCGCGCGGCAGCTGACGTGTCGGCGAACTACCGTGCCAGAACGGTATTG